>Ga0255340_1000137_pt1 | contig 124540 bp, 101 predicted proteins | sample wastewater_treat_7_FD_192417 | JGI IMG/M metagenome (GOLD analysis project Ga0255340, IMG submission 192417) | Wastewater microbial communities from Lulu Island WWTP, Vancouver, Canada - plant10 | ecosystem: Engineered > WWTP > Wastewater > Unclassified | place: Canada: Vancouver, British...
AATCCGTAGAGAGAGTTAAGGAATTCCCGGATTCGCCTACCGCGGTATATTGGGAGGTAACCGATAGATGCAACATGGAATGCCTATACTGTTTTGCTGATGGATCTGCGAAAAACGATCAGGGACTATCTACCTATGAAGGGTTTAGAGTTTTAGAGAGCATCGCCACAAGCAATACGCAGTGGATCTATTTCACCGGAGGCGAGCCTTTGTTGCGTGAAGATCTTTTTGACCTGGCGCAGTTCTGCAAGGACCTAGGCATCAAAACAGGTCTTTTGACTAACGCTACACTGATCGATAGAGATATTGCCGGCAGGATCGCCGGTGTTTTTGACAGCGTAGCAATTAGTCTTGACTCAGCATCTCCTGGAATCAACGACAGTTTGAGAGGAGCAAAAACCCATGCGAAGGCACTCAATGGGCTATACATGCTGTTGGATCAAGATGTGAAACCCGCTGTCAATACCACTGTGACCAATTTGAATCTATCCGATATTCCACAACTTATACGATTGTTAAGCGATTTGGGGCTATCAGAACATAGATTAAGCATTCATATGGCGATTGGCAGAGGAAAAGACGATGCTTTAGGTTGTGATGAAAATGAGATTTTGTGGGCTTTAGAAGAAATGATCAGAAATGGCGCTTGGCTCAACCTCAAGAAAGAAAGCTACTCTTTTTTTCAGGCCAGGCTTCCCGAACCATTTAAGCCTAAATGTCAATGCGGGTTTGGCACTAACGAACTTTTGGTAGATGCCTTAGGCAATGTTTTCCCATGCAGGTTGCTTAAGCACAAAGAGCTTCTGGCAGGAAATGTTCTTCGAGAGCCTCTGAGCAAGATCTACACGACTTCAACCGCGCTTTCCAAGTGCCGAGCCATTGACGTGGACGAGATCCCAAATTGCAGTATGTGTACTTATCGTTACTTTTGTGGAGGAGGGTGCCGAGCCTTAGCTTTTCATGCGACAGGGGATATTACTGCACATATATCCGATATGTGCAATGTGTACAAAAGAGAATTTGATTTCCTATTGACCCAGGGAAACTTCTGGAAGGAGCGATGTTAATGTCAGATAGTCATTATCTTCCGCGTCAGAATTCGTCTGTGATCACTGAGATAATCGGCGACGAGTTGTATCTCTTTAACCCTGACAATGGTTCGCTGAGAAAATCAAACCTCGTTGGATCAACTATATGGTCCCTCTGCAGCAAAGAATGTTCAATTGACGACGCAGTCAATTTGATAGTAGCGACTTGGGACATCGACCCAGATACTGCAAAAACTGATCTCCTTGAATTCTTAGACGAACTAAAAACTGAAGGGTTTGTGACAGTCAAGTAACTTCGTCTCTTTGAGATCCTTCTTTGCATTATCAAAAACCGAACTTGGAGGTGTGCATCTTATGCAGAAGATAACTTACAGATACGACCGTCGTAAAGCTAAGAAGTTTCAGGATAGTTCCGTTCAAGCGCCGCAACATCTTGTACATATACTAAAAAGAGCTATAGATGAGAAGGGGAGTTTTGTCTTAACCGCAGAAGGCCATAGCATGTTTCCTACGATTAAGCCCAACGAACAGGTAATCGTCGAGAAGCTTGAGCGTGCTCCCGCGATAGGCGAGATCGTGCTAATTAGTACGACGCGTGGCCTGTGTATCCACAGGGTGAGGTGGGTTCAAGGGGGGGAAGTAGTAACTATGGGCGACGGTAATCGCCTAATAGATGAAAGATGCCAACTGACAGATATCTTAGGGATTGTTAACTACAAGCTCGTAGATGGCAGGCCTGAGCTAATCGAAGAAGTTCAGCTGCCAAGATTTGTATCTTATGTTGCGCCTCCCAATACAAGTGTTACCATAATAGATCCGAGAATAGATCCGAGCGGAATTGAGAGACTGCGAATTCAAGAGATCTGCGGAAAGTTGGGCTTCGAAACACGTTTTTGTTCCGCCCAATCAGAGCTTTACGCACTTCTTGGCGATGACGAATACAGAATTGGTATCTGCCAGCAAGCACCTGTAAGCGAAGATGAAATCTTTAGGATAATACAAACTTATGCAGGTAATCGCAAACTTCACTTCATTATCGGCGGCAGTTATGGGTATCCTGGTAACGAACTGGGGCTTCTGCCGCACAATGTAGCGCATATCCTTGCCAGGATCGGGCCGTTCGGTTTAATGAATGAAGAAGTGCCTGCACTGGTGGTCCTTGGATACTTGGCAGGTCTTTTGCAGGGGTGACCCAGATAAACCGGTCAGGGTTAGTTTTCGCTATGATTGCCCGGACCAGAAATGCGCTGCTTGACTATGCGGAAAGAAAGATGGACGTAGGAGATTCAGCCTTTTGGAGGTGACAAAGTGCACAAAAAATACAGACCCCCGAAACTTGAAGCCGTAGAGCTTACTGTCAAGATGGAATGTGAATGCCAGTGTGGGCTCTTCGTAGGGGGAGGGAGCGGTACAGCTCCTCCGGTAGTAAATTAGCGCCCAGTTCGCTATTAATCTGGTATTCGGATAATGATAAGTGCCAGAAATGGGGGGAGGAGAGATATGTGACCAAACCCAAGTATGCAAGGCCTCTCTTGATTGAAGTGAAACTACAGGCTAAGCTTCGATGCCATTGTCTATGTGGAACATGGGTCGGTTGGGGCGGCGGTGGTGGAGAAAACAGCAATTAGCCAGTTCATCTAGTTTATGTAGGCTACAGAGCTCAGGCAGCCTATTTCTGGTTTGGAAAAGTACCAAGTGAGATCATGCTGTTAACGTGTTGTTTGGCTGTAGTTTTTACTGGCACGGCCGTTATGGTGTTCGCAAAGAGATTTCGAGAAGTCTAATCTGGAGTAGGAGGCGTGACCATGCCAAAGTTGCAAGTTCCAAGAGAAGTTTTCCATGTGGGGGATGTAGGGAGCAACATTTTGTACAATCCCGAGATGCATTCATGGGACTCGTTAACCGATGAAGAACTTAATATGTATGAGATGTTTCAAGAAAAAGGTGGTGTGGATTGTTCGCAAGCCGCCAAAGAAGTGCAGTCCTATCTATTTCGTCTGGTGTTTAGGGGCTTACTATATCCTGAGTCTTTATCTCAATCCGTAGAGAGAGTTAAGGAATTCCCGGATTCGCCTACCGCGGTATATTGGGAGGTAACCGATAGATGCAACATGGAATGCCTATACTGTTTTGCTGATGGATCTGCGAAAAACGATCAGGGACTGCCTACGGATGAAGGGTTTAGAGCAGATACAGTTTGAAGGTAATAGGTAAAATGAGGGAAAAGGCATAAAAGACACGTCGGTCGCTTCACGATCGACGTGTTATGTTTTTCGCACTTATATAATCTTTTAGTCTGGAGGTATCACCATGGGACTGGTTTCAATACCAGATTCTAGTTCAAAAGGTCATACGCCCATCTGGCAATTTCCCCGATCACATGGTCGCCCTTTTCCACATCATCTAGGTTTTGAGATAGACAAACTATTACGAATTTGCCTTTAGGTCCTGTTATTATCCCAGCGTCATGGGTTACACCTGTAACTTCTCCAGTTTTATGAGCGCACATGGCTTCCTTAGGTAAACACCGGGGCAGTTTTTGGTTGTACTGTTGGCGTGACAGGATATCTATCATTGCATCACAGTCACCTGGATTTTCAATTGTTCGCTGGGCCAGACCTTTTAGGAGCAAACTTATGTCTGCGGCTGTTATGGTGTTGTACGGGCCGCCAGGTTTGGGCTTCATTAGGTGGGCTTCTAGCCTAGATCCTCGGCATCCTTTTTGGGTCATGTATTCGTTTATTTTTTCGATGGTCACAGAATCTATGACAAGGTTTGTAGCAGTGTTGTCGCTCACTACGATCATCAGGTTTATGGCATCGAGCAGGGTTAATTGCAGTCCAGCGTGGAGTTCCCTGAGTACCCCTGAACCGCCTACTTTGTCCTGGCTCCTCATGGTAGTTACATCATCTAGCCGTAGAAGTCCGGTTCTTGCATGGTTAAAAGCTGCCATCATGATGGGGATTTTGATGACAGAAGCTGCAGTGAAAGGCGAGTCAGCATTTAGCATTATAAAGCTATTATGGTCGAGAGATTCGATGACTACGCCCCATTGGCCTCCTGCAGGTTCAAGTATTTGGAGAAGATCAGACTCTAGGCCTTTGAAGACCCCTCCAGATAATATTTTATTTGTTATTTTACGGCCTCCATTTTGTTTGTGTAAGCATAGATGAGTATAGCATTGGGTGAGGTGTATTGTTCCTGTTCTTTACAGTAGGTTGGAAGTATGTGTTGAGGAGATTTGTTCCAGTCCAACAGCCTGGTTTCTCTATCCAGCGAATAGGGATTGCCCAAAAACAGTTGGGTTTATAGGATTTGCCGACACATTTATTTGTATACAAAGCATGTCTGGGTGCTTTGGCAGAACGAAGATGGAGCATAGTTGCGGTGAGAGTTTGTAAGTATGCGTGATTTGGAGAGACGAAATGTCTTATGGTTCAGGGGTGATTGTTGAGGTTTTGATCAACTTGTGCAACTAACCTCTTACTCAGCGTAATGGTCTATCGCTTTCAGGGTTCTTGGAGTACGCATTTCAATGCGAGCTGGAATGTACGTTAGGCTTTTTCGATTTCTCTGCCCGACCCACGATTTCAGAAGTCAAACGGCTAGGAGAGCGGTTTTAGCGTCTCATCGAAGCAAAAAGCCCCGTCCCTTTTGCTTCACAAAAAAGAAGGAAAAAAAGTTGTTCTTTAAGAAGTATACAAAAAATAACATGACCCTATGAAGAATGGTCCCGCAATCGGTTTTTGTACGCTTCTGGTTCTAAGAAGATAGGCCATTTTTGCTATTGGCCATGAATAAATGGCAAAGGTAAGCTAAATCAGGACAAAAAACAAAAGACAGAGTGGGATTCTTGAAGCGAATAGCTGAGATAATCGTGGATCGGCGAAATCTATTGTTTCTACTCTACATTATTGCAATAGTCTTCAGCATGTTTTCTGTACGCTGGGTCCAAGTAGAAAACGATATAGTCTATTATCTGCCCGAAGATAGTAAGACACGCCAGGGTATCATTGTCATGGAAGAGGAATTCACCACTCCTGGCATGGCAGATATCATGATATCGAACATTTCTTATGAACATGCCAAAGAAATATCTGAGGAAATAGCGGGTGTTCACGGTGTGTCGTCGGTGATGTTTGAGAATACGCAGGAGTACTACAAGGATTCTTCTGCTCTTTTTGTAGTCCTTTTCAATGGCGAAGATACTGACGACATCAGTTTGAGAGCCATGGATGAAATACTAGATATAGTCGGGCCCTACGATGTTTCAATCTCAACTACAGTAGGTGTTGATCCTGCGGCTCAATTAGCCAAAGACATGATATTGATTGGCGTGCTTGCAGCCATCATCATAGTATTCGTCCTTATACTTACGTCCCAATCCTATGCTGAAGTTCCTTTGCTTCTGGTTACCTTTGGAGTGGCTGCTCTTCTCAACATGGGTACAAATTTCATGCTTGGGAAGATCTCGTTCATATCCCATTCAGTAGGAGCGATTCTGCAGCTAGCTTTGGCCATAGATTATGCGATTATTTTGTGTCACAGATTTAACGAAGAATGTGAAGAGTTTCCTGCCAGAGAAGCCGCCGTCCACGCCTTAACCAAAGCTATCCCCGAGATTTCTTCCAGCAGTTTAACTACCATAGCAGGTCTGGGAGCCCTTGCCTTTATGCAGTTTGGGATTGGCAAAGACCTGGCTGCAGTTTTGATCAAAGCCATTTTCCTAAGCATGTTCACTGTGTTTACCCTGCTACCCGGTCTCCTCGTGGCGTGCAGCGACTTGATCCAAAAAGCCAAACATAGGCGATTCATACCGTCTGTATCGGCTATTGGAAGGTTTTCCATCAAGACCAGGTATATAGTTCCGCCAATTTTTGCCCTGATATTGATCGTATCCTTTGTGTTTTCCAGCAAGTGTCCTTTTGTTTTTAGCCTGGAAGACATTCGCGCTTACAGGGTGAGCGAAACTCAGATGGCAAAAGATCGCATTGCTGAAGTGTTTGGCACTAAGAATATGCTTGCGCTAATTGTGCCGTCTGGTGATTACGGAGCCGAAAAGAATTTGCTAACTGCTCTAGGTAGATTTGAAGAAATTGAATCGGCTGTAGGGCTGTCCAATACCGAAGCAATTGGCGGCTACATGCTAACAGACTCGCTAACTCCCAGGGAGTTTGCAGAACTTGTAGATTTGGATTTCGACTTGGCTCAAGTTCTATATTCTGCCTACGCACTCAATAACGAGGACTTCGGTAAGATTATAAGCGGCATCGGTTACTACAGCGTTCCTCTCATAGACATGTATCAGTTTCTGTACGAACAGGTCAGTCAAGGATACATCCCTATTGAACACGAATTAATGGAGGAATTGGAAAACTACAACCAATTGATATCTATAGCCCGAGCCCAATTGGAAGGAGAAAACTTTGCTCGAATGATGTTGTGCCTAAATCTTCCTGTAGAAAGCGAAGAAACTTACGATTTTCTTTCGGTCATATATAAAGAAGCCGGTAGGTATTATGATGACAGTCAAGTCTACCTTGTAGGCGAATCGGGCAATGCTTTGGATTTATCTTTGACTTTTGACAAGGATAATCTCGTAATCAGCATACTATCCGTACTGTTTGTGATTATCATATTGACTTTTACATTTCAGTCTGCAGGGCTTCCCATTCTACTCATATCTGTGATCCAGGCCAGCATCTGGATTAACTTTTCTCTGCCTTACATAAAGGGTGAGGGCATCTATTTCCTTGGATTTTTGCTGGTATCCTCCATTCAGATGGGCGCCAATATCGACTATGCCATAGTGATTACCAGTCGTTACCAGGCGTTAAAAGAAGAATTGCCAGTGCATGAAGCTGTAGTCCAGGCGCTAAACCAGGGCTTTCCCACGGTCATAACATCCGGGTCTATCTTGGCTGTAGCAGGTATTCTCATTGGCAGGATTTCAACCGATGGGGCAACTTCTGTGTTGGGCACTTGCTTGGGCCGAGGCACAATAATATCCATAGTTCTGGTTATTTTCGTTCTTCCGCAGCTCCTGTATCTTGGAGATGCAGTTATCGAACGTACCTCTTTCAAATTGAACCCTCCTACCCTTCCGCGCCCGGCTAAGGAGAAGGTCAGATTCAGCGGAAGTCTTGATGGCTATGTGAAAGGCGAGGTTCATGGGTATGTGGATGGGACCATTACTGGTGAAATACGTCCCGCAAAGGCGATAAGAAGCGAGAACAAGGACGAAAACAGCGATGAAGAAGTGTAGGTGCATGGATTTGAAGGGGTATGAATCTGTATTGTGTCTGACAATGGCGATTTCATTGATGCTAGTGCAGGTTTTGCCTGCAGTGGTTGGAATTGCGTCGCCTCAGGTTGTATATGTCTTTGATTCTGACGATCTGTGCAAATTGTCGAAGGATTGTTCGTTCGATAAGTGGTCCAAGGGCAGAACGGTCGTTTTGATGGATGATATTGATTTGAAACACAAGGAATTCACTCCAATCCCCATATTTGGAGGGATTTTTGATGGTCAAGGCTACAGCATTACCGGACTGTCGATAAAAGTAGAAGGTTCCAATCAAGGTCTTTTCAGGTATGTGCAGGAAGGCGGAGTTGTTAAGAACTTGATAGTCGAGGGAAGCGTCGTCCCGGAGGGTGACAAATCCAACGTCGGAGGCGTTGTAGGCAATAACAGTGGCTTGCTGGAAAATTGCAGTTTTTCAGGTCGCGTAGAGGGCAAGGACAATGTCGGAGGTCTTGTAGGTCGTAATGGCACTTTAGGCAAGATAATTAACTGTTGCTCAAGTGGCGTTGTGTACGGGAAAAGCAAGGCGGGCGGGATAGCAGGCTCGAACGCCGGGACTATTTTGCGATGCAAGAATGAATCCAGCGTAAATACTACAGTTGAAGAACGTAGGTTAGAATCTGACGAGTTGACCGTTGATGACATTTCGCCTTTGAGATCTTTTGTAGACGTGATTGATATTGGAGGCATTGCAGGGCTAAACGTAGGCGTGGTGAAGGGTTCTGAGAATTCAGGGGAAGTTGGATATCCTCATGTTGGGTATAACGTAGGTGGCATAGCAGGAAGGCAAAGCGGTTATGTGAGCGAATGTCTGAACTATGGGAAAATATGTGGGCAAAAGGAAGTAGGCGGAATTGTAGGTCAAATGGAGCCTTACGTTACAGCAACCATTCCTCCGTCCAAGTTGAAAGAACTTCATAAGGAGATAAACTACTTAGAATCCACCGTTGATGAACTGCTAGGAGGCGTAAAGTCAAGTTCGGGCGTGATAAATCAAGATATATCTTGCCTACAAGATGATCTTGATAGCACTAGGGTTTACGCTGAATCCCTAATCAACCAGACAGAGAGTCTCATAAACAAAGATGTGGAGGAAATAAACAGGATCAGTCTGGTGGCTATTGAAGCGATGGACAAATTGATCCCTGTTGTAGATGAGCTTGCTGATGTGGTTGATGTTATAGATAAAGCTCTTTATCCTATTGAGCAATCCCTATACTATTTTGCGAGGGCTTTGGAGAAGTTGCCTGAGGTTGGGGATCGATACGGGAAGCTGGTTGGTGAGATGGATTATTCCATTGACAAACTGATTGAGGCAGGAGACAGCGCGGGGGTAGCTCTGTCATATTTAGTAGAGGCGCTGGAACTGCTATACAACGGAGAAACAGATGGAGTATCGGAGCTGCTCGATTCTGCCTGGGATAAACTGGATGAAGCCGGGAAAATTGTGGAAGAGGCAGTGGACAGTCTCAAAAGAGCGCAAGAGCAGATGAACGAGATTATCATGATTCTAGGCGCTATGGGTGGCGATGTGGGTCGAGCCCTCGATTACTTGCGATTCGCCCTAGAGATTCTGGAAGATGCCATGGGACCTATTTCTGCAGCACTTCGACAGATCTCAGGTCTTCTGGATTACCTGGCTAAGCAGCCGAAACTGGAATTTCAGACTACAGATGATGTATATCGGGAGACCAAGGAGAATCTCTTCAGATCGATAGATGATACGTCAAACTCCTTGTTCCAGTTGATTAACACCATGAAGCGAGAAGGAGATATGCTCATTGACGATTTCCAGAGAGTCAGCGATCAGTTGTTTGTGGTTTTGGACCTGGCCCTAGAGATTGCAGAAGAAGCAAGTGAAGCGGAGATAGATCCGGACAAGGTCTATGAGGATGTGTCCCGTAATGATGCAGATGGGATCACAGAAGGCAAGGTGAGTAGCAGCAAGAACTTTGGGAGAGTTGAAGGAGATGTTAATGTAGGCGGCGTTACCGGAGCCATGGCTTTGGAACTTCTTTCAGACGCCGAGGAAGAACTAAGCGTAAAAGACAAACCGTCTCTTATGACCGTGTTCAAGACACGTGCCAGCATGATTAATTGTGAGAATCAAGGCGAAGTGGTGGGCAAAAAGAGCAACGTAGGCGGTTTGGTTGGCAATATGGATCTGGGGTATATAAAAGGATGCATTGCAACTGGTTTGGTAGAAAGTGTAAGCGGAGATTATGTAGGCGGTATTGCAGGCAAAGGAAATGGACCTATCTGCTCGAGTTATGCCAAATGCGCTCTCCGAGGAGATAACTACGTAGGGGGCATTGCCGGTCTGGCAAAAGAGGTTACCAACTGCTGCTCCATGGTAGTTGTTGAAAGGAGCAGGGCTTGTGTAGGCGCCATAGCCGGGTATGTCGATGAAGGCAGCGTCATACGAAACAATTACTTTGTCAGTTCTGTTCTGGCTGGTATTGATGGAATCAGCTATGCAAATAGGGCCGAGCCTATTACGTACGAGGAATTAATTGCCATAGGGGGCCTGCCGTCGGTGTTTATGAAGTTTAAGGCGCGTTTTTGGGCCGATGGTAAGATCGTAGATATGCTGGAGTTTTCCTACGGAGGCTGTATTGCACAAACGGATATACCGAAAATCCCTCCAAAACCAGGGCATTATGGAAGATGGAAGGGTTTGGATGTTACCAACGTTACTTGCGATATTGAGGTCCATGCAGAGTACTTCCCATATATAACTGTTTTGGAGAGTTGCATGAAAAGGGAGGGGCCCCTTTCGGCAGTCTTGGTCGAAGGCGATTTTACTGACGAAGATGGGTTATTGGTTAATCAAGTTGCTGAGACTGCCTGGGAAGACGGTCTTTTCCCAGACGATGAAGAGGTCTTGGAGATGTGGATTGTAAGTATTCCTGAAGATGGCAACTCTACACATACCGTTCGATTCATGCCGCCGGAAAAAGCAGGTAACCTGGCAATATATGTTCTGGAAGATGGTAAATGGGCTCAAGCCAAAAGCAGATGGGATGGCAAGTACATGGTGTTTGAACCTGCCGGATATGTTGTTACCTTTTCTTTGGTCAAGGCCGGACTTTTCTACGGAAAGCGTTTGGCCCTCCTGGGTGCAGTAGTCATAGCTGCGGTTCTTCCTCTGGTGGTAAAGCTGGTTATTCGCAAGAACGGAAGCAGTGCATCTGTTCAGTCTGAATAAGGGTGTAGCGGCACATTTGACCAACGGCTTTTTGTGCCCATATTGCCCGATGGCTGTGTTGAGAAGGCCAGGCATCCCCTAATTTTTGGTCAGGGGCTCGTCTTACTTTGCTGACTTAGGCAAAACCTGTTCTGCAAAGTTCGTAATGGTCCAAGGAGGAGGACTATCTGTGAAGTCGAACATGAAAAGCGGTACGGTGAAAGTGGAAGATTCAGACATCGAGTATATTTCTTTCGGCAAAGGAAGCCAAGTCCTAATCATGCTTCCGGGCTTGGGAGATGGGTTAAAGACAGTAAAGGGAGGGGCTCTGCCTTTTTTCATAGCGTACAGAAGTTTTTCCGAAAAGTACCGGGTTTATGCCTTTAGCAGAAAGAACCACATGGAAATGGGGTATTCTACCCGGGACATGGCCAAGGATCAGGCCAAGGCCATGGAAATATTGGGGATTGATGCTGCTTACGTAATGGGAATATCTCAAGGCGGGATGATTGCACAGCACCTTGCAATCGACTATCCGCACCTGGTGGAGAGATTAGTATTGGCTGTAACAGCTTCAAGACCAAATAAGACAATTCAAACAGTGATAAAGTTCTGGATTGATATGGCAGAACGAGGCGATTACAAATCGCTAATCATAGATACTGCCGAGAAACTATATTCTGAAAAATACCTCAGAAAATTAAGGCTCGTCTATCCCATCTTGGGTAGAGTAGGGAAGCCGAAAGATTTCACCAGATTTATTGTGCAAGCTCATTCTTGCCTACAACACAACGCTCATTGCGAACTGCCGAAAATAACGTGTCCAACCCTGGTAGTAGGAGGTAGCGAGGACAAGATAGTAGGGCCAGCGGCTTCTTATGAAATTGCAGACCAAATTGGCAACAGCATTTTGTTCATATACCCCGATTTGGGACACGGGCTGTATGAAGAGGCGGCAAGCGATTATAATGGGCGGGTTATGGATTTCCTGAGCACAAGTGTTACATATTGAGATGGCGCAGACATGCGGTTTTGTATTTTTATCTGTATGTAGAGCAATCTGAGAGATTTAGGAATTTTGGGGACGGTTCTTACCGCTTATTTGAAACGGAAAGAACCGTCCCTTTGCTTCAGTTTGGTTTCTGGTGAAGCAGAAAGTGCCGTCCCCCGCTACTTCACGGCTCGTGAGCCATTCTGACAGGGCTCGCTGCAGCTGAATTGGTCGATAGCCTCAAACTGCATGAGGGTGGCGTGATTGGGACGAAAGTGAGGTAGGTCTCGCATTCTAGATAGTCGGAAGAGGTGGACGTTCTGCAATGTGGGTATCGATTTGTCTCGACATATTGGGAAGAACCAGACGTGGTGTCAGTTTCGGTCACAGAGGAAATCATATGCATAATGTGATAATACAGTGTATCAGAATGCATTGACTGCGTACCTGTTCTGTTATATTCTGACTGTGAAAGTATAGTGTTTAGTATTCAATAGCTCACATGACTGGCGACCCGTTTACATCTACCTAGAGAGAAATGCTGAACAATGGAATTAGGCAAGTTGTTCGCGACCAAGCGCCCCGGGCTTCTTAGAAATAAGCATGCAACAGACAAGTAACCCGGTGCCTGGATATCTCAGGCTTCTAGGAAGAGATGGACAATGTGGGTTAGGGTAGGAGTTTTAAGCCTCGTCTCTGTGTCAAACTAATCCTGGGGAGACGATGATACGCGTCTACATTCTGGGCACCTTAAGACGCGTGGAGTCAGTGGTGCAACCGGCCCTCCATGTAGGGGGGTAAGAGATGAAGAACGGTACGAAGGTGAAATTGGCAGTATTGTTGGCAGCGGCCATGGTTTTGGGAGTTGCTAGCGTGGGGTTGGGTGACGTAGAGTACAGTCCTGGCAGACCTTCGGACGGTGGGGTTACGGCTGAGGTCCTAGTTGATCCCGAGGATCCGAACATTGAGGGATACGACACGGTGAAGCACGGTCCACCAGCAGAGTACGTACCATACAGCCTGCTAGATGGAGCTATACAGGGAGAGATCTATCACTTCTACGATTTGCCGACAGGCGATCCCTATGGTGACAAGATGGCGGTTAGCTGGAGTACAGATGAAGACTCGGAGGTTGTGTACAGAGTTGTGTATGTCTATATCAGAGGTGCGGATTGTGGGAATCTGTACAAGTACGGGGATGACCAAAATGAGGATTCTGGCTTACATGCTCCGGTAAAAGGCAAACATGTGCATGATATACATCATATTACGTTTTATTACACCGTGGAAGGAGCCGAGGAGCCAGTAGAGCCAGACGAACCTGAGCAGCCTGAGCAACCAGAACAGCCAGAGCAACCAGAGCAGCCTGAGCAACCAGAGCAGCCTGAGCAACCAGAACAGCCAGAGCAACCAGAACAGCCAGAGCAACCAGAACAGCCAGAGGAACCAGAACAGCCAGAGGAACCAGAGCAGCCCGAGGAACCTGAGCAGCCAGAGGAACCTGAGCAGCCAGAGGAGCCAGGCGAACCTGAGCAGCCAGAGCAACCAGAACAGCCTGAGCAACCAGAACAGCCAGAGGAACCAGAGGAACCAGAGGAACCAGAGGAACCTGAGGAACCAGAGCAGCCTGAGACTCCGGAATATGAAGAACTTGAAGAAGAGGAAGTACCTCTTAGCGAGCCTACACCTGGTTCAGGAATCCCAGAGGAAGAACTTGTTGCTGAGAAAGAGACAACTAAAGACACTGGGGAACAGATAGTTGCGGAAGCTGAGATCCCGCTTACCGTTTTGCCAACTACCGGCGGTGTCTCGCCTGAGGTTCTCTATGGACTCGGAGCGATAGTGGCAGGCATAGGTGCTGTTATCAGGAAACGGGATAAGGAGTAGAGAGTGGTGATTTTGGCCCCTGTCCAACAAAGGGCAGGGGCCTGTTTTGTCGAAACCTGAACGCTAAGCGACGGCCGAGGGCCAATCAGTTGGATTAACTCGCCATGTCGATAACGTATGCGCGCTACTTTGAAGAATCGTGAGGGGGCTCATTTGAACGCAAGAAAACTAGGCAACTTGATGATTGTGCTTGGGGTAGGGCTCGTCTGCTACACCGCGTGTAGCCAAGCTTACTACGCTTACGTTGGATATACCATGGCAAAAGACCTGGAGGCACAGGTCATGGCTGATCTAGCAGATCTTGAGCCCGAATCGGTCGTCACAGATGCAAGCGAACAATCGTCCTCGGAGGACCTTTCGTCCGAATCATCTGTTGATACGCCAGGATCGTCGGAGGAATCAACTTCTGGCGACACTCAAGAGGCTTCTCCTGCGCAGACGGGACCAGTATCGCTAGGGGATATGGAAATCCCGAAGATTGAGATGACTGCAACTGTCTTAGAGGGCACGGAATCCACGCAACTGGCCGCAGGAATTGGCCATGTTACAGGGAGCGCCCTGCCTGGGGAAGCAGGAAATTGTTGCGTTGCAGGTCATCGCAGTGGTCGAGCGGCAAAACCTTTTGAACATCTTGATGAATTGACCAACGGCGATCTGGTACGGTTTGTTGTGGGCGACAGCTCTTATGAGTATGAGGTGTTTGACAAGTTTGTGGTCGAGCCGACGGACGTGTGGGTTCTTAAGCAAAATAAAGATGAGAGTATTGTAACTGTTATTACTTGCGAATACGTATCGGTAGGAGTAAAAAAGCGGCTCATAGTTCGCGCCAGACTAATAGAACCATAGAAGGAAGAAGGGGGACGGCAGTTTCTGCTTCGGTTTCTGGTGAAGCAGAAACTGCCGTCCCCCTTGCTTTATTACACTTTGAACTGTGCTACCAAAGTGGCCAACTCCTGCGCCAGTCTGGCTAGCATTTGAGCGGATTCGGCTGTTCCTTGGACTGATGCTGCTACTTCTTCGCTGCTGGCTGAGACTTCTTCTGAAGCCGCTGCGGTTTCTTCGGAAATGGCTGCAGTGTTCTGCATGACGGATTGTGCCTGGTAGGTCTGTTCGGCTGCATTTAGAGTCGCTTCCAGGTTTCGCTGAGCCATTAGTAGCACACCTTCAATTGCGGAGCATACTTGAGCTGCTGCGTCTTTTAGTCCTTCTATCTGGGATGCCATGTCTACTACGTGCGCCTTGGATTCCTCTGCGGTGTACGCGACCTGGCTTAGCGCGGAACCTGCTTCTCCTACGTGTTCGTTTACGCGCTCTACCTCGGTTGCGCTTTCGGCAATTGTATTTGACAGATGTCTTGTATCCCGCAGCGTCTGGTCAATGAGACCTTCTATGGCCTTAGTTTCAGCAGCGGACCTTTCAGCGAGTTTTCTTACCTCGTCGGCTACAACTGCAAAGCCGCGCCCATATTCTCCGGCTCGCGCAGCCTCTATCGCTGCGTTAAGTGCCAAGAGGTTGGTTTGATCAGCGATGTCACTTATGATCTCCAGAATCTGTCCTATCTGCTGGGAGTGTGAGTCGAGCTGCGAAATGCCGGTGACTACGTTTGAAGTTGTCTCTCGCAAGCGAGCCACGCTCTGTATGGCTGCCTGTACTGTGTCGATTCCGTTAGACGCCGAGGCCTGGTTCTCCTCGCTTACTCTTACAGTGTTCTCAAGTCCCAAGGCGATTGAATCGAGGGCTGAAACCATGCTATTTACGATAACGTTTGCTGATTCTGTATTAGCCTCTTGCGCCTGTGCGTCGCGGGCGATCTGTTCGATGACGCCTGTGATCTTCTCCAGGAATTCCGTAGCGTTACCAGCGTTAGTGGTCTGCTCTTGGGCGCCTCTTGCGACCTCCGATATTGCGGTAGATATCTGTTCCGCCGCTGCGCTTACTTGAGCGCCTCCCGCCGCTAGTTCTTCGCTGGTAGAGGAAACGTCCGTTGCAGCAGATGCGATCTGCGCGACTATGCTGTGGATCTTATCGACAAACACATTGAACCAGTGTCCTAGATCGCCTAACTCGTCATTGGAGTTTACTTCAATTCGTTTGGTGAGGTCGCCTTCTCCTTCAGCGATGTCTTTGAGCACGGCTACCGTTCCTATGAGAGGAGCTGAAATCCAAGAGGAGATCCATATGCCTACTCCGGAGGCAATAGCTGCGGCGATGACGCCAATCAGTAGGGTGGACATTAGCAGTTTGCGCTGTGCGGCTCGGACGTGTTCAGCGGAAATGTCTGCGGCTACAACGCCTACGACTTCGCCCTCTGAATTCCTTATTGGCGCATATCCGGATAGAAAAGTCCCCCAGTCGTCGGTGACAAAGTCGGATACAGTTGTGGCTTTTCCAGAAAAGGCTACTTCCATGTCAGGGTTTGACTCATACATGCTTCCTAAGTCAGAGTGGTCTTCGCCCACACTAGCGTCAAGCGCAAAATACACGTTGCCATCGGATGTCTTTGCCAACGTGTAGAGGTAGACAAGGTCAGGGTTTGCTTCCATCACCTGCTGCAATTTGTGCTGGGCCTCTATGTAAAAAGGTGAAGATTCAAGATCGTACGACGTAAGGAGGGCGTGTTGGTCGCCATCTATGTATTCGGCGACAGTCTGTACGATGCTGAGTAGACGCGTCTCCAAATCCTCTTGTGTGCGGGCCGATATTTGAGAGAATAGGATACCTCCCAATAGCACACAGCTGAGCGCTACGACAGCTACGTATGAGAGTATCAGTTTCCCTTTAAGTCTCAAGTTCAATTTCAACGCTATCACTTCCTATCGAGATGAGCTTTGTATGTTGGCGCCGGTCAAAAGAACCGGTCAATATTGTTATCGACAAAACTGCGGGAAGCAACAGGGACGGCACTTTTTGCTTCAAATTGACAGGCACGTGATTTCAGGGATATACTCGTAACGCGGCTGGTGAGATGCGTGTACAGGCATCTAAGAGGGAACCCGGTGTGAGTCCGGGACTGCCCCGCAGCGGTGAGTAGCAACGAAAGCTGTCATTTAAGCACTGGGCTTAGGCCTGGGAAGCGATGGCCGGTAGGAAGGCGCCACAGGGCGAAGAGGCTACGAGTCCGAAGACCTGCCAGAAGCACAATTTGCTAGATTGGACCTTCGAGGGGAGGAGCCAACAGTATGTGTATGACCGTATTACCCTTTTTCAATTCAGTGCATCTTCCTTGGATCTTCTATGCAACCTGCCGCGGTACATTACATCTTTATTTGTACCTCTTGCACCTTCATTTGCATGGCACTTGGGCCACCCTTTTCTTTGGACCAAGGCACTTATCACACGGCCCTGGGGTTTGCGCTGGATTTCAAAACACATACTCTTTTCTATGCCCTCTCTTTTTACGGTCGTCTAGTTACTGAATTTCTATTTCACGTCAAAAAGGAGGGCATATTATTGTTAACCAATGTGATCAAAAGGGATGGACGGGTGGTAGATTACGATAGATCTCGCATTGTGTCGGCTATATACAGGGCTTGCAAAGCGTCAGGTATAGATGATCTGGACCTTGCCCAAGAACTGGGGTTTCAGGTTGAAGATGAACTCAAGAGGAAATATGCAGACAGGGCGCCTTCTGTAGAAGATATCCAGGATATTGTGGAAAAAACCCTAATGGAAAGGGATATGTACGAGGTCGCCAAAAGGTACATCTTGTACAGGGAGCAGAGGCATTCTCTTCGTTCGGTAAAGAAAGTATTTTTCGACGCAGAGAAGATATTTGAGGAATACATGGATATGCAGGATTGGCGGGTTAAGGAAAACAGCAACATGAACTACTCCCTCCAGGGCCTTAACAACCACATTGTGTCTTTGGTTACCTCCAAATATTGGCTAGAGCGCATCTATCCGGAGGAGATAAGGGAAGCCCATAATCACGGGGAATTCCACATCCACGACCTGAACATATTGGGACCTTACTGTTGCGGTTGGAACCTTCCTGATCTGCTTACCAAAGGATTTGGAGGGGTTTCTCAGAAAGTAGAGAGCCAGCCTGCCAAGCATTTTAGGGTTGCTCTTATGCAAGTGGTGAACTATTGCTATACCCTTCAAGGGGAAGCCGCAGGAGCTCAGGCGTTTTCCAACTTCGATACCTACCTGGCTCCTTTTATCGGCTACGATGGGCTTTCCTACGGGGAAGTAGTCCAATGTATGCAAGAATTTGTGTTTAACCTTAACGTTCCTACCAGAGTAGGGTTTCAGACACCTTTTGTAAATATCACCATGGACGTAAATGTTCCTGATATTTTGAAGAACGAGCCGGTTATCATAGGTGGAAAATTTCAGGATAAGTGTTATGGGGATTTTCAACGGGAAATGGATATGCTAAACAAGGCTTTTGCCCAAGTCATGTTGGAAGGCGATGCTAAAGGGAGGATATTTAGTTTCCCCATACCTACTTACAACATCAGTCCGGATTTCCCTTGGGGCTCAGAGGTTTCGGAAAAGATCATGAGCCTTACGGGGAAATATGGAGCCCCTTACTTTGCCAATTTTATCAGTTCAGGACTTTCTCCTGATGACGTAAGGAGCATGTGCTGCAGACTTCGTTTGGATAACCGGGAGCTTATAAGGCGGGGAGGGGGGCTTTTTGGAGCCAATCCTCTCACAGGGTCTATAGGTGTGGTGACGGTAAATTTGCCTAGGATAGGGTATTTGTGTCGAACCAAGAGCAGTTTCATGGGTAGACTAAAATACCTTATGGATCTGGCTAAGCAGAGTTTATTGGTTAAAAGGCGCCTTTTGGAAAGAATGACCGAAAGCGGCCTATATCCCTATTCCCGGGTTTACTTGGCCGACGTCAAAGATGGGGTGGGCGAATATTGGTACAACCACTTCAATACCATAGGGATCTTGGGCATGCACGAGTCGGTCTTGAATTTCTTAGGATGCGGAATTGAGACACAAGAAGGTAGAGAATTTGCCCTTGAGGTTTTGGATTTCATGCGCGAGCAGCTTATGGAGTATCAGGAAGAGACAGGGTATCTTTTCAATCTAGAGGCCACACCGGCCGAAGGCGCTTCTTACAGGCTGGCTAGTCTGGACAAAGAGGCTTTTCCAGACATAAAGACCTCAGGCTCGTCTGCGCCATATTACACCAATTCCACCCAACTTCCCGTGTCTTATACTTCGGATATAATAACGGCCTTGGCTCATCAGGAAGAACTTCAAAACCGCTATACAGGCGGGACTGTGTTTCACGGATTTTTAGGTGAAAAAGTCACTGATACCCGGGCACTGGAGCTTTTGATAAGACGCACTTTCGAGCAGTTCAAGATCCCCTACTTTACCGTTACCCCTACCTTTAGCATTTGCCCTGACTGCGGATACATAGGGGGAGAGCACTGGACGTGCCCTATATGTTCTCAAAAGACTGAAGTATGGAGCAGGGTCGTAGGGTTTTACAGGCCTGTGGACAATTGGAACCCGGGCAAGCGCCAAGAGTTTGAGGATAGGCTAGAGTTTGCTCCTCCCAAGGCAGGTTCTTAGTCGTGTCAGGTTACATTGGCCAAGGCGAGAATATGGTAGTAGACGGTTGGGTCAAGGTTAGCCTCATAGATTTTCCCGGGGCCATTTGTTCTACTTTGTTTTTCAACGGATGCAACTTAAGGTGCAGGTATTGCCATAACCCTCAGATGGCAAAAGGGGAAGGGCCTTTTGAAAGCGTTGAGTGGAAAGTGGTGGAGGGGTTTTTGGAAAGCGGAAAAGGGCTTTTGGATGGGGTGTGCTTTTCAGGTGGCGAGCCTACGTTGCGGCCGGACCTTTATACCATGGCTTTGAGGGTAAAGATGTCAGGATTTAAGGTGAAGGTTGATACCAACGGGACTGTGCCTGAGAACATATACCCTTTGATAGAAAACGGTCTTTTGGATTATGCGGCTGTGGATGTAAAGGGCCCGCCGGGAAAGTACCAGGAGATCTGCGGCGTAGATGTAGATGGAAGAGCCGTGGCTGAGACTGTTGAAATCCTGGAAAGGTTCAGAGTTCCTTTTGAGCTTAGGACCACAGTGCATCAGGATCTTCTGTCTGAGAAAGACATGTTGGAGATGGCCAGATGGATGCAAGGGGAAAGGGTCCTTTATATCCAGCCGTGCAGGACTAGTATTACCCTTGATCCCCGGTTGCAGGGGACTTTGGGTCCGGATAAGGCGTGGCTGGAGGATTTGGCCCAGGTCTGTCGCCCCTATTTTCGCCAAGTGTTGATTAGAGGGTGAGCAGTGTAGGGGATAGGCGGTGAAGCAGAAAGTGCCGTCCCCTGTGCTTCACTTTGGAAGCAGCAGGGACGGTTCCTGGCGCTTGAGAGGGTTCTAGTCGTATTGCGGCGAAGATATGAGCTGGGATCAAAACAAGAGCATACGGCGGTTGTCTAGGGGTTTTGAGAAAACAAGGGAGGTCTGAAGTAGTGCGAAAGAAAGTTCTGATAAGTGATCTGACCAGGATGCAAGGGAATAAAGTGTGCATAGCTGGTTATACAGGCTATCCCGATTCCTTAGAATGCGTTAGACCCATGTTTGTTTCTGGCTCTGTGGATGAGGACTGGCTGTGCAAAGGTTCGGAGGTGGTGATCAGGCCTTTTGCGGAAGTTGAGCTGGATTTTTTGGAGCGACCAGATGTGACACCGCCTCACACAGAGGATTACATAATTGATAGGCATGTTATGCCTAATGGAATTAGGTTGCTTTCGGAACGTAAAAGACTGGCTTTACTAGAGTCGTTAGAAGATGCATGTGTTCGGGAAATTTTCGGCACTGAGATTCGCTATGGGCCTGGGCACTATGTGAAAAGCGGGACAGGTGTTCGTTCTTTAGGTACAATACGACCTAGTTGGTTTACTGTCAGCTGCGAACCTTGGAACGGGAAACCTGACTATCGTATTAGCTTTGGAGACGGCAAGTCTACTTACAGATTAAAGGTTACAGATCTGGCGTTTCAGTACTATATTAACAAAGAGAAAGAGATTAAATCTCACAAACAGGTAGCGGAGGAAACCAATAGACTAATGAGAAGTGCTGACCATGTGTTTTTTAGAATTGGTCTGGCCCGCGGCTGGCAGAGGTATCCTGATAGATGCTATCTTCAGATTACCGGGGTATACACTTTTCCCGACTATCTCGGGGGGAAATGTTTTGCGCATTTCAGTGAGTGATGGATAATATAGGGCAGGCTTACAAATATCGCCTATCAAGGTAAGGTTGGTGAAGAAGATGGCGGTATCGGAAAAGGGAGATAGTGAGAGACAGTCGGCTTTTGTCCGAGACCAAGTTATTTATACAATAGGGCATAGCAATCACACTATGGAGCATTTAGTATCCATTTTGAAGACGCACCATATTGAAATGCTGATAGATATTAGAACTAGGCCCTATAGTTCATATGTACCGCATTTTAACAGGCCGGATTTAGAGAAGGCTGTTATCAACCAGGGAATAGGATACGTCTTCATGGGAGAAAAACTAGGAGGATACCCCAAAGATGCTGACTGCTATGTTCAAGATATAAATGGGAAAAGAACACCTAATTACAATGTTATGGCGGGAAAGGACTGGTTTCGGGAGGGATTGGATGCTGTCATTGCGGTTTCAAAAGGCAAGCGAGTAGTTTTGATGTGCAGCGAAGAAGATCCAAACAGATGCCATCGGCACCATCTTCTGAGTAAGTCCTTGGCAGAAAGAGGTATTAGGGTAATTCACATTAGGGGAGATGCAAGTCTGGAGCAAGCGGCTTTTTGTCCCAGTGATAAAGAGGCACAATTGGTTGATAGTGAGCAAGAGAATGTTCTTGGAAGTGGCGGCAGCAAACAAGGAAGTCAGAGCAAGGATGAAGACGTTCATCATGCGAGCCGTGAAGAGTTGCCCGAGGATGAAAAATATGAGCAGCTTCCTTTGTTTCCGGTAGGAGGGTGGGTCTAGATGAATCTTTACACTATTGGATTTTCCGGAAAGTCAGCGGAGGAGTTTTTTACGTTGATAAGAGATAACCAAATTGTACGGGTTATTGACATCCGCCTTCGCCCCTACGGGCAGCTTTCTGGCTTTGCGAAGAAGAATGATTTGGAGTTTTTCTTGAGAGAGCTGACTGATTGCGAATATGTTTACTTGCCAAAGCTAGCTCCTACAGATGAAATAATGAAGTCATATCGTAATACTAAAGATTGGGAACAATACGTGCGCGATTTTAGCCGTCTCATGACGGAACGAAATGTTCCCTATTGCCTTGACTCTAGGCTCTTTGAAGATGCTTGTCTTTTGTGCAGTGAGACCGAGCCTGACCGGTGCCACCGTAGACTGGTAGCAGAGATTATTGAGGCCAATTGGGAAGGTGTCAACGTGGTTCATTTGAGGTGACCTTTGGTAGTTGAGTCAGTAGCCAAATCGCACGCATAAAGCGCTGCCCAGATGAGTTCTGGGCAGCGCTTTATACTAGCTTCTAGCATGAAGCAAAAAGTGCCGTCCCTGTTGCTTTGCGGTCCCTGGTGCTTTGTAATCGCAATTCTACGACATATCAGAACAAGTCTGGCATAGAGCAGTGTTGGCACCTTGCTATAGTAGTGTTAGTGATAGTATCTATTTTCCCGCAGTGTTGTTGGTTCTTGGTCTGGGTTTCGGTCAATCTTAGATGAATGTAGAAGGAGGGCGTTGTTCTATGCCGCTTGCGGGTTTCTAAGGGCCTGTGGCTCTAGTAGTTTTGGATGTGCGGTTCAAACGATGAATTATGGAGGTGTAGAGATCGAATGCTAAAGGACGGATACGCAACGACCCTGATCTTTGAGTTGGCGATGTGTGTTGCCCTTGCCATCTTAGTAAGGAGAGGCAAACACGGTGAAAAAGTCCCGGTAATCCACAAGATTCCGGGTTTGGAAGCTATCGATGAGGCTGTCGGACGTGCCACAGAACTAGGTCGCCCTGTTCTTTATGTGCCTGGTCGTGGTGATTTGCAGGATGCCCAAACTTTTGCTTCGTTGGCCATCCTAGATTACACGGCTGCGGCGTGTGCCCAATACGATACACGTATCATTGTGCCAACTGGTCTGGCAGTAGTGCAACCGGTAGTATCTGCCGTAGTTCAGCAGGCCTATGTCGGTGTTGGAAAAGGAGATAGGTATACTGAAAGCGATGTTCGCTTCATTAACGAAGAGAACTGGCCATGGGCAATTGGGATAGGCGGCATTATTATGCGTGAGCAGGTGGCTGCGACCATCCTCATTGGAGCCTTTTGGGCTGAGAGTCTGTTCATTGCGGAAATAGGAAGTTCTTCGGGTGCAATGCAGATTGCAGGCTCGGCCAGTATTCCACAGATACCGTTTTTCGTAGCTTCTTGTGATTACACCCTTATTGGAGAAGAGATATACGCTGCTTCTGCCTATCTGAACCCCGATCCTATCACGACCGCAGGGTTGATTGTTCAAGACTGGGGCAAGATGGTTGGCATGGTATTGGTCCTCGTCGGTTCCTTACTCGTATCATTTGGAAGCAATTGGCTCTTAGAGTTAGTTCTTAAGTGAGGAGGAAGAGGTATGAAGAACGAAGGTCCTCTAATTGTTACCATTGCAGCAGGCCTGCTGTATATTATTAGTACGGTGTTTGCACCTTCTGGATTTGCAAATATGCAGCACGTTCTTGACGATTGGTATACAGTTGTGTCCGGTTTCATATGTTTTGTTGGTGTCATAAGTCTAACGCAGGTTCACGGACTTAGAATAGCTCAAAAAAGGGACGACTGGTTCTATAGTTCGGTTGTTCTTTTCTCGCTCTATGGATACATGCTCCTTGGGCTTTTCGGCGGCCTGAGTAACCCTCTCTTCAACCTTCTTTATGACAACGTTCTTTCCGTTATATTGATGACAATTTTCTCAACCTTAACGTTTTGGATTGGCTCGGCAGCCTACCGCGCTTTTCGGGCGAAGAATATCGAGGCAGCGTTGCTTCTGATTTCTGCATCTCTGGTCATGATTGGGAAGGTCACTCTCGGAGAATTCATATCGCCCGCACTTCCTAGAATCGCAGAGTGGATAATGAGTGTTCCCAATACAGCTGGTATGAGAGCTGTGGAAATGGGCTCTGCAATAGGCGGGGTTGTTTTGGCTCTACGTATTCTTTTGGGCCTTGAGCGTAACTTCCTGGGCTCGGATTAATTGAACCAACAAGGGAGGGTAGATAAAGTGAACTTGTACCAACGTTTAGAAAGTCTAGATAGACGATGGATATTTGGGTTTCAAGTACTTGTCTTTGTCGTGTCTATCCTAAACCCAGTAGGGCTTGCTCTTGAGGTAAGCGGTAGTACACGCCAAACTTTTGAACTCATTGATAGTCTTCCGGCAGGTTCAATAGTGTGGTTTGGAGTTGATTACGAACCAGCAAATCGTGCCGAGATAGAAGCTTCCGCAATAGCACTGTTTAAGCATTGTATGAAAAAAGACCTGAGGGTTGTTGCAGCTTCCATGTGGGCTCCTGGTGGCAGTCAAATGGACTCGCTGATAAGGGCAGTAAGCGATCAATTTGAGGATAAGGTCTATGGCGTTGACTTCCTTAATCTAGGCTATAGACCAGGAGGTCAAGTCTTCCTTCAACAATTGACAGAGGATATTTCGACAGCGGTCCTAGGCATCGACCACTATGGGAATCCTGTTTCTCAGTACCCGTTAGGCAAAGAACTTAAGACCATCAAGGATGTTTCTATCATCGTGTCATTTGCCATCGGAAGTCCCGGGTTTAGAGAATATATAAAGGTGGTTACCGATCCTTACAAGGTCCCCATTATAGCCGTACTTCCAGCAGTCAGTATTCCAGAAGCAATGCCCATGGTTAACTCCCATCAGATATCAGGTATTCTAGGTTCTCTTCGAGGTGGTGCGGAATACGAAAAGATATCCAGTAACCCAGGCAAAGCTATGACTGGTATGGACGCTCAGTCTTTTATGAACCTCACCATATTGCTGTTTATAGTCTTAGGTAACGTTGGCTATTTTGCTCAGAGACGATTCAACGAACGTAAGGGGGGAATGTAAGTGTCTACCGATGTTTGGACGTGGGTAGCTGCAGCCTTGATTATCGGCGTCTATAGTGTGTTGTTTAAGGATAACCCTGTGTACCGACTGCTTGAATGCGTGTTCGTCGGGATGATGGCTGCACACACTGTCGTAGTTAGCTGGTTCAACTTCATGATGCCAACGCTGTCAACTAGGATCGGTGTTGAAAGAGAATATTCCCTGATAATCCCCTTGATACTTGCCGCAATGATGTACTTTAGGTATTCAAAGAGACATGCGTGGATAGCAAGGTATTCTATGGGCTTTCTGATGGGGATTGGCGCGGCATATGTTTTGACAAAGGATCTAAAACCGTTTTTCTTTATGCAAGCTAGAGCAACGATGATCCCGCTGTGGGTTTCGAATGACCTTGCAGCTACTATAAATAACTGGCTCGTTGTTCTTGGTGTGATCTCCGTGCTTGTCTACTTCTTCTTCACTGTTGAACGAAAAGGGCCAGTGAGAATTCTCGGCATTACAGGTCGTATGGTTTTGATGGTGGCCTTTGGGGCTGCTTTCGGCAATACAGTGATGGGTCGTGTGACTGTTACTCTTCAGCAGTTTCAGTTTCTACTGGGGAATTGGCTAGGTTTGGTCAGATAGTAGGCGAACTGTCGCCAGAGAGAATATTGTTGTTTCTTAAATAGTGTAAGGGTGCACCGGCGATGAGTCGTACCAAATAATGGTACTCAAATTAGAGTTGCCAGACGTAGATGAAATATGGATGAAGCGAGTGATGTGTGTGTCAACCTTAGAGCGATGGAGCGAGGAACTTCTCGATGTTATTTGGCATGATGATCCAGTTGCGGCTAGCATGATTGGTATCACGAAATATGACAAGGAACTGCCAAGCGTAGACCCTGATATTAAAGAGCAGTTTGTGTCTGACCTTTCGAAATACGCGGCTGATTGTGAGAGGTTACTCTCGCATGGTGGCAATTTGAGCTGGGCTGAAAGGTTAGACGTGGAAGCCACGCTTGCAGGGTTGCAGGAGAGAATCTTAGCGGAGACCTCTATTTCGGAGTGGCAAACAAATCCTTGTTTCTACGTCTCTGCTATCAATAACGGCTTGCATGTATTGCTAAGCAGAGATGATTCTTTATCGGACGAACTAGTTGAGGCAGTAATCAAGCGGATTGAGGGTGTTCCTCAATTCCTGGAAACAGGAGTAAAAAACCTGGATGTTAATAGAATGCCTATTGAATGGTTGGATATTGCACTTGGTTCAGTCGAGGGCAGTAAGAACATGATTGACAGTTCTGTAAGGCACATACTGTGCGATTCAGGAATTGGAAGCACATCTGTTGATGGCCTGTGCAACAAGGCCATAGATGCCCTCTGTGCTTTTGCTTGTTTCCTTGAACAAACAAAGCCGCTGGCTCAAGGTAGTTTTGCTTGTGGTAGGGACTATTTTGAACAGATTCTTCAAAGAGTACATATGGTCGATATGGACGTTAGGCAATTGGAGGAGTTTGGAAGAAGCAAGATAAGCGAATACGAATTGATGTTGCGTGAAGCTGCGAAGACAATAGATGATAGTCGGCAGTGGACCGAGATCATTTCAGATTTCAAGAAGGACCACCCTTCTCCAGAGATGCTTCTGGATTCATATCGTAGTGAAGTTCGGAGAGCGGAGGAGTTTGTAACCGAAAGAGACCTTGTATCAATTCCGAAGGGACAAAAGTGGGCGGTTCTGCCTGCGCCTGAGTTTTCGAGAATGACTGCTCCAATGGGCTATATGGAAACAAGCCCGCCTTTTTCCGACGAGCTGAAGAGCATATTGTACATCACACCAATTGATCCAAATGCCACTATTGAACAGCAAAAGCAGCATTTGGAGGATAATTGCTATGCTTTTCAGAGAAGTATAGCGTTACACGAAGTCATACCCGGTCATCACCTTCAATCGTGTTTAGCGAAACTTGGCGTTTCAGATCTGCGAAAGCAATGCAGTTTCAGTGTCTTCATAGAGGGGTGGGGGCTCTATACTGAACTGTTAATGGCCGAACAAGGGTATCTTTCAGCACCGGCTACGACATTGATTTATCTCAAGAATGCCCTGTGGCGAGCTGTAAGAGTGGTCATTGACGTTGGTCTTCACGTAACTGGGTTGACTCTGGAAGAAGCAACACAGTTACTGCAAGACAAGGTTCGAATGGAACGCCACATGGCCTTCGGCGAGGCCAGGAGATATACAATGAGCCCGACCTACCAGTCCAGCTATCTATTAGGCAGAGAGCAGATTGTAAGCCTTCGTAGTGAATTTGCTGCGCGGGCAGGTTCGGACTACACCCCTAAGAGTTTCCATGACAAACTTTGCAGTTATGGTTCGATTCCTGTATCCCTAATTAGGAGAGAAATCTTGGCTGGGCGATAAGGTTGTTTTTTCGGGCTGAGATTGGCTCGGATAGCGACTAATATCTCGTTTATCAGAGGTGGTGTTTTATGTCAGCACTAAGCGGAGAAATGGTTCTGAAGAACTGTCGTTTAGTTGATGGGACCGGGAGTCCAGCGATGGAAAATATGGTCATGGCGATTGACCGGTCCAGCGGCAACATTGTACGGGTTGATAGCACTGAGTCTGTCGGCGAGTTTCTGCTTTCCAGTGGAGACGATGTGTTTGACCTGGAAGGCTATACTGTGATGCCGGGTCTGTTCAATGTCCACAGTCACCTTGGACTAACGTTGCCATTCACGCCTTACCGCGTTGACCCGTATCCGCCGACCTACTGGGCCCTCATCTGCTACAGAAGAGCTGTTGAGGCCCTGGTATGTGGCGTTACGTCTCTGCGCTGCCCAGGTGGACCTCACGGAGCGGATATTTCTGTGCGAAATGCAATTGACAAGATGATGTTATGGGGGCCCCGCCTTATAGTAGCAGGCGAACTGCTTTTGGCTCACGGAGGTCATGGGTATAACAGCGTGGGCAGTATCGAGTGTAGCGGAGTAGCGCAGTTTAGAGAGGCGGCCAGGATTCAGCTTAGACAAGGTGCGGATTTCATCAAAATATGTTTGTCAGGTGGGCTGGGTACTCCGGGAGAAGGATTTCGGGACAAACAGATGACAGATGATGAGATTCAAGCAGTGGTCGAAGTTGCTCATATGTCGGGTAAGCGGGTCGCAGCTCATGTCGGTGGAGACAAGGCTATCCGTGATGCGGTGCGTTTGGGAGTTGACTGTATAGAGCATGGCTATGTGCTAAGTGAAGAGACAGCCCGTATAATGGCCGATGCAGGTACTTATCTCGTTCCTACGCTTGCAGTGACGCATGCCTTTGACTACCTGGAGCGTCATGGCAGTCCCTCGTACCATGTCGACAAAGCGAGAGAAGCGTCTCATTTTCACTTGGATAGTATACGGGGCGCGATCGCAGCTGGAGTGAAGATTGCCGTAGGTACTGACCTCCTGCCATCTGACCCCCTAGACGGCACGAATGCTACTGTGCGCGAGTTGGAGTTACTGGTCGAAGCAGGTATGACTTGCCTTCAGGCGATCCGTGCAGCCACATTGTCCTCTGCCGAATTGTGTCAAGTTGATCACATTACAGGCTCATTGGCCGAAGGCAAACAGGGAGATCTGATAGTAGTGGGTGGAGAGCCCGACAAATCCATATCTGATATGCGGAACCTAGTGATGGTTGTCAAAGGAGGTCATATAGTGTGGAGCAACTTGGCCGGTCATGAGGTGCGCTGCGTCGGAGTTCTTCCCACAGGTATTGATATTGGAGGCGGCACTTTCTGTGATTGGTAGCATGAGTTTTCTAACATTTATGGGGGTGTAGATCCGTGAATAGTCGATGGTCGGATAATGAGATAGAGATTATGCGCAAACTGGACTTGGAGTTAGCAAAACTCGTTTCCGAGTATGTAGGGGGAAAATGGCATAAGGACAAGGTATTTATACCCACAAGGGATAATCTCGAACGGATTAAGGGTTCTATAAGACAGTATAAAGACCAGGTTAACAAGCTGCCAGATGAATTCTGGCGCAGGCACTTTCTTTCAGTATTGGAATCTCTGGAATTCAGTGTCGAATGCAATACAAAGATGCCTTATGAATACGTTACTCGGATATCATCCAGTTTCGATGATCTTATCCCGGGTTTGAACAAGAATTCTCTGGATGATGAATGTCGAACTGTGAACGAAATGCTCGCGTCCCTGCCCGCGGTAATGCAGGCCGTCGGAGAACTCCTTCGAGATGCGACTGACTTGGCGAGGAGTCAGGTGGCTGATATGTTGCCTCCCATTTTCCCCAATATACAAAGGGCCGTCAGGTTTGTAGAATCTAGTTCGCAGAATGAGAGTCTAGTTAGAGATGCAAGAAGATATGCCGACTTGTCTGTGGCTGCTGCGAAACAGATTCAGAACATGGTAGAGTCAATGCCTATTAGTTCTTTGCAAGCCATAGATATTCCGTTTGAGTTCTCACTTGAGAAGGGCATGCAGGTAGATCTGGAATATGTTCTCTCGTGGTACGAGCAGGATGTGGAGTACAGGCGCGAGGAATTCTTCAGGGCAGCTGCTGAGATAGATCCTCACAGAGACGCTTATGACCTGTTGAATAATGGGTCTCCTGGCTATGAAGGTGTGGATGAACTGCTTGACGACATGAGAAGAATGCTTGTGGATCTTAGAGAGAGTTGTCTACACTTCATTGATCTACCAGACTCCGATATCTGCGGGGTAGGTCTGATCCCAGATACCTGGAGGATGGTATGTCCAACGTTTATGCAAATGGGGAACGCAGTCTGCATCAACCCAGACAACTTAGGTGCTTTCAAGCGGGGGGGAGTTGAAGAGACTCTGGCCCATGAAGCGTATCCAGGGCATTATGCGTGTCATGTGAAGTCTGCTCAATTTGATCTTCCTAATACATTTAGGCTTGAGTTGTTCATGTCGCGTAGCCATGAAGAAGGTATAGCCCATAGGTCTGAGTTCTTGATGATTCCTTTCTATAGAGACCCAATTGCACGACTGGAAGCCGCCCGGCGAGGTTGGTATTGTTCAACTCGGGTTAAGGCAGAAGTTGATCTTTATTACAATAGGCGCACTGTCAAAGAGGTAGTGGAGAACTATGTTGAGAACCTGAATTGCACAGAATACAGTGCCATTGGTCAAACTAGGGCCCACATGATGCGACCCGGCGATGGTGTATCATATTACACCGGCATGCGATATCTGGAGGAACTGTACAAGCAGTCGGGCCTTTCAATGAAGGACTTTACAAATGAAACGTTTAGCTATGGTGGAGTGTCTCTTGAAACCATGAAGAACATCATAGACCTCAATCCAGAGAAGAAGAAACAGTTGAAGAACTTTGGTCCGTTGGAAAGATAAGAGGTTACGGCGGATCGGACATTCTCGGCGATTTTCGGCCCTCTACAGGCTTGAAGCCCGGAGCTGCGGAGGCCTTTGGCAAACGTTTTGCCTTTGATTATGCACCAAATATGGAATTGACAGTACACACTATGAAGCGGGACGGAATACCAGGAGGGAGATTCAATGGACATTCGTAGCAAAATGCATCCTGCGTTTGCAAAGCTGGAAGGTGGATTATTCACTGAAGTTGCAAAAGCCGACGTGGGAAATGCGTATATAGAACTAATCCGTAGAGGCGTCAGCCCTTTGGGTTGGGCAGATCCATTCTATCCGGACGGTTGTATGCCGGAGCATGTACTTAGAGCCATGGTCAAATGCTTGGACTCTGGGAGGGCTTCCCACTACACGGTCCCTATAGGGAGTGCGGAATTGCGTTCCGAGGTCTCGAGGAAGCTCAGCGAGTTCAACGGCATTGATGCGGATCCCGATCGCAATATCTTGATCACACCGGGTTCCGATTCGGGCTTGTTCTATGCTATGCTGCCATTTATCCTGCCTGGTGACGAAGTGATGGTTTTGGATCCGAGCTACCCCAACAATTTTCTGAATGTCGAACTGATGGGTGGTAAGGCTGTTAGGATAGGTTTGCATGAGGAACGCGGATACCAACCCAATATAGAGGACTTCGAGCGGGGTCTTACAAAAAATACTAAGATGGTATTGCTAACGCATCCGAATAATCCAACTACAACCGTGTTTCGGCGGCAGTTCTTGGAGGAACTGGCCAGGTTTGTAGTTGACAATGATCTGGTGCTCGTTGTTGATCAGGCTTTTGAGGACACTGTGTTTGACGGCATAGAATACGTGAATGTGGCGACTTTGCCCGGAATGTGGGAAAGGACTTTGTCCGTGTTCTCAATCTCTAAGGGTATGGGGCTTAGCGGGTTAAGAGTAGGGTACATTGTGTCTGATGACAATATCATGGACGTGTTGTATGGGGCATGTGTGAATGTTCTAGGCGCAACGAATACTGCCGCTCAAGCTGGGGCAATTGCTGCCTTGGCAAATCCTGGCTTCGTCAAGGAATACCGTAATACTTATGACAAACGGCGCAAGTTTGCTTATGAGGTCTTCAACTCTATACCGGGAGTCAGCATGTTGATGCCGGAGTCAGGCTTTTGCTCTTGGATAAATGTGTCTCAGTTAGGTGATTCTTCGGATGTCAGTGACTTTCTGGTAAGAGAAGCGAAGGTAGCAGTCAACGATGGGAAAACGTATGGGCTCCAGGGTAGCGGGTACATACGAATCGTGCACGGTGCTATGGTAGACGACAGCCAGGTCTTCGAATCTTTGTTGAGAGTTAGGAGAGCCTTAGATAAGTTGGCTAGGGCCAAAGGGGTAAGTCGAAATTAGTGGATTAAACAGCACTAAGGCTTGGATTGATAGCGCGAATCTGTCTACCAGGTACAAATGATGTGCAGTTGGTTGCAGCGAGGTACGCAGGAGCTTCTGGGTTGTTCCTACTCAGAGAATTGTTGTACCGCGGTTGACGTTGATTACCGGTAAGACTAGAATCAAACGTAGTATGGGCTGCGATTACACAGCCAGGGTTGCTGTTGTGATTTGTGCTCTCGATCATATGCGGGAGCTTACCCTAATAGGTTGTTATTTCAAGTGAACTATGACCGCCATGTAGGAGGGTTTGGTGGAATTGAAATACACTTTGCTTCCGGGCAAAGATGACGCCCGGCTTGGTCGGCAAGATTTTGCGTACGGACGGTTCGAATGGATTAGGCTTCCAGATGAGAGCACGCCTGATGGTATTATGATTGCGCGATGCACGATTGAGCCGGGTCGTGAATGGCCTGAGCATTGGCATACTGGCTACGAGCAGATGCTATTCGTCGTGAGTGGCAGCGGAGTGCATTCTGTAAATGGAGAAAAGAGAGAACTACACCCCGGAGTTGTCGAGTTTCTTCCGGTCGGTGCGTCGCACTATGTTCTAAACACTGGCGACGAACCCTTGACTCACCTGTCTGTCTATCATCCTATTACACCGAAGGAAGTTCGTGAACTTGCATTGGACATACAGGGAGACGAAGTTGCTTCAGTTGAGGAACAGATTGATCCCATAGAATTCCTTAGAACGCCCGTTATGCAGTCTATACAGGATAAGTTTGCGGCTGCTGTAGGGCTAGGCGTAGTTACGGTGGACGTGAATGGAAGTCTGGTGACGGAGCCAACTAGGCTCCCGTCATTCTGCCGCTATGTTCAACAGTCTTCTAAGGCAATAGGTAGATGCCCTGCTTTTGATCCCTGCCTCAGAGAGCATGTAGACGCTCGAGGTTACACAATGCTCAACTGTTGTCCGGGCGTGGCATGTGTTGTGATGCCGCTGAACGTGAACGGCGAACTATTAGGCTATATGGTCTGTGGGTTTGTGAAGATTGAACAATCTGATGAATCACATCTTGATGCTGTTAGACGGATTGGCGCAGATTTCGGGCTCGATGAGGATATCCTGTTAGAGTACTACGAAGAGATGGAAGTTGTTCTAAAAGCGCAAATCGTGGCAGCTGCGGAATCTCTTCAGTCTATCGCTAATGCTATTGTCTCTTCACAGATACGCGAGACTCAACGGCACCACGAAAGTGAATATCATGCAGAGATGGTGAAAAAACTCCAGGCGATAAACAGTCTTGAGCATGACCTCCAGGAAGCCGAGTTTAGAGCCCTTGAAGCGAGGATTAACCCTCACTTCTTGTTTAATGCCCTAAATACCATTGCTGAAGCAGTTTCAAAAAGCGATGAAAGTGGCGAGGACATGGTGTACGCTCTTTCAGAATTTCTGCGGTTCAGCCTTAGCAATACCTGTTCGACTACAACTCTCAGTCAAGAAATCAAGTGTCTAGAGAACTACCTAAGAATACAGCATGCGCGGTTTGGTTCAGGATTGAGAACAGAGATTGCTGTGGAGCCCCCCAATGCAAATCCTGTTGTGCCTTCCATGATCCTACAACCCCTGGTTGAGAATGCTATTGTTCATGGACTATCAAGTCTCAAATATGAAGGGTTGGTCAAGGTGGCTGCGGTGGTTGACAATGGTTGGCTAACCATCTCGGTTTCAGACACCGGTGTCGGGTTTAACGAAGACATGATTATAGACTTTCCTAACCTTTCTTTTCCACAGAGGAAGAGGCAGGGATTGGGGCTTAGGTATGTGAGAACCAAACTGCAGCATACTTTCGGTGATGAATATGTCTTTTCGGTGGAAAGTTTGCCAGGGCATGGAACGACAGTATTCATTGAGATGCCTGCTAAAGAAAGTGATATTCTGTGATGATTGACAGTAATGCTGTTGAAGTTAAAGGGAGACTTACAGCGGTTATAGCCGATGATGAACCAGTTGCTCGACGTCTTCTGCGGCATAATCTGATCCGGTTTGCGCCTCATGTAGAGATTGTTGGCGAGGCATCCAACGGTGAGGAACTTCTTCAATTATTAGACCATGTGGCTGCCGATATCCTTATGCTTGATATTGTGATGCCAGGACTCAATGGCCTCGAGTTTTTAGCTCAATTTGAAGCCAAGACCAAGGGAATGGAAGTAATCATAATATCCGCTTACGACAGGTTTGACTTTGCTCAGCAAGCGCTTCATCTGGGTGTATTTGACTTTCTTCTCAAGCCGGTTAGGCCGGCCGATTTGGTTGCCTGCATAGACAGATGCGAAGAGGATATTTCGTCGAGGCGCAATATGCATCAATCCTATGCCGATCTGAAAAGACAAATGGCGGATAGTGAGAAAGTGGTCAAAACTAGTATCTTGCGGGAAGTTGTATCTAGTGTTTCGGCGGCAGAGCAGGAAATATTCTCTTGGAATGGGCTGCAGTATTTTGACTCCGAGTCGCCGCAACTTATGATCGTTGTCGACGTGATAAACCGGATAGACAACGATATCCTTGACATAGTTGCTGAGTGGGGTAGGGAAAAAGAAGCTGTGTGGTGTACCTCAGGCGAGGATAGGGTAGTAATACTAACCCCAAAGAACAGCGGTTTGGACCAGACCGACTTGTTGTGCGGTTCGGACTGTTGGGCCGAATCTGTAGTTCACTCGCTAAATAACGAGATTTGCACTCTTCTACCGAAAGACAAGGCCGGCTCGGTTAGAATTGCGTACATCGAACCGATTGAGGGTGTAGGGCTTGGTCGGAGGTATGAAATTGTGTGTAACGCAATGAACAGGGCTTATGTGACAAGCGAGACTGTCGTGAGAGCGAACCCTCAGAGGACATCTGTTTCCACGATTTCAGGGGCCCAACATCAATATGAAAATCAGATCGCAGCCATTGAGTTGAGACTCTTAGCTGAGGTGAGGTCGGGTTCCTTGGAAGGAGCTGTTGTGCTGCTACAAGAGTGGGCTAAAAGAGTAGCGCATCTTGACTGCGGATACAGTTTCTTGCGATTGGAATTTGCCGTGCTCATGAATTCCGTGTGCAAGACTGCGATTGAGGTAACCGGCGAATCTGAGGGCTTTCTAGCTATTAGAAATGATGTGGTTGAGAGACTCACGCGTGTTAGCACCTTGACTGCAATGGCCGACATAGCCAAAACTTGCCTTGAAAGAGTATTTGACGCTCTTCGGAATACTAGTTCCTTTCAAGGCAAGGTCGTGTTACAGGCCAAGAAAATCATCGATGAGCGGTTTGATCAAGATCTTACACTTAGTCAGGTCGCTTCTGAAGTGTTTGTGAGCCCATATTATCTGAGCAGGCTTTTTAAGCAGCAATGCGGCATAGGGTTTCAGGATTATTTGACGGCAATCCGGATAAGTGAAGCCAAAGAACTTCTCCGAAGCACGGATTCGACCTGCGCAGTTATTGCTGAACGTGTTGGATATTCTACTGCAAGCTATTTCAGCAAGATATTTGGACGGATCACCGGGCAATCGCCAACCGAATTCAGAAAGAGCGTCCGTCAGAAACCTCAGGTGTTAACAAATCCGTCTATGAATAGCCGCGCGCAGGAACTACAGGATGTACCCAAAGCGAAAGCGTAATATTGCATAGAACTGCTCTTCTCAGGTTCCGCCGATGTTTCTCTTGTTCGATATACTACCTATTTCCTGCTTCAGGTACCTTTCCTTCTGATGGGAGAATACGGTATATACAAGTGTAATAAGGGGTACTATTGGTGACGGGGTGCTCTTCAAGCGAAAGATCCACGGGCAAGTTTTTGTATGTGAGCGTAATCATGTTCAAACCTAGATCAATCCGTGAACTTGCTGAGAGGACTAATATGAACCGAAGCGTAGTTACTAATCTGGTTCGTTCCTTGGAAGAAGCGCAATGGCTGATGATATATGCGACTCCTGGAAAGAAGATCATGATTCCTACCGAGCCTCGGGAAGTTCAGAAAGCCAAATTGGAACAAGCATAAGAGATGGATAAGTTTCGCCCTCGCAGGGGTGAGAACAAGATGAACCTCCTTTTGGATCTGATTGTGGACCTGGGCTCTTTCATCTACAATTGCGGACTCTGGTTCTTGCAAAACCCTTATACCAAGAAATTTCTTGAATACGACCGTTTCGCACCTGGTGTTAAGGTTGCTTGGGAGTTTAGCGGGAGGCAGCATTATGAAACGACTCCTCAATTTCCTGATGAGGTTGAGCTGAGACGAACTAAGGAGAGGGATTCGATGAAGGTCCAGCTCGGCCAGGAACAGGGCGTGGCTTTGGTTACCATAACTCCTAAAGACCTTATGCTTGAAAACATGTTGGAGAAACTCCCGGAACACGTGCCTACCACGTTATTCGATGTAGATAGTCTATACACAATAGGTGTGGAGGAAATGTGTCTACAGTACATAGAGTATTGGGAAAGGGCTAGGGATATGAGATTTCAAAGTAGGTGATAGAGGCAGAAAGATGGCATACCGGATGAGCCACTTACGAAGATCATTACGGTAAAGTGAAAGAAAGCGGCCTACGCAGTGAGCCACTTTCTCAGATTGGGAAGGTTAGGAATAAGGAAAGTGGCCTACACGGTAGGCCACTTTTCCATAGAGGTTGTTCCTTCAGGAGGAGAAGTGGCATATCCGTTGAGCCACTTTTTCAGGAAAGTCATGTTAGAGCGACCATATCTTTGATATCTTTAGATATGGCGTGTTTGGGTGTTCTGCCTCTGTTGCCATGAACCTGGGCTAGAACACCTTTTTCTTTCATCCCCTTCTTTAACCTTTTCACCTGTCGCTCAGGTTCAAATATGCTGCTGCTTCTCTTTCTGCTATCCTCCCTTCAACTACTTCTTCCATAACGAAAACTCTTCTTGCTTCTTTTGTGCTAAAGAAACGTCCTCTCGTGGTGACAATATCACTGTCCAATCACACCATAATTAGATAATTCTTGATCTATTTACATGTAACTAATACTATGATGTCGGAACAGGGGATGACAATGTGTTTAGGAAAATCAGAAGATTTGCAAAAGTTCTTTTCATTGACGTAATAGCGGCTTCCTGTCTGATTCCGGGCAGAATAAGGTGTTGGCTTTATAGGCTGTACGGAATGGACGTAAATTCGACTGCCATAAGTTGTAGATGTTACTTTGGGAGCAACAACGTTCTTATAGGGCGAGACGTGTTTATAAACCATAGTTGTTGTTTTCACAATCCCGGAGGTAGAATAGCGATAGGAGATAACACGTGGATTGCTATGCACGTCATATTTACTACCTCAACGCACGAAATGGGGGGGGTAATCAGAGGGCGGGTGAAGTGATTCATAGGCCAATTACCGTTGGTAGAGGCTGTTGGATTGGAGCAAATGCTGTAGTTCTACCTGGAGTCACCATAGGGGATGGATGCATAATAGGTGCTGGTGCAGTTGTAAACAAGAATTGCGAACCTAATGGTTTGTATGCAGGCGTTCCAGCTAAAAGAACCAAAGACTTGGAGCCCTGAAATAGTTCCCATTATTGTGATGAGGATTATGCGCTTTGCGCAGATTGATGCCAAAAAGCAGTGTTACAACCCACCTGCTACATATTGACCCTATACAGATGAAGCCCAGTTTTGCGTTTCAGAGTGTTTGTACACTTTGTTGGTTGCATTTTGTCATACTTTATATGTAGTGAGAATACGTTATACAATAATACTGCAAGCGAACGAGCCTTGACCCATGCGCTCATGCTTGTACAATAGATTACAAAGGGATAATCAAATGCTGCTTCGTTCCTCTTTGCTGGTGGGAAAAAACGATTAGGAGGTGACAGTAGTGGCTGATGAAAAAGAGACAGGTAAGGGAAGCCAAGAACTTGTTTATGTAGGTATGAGTGCTGATCTGGTTCATCCAGGGCATATAAATGTAATTAGGAAGGCGGCTGAGCTTGGTGAGGTGGTTGTTGGACTACTTACAGACGAAGCCGTCGCGAGTTACAAGAGGCTGCCATACATGACTTACGAGCAGCGTAAAGAGGTCATTGAGAGCATTAGAGGCGTTAGTCGAGTGGTTCCCCAGACAACTTTGGATTACGTCCCAAACTTACGAGCGTTGAAGCCGGCTTATGTGGTTCATGGTGATGATTGGCGGACCGGAGTCCAAAAATCGGTTAGGGAACGAGTTATTGAAACCTTGGCGGAGTGGGGTGGCCAGCTGGTTGAAGTTGAGTATACTCAGGGCATTTCATCTACCCAGCTTAATAATGCACTGAAAGAAGTTGGGACTACTCCGGACGTGAGGCTTAAGAGGCTACGCCGGCTTCTCAATGCAAAGAGTCTTGTCCGTCTAATGGAAGTACATAACGGTCTTACTGGCTTAATCGTGGAAAACACGTTCGTGGATGCTAACGGGGTTAGGAAAGAGTTTGATGGCATGTGGGCTAGCAGCCTCACAGATTCAACAGCCAAAGGAAAGCCGGACATTGAAGCTGTTGACCTAACTTCTAGGATGAATACGCTCAACGATATTCTGGAAGTCACAACGAAACCAATAGTATTCGACGGTGATACTGGAGGAAAACCGGAACACTTCGTATTCACAGTTAAGACACTAGAACGAATGGGTGTCTCGGCAGTTATCATCGAAGACAAAGTTGGACTAAAGAGGAATTCACTCTTTGGTGCTTCGGTGCCACAGACACAAGATACGATCGAAGGTTTCTGCCACAAAATATCTGCTGGGAAGAAAGCACAGTTTACTGATGATTTCATGATCATAGCTCGTATAGAGAGCTTGATCTTGGGCCAGGGCATTGCAGACGCACTAACAAGGGCTAGCGCTTACATGGATGCGGGCGCCGATGGCATAATGATTCATAGTGCTAGCAAAGATGCTACCGAGATCCTTGAATTCTGCAAGGAATATGGTCGATTTGACTTTAGGGTGCCTTTGGTTGTAGTGCCAACTAGTTACAATTACATTACCGAGGAAGAATTGGCGGAGGCCGGTGTCAATGTTGTTATCTATGCAAATCATTTGCTGAGAAGTGCTTTCCCAGCTATGGTCAAGACTGCCAAATCCATACTTGAGCATGGGCGGTCAAGCGATATCGATAAAGACCTTATGCCGATAGACGAAATAATCACCCTAATTCCTGGAGGAGCAAATTGATACAACCTAAGGATTTTTTCGACAAGATTGTTTCCGAACAGGTTTTGTTTTTTGCGGGCGTTCCGGATTCGCTACTCAAGAGCTTCTGCGCGTATATTACAGAGCATGTAGATGAGAGCCATCATGTGATTGCAGCGAATGAGGGGGGTGCAGTCGCCCTTGCTACAGGGTACCATATGGCGACAGGTAAATACGGTTTGGTGTATATGCAGAACTCCGGTCTGGGAAATGCTACTAACCCGCTCCTCTCGTTGGCGGATCCGGAAGTATATAGTATTCCCATGCTGCTCATGATCGGATGGCGGGGTGAGCCAGGAAGACATGATGAGCCACAGCATGTAAAGCAGGGGCGTGTGACTCTTGCATTGCTTGATGCTATGGAGATACCTTATGTTGTGTTGGATGGTAGCATAAAGGATTGGCAGGATCTTGTTAGCTCGTTGTGTAATCAGATGAGGGATTGCGAGAAGCCTGTGGCAATTGTGGTAAGATCTGACACTTTTGAGGAATACGAGCTCAGTGCCGTCAATAGTGATGATGCTCTCTTGGCCAGAGAAGAAGCCATTACCATTCTGGTTGAAACGATAGGCGATGATGATATAGTTGTTTCTACGACTGGGAAGGCTTCACGGGAACTTTTCGAGGTTCGGGAGAGATATTCTCAAACACATGACCGTGATTTCTTGACGGTTGGCTCAATGGGACACAGCAGTCAGATAGCATTGGGAATTGCTTTGCAAAAACCCAATCATCGAGTGATTTGCCTAGATGGAGATGGAGCTGTTCTTATGCATGCAGGTGCCTTGGCGATCGTGGGACAGAAAGCACCACCCAATTTCGTGCATATCGTGATAAACAATGAGTCCCACGATTCTGTAGGTGGTCAACCTACCGCTAGTCCGAATGTGGATTATGTAGGTCTTGCACGAGCAATGGGGTACAGAAGAGCTTTGAAAGCAGTTAGTAGTGAAGAGATTGGAAGTGCTCTGAGTCAAGTGCTAAGTGGTGAAGGGCCAAGTCTAGTAGAGATCAAGACGAGAAAGGGTTCACGCAAAGATCTTGGACGGCCGACGATTCCTCCTGTGGAAAATCGCAATGAGCTAATGGGGAGATTAGCGGAGTGAGCCAATGCAACAATAGAATGCTTAAGGATGGGCGATGGGATTTCTACAATCCGGTCCGTGTATTTGCGGGAGTTGACGTCCTGCATCTTCTTGCTGATGTTGTTAAGGGTTCGCGTATCTTGCTTCTTACGACTTCTGGATTTAGCAAGCGCGGTGTGACCAATAAAGTGTCAGACATACTTGGTCAATCGTTGATAGAGGTGGTCGATGGTATTGAACCTAATCCAGAGCTTGCCAGACTTGAATCGCTTGCCCAGGAACTACGTTACGTACATTGTGACACGATTGTAGCATTGGGTGGTGGCAGCGTAATAGATACTGCAAAGGTGATTAGTGCTACATTGCCCAGAATAGAAGGAGGATTTTCCCTTCGTGCTCATCTAGAGAATAATTTGGGCGACCTGACTGAACCGGGCATTCCCGTAGTAGCGATCCCAACTACCGCTGGCACAGGCGCTGAGGTGACCCCCTTTGCTACTGTATGGGATTCAGATGCCAAGAAGAAGTATTCCTTATCCGGGCCAGGTCTGTTTCCTGGGGTTGCCTTGGTAGATCCGGGATTAACGTTAACCCTACCGCGAGAGCAAACCATTACCACAGGATTGGATGCCATTTCTCATGCGTTTGAATCTATCTGGAACAGAAATGCTACACCGATAACTATTATGTATGCGACGGAAGCTCTCAGAATTGCGATGCCTACTCTTCCGATGCTTGTTGATGATTTAGATAATTTGCAGCACAGAACGAAAATGTTACAAGCTAGTTTGTTTGCAGGGTTGGCTATAAGCAATACTAAGACGGCATTGGCACATTCGATTTCTTACCCGCTTACCCTCAAATATGGGGTTCCTCATGGTCTAGCTTGCAGTTTTGCTCTTCCAGCCATACTCCGATTCAATGCTGAGGAAGATGATGGAAGAATTCTAAAGGCTGCATTATATCTGGGCTGTGAGACAGTGGATAATCTTGTGGAATATCTCGGAAAACTAAGCACTTATCTGGATGTTCGAGGCCTGTTGGGGCAATATGTTATTCACTCATCTCAAATTGGAAATGATGTGAGTGAGGTATTGGCTTCGGTTCGAGCAAGCAACAATCTAAGAGCTGCTAGTAAGGATGATGTTCTGTCGATTATTGAGAGCAGTTTGAATTAGGGTGTTTTTGATCAGCTGTCTAGGGGGTACGAAACTGGGTGACATCGCTAAAGAAGAAACTCAAACCGTTTGTTGTGAACAACAGGTTTCTATATAGTATGTACAATACCTATATCACAATAGCTAAGACTAGAAAGCGAAGCGCTATTCAAAAGTATGGTTTTGACGCCTTGGATCATATTCATGCAGTGCTAGAGAAGGAAGGCATAGTATTTTTTCTTGATTTTGGCACTTTGCTGGGCATAGTTAGGGAAGGCCGATTTATAGACCACGATGTTGGTTTGGATATTGACGTGGTCGAATAAGATTCCAATGTGGCAAAGGTAGTCAAAGATGCGTTGACAGAATCAGGGTGTGTTCTGGGATACGAGTATCTGCATCATGAGAAGGGTCTGGTAACCTGATATCGGACACCTAGAAGATGGACAATAACAGAGAGGATCTGTTGGGAGGTGTCAACATGGCAAGATACTATGATAGGGACACCAAGTTAGCCTGTGTATACCAGATTAACTCTGGGAAGATGACCGTGACGGAAGCAGTTGATGAATTAGGGTGTTTCAGATCAACGATTTACTCGTGGATCAGAAAACTATCGGAAAACTAGGCAGCGGGCACATGAAGCCGGATGCAGAGTACCAAAGACGCCTTGAAAGAGAAAACAGGCAGCTTGAAAACGAGGTTGAGTTCTTAAAAAAAGCACCAGCGTACTTTGCCGGGGACCAGAGGAAAGGTACGCGATGATAAGAAAGGAGCACAGAAACCTGGTCACCATCAAAAGGGCTTGCGAATTGTGCAATGTATCGCGCAGTGGGTACTCTATGAATGGCTCAGAAGGCCCGAGAAGGAAAAGGTAGATATTTTGGCCCAGAAAAAATAGCCATAATGCCTATGGCACACGACGAATTAAGAAGCAGTTAGAGGCCGAAGGGGCCGCCAAAGGACTACGCGTAAAACGGCTGAGTTAGGTCTTGTAGCCAAGGTTCGTAGAACGACACGTGCCACCACAGACTCAAATCATGATAAGCCAGTGGTTCCGGATTTATTGGGTAGACAGTCTGATGTTAAGTACCCCAGTATGGCCTGGGTTATGGATATCAAACACATTGCGACCAGGGAAGATTGGCTTTATCTGGTTGTATGGCAGGATGGTAGTCGGCTGGAGCATCGATAAACACATGACAAAAGAACTGGTCGTTAATGCCCTTAATGTGGCGATTAAAAGACGCAATCCGTCCCCGGGGTTAATCTGCCACTCAGATCAGGGAAGTCAGTATTGCAGGAATACATACCAGGACCTTATAAAGACACATGGTTTTCTATGCAGCATGAGCCGCAAAGGTGAGTGCCAAGACAATGCTTGTGCCGAAACCTCCTCTCACAGTTTGAAGGTCGAATGGATTTACGGGGGGCCTTTGAAATCAAGATATAAGACGAAACGGGAAGTAAGGGAGTACATCGAGGTCTTCTATAATAGGCAGAGATTGCATTCAAGCAACCAATATCTTTCGCCTTGTGATTTTGAAAGAGTCAATCAGTCCAGTTTCTTGTTGTCCGCTTAGGCTTGACCAGATCAAACAAGACCGGTGTAGAGTTCAATATATAAACGGAAAGGCTACCTTAACAAGCAAGATTACAGAATAGAAAAAACAGAGTTTTTACGAAAAAGCTCTATAAACCTACCCTGCAGCAGTAATTTTAGTGAGGATGAGGTATTGAGAGTCGTTAAATCGATTAAAGGCTGTGAATTAAGTAGGTGAAGACTTGAATATACTGTTTCTAACACTGTCAAAGATAGAGGATATAAATCAAAGAGGAATATATACAGATCTAGTTAGAGAGCTTAGTAAAAGAGGTATGAATGTATATGTGGTTTGTCCAAGGCAAAGGCGCGAAAATCTGCCGACACAATTGTTTAAGATCAATAGTGTTAATATACTAAAAGTCAGAACCGGGAACATAACAAGCACAAAATCATTTATTGAAAAGGGCATTTCAACTCTTTTAATTGAAAGCCAATATTTAAGTGCAATTAAAACGCATTTCAAGAATACAAAATTTGATATGGTAATATACTCGACTCCACCGATAACTTTCAATAAAGTCATAGAATATTTCAAAAATAACCAGGGCAGTAAGACCTATCTAATGTTAAAAGATATATTCCCACAAAACGCGGTAGATATAGGGCTTATGAAGAAGGGTAGCTTGCTTTGGAGATATTTTAGAAACAAAGAAATCAAACTCTATAAAAATTCGGATATGATTGGATGCATGTCACAAGGAAATGTGGATTACATATTGAAATATAATAAGTACATAACCAAAGATAAAGTTGAAGTCTTTCCAAATGCAATTAAACCATTGGAGCGAGATAAAATTACAGGGAAAGATGCGGAAGTTTTAGAAAAATATAATATTCCCAAGGATTTAACTCTATTTGTATATGGCGGAAATCTGGGCAAGCCTCAAGGCATAGATTTTTTACTTGAAGTAGCCGACAACTTCTGCAGAGTTAAAAAGGGGTATTTAGTGATAGTAGGTGACGGAACAGAATATTGCAAGATTGTAGAACATGTGAAAAACGGAAAATCTAATAATGTGAGCGTTTTTAAGAAGCTGCCAAAAGAAGAATATGATAAATTAGTCGGTTCAGCAGATGTAGGACTGATCTTTTTAGATAGACGATTTACAATACCTAATTTCCCATCAAGACTTACTTCATACATGGAAAGCTCACTGCCAATACTTGCGGCTACTGATAAGAACACAGATATAAAAGATGTTTTAGTAGAATCAGGAAGTGGATTTTGGTGCGAGAGTGGAGACTTAGATTCATTTATAAATTATGCTAAGCAACTATCGGAAGACGAGGAACTAAGGGCTCAGATGGGCTCAAATAGCAGAATATACTTAGAAAAACACTATGACATAACAAAAACTATTGATATATTGCTGAAGCATCTATAAGGGGATGTGTCTTATGTTCAAAGATAAGGTTTTGCTAATAACCGGCGGTACAGGTTCTTTCGGTAATGCGGTCCTAAAGAGGTTTCTTAATACTGATGTAAAAGAAATTCGCATATTTTCGCGTGATGAGAAGAAACAAGACGATATGCGAAAACACTATAAAAACGATAAAATTAAATTCTACATAGGTGATGTCAGGGATATAAATAGTGTTAAAAATGCTATGCATGATGTGGACTATATTTTTCATGCAGCTGCATTGAAACAAGTTCCTTCGTGTGAGTTTTTCCCCCTTGAGGCTGTAAAAACTAATGTAATAGGAACTGACAATGTACTTACAGCGGCTATAGACTACGGAGTAAAAAAAGTTATTTGCCTTTCTACAGATAAGGCGGCTTATCCCATAAATGCCATGGGAATATCCAAAGCCATGATGGAAAAAGTACTTGTTGCCAAATCAAAAACAGTGTCGCCCGATAAGACTGTTATTTGCGGTACTAGATATGGTAACGTAATGGCTTCCCGCGGTTCAGTTATCCCACTTTTTGTTGAACAGATAAAAAGCGGACAGCCCTTAACTGTTACAAACCCGAATATGACAAGGTTTCTGATGAGTCTTGAGGAAGCAGTAGAACTTGTAGTTTTTGCTTTTCAAAAAGCACAAGCGGGAGATATTATGGTTCAAAAAGCTCCTGCATCTACTATAGGAGACTTGGCCCAGGCAATTAAGGAACTATTCAATGCAAATAACGAAATTAAAATAATAGGAACACGTCACGGAGAAAAACAACATGAAACCCTTTTGACAAAAGAAGAATATCTAGTAGCGGAAGATCTGGGCAATTTCTTTAGAGTGCCGGTCGATACGAGGGATCTCAATTATGATAAATATTTTGTCGAAGGTAATAAAAAACTTGAAACCCAACAAGAATATAATTCTAGCAATACTGAAATTCTAAACGTGGAACAAATAAAGGAGAAACTTCTTAAACTTGATTACATAAAAGAAGAATTATCAAATTATAATTCACGAAAAGGGCAGAAGAAGTAATGAAAATACTTGTTACAGGCTCAAAGGGTTTTGTAGGAAAAAATCTAATAGCTGAATTGAAGAACCAAGGCTATGAAGATATTTTCGAGTTTGATATCGATACAGATAAATCACTTTTAGATGATTATGCAAAAGAATGCGATTTTGTATTCCATCTTGCAGGAGTAAACCGCCCCAAAGATGATAAAGAATTTATGGAAGGTAATTTCGGGTTTACGTCTGAACTACTGAGTTTATTCAAAAGGCATAATAATAAGGCGCTGATATTAATGACATCCTCAATACAAGCTGAAAAAGATAATCCGTATGGCAAAAGCAAAAAAGCGGGCGAAGATTTACTGTTTGAATATAGTTGTAAAACCGGAGCAAAAGTGTTTGTGTATAGACTACCTAACCTATTTGGTAAGTGGTCCAGACCAAATTATAACTCTGTAGTGTCTACGTTTTGTTATAACATCGCCAGAGGTTTGGACATTAAAATTGATAATCCGGAAACTGAACTCAGTTTATGCTATATAGATGATGTAGTAGAAGAGTTTATAAAGGCTATGGAAGGCAGCCCTGTCATAGAAGGCAAATTTTGTATAGTGCCTGTCGTGTATCGTGTTAAGCTGGGAAAACTTGCAGAGTTAATTCAAAGCTTTAGGGATAGTAGAATAAACTTAAGTGTTCCTGATATGAGTAATTCCTTTACTAAAAAACTATATAGCACGTATTTGAGCTATTTACCTGAGGATGATTTTTCTTATGAATTAAAAATGAATATTGATAATAGAGGATCATTTACCGAGTTCATAAGGACCCCTGAAGGAGGACAAGTTTCAGTAAATATATCAAAACCAGGAATTACGAAGGGTAACCACTGGCATCATACAAAAAATGAGAAATTTCTAGTAGTAAGCGGACAAGGGCTAATTCGATTCAGAAGAATAGATTCAAATCATATAATCGAATATAAAGTTAGCGGAGAAAAACTAGAGGTGGTGGATATACCACCAGGATATACTCATTCAATAGTAAATATAGGAGACACTGATATGATTACAATCATGTGGGCAAATGAGTGTTTTAATCCTGAAGATCCTGATACATATTATTTGGAGGTTTAATATAAGTTGGAGAAATTGAAGATAATGACAATAGTAGGAACAAGGCCGGAAATTATTAGGCTGTCTGAAGTGATAAAAGCTTGCGACAGATACTTTAATCACATATTGGTGCATACCGGACAAAATTGGGATTATACACTAAACCAAGTATTCTTTGAAGAATTTAATTTGAGAGAGCCTGATTACTATTTGGATGCAGCCGGAAAACATTTGGGTGAAACAATGGGAAATATAATAGCAAAATCTTATGAAGTACTAAAGAAGGAAAAGCCAGACGCCTTGTTGATTTTAGGGGACACAAATTCAGCATTAAGCGCAATATCGGCCAAAAGGCTGAAGATACCAATATTCCATATAGAAGCCGGAAATAGATGCTTTGATCAAAATGTGCCGGAAGAGATAAACAGGAAGATAGTAGATCACATCTCCGACGTAAATTTACCTTATACTGAGCATAGCAGAAGATATCTTCTATCAGAAGGAATTAGAAAAGAACACATATTTGTAACGGGCTCACCGATGGCAGAAGTCTTACACAAAAATATGGATAAAATAAAGGATAGCAAAGTTTTAGATGAATTAGATCTAGAACCAGGAAAATATATATTAGTTTCTGCCCACAGAGAAGAAAATATAGACAATGAAGAGAATTTCTTTTCACTAATGAACGCTTTAAATTACATAGCAGAAACATATCAATTGCCTATCATATATTCGACTCATCCTAGGAGTTGGAAGATGATAGAGGAAAGAGGGTTTAAGTTTGATTCATTGATCAGGCAACTAAAGCCTTTCGGCTTTTTTGACTATAACAAATTACAACTAAATGCTTTTTGCGTGCTTTCCGACAGTGGAACTTTATCAGAAGAATCAGCAATACTAGGTTTTCCCGCTGTCCTAATAAGGACGTCGACTGAAAGGCCGGAAGTATTAGACAAAGGCACAATTGTTATAGGAGGAATAACCAAAGAAGATATAGCCCAAGCGGTAGAATTAAGCAGAGCTATGTTGGAAAATAAACAAGAAACAGCTTTGCCAAATGATTACTTCGACGAAAATGTCTCCAGAAAAGTTGTAAAGATAATACAAAGTTATACAAAGATAATTGATAAAGTGGTGTGGAGGAAAGAGCATGAAGGTAATGCAAATTAATTCTGTTTGCGGAATTGGGAGCACTGGAAGGATAGTTACAGATATAGATAAAATTCTAAAAGAACATGGTTATGAAAGTTACATATCTTATGGACGCGGAGCGTCCAAGAATTGTGATGCTCCTATTAGAATTGGGAATAGACTTGATAACTATTTCCATGTAATTAAAACGAGGATATTTGATGGACACGGCTTTGGCTCAAAAAAGGCTACTCAAGAATTTACCAATAAGGTAAAAAAACTTGACCCTGATTTAATACATTTGCATAATATTCATGGTTACTACATAAACGTTGAAGCATTATTTGAATATTTAAAGGAAGCGAATAAACCAGTGGTCTGGACTCTGCATGATTGTTGGGCTTTCACGGGACACTGTTCTTACTTCGATACTGTTAATTGCAGCAAGTGGAAAACTGAATGCGATAAATGTCCACTTAGGAGAGAATATCCGGCAAGTTTCATGATTGATAAATCGAGACGCAACTATTGGAAGAAAAAAGAGTTTTTCAACAATGTAAAGAACTTGATTATTGTAACTCCATCAAATTGGCTGGCTACTCGAGTTAGGGAGTCATTTCTGCAGAACTATCCTGTAAAAGTAATTAACAACGGTATCGATCTAGATATTTTCAAGCCAAGAAATACCATGGCTAAGGATAATTGTAGATTAGACGGCAAATTTATAATTTTAGGAGTAGCTAACATTTGGAATAAAAGAAAAGGGTATGAATACTTTTTGGATTTATCCAGAAAATTAGAAGATGATGAAGTAATTATTATGGTAGGTTTGACTGAGAAACAAAAAATGAAATTGCCAAGGAATATAATTGGAATCACCAGAACAGCGGATATGGAAACACTTGCAGAAATATATTCTCAGGCAGACGTTTTTGTAAATCCAACATTGGAAGATAATTTTCCAACTACAAATTTGGAAGCATTAGCATGTGGCACACCCGTGATTGCATTTAACACTGGAGGAAGTTCTGAATCTATAGACGAAAATACAGGTTTTGTTATTGAAAAAGGAAATGAAAGAGAAATCTTAGAAAAAGTAAGGATAGTAAAAGAAAGAGGTAAATTGAGTTACTTATTACAATGTCGACAACGTGCAGTTATGTTATATGATAAGTATGACAGATTTGAAGATTACGTTAATTTATATGAAGAAATGCTGGGCTGAATATTTCAGGAATATTAGAAAGTTTTACACTGCCTTTTCTGTCAATAGACATTCTAAAGTTCCCCCTTATGGGGATTTTAATATGTCAGCTAACATATAAGCTAGATATTCCTAGATCACGCATAATTTAATCTAAAATTCCTATACTTTTTAATAATCGATAACTATTTTTATTATCATTATATTTATTAAACTTCTTATTAGCAATCTGCCTATCTGCTCTGTAATTATCCATTCCAAGATTAAGTTGATCGATAAATTCAAGTAGCTGATCAAAACTGTTCGCCTTAAATCCAGGCATCATTGATTCAACATTTTCAAACATAAAACCTCTTTTTGATGAGTATAGTTCTAAGTCATCATAAGCAAAACATATGGGGCGATCTAATATTAAGTAATTTAAGTATACAGAAGAATAATCTGTGATAAGAGCATCGCATTGTGATAATAAAGTATATAAAGGCTTTTTTGATTTCGTAACTTCTTCTGATGTTAAAAATCTAATATTCTCAAACTTGATTTTTGGCAAAAGGAGATCTTGTAATGAATGATATTTAATAATAAGTAAAAGTTTCCTGTTGCATAAGTAATTATCTAATATCTTAATGTTATTGCTATTAAGTAGAGGTATACCATATTCATAATATGCTCCGTCATCACCCGATTTTGCAACCTTTGAAATTCTGTAAGTTGGCATCCAAATAATAACGTTTCTGTAATTGCTTTTATTTATCCCAATCGCTTCTAAACTATTATTATCTATTGAGAAGTAATCATTTCTCGGCTCCCCCGATACTATAATATTTTCTTGGGGAATTCCAAACGCATGAGCTATTGTAGTTCTGAAAAAATCAGAATAAGCTATTCCGTATGTAGCCGTTTGTGCATATTTTGTTTTAGTCGGAAAAGCATAATATCCGATTTTTTTTAGTCCTATGCCATGCCACGTATTAACAGAAATCTGATTTCGAATACTTCTTGACCCATATATACCATTATCATAAATCACATATTTCGAACGCATATATTTCCATATTGATGCTAATGATCTATGCTTCACATGTTCAATATTACTACCTTGAAACTCCCCTAAATCATCGCCGTCTAGGACTATGCTAAAGTTTTCAGAAACAGGATGTTTTAAGAACTCTTCCAATACTGCAGCTATGTTATCTTTATAAACACATGTAGAATGGAAATATATTTGTTTTGATCTTTTTGGCATTATACAATTAAGAAAATACAATATCTGCTTCAATGACACTAATAGTTACCTCCCAATTCTATTTTAGTTCTCCGTTTTTTTAACTTGATTCCAGTAAATATTTTAAAAGAGATGATTAATAACCCAATTGGAATAATAGTCTGTGTTATGTTCTTTGATGATAAAGCCAATGTATTAATAATAGTATGATAAACAAAAATCGTGAAAATATTATATTCTGTATCTTTTAGTAACATGTAAAAATATTCATAGATAATACCTAAGATTACAGCTCCAATTACGAGTCCAATTATACCGAAATTTGCATACATAGAGCCCTGAGATGAGAACGGAAACGAGTTATGAATAGGATATACATTCGCTGGTGGCAATATATAATATCCTGCTACAAAATTCGCTAAATAGATTCCGTCATCAACCGGTGGTTTCCATGGAAAAACCGAACTAGGTAGCGGAGCTGTAAGAAAATTAATTAAGGTTCTACCATAATACATATTATCTAAATGATAATTAGTATAAACAAACGCATCGCGTGAAGTAAAGCTGTATTCTTCAAAAACTTTATCTATTCGGTGTATGCCTTCAACAAAAATATCCCAAAATGAAACATCTACACCAAACGCTAAAGGGTTTCTCAGCATTGGCAATGAGACTATTAATAGAATAGATAAAAAAACCAAAAATAAAACTGTAGGTTTGAAAAAATCTGTTGGTTTAATGTTTCTAACTCTGTAATTATAAGCCATAAGTATTAGTAGTAAGGCATGTATAATTGGTGCCCGTTTTGTGAATATTACTATTGTGAGCACATAAATTCCAAAAGTAATAAATATTGCTAAGTTGCTAGGCTTCTTATTTGAACCAAAAAGACAAAGAATTCCTATAACCATCAAATTTTGCAAACTCATTAAGTAACTATTTCCTCTAGCATAATTAAGTTGTGGATGTGTTATTATGTAATGAACTCCTCCAACTGAAACAATGAAGTAAATTGTTGAAAATAGTCCAAGCATATACAGTACTAATCCTATGAAAGTTATACTTTTAACATTTTTCTGTTCAATCGTACAATGTGAATTATGATTTGTAAGACATTTACATATTCTTATCCCTAGCCAAGTAAAGAAGGCTACAAGAATTTGTGCTACGAAAACAAAAAATGTATTTATTTCGTCTAATTCTATACCCATGTGATTTTCGAAAAACATTATTCCCGGCACATAAGCTATAAATTGCATAAATGAAAAAAAACATAAAGGGGAAAATATGTCCTTCGATATTTTATATGATCTTACAAAAATGATAAAATAAAAACTTCCTAGAGTTAGCCCATAAATTATTCTCATGATGTTGACACCACTCTTAATACTACAATACTAACTACAGTTTTAAGTAGACGACCAGAATTATGGTATTTGTCAAGTAAGTTGTCGCATCATGTTTTCTGCTCATTGTCGTTACCTCCGATTCTCCATTTACATTGAGCCTCTGCATACATGGGTAGAGCCTTTAGAGGCTGCCTAATGGCCAGACCCTGCTTCTGTGCTTAGGCTACCATGTAGGCTGCTCAATGTAAATGGTTTGCAAACTGAATCTTTCATAATCGTTGCTCCATTCGCTCCTTGGCAACCAAATTAAGTTCTTCGTCCCCATCGGGTTTAAGGTAACAAACGCAGGCAATGTCTAATCCCTGATATCTCTTGGCTGTAGTGAACCCCTGTTGTCAAGACACTTTTACTCAAAAAATGAGTAGAGGTCATGCTACTGCCTGGCAATGTCCCTTGGCAAATGCTCCCTCAAATTCTTCAGGGCTTAAATACCCCAGGGCCGAATGCACATATAGTTTGTTGTAGTCAAACTCAATCCAATTGGCTAACAACTGCACAGGCTCCTTGAAAATTGCTGAACTCGTTTATCCAGACTACCTCTTCTTTTATGGTTCTCATCATCCTCTCAGTATCAGCGTTTCCCTTGGGATTGTTGTAAGATGTGAATATTTGCTCTACCCCTAAGGTGGCCATATCCTGCATGAAACTGCAAGATGTGGGTTGAGACCCATTATCGCTTACCAGTTTAAGCCCGTTGTCTCGCACCCCGTCAGGGAACTGGTTGTTTAGCGCTATATCTAGAGCTTCTTTCCATTGAGAGGACCTGTTCCTTAAAGAAAGGTTCCAACCAACTATCTTCTTGGTATACCAATCCAGTACCACAACTAAATACACCCAACCTACGCTTTCCACCATGAACTTGGTCATATCTATTCCCCGGTATTCATTTGGTCGCTCCGCTCTAGGCTTGGAACCTCCTAGCCCTGGACGCATTTCCCTTCTTTTCGCCTGTGGCACTGTTAGATTGTGTTCCTTCATGATCCCATACACCTTTTTGTGGTTTACATTTATGTTTAGACGGTGTTTTAAAAAGACTGTGACTCGTCTGTATCCCCAGAAAGGGTGGCATGATTTGATAGCTTCGATTTCTTCGAGAAGTTCTTCATCTAGACAACGCTCAGCCTTTGCTCTTTTCAAAGGATAATCCTTAACGTAACAATAATAACTGCTCCTAGATATACCTACCAGATTGCACGACTCTTTTATGCTCACACCCCTTTCTTTAAGCGCCTTTACTGCATCTATCTTTTCTGAAACAGTTCGTCCGTTTTTTTTAGAACTTCTATCTCAATAGCCTGTTTCCCAATGATCTTCTGAAGTTTTTCGATTTCTGCCTCCAGCGCACGGTCGTAGGACTTATTGCCACTTTCCAGGGCCTTTTTGCCCCCTTCCAGAAAAGCATCGCGCCACTTGTAGTACATAGTCTTACTTAAGCCATTCTCCTTATATATCTCGGATACGCTCTTCTCACCTTTTAGACCCTGCATAACTACAGCGAACTTTTCTTCGCTGGTCCATTTCCTAGATTTCATATCTGAACCCTCATCATGGCGTGCATAGAATAACCTCTTCTTTTCCCTTTCAACAAAACCCTACACTTCAAAGTGTCCAACATTCTGTGGGTTCAGTATATGACCACCTTGAGGGATTCTTGGCGTTAGTTGCTTCGTAGACCTTTATGCGATTTTTTTATGATGTTTTTATCCAAACCATAATGTCTTCGATAGGGAGTTATAATATTTATACCGCTATGCAGATGGGTAAGATTATGCCATTTTACAAATCTTTGAACCCATTCTCTGGCTGATTATTCCGGTCACTTTTGATCCACTGGTCCTGTCTGGGAGAGCCAGCCGTCCGGCGTTTGAGAGCCACGTTCTAAAATAGGTTCATGCGCTTGTCAACATTAGCGCGCAAATCTACTTTGGGAGGTCAAACACGAGGACCCCATATCGTGAGATTCTCCGCATGTACAGCCGGGGGATAAGTCAAAGGAGCATCGCGAGTACGCTGCATTGTTCCAGAAACACCTATTCAAATGTCATCAGGAAAGCACAAGAGATAGAAGTAGAGTGGCCGCTAAAAGACGACCTAAAAAAAGACCGTCTGGCGGTTCTTCTCTTCCCTGGGAAGAGAAGAGCCTACCGAACACGAACCATCGGGTGTCGAAAAGATTCACCGAGAAATCAAGAAAGATGGCGTAACCTTGTTGCTGCTTTGGGCCGAGAACTGCGAGGAATGTCATACCAGCGGTAAAACACCACTTGTGCATTCATAATTTTGCTACCACTACGGTCAGCATCGTCAAGAGACTAGAGCGACCATGCATATGCCTAGAAAACCGGGCGAGCAAATTTAGGTGGACTGGGCTGGTCAAACTGCCAACCTGACAGACCCCGATACAGGGGACCTTGTCAAGGCATATATTTCTGTTGGACTTCTCTCTTACAGCCAGTGTGTATACGTAGAAGCTTTTGTGACTCAGGATCTGGAAAGCTGGATCACAGCCCCTGTTCACATGTTCCAATACTTTGGCGGTGTCTCTCAAGTGCTTCTTCCCGATAGCCTGAAAACAAGTATCACCAAACCTGACTGGTATTCACCGGAGATCCAAAGAAATTACCAGGAGATGGCTGAGCACTATGATACTGTCATTGTGCCTGCGCGTATCAACAAACCCAGGCACAAGGCTAATGTAGAGAGCAGTGTCGGCAAAATATCGACATGGATTTTGGCACCTATCCGCCACATGAGGTTCTTTTCCATTGCCGAATTGAACGATGCCATAAAAGAAAAACTCGAGAGCTACAACCATAGGCCATTTCAGGAGAAGAGGTCTTTATTGGACAAACACGGGCTGTGTTCATATCCTAGGCTTCACGGCAGAAAGGGCAATACAGCACGATTCAAATCCATATGCCTCCAGACCATCAGAAATATGTTAAATGGGACATCGATCGTTTCATCAATTGGTCATCTCAAGTAGGTTCATGTGCGAGAGCCGTAGTTGAGAGCCTTTTGGTTCTGCACAAGGCTAAACAACAGGGAGTCCGGGCCTATATGGGACTTCTTGAGTTAGCGGACAAGCATTCCCCTAAACGTTTGGACGCAGCTTGCCAGAGGGCTTTAAGTCTTCCTGTCAGTCCCAGCTACAAGACCGTCAAAAAGATTCTGGATACCGGGCAGGACAAACTGGATCCAGAAGGGCAGAACGATCCACAGCACCTATGCCTTTACACGAGGCGCCAGTCATTATGTGAGGAAGAAATCATTGGTAATGCGACCTATGAAAAGTTAAGAAGTATGCGTCTTGGCGCTATGGCCGAGGCTTACAAACAGCAACTATCTGACCCGGAAATGTGTAGTCTATCGTTTGAGGAACGTATGGCGTTGCTTACAGACATTGAATGGACAAGGAGAAGGAACAACTGCTTGAAACGTCTCATTGCAAATGCCAAATTCTATCAACCTCAGGCCCATCTTGGTGACATCCATTTTTCTCCAAGACCCGAACTTAATCGTGATCAAATTCTCATGCTGAGAAGTTGCAGCTACATTACTGATGCCCGCAATCTCGTTATCATAGGAGCAGCGACCTCTGGAAAATCCTTCATTGGTTGCGCTCTGGGCATTGAAGCATTCAAACAGTCTTACTTCGGACGATTTGTTCGCATACCCGCACTTATGGAGAACTTAAACTTGCTGCTGGAACAGGAATGCTGCAGAAGGCCTACAAAGACTAATCCAAGGTCAATTTGCTCATTCTGGGCGATTCGATGCTCGTAAAACCGACTGCAGAAGAATCCAGATATGTCTATGAATTTGTCCGTCGCAGGCACAAAATGGTTTCAACAATATTCTGTTCACAGTTCTCACCGGCTGGCCGGCACAAGCCCATTGCGGAAGATACACCGTTCGGGCAGGAATTGCAAATTCACTTATGTCCGTAACCCATTTGACTTTAGGAGCATCCGCATGAAAATTGCGTTTAAACAGGTTATCTGGAGCAGGCTGACTTTCACCTAGGTAAGAACTATACTTTTTCTTTTTGTTTCCGGTAATTACTAAACCAGCTTGTACCATTAAGCGCCTGGCGACTGTCTGGGAAATACGAATGCCGCCTCTTGCCGGCAGGCAATGAACTCGCAGGTATACAAAAGCCCTGCGGTTGTCTTTAAACAGTTTTTTGATATGTTCTCTGAGCCTTAAGTATTTGTCCGGCATATTCAAGATTTTGCGATTCGAGAAGTAACTGCTTTCCAGCAAAATGTAATGCCTTTGGCAGGTTTTTTGCTGAATACTCTCGTCCAAGGGCGTCGACCAACAGGGTCTTTTCCTTGTTTGGCAGGTTCCTTAGATCGACGTCCGGGCCTTTTCTACGATTTCGGCTGCTGTCCTCCAAATGTCAACTTCCATCTTCAACTGTTTAATCTGAGATTTCATCCTGTCAATTTCTGCAGCCAGAATATCCTTCTCATCTGGTAATCGCGTTATATCCCCTTTTGACATCGTCATGGTAGCCCCCTCGCCAAGCAACTCTTTTTCGAATTGTACAATGTCTTAGACCGCAAAGACTTTCTATCCGGGCAACCAAGTTTGCATCGGACATCTGCGGCACGCTTACCGTATTTGATATACAACTCAATAGCCCTCATCCGCGCATCTCTTAAATACATGCAGACTCCCCCTTGCATTATTTGGGAGTCCGACTTTTTATCCGCAGTTTCTTGGACATGTGACCTGGTAGGGTTTCTTCTATCATGGTTCTTCCAGACACACTGCAATGTCTGGGAACGGAGTGTAGTTTAGCAAGCTTGAGCGAGGGGAGAATAACGAGAGAACCGTGTAATTGGGAATTTTCTTTCTGTTAGTAGGTAGAGTTGAGTCCTCTGTCGAAACAAATAATGCATACACCTAGTGAGATTGCTATTGGTGATAAACTTATCAAAACAGAGCTCAATTGTAGGTGATTTAAATGTCCGAAAGAACCTATCTTTCTCCCCCCCACATGGGAAGAGAGGAACTGAAGCTTGTACATGAAGCATTTGAATCAAACTGGATAGCACCGTTGGGACCTCAAGTAACTGCATTTGAAAAAGAAGTAGCATCATATGTAGGAACAAAAGGTGCCCTTGCTGTGAATTCTGGTACTGCAGCTATTCACCTAGGTTTGAGATTATTAGGAGTGGGATCTGGGGATACAGTGTTTTGTTCCTCCCTCACCTTTATAGGTAGCATCAATCCTATACTTTACCTAAATGCCGAACCAGTGTTTATCGACTCTGAGCCTGAGTCTTGGAACATGTCTCCAAAGGCTCTAAAGAGGGCTTTTGAAGATGCCGCCCAAGAGAATAACCTCCCCAAGGCTGTTATTGTAGTGAATATCTACGGCCAAAGCGCAGATATGGACGCCATATTAGATCTGTGTAACGGATACGGTGTACCAGTCCTTGAAGATGCAGCCGAATCTTTGGGCGCTTCTTACAAAGGTGAGCCCAGCGGTACTTTTGGTGAATTTGGAACCTTTTCTTTTAATGGGAATAAGATCATAACTACCTCAGGTGGAGGCATGCTTGTATCTGACGATACAGAAGCTCTAGAGAAGGCAAGGTTCTGGTCTACCCAAGCCAGAGACCCAGTTCCTTATTACCAGCATAGCGAAATGGGCTACAATTACAGAATGAGCAATATACTTGCTGCCATAGGCAGAGGACAATTGAGGGTTTTGAATGAGAGAGTTAGGCGTCGAAGAGAGATTTTTGATACATATAAGTTGGAACTAGGTGCAATACCAGGAGTAGCATTCATGCCAGAAGCCGAATTTGGAAAGAGCAACAGGTGGCTTACGGTCATGACTCTAGATCCGGATATAATAAAAAAGGGTCCGTTTGAGCTAGTAGATTGTCTGGAAGAACAAAATATCGAAAGCCGACCTGTGTGGAAACCCATGCATCTGCAACCTTTGTTTGCAGGAAGAAGATACTATCCACATGAGGAAAGCTACAGCGTTTCTGATGTTCTATTTGAAACAGGGATATGTCTTCCTTCAGGGACTGCTATGAGCCAAGGGGACTTGGAGCGGGTGATTGGTGCTATACGCCAGTTCCTTTATGGATAAACTGGAAGTAAGGGTCGCGCGGTTTGGGTTGACGTTAGGCAATGTTTTTTAGAGAGATGAAGTTTCGTTATTCTGAATTGTTGGTTAGACGGGTGTGCATGTAACTATGTCTGCTAGAAACAGAATTGAACAATTTCGTTCCTTGGTAAAAAGAATATTTGATATAGCAGTATCTGCTTTCTTGCTGGTAATTTTGTCACCGGTTATGGTTATAATAGCTGTTGCCATATTGGCAGATAGCGGTTGGCCTGTCTTTTTTGTGCAGACCAGGCCCGGTTACAAAGGAAAGCCGTTTCGTATGTACAAGTTTAGAACTATGAAGGATGTAAGGGATGAAGAAGGCAATCTTCTGCCTGATGATTTGCGCATAACTCGCTTAGGGCACTTTCTGCGTTCTACCAGTTTGGATGAACTCCCAGAATTGTTTAACGTCCTAAAAGGAGATATGAGCCTAGTTGGTCCTAGGCCCTTGCTTATGGAATATCTTCCCTTGTATACACCTGAACAGGTACGCAGGCACGATGTAAAGCCTGGCATAACTGGCCTGGCCCAAGTGAAAGGCCGTAATCTTCTTACGTGGGAAGAAAAGTTTGAATTGGATACTTACTATGTAGATCATCGGTCCCTATGGATGGACTTTAAGATCCTTGTACTAACTGTATGGAAAGTACTGGTGAGAGAGGGTATAAGTCAGGAAGGCTATGCCACTATGCTACCTTTTACTGGCAGCACACGTTCGCATAGTTCAGCAGATGGCAGTTGAGCGAAGTCAGCATTCTTATTACATCTCAATCAGCGAGGTGCTCTAATTGTTAAAACTCTTAGCGGTGATAGGTGCAGGAGGATTTGGAAGGGAAGTAGCCTGGCTCATAAGGGATATAAATGAAAAAGAACCTACTTGGGATTTTGTAGGCTTCATTGATGATCGCCTGTCGGGCACGACGGTGGAAGGATACCCGATTATAGGCAACTTGGAAGTACTCGAAAAGATGGATCCTCTACCTTATGTGGTTTGCGCCATAGGAGATCCAGTAGTCCGGAAATCAGTAGTGAACCGCTGCCTTGAAGCAGGGCTGGAATTTGCCACATTGGTGCACCCTTCAGTTTTGTCCTCAGACTTTGTCGAGATCGGTATCGGTTCAGTAATCTGCGCAGGGACGATTCTGACAACAAACATCAAGGTTGGTGCCTATTCCATTCTTAACCTAAACTGTAAAGTTGGCCACGACTCAGTTCTAGGAGATTTCTCTAGCTTGATGCCAGCTACTAACATAGCAGGTGAGGTAACAGTCGGAGAAGGGTGCTACTTTGGTATCAATTCAGGTGTAATAAACCAGGTGTCCATAGGCGAATGGAGTATCATCGGCGCAGGAGCCATGGTAGTAAACGATATCCCTCCTAAAGTTGTAGCAGTAGGCATCCCTGCAAAACCAATCAAGCAGCGCGAAGCATAAGGGACGGGGCTTTTTGCTTCACAAGAACAGTAGTGAGGAACGGGCGTGATAATGGGAGTTTAACTGTGTTAATGGTGCCCTTAATCAAGAGAAGGCCAAACCCTTGGAATATTGCAGAAACTACTCCTCCTACATCACCACCCCTGCCACCCCATAACTCAGCACTGTGACTATGAAAGAAGCTATGGCGTTACCTGCAAATATGGCAGGGAATGCAAGTTTGAAGCTCATATTCATAAGCCCTGCAACTATACTGCCGGTCCACACCCCTGTGCCAGGAAGAGGAATAGCGACCAACAGCACTAATCCCAATGCACCATACTTTTGTATTTTGTCCCTGTTATTCTTCATAGTCCTTTCGACGTAAGAATCCACCAGGTTTTTTATGGACTCTTTGTTCCTTAGATATCTAAAAATGGGCCTAACAAAGAAAAGCACAAAAGGTGCAGGGATCATACTTCCCACAAATGAAAGAAACGCAGCGTAAAAAGGAGGAAGCCCCAAAGACACGCCCAAGGGAATAGCACCCCTTACCTCTATAACAGGTAAGGCAGCTACTACGATTATGGCCACCTCAGCTGGCAGAGCCTCCAAGATTGTCTCAACTAATCCTTGCATTAGCGTCTCCTTTCCAATAAGGCACCCAAAAAAGGACATCTGAATCATACTATCACTTACGCGAGCACTGCACCCATATTTCCAGAAAAAAGTTCGTTCCTGCCAAACGAGCTCAACCGCATTCCCGCCGTTAGCAGTATCTGAAATACTGCTATCTTATGCAGCAGGGTGCATGCTTCAGTCTCCCTCTTTCTATCCAGCATCTCCTCCTATATCCCCAAAACAATAAGGCAACACGTAACTATACAAGAGATACGCCAGCAAAGAGAATAGATATCCTTCTGCAGAAGCCTCTTGTCCCCGGCCAGTAGCTAGCAGCAGAGTCGAACGGGCTGATACCGCGCGGCGTTGGTTCGACAAGACAAACACTTTTAGGCACTGCGGAGAAGGAAATTGGGCGTGCCGCTCGAATATATTAGTATACTGTATACAATATACTAATATATTCGAGGTGGGAGCGTTGGATAGCCCTCTTGGCGAAATCAAACATGAGTCTAGAGCATCGCTGTTCGAAAGAGTCTACCAGGCCCTAAGGCGTTCTATCATTCTCGGCATTTATGAACCGGGGCAGCGGTTGACCGAAGAAGAGGTAGCCCAAGAAGCTGGGGTTAGTAGAATACCCGTACGAGAAGCATTCAGGTTGCTGGCTTCAGAAGGATTTCTCGAATACAGCCCTAACCGCGGTATGGTCGTTGTAGATTTCGGGGTTGACGAGATTAGGGATATATGGCGCGTCCGAGCTAACATCGAGGGATTGGCTGCGGAATTATCTGCCGAGAGGATATCCCAGTCTGAGATCGCTGAGCTGACGGACCTGCTACAGGGCATGGAAGTCGCTAGTGCTGTCGAAGATTGGGAGCGAACAACCGAACTGCTGATGGAATTCGACGAAGTGATTATTGCATCAACAAAATCACCTGTGCTCATGGCCATGGCAAGATCACTGCAGTCAATCACCTGGGACATAAGATCGTATATTCAGACGTCAAGCATGAGAGAACCGGTACCTTACTTGGAGCACCGTAAGATCTATGAAGCCATCTGTGAAGGCAAAGCTGAAAAAGCAAGGACCCTCACGGAAGAGCACATACTCAAGTGGGGCAAGATTTTCATTCAAGAGCTTGAGCGCAGGCATTGTCCCTAGGATTTTGGGGTAGAGGGATTAGTCAGAACAGGCCGGTTTCTCTGCAGTTGGCCGTATTGTCTTTCGCACAGAACTGTAGGACCCACAATACTAGGTAGGAGGTGAATGATCTCCATAGATCACCACTGGTTTCCGCAGCGTTGCACATTTTTGGTACCACCTATTTGTTAGGAGGCGTATGCCAGTTGAAGAAGAAAACTTGTTTGATATTAGCGTTGGTCTTGATATGTTCTTTCATAGTTTCCGGTTGTAAGCCTAAGGTTGAACCTGACGCTGGAGGCAATGATTCTGAGCCCAAAGTTGGCGGTACTCTCGTAGTTGGCGATTCATGGAGCGTTGTGAACCTTGATCCTGCTCTCTACAATGATGAAGGTTCTTGGCATGTGATCAACCTGGTTTTCGATGCCCTCGTAGATCACGATCCTGATCGCAAGATTATCCCCAGATTAGCTACGTCTTGGGAAAACCCTGACAACTTGACCTGGGTTTTCAATCTGCACGAAGGCGCCAAATGGCAAGACGATAATGAAGTGTACGCAAAGGGAGAAGGGCCAGAAGTCACCGCTGAAGATGTCAAATACTCCATAGAGCGAATTCTTGATTCTGAGACCAAGTCTAGTCGGTATAACCTTGTGGAATCGATAGATAAGGTTGAAGCTATAGATAAGTACAAGGTCAAGATCACTACGAAGCGACCTGATGCTTTTCTCCTGGATAACCTGGCTTCTGTGTATGTGGTGAACAAGAAGGTGGTTGAAACTCTTGGACCCGAGAAGTTCTCCAGGAATCCAATTGGGAGTGGCCCTTTCAAGTTGGAAGAGGTCAAACCAGATGACTACGTATCCCTGGTTCGCAATGATGACCATTGGCTTAAGCCAAACTTGGACAAAATCATTCTCAAACCCATACCGGATCCTAATGCCCTCTTAATGGCTCTAGAAGCCGGTGACGTTGATCTGGTGGCTCAGATCCCACAGAAAGATGTCGAAAGGATAGGAGCAACTCCGGGGCTAGTTGTTATGAAGCAAGGGACAGCTGCATATCGATTCATTGCTTTTAACTGCGAGAAGGACCCAACAAGCAGTCTCGAGTTTCGCGATGCAATATGCGCTGCAATAGACATGGACGGGGCTGTAAATGCGATTTTCCCGCCAGGTATGGCGGAAAGGGCGGTAGGACCAGTAGCTCCGCCAAACCTCGGCTACGATCCGTCGCTTAGCAAATACTGGGAGTACAATCCTGAGAAGGCGCTGGAGACTCTCGGGAAGCTAGGTTGGAAGGACACAGATTCTGATGGGGTTCTGGACAAAGAAGGCAAGCCGCTGAAACTTAGGATCATCGCACCCCAGGATGCAAACCGCTCCAAATTGTCTGTCATAGTGGCGACTAGCCTCAACGAGATCGGTATAAAAGCGGAAGTCCAAAACCTTGAGTGGGGGACTCTTCTAAGCGAAAGCGACAAGGGTAACTTTGACATGCTAATACTTGGCGGGTACAGCGGACCGAACGGAATGATCTTCATGTTCCACAGCCGCAATAAAGGACCCAATGGGAACAGTGCGCGGTATGAGAATCCTAGAGTTGATGAGCTCCTTGAGCTTGGCGTCACCCTCTTGGACCCTGAGGAGCGAGAACCGGTTTGGAAAGAAGCGCAGGAACTTGTGGTTAAGGACAGAGCGCATATGCCTGCGTACCATGAGTATTTCTTTTTTGCCTATAATGACGAGGTCAAGGACTATGCCGGCAATTTCCAGTTTGTGAGTGAAATTAACAACGTGTGGCTAGGGCGCTAGAACATCTCATTCTACTTTCGGGTTTTAGGGGGGCGGGGCGCCGATTTCTGGCGCCCCGACTAACATGGAGGTGAATACCCGGTGTTTCGATTCATTCTTCATCGATTGCTGCAGGCGATTCCTGTTCTGCTCGGTATCTCGATAGCCGTGTTCCTAATGGTGCATCTGGCGCCTAGTGACCCTGTCATGATAATGCTAGGTTCGCAAGAACAAGTGATTACGCCCGAGAGGATTGAACAGCTTAGGGAGGAGTGGGGCTTAAATGATCCTCTGTACGTTCAGTACTGGAGGTTTCTCAAAAATGCCCTCCATGGAGATCTTGGCCGTTCGATCTACACGGGGCAAGATGTTTTCTCAAGCATTCTTCAACGCATACCGGCTACCCTGCTACTGACGATATCCTCACTCATAATCGCTGTGGCAATTTCTATACCTATTGGAATTATCTCTGCGACTAGGCAGTATTCTGCATGGGACCATATTGGAATGGTCGGGGCATTGCTAGGTGTATCTATGCCTAGTTTCTGGTTCGGACTTTTGGTCATGTATTTCTTTTCGATCAAGTTGCGCTGGTTGCCCGCTACCGGCATGGGTCATATAGCCCTTGGGGCCATGGACGTTCTCAAACACCTCATACTTCCTTCGCTGACCCTTGGATTTGGTATGGCTGCAATGACGACTCGTTTGACTCGTTCAAGTATGCTTGATGTCGTGCGCCAAGATTACATCCGAACGGCACGAGCGAAGGGTCTTCCTGAGAGAATCGTAGTGTATAGGCACGCATTTCGAAATGCGCTGATACCGATAGTTACTCACATAGGAACTCAATTTGGATCCCTTTTGGGCGGGGCGGTTGTTGTTGAGACGATATTTGCTTGGCCCGGCGTAGGAAGGCAAGCCGTAGATTCAATCATGCGCAGGGATATGCCAATGATCCAGGGGAACGTGCTGTTTATGTGCTTCATATTTGTAATTGTGAACCTCATTGTCGACATTAGCTACTCTTTGATAGACCCTAGGATCAGATATGACTAGATCCTAACTGAGCTCACGTTTTTCTAGTGATTTTGAAAGGAGGTTCGTCGGACGTGGCGGATGATCTGAAGAATGAGAGACGCTCTTTATGGGGGGATGTGTGGGCTCGATTCAAGAGAAACCGACTGGCAATGGTTGGTCTTTTCGTAATCATATTCCTTTATACTGTCGCTATCTTAGCCCCTGCCTTGGCGCCTTATCCATATGACAAAATGAACCTAAACAACATTTACGCTCCTCCAGGTTCGCCTGGCCATATCCTTGGTACTGACGAATTTGGGAGGGATGTCCTAAGTCGATTGATATATGGTGCGCGAGTCTCCCTTACTGTGGGACTTGTTGTTGTCGGGATGTCGAGCGTCGTTGGTATCACTCTGGGTGCAATCGCAGGATACTATGGCGGATGGATAGACTCGGTTATCATGCGTGTCGTCGACTTTCTCTATGCTTTTCCATTTTTTATTCTTGCCATCACCATAGTTGCCATATTGGGGCCTAGCCTGTACAATGCGATGCTCGCTCTTGCAGTTGTAAGCTGGGTAGGATACGCGCGCATGGTGCGTGGCCAGTTCTTGTCATTGAAACAGACTGAATTCGTGGAGGCCGCGAAAGGAGCCGGCGCGGGAGACTTGCGGATAATGTTTGTACATCTATTGCCGAACGCGTTAGGGCCGGTCATTGTTCAGATGTCTTTGGGTATCGCAGGCGCGATACTATCAGCTTCGGGGCTTAGTTTCTTGGGACTTGGGGCTCAACCTCCTACCGCTGAATGGGGCGCTATGCTAAATGCGGGAAAAGACTATCTAAGGAGTTCACCTCATCTGGCAACTTACCCGGGCCTGGCGATCATGATAACCGTACTTGCATTCAACTTTGTAGGTGATGGTCTGCGTGATGCGCTGGATCCACGGCTGAAAGAGTAGACTTTATGAAGAAAGCGGTGCAGAGATGCCGAAAGCGATTTTGAAAGTGAATAATCTCACAACGTCGTTCTTCACCAGCGACGGCGAAATCAAGGCTGTTGATAATGTCAGTTTTTCAATAGGAGAAAAGGAAATTCTTGCAATAGTAGGGGAAAGCGGATGCGGAAAGTCTGTAACTTGTCTTTCGGTAATGAGACTGATTTCATGGCCGCCAGGCAAGATTTTAGACGGGGAGATACTATTTGACGGAGAGGATCTGTTGCTTAAGTCAGAAAGTGAGATCCAACAGGTGAGGGGCAACAAAATCTCTATGATATTTCAAGAACCTATGACATCACTAAATCCCGTGTTCACCGTGGGATTTCAGATCATGGAGGTTCTAGAGCTACATCAGGGCCTGGCCTCTAGCGATTCTAGAGAAAAGGCCATAGAGATGCTGAGGTTGGTGGGAATACCAGAACCGGAGAGACGCGTAGACGAGTATCCTCATCAGATGTCCGGAGGCATGAGACAACGCGTAATGATCGCGATGGCTCTGGCCTGTAATCCCAGGCTGTTAATAGCGGATGAGCCGACAACTGCGTTGGATGTTACGATTCAGGCTCAGATATTGGAACTAATGACCCGTCTACAGAATGACAGAGGGACCGCAATTCTCCTGATTACGCATGATATGGGTGTCGTTGCAGAGATGGCCGACAGAGTGAGCGTAATGTATACAGGGTACTTTGTAGAAGAAGGCGATGTTCATTCGATATTCGAAGAACCCCTTCACCCTTACACAGCAGGCCTTTTGACCTCGATACCGCGGCTAGATGTGGAAACCGAGAGGCTTCACGTTATACCAGGGACTGTCCCAAGTCTTGCAGAGTGGCCGTCAGGGTGCAGGTTTCATCCTCGATGTGATCGGAGCATGGAACGCTGCGAGAAAGAGAATCCCCCGCTGTTTGAGATAGGACCTGGGCGCCGAGTCAGGTGTTGGTTGTATGAGAAGGAGGGGATACTATGAGCCAGGCGCCTCAGTGTTTTCCATTCCACCCAGATGGTGGTTCTGATGAATCTGTACACCATGAGCATGGTTTCGATTATCTGCTTGAAGTCAAGAACCTAAAGACCTATCTGCCTCTGGCACGCGGCTTTTTTGGCAAGTCGCAAGGCTTCGTAAAGGCTGTTGATGACATATCGTTTTCGGTCAAAAAAGGAGAGACTTTTGGCTTGGTAGGGGAATCGGGCTGCGGAAAGACCACAACGGGTAAGAGCATTCTTAGACTTGTAGAGCCCACCTCAGGCGCTGTGCTTTTTGAAGGTCAGAACCTGTTACCTTTGAGCAGTTCGGAGATGCGCAAAAAGCGAAAGGAAATGCAGATGATCTACCAAGACCCGTATTCGTCGTTGAATCCAAGGCTAACGGTAGGCGAAATCGTAGGCGAACCGCTTCTGGTGCACAATGTGTTAGGCAAAGACGAACGAGCGGCCAAAGTGAGGGACCTTCTCACTACTGTTGGATTGGCTCCTGAGCACGCTTACAGATATCCCCACGAATTTTCAGGAGGACAGAGGCAGCGCATAGGGGTGGCCAGGGCTCTTGCTCTGAATCCGAAACTGATCGTCTGTGATGAGCCGGTTTCTGCGCTAGACGTTTCCATCCAGTCGCAGATCCTCAACTTACTAAGAGATCTACAGGAAGAGTTTGGTCTTACATACATCTTCATTGCCCATGGACTAGCCGCCGTGAAACATGTTTCCGACAGGGTGGCTGTAATGTACTTGGGCAAGATAGTAGAGATCGCAGATAGCAAAGATCTCTACAAGAACCCACTCCACCCATATACACAAGCTCTGATCTCGGCAATTCCGGTTCCCGATCCAAAAAAGAAGCAGCAACGATTGCTGCTAGAAGGAGATGTGCCTTCGCCCATAGATCCTCCTTCTGGATGTCGATTTCACACACGCTGTGCGAGATGCTCGAACCGTTGTAAGGTAGAAGAACCGTATATGAGGGACCTGGGCGGGAACCATTTTGTCGCATGTCATCTTTTTGACAACGCCTAAGGCGGAGATAAGCAGGTAGAATATCTACTGTCTTAGCAAATGGCGGCTTCTGTGTCACGGAGATGATCCATGCCTGCTGTGGTCGTGACACAGAAGCCGATTACTGTTCTGTACGACTAATGCAATGGTGAAACTACATCGGTCCGGCTGTGATATAGTGCATACAACAGACTTTTGAGTTATAGGACCGAAAACGGATGCGGAGGCATTTTGTGTCTCTCCTTCTGCAGTATGAAAGGGCCGATATGATGAAAGTAGGTCTAGGAATACTCGAAGTAACTAAAGACAAGACTAAAAATGTAAACCAAATGCTAAATATGATCCGCCAAGCAGGAGAATCTGGATCCGACCTTGTGCTTTTCGGCGAAGCAGCCCCCACAGGACTTATAAACTCAGACGATCCGATTAAAGACATAAAGCTAGGCGAACCTATTCCCGGGTCTACTACATCCTTACTATCCCAAGCAGCTAAGGAAGGAAACATATACGTAGCAACAGGTATATTTGAAAGAGACGGGAATTCCCTGTACGACTCTTCAGTCCTCATAGACCCATACGGTCAAATTGTACTAAAGTACAGAAGAATCTCTCCAGGCTGGCATGGACTGAACGCTAACCCTTTTTTCTACAGACACGGTGAATCCATATCTAAAGTAGAAACTCCTTTAGGCTCTTTTGCCTTTTTGATATGCGGAGATTTGTTCGATGACTACTTAACTGAACAAGTAAAAAGCTTGAAAGTAGATTGGCTGCTTTACCCTTTTGCCCGATGCTTCGACGATGGTTCCCATGACCAAGAACGTTGGGATGAGGAAGAAAAGCCCGAGTATGTAGAAAGTGCACTAAAAACAGGCGCTTCATGCATCATGGTAAACTACCTTTCCTCACAAGACTTGGGCGACGGGAATTCCTTTGGAGGCGCAATGGTAGTCGGGAAAGATGGACGCATACTAAAAGAAGTACCCTTGGGAAAAGCAGGGCTTTTTACAGCCCAAGTGTAGGCGCAACAAGTACGTGTTGAAGCGCGTCATAGATACATAACCCGTAGACCGATCTTTCGCGCAATAACAGAAAGAGGAGATATGACATGACCTTTAGTGAAACATTGAAGGAAACGGTAAGAAAAGCTGTTCGCGCCGCAGGCCCAACCCTGAGACGCTTTTGGTCTTCTATTGCGCTTAGCATTGCCTTAACCGTAACTACTATTTTCAACATGAGCCGACAAGGCGCTTTCCCTCAAGAAAACCTTGCCAAGGCTTCCCTGTCCCTTCTGGCCGGGATATTGGTATCTTGGTGCGTCATATTGTACTTGGAAAGAAAATCCCAAGAGCCCAGTACCACCTCTTCATACAAGTACAACCTGATTGCATTGGTGGTTTCAGCTGTAATTAGTGGGCTTTTGTACTTAATGCTAGACGGTCTCACCTTTGTAACCGAGGTAAGACACGCCGCCATATGCGCTTCTTTGTTCCTCCTTTTTCTTGTCATAGGCAACCTAAAAAAAGAAAAAGGTTTCGAAATGTATCTGGTAAGGCTGTTTCTGCAAGCAGTCGTAGCCGGGATCTTTTCAGGAGTAGTTTTCTTGGGATTAAGCGGCGCCGTATTTACAGTATCATCTCTTTTTTCGCTGGAAGTCCTTTATGACTTTTACTTGAAGCTTTTTGTAGGAGTGTTTGGGATATTGGGTTCCTTTTTATTTATGTCAGGCATTCCAGAGCCAGGGGAAGATATATCTTACGATACATACCCAAAGATCCTAAAGAGCCTGATGGTAAATGTGGTTATACCTCTTTTTATGATTTACGCCGCCATCTTGCTCGTTTATTTCGCCAAGATACTCATTACCTGGCAATGGCCGGTAGGGCTGGTTTCAAATCTTGTGATTTGGTACGCCTTGATAGGCACAGGGGTTTTCTTTTTCGTTCAACCCGTTGCCGAAGAAAACAGGTGGGCCGAGATATTCTCCAAGCATTTCCCAATAGTTCTTATCCCTTTGCTGGCCATGATGTTCGTTTCCATGGGGATTAGGGTGAAATACTATGGGATCACAGAAAGCAGGTACTACGTCCTGCTGGCAGGCATATGGCTCTTAGGCTCAATGCTTCACCTTATTTTTTCTAAGCAAAAGAAAAATCCCATGTTGCTCCTTACCTTGGCCATCCTAGTCGCCCTTTCTGCAGTAGGCCCCTGGAGCGCTTTTTCTGTTTCCAAATGGAGCCAAAACAAGAGGCTGGAAAGTATCTGTGCCAAGTACGACATGGTTCAAGAAGGGACGTTAGTGCCCCAGGATGAAGTCTCTCCCGAGGACAAAAAGGAAATAGCTGCTATTCTCACTTACTTTGATAGATATCACAAATTACAAGACGTAAAAGTTCTGCCCGAGGAGTTTACCTTGGAAGCATTCCAGGAGGTTTTTGGATTCCCTTACGATCCTTACGGACATGCAAGGGTAATTGAGATAGTAGGGCCAGAGGACGCAACCTCATTCTTAGATGTAACAGGCTACAATTACTTGTTCCAATTTAGAAGTTCAGTCTACAGAGAAGGACCGCAGGTGAGGTTTTCCCAAGGGGATGTGTCCGTAGAATACGATATGGATAAGGAAGGCGTGATTGTATATTTCGGGGGTAACAAAGAATGGTACGTTTCTTTGAACGATTACATCACTGAAATTGCGGGCAAATCAGGAGTAAGCCCCTCAATTATTCTGGAACCTGAAGATATGGTGATCCAAGCCCAAACTGATCACTTAAAGATAAAAGTGGTCATGACCAGGCTGTACGGCGGCTTGGATCCAGTCACAGGTAAGGTAGAAATTTATGATGTGGAACTTATGGTGCTTATAGGGACATCAGGAACGTGATTTACGATTAGGTTGTTGTAGCAAAGATCTTGGGATTGGGCAGAACCTTCATTTTCTGCCCTTTCTTTGATCCATTTACATCTTTGAGCGGAAGCAGCCTATCTACTGCGCCACTTTATGTAGCTTTCAGCGTCTATTTCACAGAACCAGCCGAGTTGGTATTTGACGCCGGCGGCGAAGGTGTAATTCACAAGACTCGGCATCTTCAATATGCTCTATCATCTGTTTTTCCCATCATAAGCAGGCCTGCTATGAGAAACGGAATAGTCACGGCTATTTGCACCAAGAACGCGATCCATGGGGAACCGGCAGGTTCAGGTTGAGCAGCGTTCATCATGCCCGATAAGGCTTCAGGAGACAAGATAGCGTAGAAGATGAAAGTTGCAAAGTCTACTATCCCATGGATGATGGAAGGAGCTATCAAGTTACCACTCCTTACATAAATCGCCGAGAGATAAAGCCCCATCATAAAAGCCTGAATCACGTTAGCTATGACGAAGAAGAAGTCTGGGTTCATAAGGAGATTGAATAAGTGGGCCAAGGCAAATATCGCCGAAGAGATCAGCATAGCTTTCTTAGTTCTCCCAGGTACGCCCTGTAGTTTTTCATTAATGGAATTCAGCACAAATCCCCTCACCAAGACCTCCTCAAAAAACCCTGTTGCCAAGGCGGAAAAAAGCACTATGAGTATGGAAAGAAAGCTAGGCCTAGTAAAGAGACTTCTGTCTTGCCCCAAATAGTTTAGGGTAAAAAGAGCTGCTGAAAAGATATAAGCCAGCCATCCAAGTTTTATGCCTTCTAGCAAGCCGCGAGATGTGAATTCATCTGGGTAAAACACCTGGTTCTTCTTCATGATTTGAATGACTATTGCCGAAAGGACTACCTGCACCAAGCCGGTGAAGAAAACGTATTCCATCATATAACCCTGGGACAGTCTATCTTCCAACACCTTGTTAAGAGCCATGCTTGCTGCGCCCAAAGCCAGGAAGATAGCGATGGTTACCAGGATTATGTAAGGATAGCTTCGTCGGGTCAACTCCTGCGCCTCCAGTCTCATCCAAATGAGGGATGGTTCTAATGTTAGGATACGGAAGAATTGAGAAAGTGTCACTATTGGTGTGCTGAACGTAGTGGCAAGTGGCCTATGGGGTGAGCCACTTCCTATACTCAAATCGGGCTTTCACGAAGAAAAAACCTAGCTGATGAGTCATTTCCCATGACACATGCTGTGGTTTCATGGTCCGATCTGGACAATGGAGTCTGTAAGGAACTTATCCTGAGTTTCATCGTCTGTAAATAGAAGGATGAGTCGTCTCGGTAACCGTTATGAAGGAGTTGATCCAAGTGATCTCTGCCGCTAAGAAATACAGAAGGATTCTACCGCTGCTTATGACGTTTGTGCTGCTCATGATTGGCGCAGCAGGTTGTACCCCTACAAATGAAGAAGATGGCGAAAGTGACATCGTTCCTCTTACCGCAGAAGAGTTGGAGTATTACAAGGAAATCTTTGAGCCGATGCCTACTGACGAAGAGGGTAATGTTACCATAAATCCCCTTAATCACTTCTTTAGTTCTTACTACGAGAAACCGGAGGACATCAATTTGGCTGATTTTCTGCGATATTACCCAAGCGAAGAAGTTGTGATTGAGGAAGCAGAGTTCGAAGCCCTCAAAAACGCAGAAAACTGGCCTTTCGGGAAGGACATAACTCAAGATGAGATGCCTGTTCCCATCCATAAGTTCCCGGCTGATGTGGTAGATGAGGTCTTGAAACAGCACATGGGAATTGGGCTTGAGGATCTGAGCGGGGTGGGGATGGATGAGTTGGTGTACCTGGAAGAGTATGATGCGTTTTACAACTTCACTAGCGACGCTGGATTTGCCACTTTCATCCCGGTAAGCGGCGAAAAAGAAGGTGACATTGTAAGGCTTTACAGTGAAAATGCGGTACTTACTCTGAAGACGCAAGACGATGGTTTCTTGTTTGTATCTCACCAGATTAAGGAAGATTAGGGACGACCAAATAGTAACGGCGATTCAGATGATGCGGTGTTGGTTAAGGAACGAAGAAGCTAGGCAATTCTCTCGGAGCGGCAGGAGCGAAATCTGCCGCTCTTTTTGAGCTAAAATCTAAAGACTGGCTGACTGTTTCCATACCCATTTTCATATCTGAGAAAGGGAAATGGTTACCTTTAGGAAAATACTATACAAAACTAGGGAGCTGCGATAAGGTTAGCAAAATTGTGGTTTAGAACTGATTTTAGGAGGTTACTCAAGTGATCGTCACTACCACACATTCTGTAGATGGTTATAGAGTAAAAGACTATTTGGGCATAGTCGCCGGTGAAGTAGCTTTGGGGACCAGTTTTGTAAGGGATATGACAGCCGCTTTGGCAGATTTCTTTGGTGCTAGGACTACGGCTTATGAAGAAAAACTCATAGAGTCTCGTGCAGTATGCATAAAGGAAATGTGCGCCAGGGCCCAGAGAATGGGGGCAAATGCAGTAATCGGCGTAAAGCTAGATCACGAGATACTTGCCAATGGGATGATGCTGGTGCTTTCAAGCGGCACTGCAGTTAGATTGGTTCCGTATACCGAAGAGGCAGCTGCTGAATGATGGCGTTTGGGTAGGCTTACTTTTCAGACACCGGGTTCTGAATTCACAGAAAAAGGGGAAACACCCATGACAAGCCAGCGCAACGTACTAATTACGGCGATTCTTATGTGCCTACTAATCCCCTTTGGGATGGCTGCTGTTTCTAACTAGGTGTATGCTGATGTTTACAGATTAACGTTTCCAGTTTCCTTGCTGGTCAGCTCGGATGCAATTACGGTCATAGACTGGAAGAAAGAAGTTGACACCGAAAAGCCCCGTATCCGGTGGTTTACCGTAGTGCTTGTGATTGGAGCGATCTGTGCATTCTTGATCTTCCGACCAGCTCTTACCTATGAAGAAGGCAAAGATCTTTTGTCTTCAAACGGTTACCCAAACATATGCGAGCTAGAAGAAAAGAATATGATCTCTTTTATGCTGACTCGTACAGAACTAATCGATTCAGCATATCTCTATAATAGGAGAAAGACAGATGCTATTTGATCTAACAAGAGAATATACTGAAATCCCTGGACCTGTTGGTCATGAAGAGTTGGTTGCCAAACGCTTACCAGATGAATCTCTTGGTAAGCAGCGTTGACGAAAAAGGATTCTGCAGATTAACTCACGGAACTGGTGGCAGCGAGCCTACTGTCAAGCCCAACGATACCTATTCGCCGCCTTGGCCCATATAGGCAGGTGAGAGTTTTAGCCTACCTATGAGGGATGGAAACATAGGAACAAACCTAGGGCACCTTGATTATTGCTGAGAAACAACGCTCAGATAGTGAACAGAGGCCCATTATCCAAGGAGGACTTCTTCTTTAGCATGTGGAATCTCCATTGGCACTTGAGGAGTTAGATACACGGTCAGAACTCTTAGCGGCGTAGCAACGAACCTCTCCAACAACTGCAAATGTCACAGTCCATGTCCTATAACGAACAATAACAGGAAGGATCTAAGAAACCGACGAATGAACGTTCCTCGTTTTGCGAATCATGGCGGCGGCCAGACTGTTTTTTCGACTACTAGCTTCTTCGGCAGGGTTTCAAGTGAGTGTTTCTTGGCAAAGAGGTGCTCTCAGAACATGACTTCCTAGGTGTAGCAGAGGCGGCAAGGCATCAGTCCCGATTGTTTATCAGTTCTGTGCGCAGACATTTTGGTATGGGCGTGTTGGTCCCAAGGAGTGGTCCCTTGTAGGTTTTGAGGTGTTTATATTGAACCACACAGGTCAGTTTCGAAAGCTGTAAGAGGTGTGATCGAGTGGGTAAAAACAGTAACCATAGACCGCTACATCTTCCTGAGTTTGCTTGGCCAGAGACAAGAGAATATCTCCCACAAATTGAATCTGCAGTTACCCTAGTAGGTTCAACTAGGCAGATGCGTTTGACTAACGCGCGAATCACTGCGGCTGATTTCAAACTGACTATTCGGTTACGCCCCAAGATGCAGCCCAACATTGTGGTTTCCAGACACCAAGAGCAGACAGACTTAGAATTTGGAGCAACAGGAATTGGCATCTAAGATTCTTACAATCTCGACGAGGATAGGAGGTGAGTGTTGGTTATCGTTGCTGGAGAAATATGCACTGGGCCTACTGAAAGTACTCAGGCTATCTGTTCTCACTCTTGTATTCTAAAGACATATGTTACTAAAAGTGTATAGTATAGGAGGAGATTGCAGTGGTTTCAGGTCGCGTTTCCGGATTGATCGCTCTTTTGATTATCTTTGGCACAATGATGCTTGGAATCAATCGTGCCAAGAAACAACTTCCGACAATTAGGAAAATTGCAGGTCTAGAAGCTATAGATGAAGCAGTAGGAAGGGCGACGGAAATGGGTAAGCCAATTTTCTGTACGCCTGGCTGGTCAGATATTACTACGTCGACGGCAGCCCCTACTTTTGCAGCTCTTGATATTATTCATCATGTGGCACGCCTTGCTGCTAGGTTTGATACCAAATTGGTGGTGGCCATCGCTTATCCGAATGTGTTTCCCTTGGCCGAACAAGTTGTCAGGCAAGCCTTCGTGCTCGAAGGCAAGGCAGATGTCTATGAACCTGGAACGGTGGTGTTTACCTCCCCGGAGCAATATGCGTATGCAGCTGCCTGTCTCGGTATTATTCAGAGGGAAAAAGTTGCGGCGACAATTCTCGTGGGGCACTTTGCTTCGGAAGCCATAAACTTCGCGGAAGCGTCTGCAGCAGTTGGCGCCATATCCATAGCAGGAACCGAAAGCACAACTCAGCTACCGTTTTTTACAGCAGCGTGTGACTACACCATGATTGGTGAAGAACTCCTAGCGGCTGGAGCCTACATTTCGCAAGACCCTGTTCGTTTGGGTTCCATAAACGGACAAGATTACGTAAAACTCTTTAGCTTTATGTGGATACTCATTGGTTCACTGGTGACTACCATCGGTTCTATGTGGATGAAAGACATACTGACGAGATGACAAGGGGGCGAGTCGATTGAAACGTGAGTTACCTCTCGTAATCACGGCGTTGGTTGGGTTGGTCATGATCGTTGAGTATTTCTTTGAGATACCAGGTGCCTCTATAGCAGCCAAAGAAATGCAGGACTGGGCCATAATTGTAGCAGCATTTGCTCTGGCCGTCGCTGCCATCAACCTAGCGTTAACCCATGCGCGCAACATATCCCAAAAACGGCCTGGATGGATTCACAGTGTTCTTCTCATAACCTCGCTAATAATAACTGCAATCAGCGGGATATTCTTGGGGATGGATTCTAGGGCCTTTAGTTTTATTTTTGATAACATAATCACCCCATGTGGAGCTGCATTTTACGCTATGGCTTGCTTCCATTTGTTTTCGGCAGGCTATAGAGCCTTTCGGGCTCAGACTCCTCAAGCTGCGGCGCTGCTTATAACGGGGGTTTTGGTAATGTTAGGTCGAGCGCCTATAGCAGACGTAATTTCTCCCTATCTTCCATTGATCGCGAACTGGCTAATGCAGGTGCCAAACTTGGCGGGTATGAGGGCGGTTACCATCAGCGCAGCAGTTGGCATGATCGGCGTTAGCCTAAGAATACTTGTAGGCATAGACCGTACCCACTTGGGTATTGGTCAGGAATAGGAGGGATAGCATGGATGTGCTTTCTAAACTAGGGGATATCGATAACCGTATTTTGTATATCATCCTAATCCTTGTCCTACTAATTCCAATGGTTCGCCCTATAGGAATACCAATATCCATAGGTCCTTGGACAAGGACGTCTTTCGCAGTGTTGAGCAGTCTAAAAAGTGGAGATAAGGTTATATTTGATTTCGGATACAACGTAGATGGCGCGCCAGATGTGGAGCCGATTGCACAAGCTGTTATGGCCGATTTGTTTAAGAGGGACATCAAAATCATTTGTGTCTGCTATAACGCACAAGGTGTCATGATAGCAGAAAAACTTCTACGGCCTTATGAAGAGCAGGGCAAGGTCTATGGAGTTGATTTCTGCAATCTGGGTTATGTAGCTGGGGAGGAAACAGCTCTTGCAGCCTATGCGAGGGATCTCAAGAAGACGTTTCCCCTAGATGTCCGTGGCAACCACACCGACACACTTCCCATTCTCGAAGGAGTAACAGGTGCGCCGAATGTGCAGGCATGGGTCTTTTTCACAGACGGTGGCGCAGAGCCTTGGGTCCGCCAGGTGGGCCCGCTCAATGTCCCTATTATCGGAGGGCTGATTACTGTCTCTGCTCCGAATGCAGAACCCTTTGTGCAAAGCGGCCAACTAGCCGGGTTACTCATAGGGCTTAGGGGAGCAGCTGAATATGAGATTCTCACAAATAATCCTGGACCGGCCGTTGCCGCCATGGACGCACAGAGTTTGGGCCACCTATTACTGATATTGTTTATCGTATTTGGAAATATCGCTTTCTTTGTGAAGCGCTCAAAGGGGCTTATAGGAACTAAGGAGGTGTCCAAATGAGTACGGATATAGGTATTTGGACTGCTGCATTGTTTACCATCGCAGCCTTTTCCTACCTTTTTAGTGAAAATGAAATGTACAAGGCTGCTGAACACATATACGTTGGTGCTGCCGCTGGCTATACAATAGTACTTGGATTTGGCAATGTAGTTAACAAAGGTTGGCGTCCGTTAGTAGAAGAAGGGCACTTCTATGTATTGATTCCTGTGATAATGGGTCTGCTACTCTTTGCGCCTTATGTAGGAACTCAGTTTGGTTGGTTAAGGCGCATCCCCATCGCTTTCATTGTAGGGGTAGGCGCAGGTATAGCGATTCGTAGCGCTGTGATTGAGAACTTCGTGAAGCAAATAGCCGCCACAGTAATGCCTTTGAACTCCATAAACAACATACTCATAGTGCTAGGTGTGCTGACAGTCCTGAGTTATTTCTTCTTTACCTTTAGATCCACGCCATCATTGAAAGTATCGTCCGAGCTGGGGAAATGGCTGATAATGATAACTTTCGGAGCGAGTTTTGGAAACGCCGCTATGGGAAGAATATCATTGTTGATTGGCAGAATAGATTTCATGTTCAGAGAATGGATTCACCTTATTAGACTATAGCGGTTCCGGCTGGCAACAAGAGGCAATTCTCCAAAGAAAGGTTATAGGGGTCTAAGGCCTGGTTTGCCTTATGCAGCTATGCCATTTTGCGTTGTAATGATGCGCATGGGCGGAAGTATCCATACGGGAGTGGCCGTGGTATGTACCTGGGGCTTGTGGTGCATGTGAAGGCTTCTCTTTGAGCTTGCAGTGATGGAAACCAAGTTCACCATGATATGGGTTGTAAGCAGCATCCATCTTCCAATAGTTACGGTGTTAATAGCCGTGTTTATTGAGTCCTTCAAGTTTTTCTGCTTGATGGGCGCTAAGGCATAGAAAGTGGCGTGTTGGTGCTTAAGAAAGGGATATTTCGGATGCGAGCACTTTAGACCAGGGGTCATGCCACACCAAACACCCTAAAGGACGAAGTACACTCCCGCGTGCAGGCTATCTTAGAAGCGCCAGATGAAGACACAGCACCTAAGGCCATGAGCGTACTTGAAACTGGATTCTACAATGCTGCAGCAGTGCTTTTACTTCCTGAGAAGTATCGTGAGAGATTGCCTACTACTAGCAGCATAGAGAGGCTGAACGAAGAAATTAGGAGACGGGAACGGGGCATACATATTTTCCCAAACAGAGAATCTGTCATCTCTTTGGCAAGGTGTTCTGTTCATGGGAAAGGACGAGAAATGGACTACATGCAAGAAATACTCTGATATGGAAGGATACTTTACCTGGCGTGAAAGCGAGATCCTTGGATAAACACATTATGGGGTAATAGGTGTGCTCGTTTCAACAATGGCCGGTATAGGTGTAAACAACCTTATCATGGTGGTAGTGGCGGAAAGGACGTCTGAGATAGGCATCAGAAGGGCAGCTGGGACAATCTTTGAACATATGTCTTTTAGGCACATGTATTGGCTTTTTGCTCGCCATACCGAGCCTAGTTGCTATAGATAAAGGGGTAACCTTGACGGTTGGAGCTATGCTGAGGTTTGCCTTCATAGCTGGGGCTATGGGTATTTTAACTGGCATCTTGGGAGGTTTCTATTCAGCTAGGTCTGCCAGTCTCAAACAGCCTGTAGAATCTACTAGATATGAGTAGACTGACCCATCATGAAAAAGTGAAGGGGACAGCATTAAATGGACAATAAAAGACTACGTTGCTCAACTAGTAACCGGTTCGAAAATGGAGAATGAGATTGCCGTCGAGCCAGAAGATATGGCAATTAAAGCTCAGACCGAGTACCTTAAGATAGATATAGAATTCACTAGACTGTACGGTGGGTTGGACGTAATTACAGGGGAAGCAGATATCTATGAAGCAGAGCTATTGGTGTTAGCAGGAATCTTAGGCGATTAGGTAGATTTACCGAGGAGTGACGTTAGGTTAATCTTTCCAAGGTTCATCTTGGTCGTTTAGACTTTCACGTCGGTGAGTTGTAAGATAAAGGGCGAAAGAAAATGCCGTAGGTTACGCGAAAGGTTTTTGATTAAGTTTCTTATGCAAGCACCATTGTCATAAGGAAAACGTATGCAAAAATCTAGGTCTTTGTAAGTTAGATACGTGTATGGCTTACAAATGTTTAGAGGAGGCTGTGTTAATGATAGTTACAACTACCCCTTCTGTGGACGGATATAGAGTAAAAGACTATTTGGGCATAGTTGCAGGAGAAGTGGCATTAGGGACTAGTTTTGTGAGGGATATGACGGCCGCTTTGGCAGACTTTTTGGGCGCCAGAACTACGGCATATGAGGAAAAGCTTGTAGAATCACGCACGGTGTGTATTAAAGAAATGTGTAACAGAGCGCAAAGGCTTGGAGCCGATGCAGTCATCGGCGTAAAGCTAGATCACGAGATCCTTGCCAATGGGATGATGCTGGTGCTTTCAAGCGGCACTGCAGTTAGATTGGTTCCGTATACCGAAGAAGCAGCTGCTGAATGATGGTGTTTGGGTAGGCTTACTTTTCAGACACTGGGTTTTGAATTCACAGAAAAAGGGGACACACCCATGACAAGCCAGCGCAACGTACTAATCGTCGAAGTCTTGCTATGTATTCTCATACCGGTAACAATGGCTGCTGTTTCTCACTACGTGTATGCTGATGTCTATAGGCTGACGTTCGCAGTGCCTATGCTCATTTCCTGGGCTGTTATAACTCTCATGAACTGGAAGAAGGAGGTACATACGGAAAAGCCCCACGTTCGCTGGTTCACTGTGGTCCTTTTGGTTGCTGCAATTTCCGTGTTTCTGGTTTTTCGACCGGCCCTTACTTACCAGGAAGGCAAGGAACTTTTGTACTCCAATGGGTACTCAAACGTAACTGAACCGGCGGAAAAGAGTATGCTGTCTTTTACCCTAAATCACACAAAACTTGTTCAGTCGGCATATCTCTATGTAGGGGAAAAAGAAGGAGCACAGTATTACCTTCTAGTGAGCCCGTGTGATGGAGGTATAGAGGTGTTTACCGTAGGGGAAGGGAATTATGTAGATCTGTATTTCGATATGGTCCAGTGAATTTCGGATGATGAAAAAGTAGGATAGGTTGTGTGTTCAATAGGCTGTTTACTGAGTTAGCCGGCTTTTGAACTGTATAAGGCAGACGGATGTAATAGTGAGGAGGGTATGCATATGTTATTTGACTTAATAGAAGAATACACTGAGATTCCCGGCCCTGTTGGTCATGAAGAGTTGGTTGCCAAACGCTTGATTGAGGATTGGACTCCCCTTTGCCAAGAGGTCTGGCAGAACAAAATAGGTAATGTCATGGCCAAAGTAGGGGGAAAAGGTCCGAAAGTCCTCATAACAGCTCACATGGACCAGATAAACCTCTTGGTAAGCAGCGTGACTGAGGACGGTTTTTGCAGGCTGACCCAGGGAACTGGTGGCAGCGAGCCTACTGTTAAGCCCAACGATACATATTTGAATCAGCCTGTTTTGGTTAAAGGCAAAGACACATATTATCCTGGCCTAATAGGCATAGCTAGCGGCCACGTAAAGATCGCAGCCCAACGGGCAAAAGGGGAAGTGGGCTGGGATGACTTCTTTTTGGACCTTGGGCTCTGGAGCAAAGGGGAAGTCGAAGCGTTGGGGATTAGGCCTGGCAGCCCAGTAATATTTGCATCAGAGACCAGACGTTTGGGCCATAACATTATTGGAAAGGCCATGGACGGCAGGGTCGGCTTGGCTATTATGACCATTTTGGCCCAGAAACTTCAAGGCAAGGAATACGGATACGAGGTTTACTATGCAGCTACCATAGAAGAGGAAGTAGGGCTTGGAGGTTCTATGAACCTAGCCTTCGAAGGCGATTTCGACATGGCTATTGCCTTGGAAATAGGGTTAGTGGGCGATGTGCCTACAGTTGATTTTAAGTACATGCCTACGAGGCTTGGCAAAGGACCGATAATAGCCCACAAGGATGCCTGCATTCACTACAGTGAATCGGTTTCTGACAAATTAGAAGAAGCAGCAGAGCGTGCAGGAATGCCAGTGCAGCATGCAGTATTTCACGGATTTGGCTCTGACGGAGACTCTCTCATTCGCATGGGAATACCCACAGCCCTTTTCACCTTTCCAACGAGATACACCCATAGCCCCTTTGAGATGATTGATGAAGACGACGTCCTTGCCATGTGCGATATCCTCACAGATATGCTGGTTAATGGCTGAAGCAGGGGGGACGGCACTTTCTGCTTCCAAAAGACACATTGGTAAGTAGCATAGGGGGATCCAAGGGAGCTAGTTTGGGGCTGGAGAGCGGGGGAAGGATGCAGATTCTCCATCCTTTGCTGTCTTTGAGTATGTAAGCCTTCATCAGAGCTGGTAAGACAGGTTTGATCTACTTATGAGGGATATAAGCTGCAATCTCGCGATGGAAAGGACCGAGACCACCTTTTTTGTATGCTACACATGCCGACACCTAAGAAAAATGAGAAGGAACTGATAGAATGAATACGTAACAAAGCATTTCTAACAGGCACAAAATTTTGAAATGGAGCTGGCGATATGCGTTATCTCTCAGAATTCCCCAGAGTTACGTTGGGCCTATGGCCTACACCTTTACACAGGCTTGAAAGGCTGGGAGCAGAAGTAGGCCATGGGGAACTCTACATCAAGCGGGACGACTTGTCTGGATTAGCCTTGGGAGGCAACAAGACCCGAAGCCTTGAATTCCTTTTGGGAGATGCGCTGGATAAAGGGGCCGATATTGTAATTACTGCAGGGGGACTCCAATCCAACCTATGCGCCCTTACTGCCGCAGCATGCTGCAAAATTGGCATGGATTGTATCTTGGTTCATAATGACCATAGACCTGAGAGGCTTGAAGGGAACATGCTTCTAAATCATCTTTTTGGCGCCAGTTCTGTGTTTATAGGTAAGACTGATGACGAAGGGACTAGAACTTTAGAAATGGAGCGTTTGGCCCAAGAACTGGTAAGCCAAGGGAGAAAGCCCTACATCATACATAACGGCGCGTCTACTCCTTTGGGAAGCCTGGGATACGCAAGCGCCGCCTTTGAACTGTATGATCAGTGTAAAGACAGAGGCATAAATATCAAGCACATAGGAATGGTAGGTGCAATGGGTGGGACTGCCAGCGGTTTTATTCTGGGAAACGCTCTTTTGGGAAATCCCTTTCACGTACATGTGATAAGCGTAGAGTATCAAAAAGATATGCTAGAAGGGATTATCTCTAATATTACCAGGGAAGGTCACAAACTGATCTCTGAAAGAACTAGCCCGAACCTCGACCTTCCTCCTTTGGTAACCAATTTCACTGTATATGAAGAATACTTAGGAAAAGGCTATGCTGTTCCGACCCCTCTATCTAGACAAACCCTATACAAAGTACCTCGCAAAGAAGGTATCCTTCTAGAAGACGTGTACACTTCCAAGACAATCGGTGGATTCCTAGACCTCATAGAACGTGGGATTATATCTCACGATGAAGGTGCTTGTTACATCCACACAGGTGGATTGGGTTCTTTGTTTGCTCAGGACCTAGGTGACGCGTAAAATACACGAAAGTCTTGGCAACATGTTCCCCCGTGGCCTAATAAGCAAGGAAGAGGCGGAAATAGTGCTGTTTCTTATCACATAGAAAGGGGGGGGTTAAACATGTTAGGCGATATTTTTGATTCTACTACTGTAGGGTTTATTGTAACCGCGGCTATACTGTTTGCAATACTATGTGCAAAAGATGTTTCTCTGGCCATGTCCGCAACCAAGAGTGGATTTCATCTATTTCTAAGATATTTGATCCTGATTCTTGCTGCAATGCTCGTGGCAGCATACGTTCAGGCTCTTATCCCCAAGGAACTCATAACTGCATACTTAGGCAAACAATCGGGGCTGAGGGGTATTTTAGTGGGAACTGTTATTGGTGGTCTAACGCCAGGTTCTCCGTACGCAGCCATGCCGTTTTTCGCTGCGATAGTGGGCATGGGAGCAAGCATTCCTACAGGGGTAGCCATGGTATGCGCATGGGGGCTATGGTCCATAGGAAGGCTTCCTTTTGAAGCCGCAGTGATGGGATCTAAGTTTACCCTGATTCGTGTAATGAGCAGCATATTTCTTCCAATAGTTGCGGGATTGATAGCGTGGTTTCTCCAGTCTTTCAAGTTCTTTGCGCCTTAACGCGAATATACAGTGTTTATATGCTTCCATCTCATTTGGAAGGGCAGCCGCTTTTTGTCTGCAGCTCTTGGCGACTAAACAGGAACAACGTGCGCGCAGGATCAATTGGTGAGTTACCCCTTGCAGTCTTCCATGACCTTCTAGATGCTCTTTAATCCGAGAATATGGCGGAATTTATGACTTTGGAAAATACACTGCTACAATCTATCTTTCTCGTTTTCCTTGGACTTGAGGGCCTTTTCTGCCAATTCCAAATCCTCTTCGGGAACAAGCACTTTAACGGGAGACAAGCCTGGGTAAACTCTGGTTGGCAAAGATGCTCGAAGGAGAACTGCAATTCCGCATGATTCCAGCACCGAGCGGACAAGCTCTGCTTCTATTTCTGTTGATACTGTGCACAATTCAACCCATGATTTATCGTTCATAAACATTCCCACCTTGCTCTTGGATTCTCAATTCTTATTGTATCACCCTAAAGGGCACAGAATTGCTACTCTTTGTTTGTGTCAAGCCTGGTTGAAAGCGAACATTGTCAAAAGTACCACAAAAGTCTTTCTAACATCTCTGTTTACCAAAAGACAGACGATTCCACATATGAAACCATTAACCTTTGGTAAAAGCATGGGCTGGCGCCCAGGTTAACCCCAAGACTATTCCACCATAAGGAACATTGAGTGTCAGAACTTGTTCTCCAATCCTTCTTGGCCAAATATGATAATCAGAGTAAACACGCCGCTTCAAAATCGAAATATTTGTTGCCCGTTGTCCATTTCTCATCTTGCTCCATGAGTAATGCGCCTAGAAAACGAATAACAGATTCCCTGTTTGGGAAAATACGTATGACCTGTTCTCGTCTCCGAATTTCTTTATCCAACCTCTCGATACTGTTAGTTGTACGCAATCTCTTACGACATTTCTCAGGAAGAGAAAGGACTGCCGCAGCATCGTAGAACCCAGCCTCAAGTGCTTTGTCTTCGTGAAGAGCTATCGTCTCGCCAAGAAGCATCCTGGCCGTTTTCTCATTCCGCGCCTATAAAATAGCGCGTACGTGAGAATGCACTCTATTTCTTCGATTGTTCAGTGTGGCATCTTTGCTACATAAATCTTTGAAAGTAGCGTCTAATTGCCTTTAGTAGCCCACTATGGTCATCAGACGTAATGATGTCTACACCATGCAGCCTTCGGTCTTTAAGCGAGCTGAGGAATTTGCTCCAACCAGTTTATGATTCTGTGTCAACGATCATCATGCCCGATACGTCTCGGTAACCGTCTGAATTGATTCCTGCTGCTATCATGATACCTCTAGACCGCTCCCTGCCGTCTTCTCTAGTTTTTAGGTACAGAGTATCTACTAGTAAAAACGGAAATTCATCATTTGAAAGGGACCCGTTAAGCCAGCTCTCTATGATTGGATCTAGGTTCTTGCATAGCAAACATAGTGCTCTTTGAAAATTTGGTGTCACACAGCTCCTTAGTAATTTGACTCACTTTCGGCGTCGATACTTCGTTTACCACCATCTCCATTAGAGCGACTAGAAGCGCCTGCTCACTCCCTTGAGACCTTGAAGACATCTCTTACGAGAAACTTTCGCTTGGAATGCCTGGCACATGCAGTGTGATGGTGCCTACCTTAGCGGCCTGTTGCCTAGCGTACGAGCCGTTGCGGTGCTATTGTCCATCTTCTGTTCTCTCATATGGTCTTTCCGATCACTATTCTTCAACTTGCGCCTTATGTATTTGATTTGGAACTGATTCAAGGAACTTAGCTAGTCCTGAATCTACGATAATCACCTCTTGAGCCGAATCAAAGCCCCTCTTTTTGGGGTGTTTTGGTTAACTTCATTTCAATCGAGGGTTTTGAATCTGGCTTCCTGTTTTTGGGAACCCCATTTTGCACAATTATATGGACTCAACTCCCTGTCAAAGGTAAAGTGTCATGAACGGAATGGATGATTCTTATGGTTGGTATATAGCCATGGGGCTTTTCAAAGCGTAGATGGGCTAATATGGGGATTTTAGTATCTCCGTTTACAGACTATAGATGAAAAAAGGAAAGGTCAGGCCACGAGAAGTTCTACAATCTACAATTATTAGTTCAAATGACAAAATGTAAGATATGAAGGAGAATTTATGTACCATGTATCATCGATATCTGGTCTAAAAGAGCTTAAGCCAGCAGTATCAAGTCATGCAACGGCATATGTATATGCTACTGACAACTTGGTAGTTGCGTTATTATTTGGAGCTAAAAGAGATGACTTTGCTTATGGACGTGGATGAGACAGGAATGGCAATTGTATGGAAATGTTACCCTAGAGCATTTAGTAAGATTTACGAAGGTAAAAGCTGTTATGTTTACGAAGCAGAGGAGAGTTTTTTTGTCAAAGGTGCAACTGGTTGGGATGCAGAATTGGTTAGTGAGCATGATGTACCGGTGATAAATGAAGGGTATGTTCCAGATTTATATTCTAGGCTCATGGAAGAAGTTAACAAGGGTAATCTCTTAGCTAATTCTGTTATTCTGAAGATGATAAATATCAGAAATTAATCAGAGAAGAGCTAGAAATGCGCATGATTCATTTCTGACAAGACTCTATCTTCGATAAAATGTAGATTCACAGAATCACCCCGGGAATGGCTTGATTTCAGGCTGTTTCCAGGGTTTTTGCGTTTATGAGAGGGCAGAATTCTGACCCGATATGTTCTTTGGACTGTTGCTGCGGTCATAGTATCGAGCCTCTTTTCCGACACCCCTGAATGGCAAAATTAAACTGTTTACTCACTGCTTGGGAAACCGTCTACGTGTTTCCCTCATCCCTGTTCCGGATCACCTTTGCTGGCCAGAACCTACTGATATTCACACGGCTGCTTTGTTATTTTGATAGGGAACGGAAGTCTCATGTTATCCTCGTCATAACAGCCGAGTGTAATTCCGACCTCACGCTTCCAGTCCCTTGTGAAACTGTTATTGTCACATTGTTGTTTGATCAGATCAGAAATCTCCTGATCAGTTTTTCGTTCCCAAATCCAGTGAATAATCCTCCGGCCGTAATTTCTCGGTGTACCTATGCACGCATCGAGGAACTCCTAGGTGAGCAGGTTCGTGTTCAGATCAAACGCAACCTCATAAACGTCAGCGCCTCCGAAGTGTCCGTATCTGTCGTGGCTTAACTCAAAAATGGGTTCTCTGTCCGGAAGAAGCAAGTACGCGCTTTCGCCAATGCACAGGTTCTCTGTGTTCTCTGTGTCCGCATACATGAAGCTGAATAATCCCATAGTAGAATGTCTCCTTTCGCTTGGGTAATAAAATGGTTTCTTCCCATTCATCACTCTATGAAAGAAGCAAGTCAACCCTTAAGTATTCCTTTCAGCGCATCAGCAATCTCCGCTGCCTCGGCCTTGGTATTTTCTGCTCCGAACGTGATCCGGATAGTTCCTTTGGCATATGTTTCCGGCATTTGAATGGCTTCAATAACATGCGATATCCGTGTATTTACGGAATCGCAGGCCGATCCGGTGGATATGCAGATTCCTTTCAGATCCAGCCTATGCAGCAGCATTTCGCCATCAGCACCATTAATAGAGATATTGATATTTCCGGGAAGATGGTTCTCACTGCCATTTCGGATATAATCTATCCCGCTTTGAGATAGTCGTTTCAGGAAGACTTCTTCAAGTACATGAAGTTTTTCAGCCGTGGCAGCCATTCTGTCACAGTTCTTCTGCAGCGCAGTTGCCATTGCCACAATGGCGGCAACATTCTCAGTCCCCGCTCTTTGACCGTTTTCCTGAGCTCCTCCGTCAGAGTATGGATGAATCTCCACGCCTTTACGGATATACAGGAAGCCGCTCCCTTTCATTCCATTGAATTTGTGTGCTGAAGCGGAAAGCATATCAACACCGAGCTTCTTTAGATCAATCGGTATATGACCTACGGCCTGAACTGCGTCAGTATGAAATATGGCTCCGCTCTCATGCGCAATACCACTCAATTCCTGTATCGGCTCAATAGTCCCGATTTCGTTATTCACCAGCATCACGGAAACCAGTGCCGTGTCGTCTTTTATCACACTCCTTAAGGTTTCCGGCTGTATAATCCCACACTTGTCCACGGAAAGAAAATCGATCGGAAAACTCAGTTCTTCAAGAGAATGACAAGCATTCAGCACTGCATGATGCTCAATCTTTGATGTTATGACACGTTTCCTGCCACCCTTTGAATAAAGAACAGATTTTACAGCCCAGTTGTCGCTCTCGGTTCCTCCGGAAGTAAAAAATATCTCTTCAGGCTCTGCGCCAATACATGCAGCTATCGTTTCACGGGCAGCAACGATTGCTTTCTTTGCGGGTTTTGCGAAAAAGTACGGCTGGGAGGCATTGCCATACTCCTCCGTGAGGTAGGGCTTCATTGCCTCAAACGCATCAGCATCAAGTTTTGTTGTAGCGGCATTATCCGCATATATCATTCGCTTCACCTGCTTCATTCGAACAGTTTACATCCTTCGTTCTTGAATTCCTCGATTTTTTCATTGAGGTCTTCAACGGTCGTATCAAGATAGGATGCAAGGCAGTCCATACAATAGAAGTTCTGCACTTCCAATCCAAGGAGCTTTTTATTTATTCCAACCGTGTCTTTATCAAGGTCTTGTAGTCCGCAACTTACGCAGTTATACCTCTTCATCCGATGTCTCCCTCAATGAGAATTGCGGCATCTGTTTTGCTGGCTTTCTATACTCATCAGGATCAAGTATTTCGAGCTGCTTTTGAATGATGCCTCTCATCTTTATTGCTGGGCGCAAGCAATACTGCATGAAAAGATGCTCATCTACGTCCTTTGCCGAGCGGACATTCGGGAAGAGCAATTTCAGATATGCTGTTGTTAGGCGCTTAACTGCTTCCACATTCCTTTCGTAAGCGCCGTCAGATGCTTTTACCAGTTTGTCTACAATAGCTCTATAACCAATATCGTCACGAAGAAGATGAAGGATAGAGCAGAAATATTCAGTATTAAGTGCCCAGTCAGATATTTTCAGTTCCGGCTTCATAGGAGGGATATCCCATCCCTTTATAAAACCATGCATACGGTCAACAAGAGCACTTTCCTTAAATAACGAGGGAAGCTCTGTGAGCATATTCTTATATTCGTCCATATTGCTTGTTTCAATATTTCCAAGGAATACGACACCTGCGTCAGATGTGACCGTAAAGCCGTCCACGTTGCATTTTCCGCTCTCCATATACCCTTGGAATATAGACTGCATCTGACTAACATCGGTAAATTGGACTTTCTTTACCTCATCTATAGCAACATAATCGTGACCGACAATAAATCCGGTTGTTCTGCGTGCCTTATCATAAAACATCTTCGGTCTTGAAACCGTGCCGCCGTCAACAAGCAGGCCGAACTTACTGATGTTGCCAAACACGTACGACTTTCCAGTACCTTTAGGCGCAAGTTCTATAATATTCAGATTCTTTTCTACAAACGGAAGAAGCCGCTGAAGCATTGCAAGTTTCTCATGTTCGTCTTCATATCCTGTCGGATTATAATCGATTGCTCCAAGCAAAATATCGATCCACTCAGTAATAGAAAACTCTGAGCGGACATCTTTATAGAAATCCAGATCTATGCTATATGGTGTGAAGCTGGTAAAATCGGTGAGCTTAATTTTTCCGGGAATTTTCGGTTTTGCAGCATCATCAGGTGGACGATATCCAAGTTCAACAACACCCCAGATCTCATTGCCTTTTACGAGTTCATCTTTCACATTATCCCAGACAGCATCCTCAATCACGGTCTCTTTGTTAGTAAGCCCGTAGTCCGGTAATGAAAATGATACATCCCCGGTTTTTATATCGATGTCGATATCAATTCTTGTCAGCAATTTTACGCGCTCGTACTCTTTGCTGATACGATTTTTAATGCTAAGCCATTCCTCTTTTCGAGGCATGTACGTATTAACGAAGTCCAACAGTTCTTCAACATCAAACTTCCCCTCATCGTCTTCGAACTTTTTCAAAACCCAGTCACGAAGAAATGATGGAAGCTTTAATGACTTAAGGAAGCTCATCTCTCCTAAATCTTTATAGACGACCATTTCGTCAAAGCATTCTCTGAGCTTGTCACTCACTTAAGCCCACCTCCTTACAGAAGTTTTCTTTCACCGAAATCAGAATTCTCTGCAGTGAATTCCAACCCCGATTTCAGCAAATTGTTGTTGTAATAGACATCTACGGAATAAGTCCCGGTCTTCTTCAACTCTGGTAAAGCGACCGCAAATGTCTGGCCATCAGAGGATGTGCCTTCATAGATATCATTCAGGCCGGAAACCTGCACACTGAGGTTATCAAGTTTTGTCTTTGAGAACACTCTGATTACAGCATCTTTCTTTCGCCTGCTGAACTTAACCTTTTTATCCAGCAGATGTATCTCGATTTCATTAGGCGAATATACAATTTCTATGATAGGAACGACCACTTCCTCCAATGTTGCACCGCCGTGAACTTCAACATTAGCCGGTCGGCCACCTTTAAAGCGATCATAATTGGCAAGTACCCAGAAACCGTTTTCTTCTGTTGAACAAGACGGTTGCTCATCGATATCGGTTACCGGGCAGCACCTGCCAGAATGTTCTCCTTTTGAGGACATCTCCCATTTGTTTTCTCTTTTACTGATGACCGACAGACGGCTCGCGCCATGATCTGATATCATGACAGCTCGTTTATATGTACCACTCATCAGCTTTGTGGCAATCTTGTCTACGGTTTCTTCTATTATCTCAAGCTCTCGGGAGATGTAAGTTGGCAGTTCATTGTTCCTGAAATCGAATTCATCCTCTCCATGATGCTTGAGGTCATCCAAACTTCTTATTCCGTTCTTGTCAGGAACAAAATCCGCACCGCCTTCTATAAAAGTATCAACAAATTCTTTATTAAAATGTGTTATGGAAGGGAGCTCACAGTGGCACAGCGTCGCATAAGCCATCAATCTTCTTTTACGACACTCATCCATGATGTAGCTAAGGTATTCAACTCCCATGGCATCCATAAAATAAACAATTGTCCCTTCCTTCGGAACCGCGTCGAGTTTTTCACTTCTGGCTGAAAGAAGGAGATTAAATTCTCGCTTCTCTGCTTGCTCATCAACGATTTCCATAAATTCAGGCGATATCTTGTTTACGACTTTCTGGTACTTATATTCCTGAAAATATGAATCAAGAAAGGAGATCTTGAACCTATATGGCTGTAAATATGAATACAGCGCAGGATAAACATGCTGGAGTGCGGCAATTACTTCTTCCCGACCCAACTCATCCGAATATGAACACAGGGTTTCAAATATCAGGTTACGTTCAGCCTTTGATGCGTCTGTGAGATAGTACAAGGTTTGTTTCCCCTTGCTCTTCACCATTGCGCAGTAATCTGTTACTTCCGCATCCGGATTACCAAATGATCTGATTAAATTCTTCCGCTCGTCGTAGTGATTCCAAAACTGCTTATCATCTGTACCAACAGCCAGGATGCTCCTGAATATTCCACGAACAAGCAGAGAACTGTTACCGGCAATTTTCACAGCTTCAGTGATGCACCAGCTGTTTTTAGCTCCATAAAGTTTGAGAGCAATAAAGTAGAGCCATTTTTTATGCGTATCAAAAGATGACCAGCTTCCGGCGGCAATATCCAGATTGGTACAAGTACCGAAAACACTTGATATATACTTCATCCAGGAACCGCACTCGGAAATTTTCCCAAGAGCTGTATCCCATTGCATCGGTGTGCCATATTCTTCCTTAAGCTGTCCGGTGGAGGCATCAAGTCCGCACAGCACTTCGAAGGAATTGTTCTGTTCCTTTATTGTGTAGAGCGAGAACGGATAAGCTGATTTACGTTTGCCTGTGTGAACAAAAAGCTCATGGGTTTTGTCGTTTTCCACAGCCGTACCAATATTTTGTATTCCTTCGACAGAAAGTTTGCCAGCAGGAACAGGCATATCGGCAGACGCAAATACAAGCTGCGGAAGCTCTTCCTTCTCGCCTTCCACCATATAGACGAACTGCGAATACCGGGTATCGACACCTGCAAGAAGTTTTTCGCACTGATAGCACACCATGACAAGATGCTTACCGATCAGAGACATCCCAATTATGCGATTAATAAAATCGCGAAGTTTCTGTTCCCCTAGAAGTTTGTAATAGCTGGTAAGTCCTGTCAGAAACACGGTACCTTTTGCGCTTCCGAGATAACTGAAAAGGACATCTTCAGAAAGATTTTCATCCGCTGTCGAGAAATCAGACACGGTTTTGAAAACGTTCTCGCCAACATCAAACTGCTGGCGAATTGCTTCTAAGTCCTCCGAGTTATTTACGTTAATGACACGCGGATGTGAATCGTCACGGCGCAGATATCTTCCGATTCGCTTGATTGCGTCCTCTTTCTTAAGGCTCATATCACGCGTCTCCTTACTTTCCTTTAATGATCTCCATACCGACAATCATGTTGTCCTTGATAAGCCGCTTTAAATACTGCTTAACGTCACCGACATCCATACTGTCGATCTTTTCAAGAGCTCTGTCACAACCGGTCGCATTGTACTTGAACTCGGCCATTTCTTTCAGCTTCTTATCGACTTCCGGAAGGCCAAACCAATCGTAAGGCTCGCTGCCCATCACCTTCATCAGGTGGCTTCTCACCTCGTCCAGATCTTCAAGCATAACACTGTATGACTTTACAATCGTTTCCCGGAACGCCTTATCACGTTCATCCTGACTGCCAAGTCTCTCGAAGAAGTCCGCTCTTTCAAGAAATTCTATAGCCTTATCAATCGCAGCCGAGTCCGGCTGTTTTCTGTTCAATGTTCCAAAGGCTGTTCTCGCTGCGGGTACATCTTTATCTGCAATCATGCACAAGATTGGAGTGCGATAATTCTTTGACCACTGCCTCGGAGTTTCAGTCTGTGTTTTTTCACGCCAGAGTTCTTTCAGTTTCGTAGCGCTCTGCTCGCTGACATATTTGTCCACGGCTTCCTGAACAGCTGCCTGATAATCTGCCTTCTCTGACGTGAAGAGATTACTGGGCAGAAGCTTGAAAATCTCCCGGGCTTCCTCATCGGTGAACCGTCCGACAATATATGCGCATGCTTTTTTGAACAGCTCGGTCTGGTTGTTGTAAAAGCGGATAAAGGCCTCGCCGTTTAGTGTGATCTGCTCCAGGAACTTTTCTCTGCGTAAATCAAGGAGCATACCGGATTTTTTGATGCCATACAGCATTTCCATCAATTCAGAGAGGTCTTCCCAGTAATTCTTGGCGTACAGATAGGAGACACGAATCATGCTGCACTTGTCTGTCCATTCTCTTATGGTCGCATCGAATGAGATGTTTTTAGGCAGTATCTTATTGCTCTCAACTATAATCCGATACTCCAGAATAACCTCATCAATTTTCTGGTTCGCCGTATCGGTATTCCAGACCCAGTTAGCAGCATCTGCATCGAACTTCTTCTTCAGGCGATTAATGTACTGGCCGCCATCGCTGACTTCTTCTGCAAGGCGAAGGAGCTCGCCGCCTTCGTACTTTTGAAGATATGCCTTCATTCCATCCGAGCATTTATCTTTTGTCACAAGGGCAGTCAGATCCTCATCCACTCCGGGAGTTTCAATGCAAAGCTTACCAATGGCGATGGCAATATCACTGTCAGTCTTGGCAGCACCGAAGTTATTGCTATTTGCGATTCCACTGTAAAGGTTAATGAGTTCCGAAACCTTTTCCTTACCGGTCTTCAGCTCTGCATCGTCCAGTACATACTTCAGTACCCAAACGGGGAAGGAAAGCTCTTTCATTTTCTGACGGATGTGCTCTCTGGTCTGTTCTACAGAAGTGCAGAGGTTAAGCGGAATCTCAAAGATCCGGGATGATGCTTGATTGAAAGCTTTTTCTTCTGCTGTGGTCGTTACAATATATTTGTCCTTGTAACGCGGGATGGGGTTTACCTGATGCTTGATAATTTCAGAAACCATCTCCTTAAGTTTTGCTACGTTCATGACATCGTTTACAGTTCCATCGCTGTAGTTATATGTCCCATCTGTATATTCTTTCAGAAGGAAACCCATCACAAAAGCTGTCAGGTTACAGGGCATAAATCCATACTTGCCAGTCTTATCCTGCAGGAAGTCATAAATCTGCGCGATGGAGATCCTGCCGCCTGTTTCAAAGGCATCATGAATAAGCTTATCCACCTCGATTTTTATCTTCGAAATTGGCAGATAAGGTGTCGCCTCCCAATATCTCTGAACTTCCCAAGCTTCCTTACCGATATAATTCTCCAGCTTTGTCTGCTCATTAGCGGAGCGGAACTGCCCCTGTGTCATCTCTTTCGCACCGTATTCCACACCTGAAGGAAGAGATGTTGACTGCCACATGGTATCGTTGACAGAGCCGTGAGTTTCGAGCCCTTCGCTGTAATGTTTGCGGTCGATAGCAAAAAGATAATCATAAAGCTGATCAAGCGTAGCAACCCGTTCACCGTCCGGTTTGTCCTGCGTATAGATGATGAATTCGCCGGATGCAATCTTTCCACGCCATTTGTTCAAAGCCTCCTTGGCGTTCGAGTCGTATTGGGCTGCGAGACCTCTGTCCTGTTTCAGATTCACGACTGAATTTGCCATCGCATCTGCATACTGCTCCAACAAATCACTGCCAAGCGGTGTGATGGAGGCGTCAATAAACACAATATTATAGCTTCCGTCAGCGATTGCCTCTCTGATTGCCTTTCCGAGTGAAGCACTCTCTGCATCATCTTTGGCAAACGTTGCCACGGCCATAAGCTTATTGCCAAGCGAGTCTTCCTGATTACGGAGCTGGTTGATAGTCGTTTTGAAATCGCTGAAGGAAACGCATTTCACAATATAACGCAGACGAAGCGCTCCGCTCAAAGATATGGCCGACTGCATGCCTGCTTCCTGCAAAAGCGTGGAAGTGGATTTCTTTTTCTGTTCTTCTTTCTGCTTATCAATCTCCACTACATTGGCAGAATTAGTCAGGGCAGAGTAATGCGTTCTACCGCCGGGCATAGCCTTCTTATAAAGGATGCCAGGAACCATACTATCGGCGATACGAACGGGCTCGTCATTTTCAAGATCGGAACCTTCGAAGGCATTGTTCAGATTCCGTTCATTCGGAATAAAGAGCTCGACAGAATCACCCGCACGCTGTGATATGGCCTGTAAAAGTAAGACGGTTTTCAGCACGCGCTGACGCTCCGTATCCAGATTCTTGTTCGCTGCAAACGCAAAGCAATCGAGAATTGCCCTGATATCCGCAGCAAGATATTCCTTTCCCTTTTCATAGAAGAAATCCCAGAGCATATCTATGGTAAGGAGCGGATTTGCATCATAAGGCCCGCAATTATTGATAAACCACTGGAAACCCTTAATGTCATCCCCACGGTCATTCTTTATGAAGTCAAACATGCTCCGCTGGTTGGAATCAAAGGCAGAAGATATATGTTTCAGCAGCAGAGCCGCATAAGGATGAATTGGCAGGATCTTCTTAAGTTCTGTATCAGTAATATTGGCCTTCTGCTTGACGAGCTGTCTGGAATCATGTGTTCTCTCATACAATTCGTCCCGTGTTTCGTGCCAATCTTCCTGCACCACCTGATCGCTGTTTTCTTCCATAGCGTCACCCATAAGACGGAACGCCATGTTTTCAGGAAGCTCAATATTACAGATGGGCTGCACGAAACGCCCCATCGTTCTCTTCCAGTCTTTGTCCGATTCCGGGAAGATATGCATCACGTTATGCGTAACGATGATGAGATAGAACGGCTTATCTCCGCTGAAATCTGCAATCTCCTGAAATCCCGTCATTGCCCGCATGTTGTTGCGGAAATAGTCAGTAAATTCATCCCAGATAAATACGATTGCCTTGAAGTTGTTCCGTTCAATGACGGACTTGATCCAATTTACCAGCGATGTTGTACTCATCGTCAGTGCGGAGAAATGCTGCTCTCCCGCAACCTTCATGATCTTGCCCATAAGAAGCTGAAGTGCCTCGCCCTTAGAAGGCTGCTGCAAAGCTTCCTCGTTATAGAAATTCAGCTTTTCGATAATGGCATCTACATCATCACCGGCAAACAGATCCGTATATTTCTCACGGATCAGTGCGTTGAAATAATTCTTGTTGATAGAATCCGAAAGCCACGTTACCGCAGAATCTTTGAGGGCACCTTCCCCATGATCTTCAATTCCGGCATTGCGCAATGCCGCGAAAATGCTTTGCTGAATAGCAAAAACAAGATCGTCATCTCCATGAATATTGGAAGAACCATAGCGATGAACAGTCAGTATCCTCTGTTCGCCGTTCTTGATCTGCTGAAACTTGTTATAGAGATCGGTTCCCAGCTGATCCTTATATTTTTCAAAATATGCCTTTGTATCCTCTTCAGAGGCATCAAGCAACTTCTTAAGTGTCAGCACAGCATGTGATTTGCCGGTGCCATATGCGCCCTCCACCCAGATGGAGAGTTTCTGTCTCCGGGAAATCACGCTAATCGTATCCTTCACGAGCTTAACGAAAGTCTCATGCGGATAGAATTTCTTCCAAAGATCAGGATGACTTTCTATTTCCGCTTCATTGATCTGCGCCAGATATTCAGGATCAATGTCAAAATAATCGCGGTATTTGTCTAACATGGCTATGCCTCCTTAAAAAAGTGTCAACACGCCCTGCGAAGTCTTCTCGCTGCGGAGTGTAATATTATCAAGGTCGAGCGTGAACGACGCATTGATGAATTCCGGATAGTTTACCGAGAGTCCGGTAAGGAGCTTCTCCATCTGATCACGGTCAATACCGAAGATTTCAGTAGGGCTTACACCGTCACTGTCAATGTCATGATTTAGAAGTCTGCTGAGTGTAAACTGGTAATATCCGCCACAACCCTCAGCAAACTTGTACAGTGAGTAGAGAATCACTCGAGGGTCAGGATTCTGCCAAGGGATACGCTGTAGATAATTCAACGTTATATTTTCAGCTCCCGAACTCGTGACCTTTTCAGTTATGTCAGGGACTGCAAAAATATTCTCTTTGCCAAGCGGCGTCTTGCACAGGAAAATTTTGAGAGCATCAACCACATTCCTTTTGCCAAGCCCCTTTATGTCATTATCCATAACATCTGAAAGGAGCAGTTTAATAGAATCCGGAGTGTAAGAAGAGTCGAGCGCAAGGTTATAAACGAACCAATTAAAGGCAGGAGTGTATGCCAGGTTTACCAACATGAGTGCCCACGAAACCGTCGAGTCACTTCCAAGCTTAAAAATCACATCAGCAAAATCAGTGGGTATACATTTTGTGTATTTGTCTCCATCGGCTTTCCTGTTATACTCAACAATTCCGGAGTCTTTTAGAAACGTTAAGAAAGCATCCTTTTTCTTATTTGGAACTAATCCGTCTCCGTCTGAATTCCAAAAATCTGGTTTGCCTTCATACTTGACATAAACATCAAGCCATTGTGAACGCACTCCGAAACTAAAATACCTGTCGATTCCTGCCATTTTCTTACCCTCCGTAATTTTGTTTCTGATTGAATTATATCTTAGGCAATGTCCATGAATATCATGACATTTATAGCAATGAGCACAATTGTCCGAGATATTAAGCCCATTTTTCATATCGATGCAATTATTCTTGCACTCCGCCTCGCAGGCACCACAACGAATACAGTAAAGGCTTTTGATAATTACACTTCGGAACAAAGACTGAAACTTAATATCATTTTTGCTGTTCTCACAGTTGGTAAGCCTGAATACTATCTTTTCGGAAGTTCTTTCAATCTCAATTTCATATATCTTTCCAGAAAAATCAATTAAGTATTTTTCATCGGAACAGCGGGTGATTGTTCCTATCGTTTTTGCCCACTCCGTCCAATTTACAGTTGTTGTATACACCGTAATAACAGGGACTTTATTTTCTGTCTTAACCTCAAATTTATCTTGCCCGAAATTTAGCTCTCTTCCCGATTTGCGTGTGCGCCAATACCCTGCGTCTATAAATTCCTTCATCTCACTGTCGCCATAATTCGTTTTTCCACTTGTAGAGGCAATCTTATCCAAGTAGAAATCCACATCATCTTTATAGGACATCCTTTTTATATACTCATGCTTCCCAGAGGAATTAGGACAAACGAGACATCCTGCGCGAACATTTCCCTTAATATATGCCTGGTTAAGCACGAGTCCGTTAGAGTATATATAGAGAAAAAGCTCTGCAGAGTTCCAGTCCAGTATAGGGTGACAGCTATATTGCCCTTGATGTTTTCCTCCCTCACTGATGGTATCGTACTCACTGCGTGTTAAACTTTCAGCAGCTCTGACACCAGTGAAAGCCATCCCCGTAAAGTTGTGAATTCCAGTAACTTCACGGAGCAATGATATCTGAGGAGAAGTCTTATGAACACTGCAGCACCATCTGTTTATAGTAGATGGCGGCCCGAATAAATCCCATGTCTGGGATGGCTTATATTTCGATCTTGCCCTATAAAAACTAATACCCTTTTCTTCACATAGCTGTTGAACTTTGTCTATTACCGTATATGTGTCTGGAAACTCCATTCTTGTATCACCAAACAGTACCACAAACGCATTATGTGGTAATGCTCTTTGAACAACATCTAAGGCAACAACACTATCTTTACCGCCTGAAAAAGCAACGTAAAATACATCTGCCTTTTCTCCATACATTTGGTACGTATTATAAACAGACTTAATTGTATCCTGGACAAGGCCATCCAGTATTCTGCTGTTTTTCTCAACCATAGCCGGAATATCTACATACCGAAGCGGCTTCCCGTTAGGCTCGGGCTCTTCAAGAACAGTAATCTCCGGCGCGGTATAGCATGATCCTCCTTTTGTCTGTGCGACCTTTTTGCCTCTGTAGTAATAGTTGTTTACCTCAGCCCACATATATGGATAGGCATCATTCTTTTCATAGTTCCAATATCGGTCAAAACCGAGTATGTCCAGTTCTTTATAGTAGACAGGACGCGGCTCCTTGCTGAAGGCCAGCGGTGAGCTGGTCAGCAATAGGCCTCCGGTCTGTTCATCGTAAGTGTATGCGTACATGGCTTCTTATCCTTTCCTTGACCTTTGCAATTTTGCCTTCGCCAGAATTTGCTCGATTCCTTTGTAGTTTCTACGGGCAAGAAATCCTGTATCAACCAGATACTGCAAAGCATTGTCTCTGTTGAGAGGAATATTACTGACAGCCAATTCCGCGCTTACCAGTTCGTCAAAATTTCCGAAGCTTGAACTCCGTTTGACGATAGCTCCAACAGGTGTCCCGGCGATAAAGCCGAGGTGCAGCAATTTATATTTTTTGCTGAAATCTGCTGCATAATGTTCCAGCAAAAATCCGTTCCATGGAAATCCCGCATCTGGGAATGAACCAAAGAAGCTGATTTCCTTTAACGCAATATAATCGCCAGTACAGAAGTGACTGATAGCTGCATCGGTAGCTTCTGTATCAAAGGCTTCCTGATCTCGTGAAACGAACTCATCTCTACTGATTCTGAGAGAATTGGCATAAACAGCCTCAAAATAAACCGGAGTATCCAGATCCCGCTTCAATGAGTTCAGCTGTTCCAGCGTAAAGCGCTCATGAGTTGCCGCAAAATGTGCAAACACATCAGTCATGGATAAATCCTGGCCATATGTACTTATTATCTTTCCTTTGAAAGAAAACACGTCCCGCAGCTTATACGCAATTACATCTCGGAGACCAAGCCATGTAAGAAACGGATACCGCTCCATAATGGCCGGAAGCTTGATCTCAATAGCATCGGTCAGCTCCTTGCCTCCCATATAATCCTTGTCATCGATGGCCTTCTGAATAAGATCCGTAATGGTATCTATTTCCGGCTGTGTAAAACGAATAATATCCGCATGGAAATACTCGCCCTTTTGATTACGGACAAACTCAGCGCTGTTATGGCCTGTTATAACCCGGAACACCTCATTTTCATCAATATGGGAAAGAGCGTCCTTCAAATCCTCCACAGTTACAGGCACTCCGGCAGTAATCAAATAAGCTCGCACCTCATCGGTCACATTTACTTCTGCATCAGCAGTAGCTGTAACATAATTCCAATGAATAAAATACCCGTCTTTGTTTATATGCATCAGATAGCTTCTGAGCATTTTGGGATTATTAATATGCGTGCCGACAAACTCCGCCTGAAATTCTTTATGTATTGCGTCAAAATAAACAGCGTTTTTCCCATCTTTAAAACATTGACTCAAATAGGCCAGCAGCCGTTCGGTAGTACGTTTGTCCAGCATTGTTTCAGGCAGATAAACAAAATCCTGATACTGGATAGTAATGTGTCCTATGTACTTCCGCACAGTATCATCGCTCTCTGGAAGTTCCTCACCGTATTTCATTAACCAGAATCTACGGAAACGCCCCATATCAAGCTTTGAAGATATTCTGAAACCTTTCGGGAAACACGTTGAAAGAATTTCCCGATACGGCGCAAAATCCACAGCATCAAAATTGACCGTGGGAGCAGCGCGTTCGACAACGGCACTATCCCTGCGCAAATATTCCGTATACTTACGAAGAGCTGCCCGAAAGCGGTTATGCTGGCTTTGATTAAATTCTATAAATTCAATCGTCTGGAAAAGCGCATCTGCCGTTTCCTCGACAATCACCCAGTCCGTTGTTCCGCAAATCATCCCGTGACCAATGCTATGCTCTCTGGCGAGAGTATCTGCGGTATTGATTGCAGAAGCATAACTCCTTCCGGTCGCCTCTGCCATGCCTTGAGTCTCTGTCAACCATTCATAGAAAGATGCATTCCCATTTTTTGATGCCGAAGCCGCTGTCCTTTCTCTCTCTGCTGGTATTGTTTTTGGCGCTTCCCGCGTATTTCGAGACGGAGAATAAGCAATAATGACATTCTCGTAGTCGATTTCGCATATATCCAGTAGCATACGCGTCTTTTCAACAATCGCGTCCGCGCTTTCATTCGTTTCAAGATAAAGATCTTCCGCTATCTCCCGAGGTGCCAGCATCGCGTCCGACCCTGCAGTGTCTGCTATGTCAATCCTGCCTCTGCCCCTGATACTCTTGCCCATAAGAGAATGTACCTTGTCCGGAAAATCCTCGAACAAGCATTTGACAATCTGAACATAGGCCTGCGTCCAGTTCCTTACAGAATAATGCTCACCTGCATATTCCAGATCAGAAGGACGTGTGTAACTATAAGAACGAGATTCGGAAAATGAAACCTGTAATGTGCCGGATTTGTCTTCCGAAGGCATTGGAGACTCGTCTGGTACAGGTACCTCGCCGTCGGACTCAGTTACATCGTCACTATTTATAAACAGCAAATAATCCCTATATGCATCCAGAGCAGCCATGTAAGAAACTTTCGTTTTCTTTGCATGAATATTGATTCCCTTGTTCGTTCGTAACCTGTCTACAAGAGATTCGATTTCTGCAACATCAGTAATCTGAAGAAGGCTGACACGGATGGCCTTGTTCTTCAGCAGTAGTGCATTCAATATGTTCATGGAGGACAGAATACGGGCAGCGTGATCAGGATTATTCTTCTTGATCCAAACAGAAAAGCTCATATTTTCAGCTTTGTCTGGAACCGACATATCCATAACCTCCCCTAACAATTCTTGGTATTTTTCAGGGGTTTCTCTATAGACCCGGACAATATCAAAATACCAACCGGCCTCAACGCGCAGCCCCGAAGCCCCGTCTGTGAAAACATACTCTAACTTGCTCATCTGAAGAGCGATTCCGTTCTCGTTGCGGAACTTCTCATCAACGGCAATTCCGTGAGCTGTGGCAAGCTCTCGCAGCTGCTTTGACACATCGGATATTGCGCGTTTTCTCTCAAGCTTGTGGTTCAGCACGTTTATCAGCGCCTGAAGCAAGATGGCTTCTTCATGCTCATCCCACGGAATTTTTACAGCCATGCCATCTGGCTCCTTTCTTGATAAATTGTACTAAATCACCTGTCCAATAAACTGGACTTTATTGTTCCTTCTCATCTTTCTCGTCGGCTGATTCCGCAGTCTCATCCGGAGTAACCTCCATAATGTCCGAGACGTCACAATCTAGGGCATTGCAAATTTTCAGCAGCACTGCTGTTGTTATGTTTTCGCCTTTTCCGAGATTGGCGATTGATGCAGTACTGATACCGCTTATCTCTTTCAGACCCTGCCTTTTCATGTTTTTATCAATGAGCATTTTCCACAGCTTGTTGTAACTCATTGTTTTAGCCATTTCCTTACTCCCTCTTGCAGTAATGTGTGGATGAATCCATTAGTCACGTTCGCTTAACAGGAATCCAAATCTTCCGACCCCTTATTCAAGGGTAAATTCAATTAGATTTACAGTGCTGTAATCCACGTTTATCGGAAACTAGTTCTCTGCGATAATTACCTGATTTGCTCCACAGTTATTCACAATGTATCGAAACAGCGACTCCTGCTGTAGTGAACCCCTGTTGTCAAGACACTTTCGCTCAAAAAATGAGTAGAGGTCATGCTACTGCCTGGCAATGTCCCTTGGCAAATGCTCCCTCAAATTCTTCAGGGCTTAAATACCCCAGAGCCGAATGCACATATAGTTTGTTGTAGTCGAACTCAATCCAATTGCCTAACGACTCATAGGCTTCTTGAAAATTGCTGAACTCGTTTATCCAGACTACCTCTTCTTCTATGGTTCTCATTATCCTCTCAGTATCAGCGTTTCCCTTGGGATTGTTGTAAGATGTGAATATTTGCTCTATCCCTGAGGTGGCCATATCTTGCATGAAACTGCGAGATGTGGGTTGAGACCCATTATCGCTTACCAGTTTAAGCCCGTTTCTTCGCACCCCGTCAGGGAACTGGTTGTTTAGCGCTATATCGAGGGCTTCTTTCCATTCAGAGGACCTGCTCCTTAAAGAAAGGTTCCAACCAACTATCTTCTCAGTATACCAATACAGTACCACAACTAAATACACCCAACCTACGCTTTCTACCATGAACTTGGTCATATCTATTCCCCAGTATTCATTTGGTCGCTCCGCTCTAGGCTTGGAACCTCCTGACCCTGGACGCATTTCCCTTCTTTTCGCCTGTGGCATTGTTAGATTGTGTTCCTTCATGATCCCATACACTTTTTTGTGGTTTACATTTATGCTTAGACGGTGTTTTAAAAAGGCTGTAACTCGTCTGTATCCCCGGAAAGGGTGGCATGATTTGATAGCTTCGATTTCTTCGAGAAGTTCTTCATCTAGACAACGCTCAGCTCTTGCTCTTTTCAATGGATAATCCTTAACGTAACAATAGTAACTGCTCCTAGATATACCTACCAGATTGCACGACTCTTTTATGCTCACACCTCTCTCTTTAAGCTCTTTTACTGCATCTATCTTTTCTGAAACAGTTCGTCCGTTTTTTTAGAACTTCTATCTCAATAGGCTGTTTTCCAATGATCTTCTGAAGTTTTCGATTTCTGTCTCCAGCGCACGGCCGTAGGACTTATTGCCACTTTCCAGGGCCTTTTTGCCCCCTTCCAGAAAAGCATCGCGCCACTTGTAGTACATAGTCTGACTTAAGCCATTCTACTTGCATATCTCGGATACGTTCTTTTCCCTTTCAACAAAACCCTACACTTCAAAGTGTCCAACATTTTGTGGGTTCAGTATACATCTCTGTTGGAGCACCGTATTCTTTTATTCGCTTTTGTCATATTTAGGGGAGATACTACCGTCAAAATCATTAATTACGTTTCTTTAGGAAAATATAAATGATCAAACTTATCACTGCAACTACAACAACTCCTATAATGATATATAAAGTCATATTCGAGGACGATTCGGAGGATTCGGAGTCTTTACCACCGTATGCTTCGTACGCTTCAATAAACATGTTTAATGTATCCAAATACTGTTTCTCTGCCAAAGTTTCTTTTAACCCGTACATTGCCTGCTCAAAACGTTCAATCTCCTCCTCATCACCTGTATACGGATATGCCGTAATATAAAAGATGAGTTCTTCCCGATCATCGGGTTCAACTTCATAAAGCAGTCGTATTATCTGTTCCGGGTTATCCATAAAAGCAAAACTCAGATTGCAAATAATCGTTTCTGAGCCTGCTCCGTCTGAGTGTTTAAAGCTGCTCATCAGGTTTTTTATATCATCATCAGTATATTCCCGGTTTGCTCCCAGTGCATTGCCAGGTACAGTAAATAGCAATGCGCTTACTAAAATTGAGGCCATCATTAGAAGATGTCTTCTTTTCATAATTAACCTCCTTGATTTTATGCGGTCTTCCAAATCCAATAATGGCACGAACCTTATTCGCGGCATCATTGGATTAAAGCTGTTTTCCAGCCCTATACTCATAAAATATTGTTTATGACTCCCAAATATTAACATTGCCTTGGGAATAGTGCCCATTCCCCGATGATGTCATTGTTATTAATGTACCAGTAATACCTTTGGCGTTGTACCATTTGTCCTTTCTATAGCAGCTCCATCAACGGAATTGCCCAAACAACTGCAGGATTTTTCTAATGCCCCACCAGCATCATATAAGGATAACGTCCCATATACTGTGCGATCCGTATCTAATGCCACAGATACTTCAGTATCCCCAGGAGACGTCAGGATAGACTCCTGTGCGGCTCGTAAGGAGTGTTCCGTTTTGAGCAGTATATACCTTTACCTTTGTATAGAATGTCCCGGCACTATACTGCGTAAACGTAAATTGACCAGTGACAGAAGTGGCGTTTACAGGAATCGTGACTGTACCAGTCGATTTGATATACTCGACGTTGTCTCTGATACAAATGATCTCAACATAATAATTTCTGGCTACTGTTCTTTGAGTTGTTTCGCTCAAGACAACGCTCAGTGTTATTGGAGTGTTTACCTCTATGGTTCCTGAATAGGACATTGTTCCGATGGTCGGCGGGGAACTACCGCCATGACATTTTCGCCTTTCGCAGATGGGCTTTGAGTATGTATTGATCGTATCTGAGATTCCAGATCAGCCAGTATTTGTTCCTCTTCTTCTGTAAGTACTGTGCCAGAGGAATCAGCAGGTTGCTTTTCAACGTTGAGTTCTTTGGAGTTTTCATTGGCAATTGCTATGTTAGCTGCAATGATTTGAATCTCATCGCTATTTAAGTTCTCAAGAGCTTTTACAAAGAGTCTAGGGTCAAGGCGATAGCATTCTGCCAACTTTGCGTTAAACTCTTCGTCAAATGGGAAACCTGCCTCTTTATTTGTTCCAATGAAGCCTTTTATTATCTCAACATCAAATACCGGTGCCGGTTTGGTAGACTCAACAACTACTGCTTGAGAATTGTAATACTCAACAAAGAAGCTCTCAATCTGCCTAACAAGAGTTGCTCGGACTTTATCCAGTTCACTTGCCTTAAGAGTTGAAAGCGCAGCATTAAACTGTTCAATCTCGCTTATGTAGCCACCTGCAATAAATGCCGAGAGCTGTTGTGCTATAAGTATCTGAGTCTCAGCATCGTGCGTTGACAAATCTGTTACGAACGCTACAGGGTCGGCAAAAAATAAGTTTTCAAGTTCAGCAACTGCATCCTCAGAAGCCGCACCGTCGGAATTCTTGAAAGTCTTAATAGCTTCATTTACAGGGGTAGGATTAGTGCTTGTGTTAGATGCATAGACAATCGTAAAGGAGAACAATAAACATATCACAAGGGCAGAAAGGAATATTCGTTTCATAATTCTCTTCCTTTCTTTTCAAAATCTAATGCGGCCAGCTACTCCAAGTAAAACAGCCCATAAGCGCCACCTCTTTCTATAATCGCATAATATGGATATATCCTATCTCTATACTGATTGTCATGCCCATAATATCACAATGAATTACAAATTATTGAAATACAAGGAAGTAACATGTATATCTAAAAAGGCATGGAGCATTAAAAGTTGCTTAAGAGCACCCTTCTTGGACGATCATTCGGAATTCGAACACGGTGGTTAAAGGAACTTATTAAGGAGTATCTCAAAAGCGGCGACATGGGAAATGGTGTGCTTGTGACAACAGAAGAAGGCTCGCTCCAAGGCGATCCCGTTAATCCGCTCCTTGCCAACATCTATCTGAATAAACTAGATCAGGAGATGGGCGGCAGAGGCGTTCCGATTATTTGCAATGCGGACGACATCGTGATACTGGCCAAAAGTGAACGAGCGGCAGAACGACTGCTTGAAATCAGCCTGCAAACTGAAGTTAGTAGAGAATACACAAAATCAGGTATTGGAAAATGAGCAACACAAAAAGGCCACCGCTGACGCGCTGACCCCAAGTAAATTGGTGCTGAGTTACCTGGGAAGGCCTCCCTCAACCGTTTCTTGTTCAAAAACTGAAACGCAGAGTCATTGGTTGGTGCTTTTTGATCACCAGAAAGAGCGTTTTCGGCAGTTCCGGCGAGCTAACCTCCGATGCACTGGTGCTGACAGCCTTTATATGTAGGACTGGCTTGCGCCTGGATCAACACCGGCAAACGCTGTCAGAGAGCCCTTGTTAGCAAAGAGGCGCACATCGCCAATCTCCGCCATCAGCTGCGGGCCGAGGGATTCTCATACGCCGTACAGTTCTATCACAACATGGTATTCAGGAAGCTGTTGTGCAAGGCGATTCAGCTTTGGCAACAAGATGGAAAAAGACATAGCTGGTTGCCATATCCTCAACCAAATACTATTGTAACAGCGGGAAATACCTTGAGGGGAAACTAAAGCTCAGGATGAATGCGGAGAAACGCAAGGTCGTATCTGCAGTGGCAATCGGAGATTTAAGTCTCCGGGGCTTTTAGTTGGGAAGGAGCAAGAATGGTTATTTCACTAGTGCTCTGCGAAGGCCTTAAAGAAAGCAAAGCGGAAGCTGAAAGAACTGCTTCACGCAGTCAGAGCAAAAACGTCCCAACGGCAATGTAGAATGTAAAGGTCTACATCCGGGACGGCTTGGCTATTTTGGAATTGCAAGCACGAAAGGTACGATGGAGGAATGGGATGGTTGGTTGCGCCGCCGTTTGAGGAGTCCAAGATTTTGTCCGCACCCCCCTGGTGTATTCTGCGCTTCTGTAGCGCCGGGATATGCCTATGCAGACGTGATCGATATAGGTATGTCCATATTTGTCGTTACTGATAATGATCTTGAACTTGCTGAGGAGGTAGCTGAGGATCTAAACGACTTGGCGTGGAGTTTGCGAGAATCGTTTACCGAGCCTCTTCCCGACGCAAAAGAAACTACGCGGTTAGCTATGAAGTATGCTTCAGAGGGACTTAGACCTGTAATTATAGCCGATGGGGCGGACAGGATAGGAGATAGCACCCATATGCTTAAGGAACTCCTTGCACAAAACGCAAAGAACTGGGTAATACCTTGTATAACCGATCCAAAAGCAGCGGAGTGGCTAGAGAAAAACGCAAAAGTAGGGGATAAAGTTAGCCTGACAGTAGGCGGGTGGTACGATGAGTTTTCAGGTAGTCCTGTTGAAATAACTTGGATTGTGGAGTATATGGGGCGTCCAGAGTATACTCTCGCAGGCCCTATGGGCAAGGGTTCAAAGGTCAAAGAAGGTTTTTTGGCTCGCATAAACCTCGGTGATAACAGGCACGTGGTTATATCGGAAAGGATGCGCGGAGCCAACGATTCTGCAGGGCTTTCATGCGTAGGGCTTGATTACAATGAACTAGACATCATAGTTCTAAAAGATAGAGTGCATCATCGAGCTTTTTGGGACAAGGTGGCGAAGGTAGATATTAGGACAAGCGTTCCAGGGCAGGGACCGGCTGACTTGACCCAGCTTCACTACAATAATGCGCCTCCTGACGCTTATCCCATAGGTAGGAGATGGAGAGAAATTTAACTGGATTAACCTGAAAACGCTTTACGATGACCGAAAAATGAATATTGTTCATCTGGGCCTTGGTTTTTGATCGAAAATTAGCGCGCAAGCAGGATCTAACCTTACCTGCGCAGAAACCGTCATAGGCGGCAAGGTTTGTTCATTGTATCTAACGTTGTCCTGCTAAGTCTTCCGCCAGTCGTTTGATTACTAGATCTGTTGGAGTGTATCTATTGGCCAGGCAAAGGGAAAATGGTGAGTTCCAGCACCTAAAAGAGGAAATATCTATGGCCGTTCTAGAGGAATTGGCTATGGCACAGAGAGAAGGCAGCCGCGCCTATTTTCTCTTTAACGGAAGACTTATGCAGCATTACAAGGACGATTACTTGTACGTATTTTCAACGGATGAAGAGCTAAGAATACCAGAAGGAAGCCAAGTGTATCTTGAGTCAGATTCTACCAAGGTAGACGCTTCTCTTCTCGGAATTGAAGGTTTTACTGTTTGGCTTACGCTGAAGCAACCCATATCCCTCGAAGCCGAGTGGGCTATATCGTCAAATCCTTACTTTCTCCTTGAGACCTTGCACAAACATGTTGAAGAAGCTAGTTGGTCCCCTGTATCAGCCGATTTGTTTTTCGGCGACCCGCGACGTACTGGAAATCCCCAGATGTATGAAGTAGATACCTTAGTGGACGAGTTAGAAGATGAACCTGTTGTCCTTGTATGGGGACCGCCGGGGACAGGGAAGACTCAATTCGTGGCTAAGTATGTCCACAAACTTCTTGACCGGCGCGAAAAAGTTTTGGTTATGTCGGTAAGCAACATTGCAGTTGATAATGCTACTACAAGGGTGGACCAACTGTCCGACCCTGGAAAATCTCCCAAGATCGTCAGATACGGTTATCCCAGGGATGAGGACCTGATGAACGATGACAGGTTGGTGGCTCACTTGATTGCTAGATCGCGCCATCCGGATCTAGTTCAAGAGAGGAACTTTTTGGCAGAGCAGCGTAGAAAGCTAATGACAGAACCTGCGAGATTTACTCAGGAACGATTCAAATCGGAATTAGAGCGACTTGCTGGGGAAATCAAAACCATCGATGATCTTCTGTCTGAGGAGGAAATACAAACTGCGCGTTCAGCAGACGTTCTTTTGACTACCCTAGCAAAGGGCACGTTGGCTGATTTCATCGTTCCTGCTTATGCAAGGTTTTCTATGGCACCCTATGATACTGTGATACTCGATGAAGCCAGTATGATAAACTTGGCGTATATTTTTTGGAGCTCGACGCTTCCTAAAAAACAATTGGTCATCGTAGGTGACTTTAGACAACTACCGCCTATATCGCACTGCGAATCTGAAAAGGGCAGAAGATACATGGAAACAGACATTTTCCAGTTCCTAGATATACCTGAAATCATCGATTCGGGACAGTGGGAACCCAGGCTCCATATTTTGTGCGAGCAACATCGGATGAACCCTTCTATTTCGCATTTAGTGAGCGGACCTGTCTACAACGGGCTCCTAAAAGACAGTCAGAGTGTAAAAAGGAGAAAAGAGGGGAAATATGATCCGTATCCAGACTATCCTGCCTTTTTGGTGGACACTTCAAGGCTAGAGCCTTTTTGCTTGAGAGATCCCTATAGAAAATCCAGTTCAAGATTTAACATCCACCATGTCTTTCTAGATCTTCTCCTAGCGGAGATGACCTGCAGTGATTCTGTAGGAGTTATTACCCCCTATGTGCTCCAAAGCAGGATAACCAATCGCCTCGTATCTGAGCAGAAGTCTAACGATAGTATTGCCTGTTCTACTGTGCATAGGTTTCAAGGTTCAGAACGACAGGTCATTGTATTAGATACAGTAGATTCGAGCGGAGCACGAAAGGCTGGAATCCTCATTAAAGGGGGACATGGGACATCAGCCATGAGACTTCTTAACGTAGCCATAACCAGGGCCAGGGAAAAACTCATCCTAGTGGCCAATAATGAATGGCTCGCGCAAAGGCTTGACCAGACCAATGTGTTAGCTTATGCATTTGAGACCCTTCCGCACATAGATGTTTTCGACTTGCTAGATAAGATGCCTCAACCAACGTTTGGCAAAATCCTCTATGGAGAAGATTTTTTGAAGGATGCGTTAATGGCTATCTACTTGGCGAAAGAATCTGTAAGGGTGTTTGCCGATGGTACCAGATGGATACCTTTTATTGTTGAGGGTATATGTGCTTTGAAGCAAATGTATCCCCCCAAGAAAGACCTTTTTGGTTTGGCAAAACCCAACAGTTTGGAAGTTATTGTCCATCCAGAGACAAATCCAGGAGTAATTGAGCCACGAGATTTATACCAGCGATTGGCTCAACTACCCCATGAGTCAAGAGTCAAGAATTCCAGCCTTGGAAGAGCAAATGCAGTAATCGTAGACCGGTCAAAAATGTACTTGGACCTTTCAAATCCTAAGCGAACCAGAGGCCCTGAACAGGCCAGGGGTCTGAAAATTGAGCTACCTGACACTGTAAACTTGATCGATTCACTGCTCACAGTTGGAGCTGGAAAGTCTGTAGGCAGATTGGCCGATTGGCTTGCGGATGTGAAGTGCCCCAAATGCGGTAGCGCCATGGCGATAAGGGAGGGCAGAGCTGGATATTTTCTTGGATGTAGCAAGTATCCTCATTGCAAAGGAATGTTGTCTATTGAAATAGAATGGGTTCAAGAATACTTGAATCTAATGCGCAAGGAGGGTCAAGGCCTTGACTGCCCCCATTGCAAATCTCCCATGAAAGCAGCTAGGGGGAGGTATGGCCTTTTCCTATCGTGTTCCTTATGCCCACATTGCAAGTATAGCGAAAAACTAGATGTGATACTGTGAATAGAAATGTACTTGTAACGAGGTCTAAGGCCTTATCCCAAGCACCCTGAGGAACATGAAAATTTATCAAACTCCATTATGAACCCGGATCGCTGCTCTTTGAACTTTTCTACGATTAGGTGGTATTCGTCTACGTCCCAAATATAGGTATCTCTTTCTCCAAAAGGGACAGGTAGCCCTTTGGAAAAATCCCAGGTTATGAGAAGGGCATCTGGGTTGATCTTAGCAGCTTCTTTCAGCATTTCTTAGGAAAAGTCTACGCCGGTAAGAATCAAGAACTTTCTTCTCTTTCACTCCTGAATTTCCATCTGAAAAACAAGCGGCTAGAACAATTATAGAGCTCACGTTCCAGCCGCTTCATCAGACTGATCCCGTCTAGATATTGTTTACTTTTCACTCTACTTTCTCAAACTGATCCTTTGTAGCGCCGCAAACTGGGCATACCCAGTCATCTGGAAGTTCTTCAAAAGGAGTGCCTGGCGGAATGTTGTTGTCAGGATCCCCTTTTGCTGGCTCATACCTATACCCGCATACTGTGCATTCATATATATCTCCCATTTCGACCCTCCTTTCTTCTTTGATGTAAGTAGGCGCCGTAGGCGGCGTAGTCCCACGTTTTACTTGATGATAATAGGCATAGGTCATAGGTTTGCCCTCTCTCAAGACCTTTGCGTCAGTCACTTCTCCTATGAAAATAGTGTGGGTATTGGCGTCAACTTCTTGAATGACTTTGGCTTCTATGTAGGCCAGAGAGTCATCGGCAGTGAGGTAAGGTATGCCATTTTCAGTAGTTTCGTAATTGATGCCTTGGAACTTGTCTACGTCTCTGCCTGATTTGAACCCAAATTGCCCAATCAGGGAAATGGGCGTTTCTTCAGGCAGCACCGACACGGCAAAAAGCCTGCTTTTCTCTATAAGCCCATGAGTGAGATTCTGTTTGTTTATGCTCACAGCCAAGGTTGCAGGCTCGCTGGAAATCTGAAAAACTGTATTGGCCGCTTGGCCGTTTATGCGGCCGTCGGCCTTAGAGGTCACCACGTATACTCCGTAAGTTATGTCGTGTAACGCTCTTAGATCCATGGTCAGCCCTCCGTTTCAAATAAATCGGAACTTAAGTCTAGAGTTTGCCTACCGACTACCTGAAACACACAATGCTGGCTTTGGCCATTGGCTACTTTTCGGTTTTCAAAGCCTCTGCCAACCTTTTGCCTACTTCTCTGAGATTTTCCAACTCTTTTTCATCGGGAACATATTGAATGTTTACAAAGGGCTCAGGAACTTCCCAACCCATATCCTTGAGGATCCCCTCTGTCTCCCTGGCGCCTTGACCTCCCCAGCCGTAAGAGCCAAAGGCAAATCCTATCCGGTTTTTAGGACGAAGTCCTTTTACGTACGTCAAAAACTCTGCAACCGATGGGAGCATTCCGTTATTGAGAGTAGGGCACCCTACGAGAACCAGTTTTGCATCGAGGATCTCGGGAACCACCTGGGATATGTGATTGGTTTGAAGGGACTTCATGGTAACCGGAACGCCGCTATCTTCTAGCCCTTCTCTCAGGGCAAGGGCCATTTTCTGTGTAGAACCCCACATAGTGTCGTACACGATAAGGGCGTTTCCATCTGTTTGATTGCTGGCCCACTTGCGATAGTTTTTCAATATTACGGGTAGGTCCGACCGCCAGATAAGGCCGTGGCTCGGCGCGATAATGTCAACGGGGAGGTTTTCGACTACATCAAGAGCTTCTAGCACCTGATCGCCATAGGGAAATACTATGTTGGCGTAATATGAAGCTGCGTTTTCCAGCACTACATCTAGACCCAGTTCATCTACAAACCTTTCTGCGCTGGCTATGTGCTGCCCGAAAGCGTCATTTGAAAAGAGCAGTTTTTCTTCAGGCACGTACGTCACCATGTTATCAGGCCAGTGGACCATGGGAGTTTCTACGAAATTTAGAGTTCTTGAACCTATATTTACTTGGTCACCTGACTTAACCAGCACGTATTCCCAGTCTTTCTTGTAGTGTCGCTCCAGACCCCGTTTGGCCTTGGCGTTGGTTATGATCTTGGCATTAGGAGCTATTTCCATAACCTTGGGGACGCTTCCCGAATGGTCCATTTCTACGTGATTAACCAAAACGTAGTCGATCTTTTCAGGGTCTATGACAGATGCAATTCTCGCCAACATTTCGTCCGCCAAATAGTGTTTTACAGTGTCTACCAAGACTACCTTCTCATCTACTATAAGGTACGAGTTATATGTAGAACCTCGCGGTGTAACGTACCCGTGGAAGTACCTCAAATCCCAATCAATTCCTCCAACCCAATAAATGCCTGGCTTAACTTGTATTGCTTGCATTGAGATCTCCCTCCTTAACCAGAATTGAAAACTAGAAGTTACTGAGTAAATATGATGCTAATCACTAAGACTAATGATGCGAAGAACATATCTTGATCCGGACTGCTTAGCCTATGCATGCATCGAGCATCCTAAGCTCAAGCCGTCAATAACCATTCTAAGGTACATCTGCTCTTTTTTCAAACTGGCAGAAGCAAGGGGGACGGCACTTTTTGCTTCGTATGTTCAAAGAAAACTGCAATGTAAAGCAAAAAGTGCCGTCCCCCCTGCTTTACTCTGACGATTGGGAATTTGCTGGGAGGATTTAGAGACTCAAGGGGCGAATCGGATATCTAATGTGGCGTTTGGGGATCATCAGATGGTAGTCCAGTGCCACACAAGCATTATTTCAGATCCAAAGGGAGTGGACTAATTGTCCCAGCTGATAGGTGGGAGAGTACGATCCCTCTCAGTTTGCGCTTTTCCGCGGTTACCTGTTGCGACTATTGTCCTCAGATTGTGACTTCTCAATACTAAACCCTTGGTAAGTTATGGTTTCATCACCATCCCGGGACCATTTTTGTGCCGGTGCATGTACACAGAAACTAGGAAAGTCGGTGTTAGATGTGAGCGAAAAGGAATCACTTTTTAACGTAAAGACTATAGCGGCAGTGGTAGGAGCCGCAATAGGTGCTGGAAAGGGCAGGATTGGAGCCGCCGCGGGGGCTCTTTTAGCTGCCGTAGTTGCAGACTACTTGTTTAAGGAGGGCTCTGCTGCAAACCCTGAGAAATCTGACAATGTGTTTTACCCAACTCGAGATTCCCAAGACCCACAGGTAGAAAAAGAGGCTTATAAACAGTGCAGCCAGTGCGGAAGTCTTAACAAAGCCGGCAATTTCTTTTGCGTATACTGTGGGCATCGAATTGAGGATGAGTAAAAAATGGGACGGGCAAAGGGCCTGAGGGCATTTGTCTAAGATGAGCAGAGGAGGACCATACATTGACTTCGGAATGTGGATACCAAGAATCTCCATTTGATACATATGATACATATGAGAGCTTCAATGAGGCAAAACGGTTTCTATTATACATATTGGATGAAATAGACCATATCGTATCAGGACTTGGTTTGGAAGAGGCGGGCGCCGAAAATTCTGAAAGGGCCAGACATCTCATAACCAAGGATGTTTTTCGCATATTGTTCATCGGAGGATTCTCCCGGGGTAAATCTACGGTTGTGAATGCCCTGCTTGGGGAAAAGATATTACCGTCTAAGCTCAGCCCGGCGACGGCAGTCATAACAATCCTAAAATATGGAGAAGATAAGCAGGCTACCATCGTTTACAAGGATAAAAACAGAGGGTCAGAAACCGTTTCCATTGAAAAGCTGCGAGATTACGTAATTATACCTGAAGGTTCCCATATTGAAGACGAGATAGGTTCGCGAATTGATACTCCAATTGAGAAAATAGAGATAACCTATCCCTTCGAACTGCTAAAAAACGGGGTAGAGATCATAGATACGCCAGGTTTGGAAGACGACTATAGCCGGAACAAAATCACCATGGATTATCTTCCTAAATCAGATGCGGCGATAGTTGTTTTATCCAGCCAGCAGCTTCTGACTCAAGACGAGACGCGATTGATAAAAGAAGAACTAATCCCCCGGGGCTTCAATCACATATTTTACCTCATAAATTTCGCCGATGAACTAGACTCGCCTAAGGAAGAGAAAGAAGTCATCTCTAGATTTACAAAGATTATAGGTTCAGAAGAAAAGGTGTTCTTGATATCTGGAAGGGAAAGCCTCGATGCCAAGATTTACGGCGATGTAGACGATCCATATCTTAAGCCCTTTTCAGAGTTTGAAAAACAGCTGGAGAATTTTGTGGTTACCCAACGCGGACCTTACAAAATCAAGACGGCCACGTTGCTGGTGAAAAGTCTAATAGACGACTACAAAATACTCATATCTACTGCAAGGCATTTGGTGGAAGAAAGGTCTTTGGACGATCTAGCCCAAATTGAACAAGAGTTCAAAAATCGCAAGCGGCTGCTTTTGGCTCGAAAAGATGATTCGATTGAAGAGATAGGAAAGCGAACTGCGCAACTTGCCGACAAGGTAGAGTTGAGTTTCATCCGCCGATGCGACCAGATAGAAGAAAGTATCGATGCTCTTAGTTTGGGAGAAACAACCAAAATGTCTACAATTGGCAAAATGTTCAAACGCGACGAATACAAGAATAATATTTTGACCCAGTATCATGCCTACGTATCGTCAGAAATAAGGGACTGGGCTGACACAGAAGCCAGTGACATTGTACGTGCAGGTATGGAAGATTTATCTAACTTTGCCAGCGAAGAAGTGCGGGAGATTTCCAAAGAAATAGATGTGTTGATTAACCTTTTGAACCCTGAGTTTGAAGTTTCCTTGGAACACAAAAACACAAGTATGGAAAGACTTTTGGCTGCAATTGGAGGTTTGTTGATTGGCGATTTAGGCGTAGCCGTTTCAGGAGGCCTGTTAGGACCCAAGGATGCTGCCATTAATTTCGGCGCTGTAGTTGCTGCCAATGCGGGCCTTTATTTCGTAGGTCTGTTAAACCCTTTGACGGCTATTGTTACATCTCTCGTTACAACGGGCGTCATTCTTAACGTACGTAGCGGCCAATTGGATGAAGAGATGCGTAGACAGGTAGCCGATGCGGTTAAAGGCAGTGTGAGAAATCTCAAGAAACAGGAGCGGCGAAATATTCGCGAGAAGGTTTTTGAAGAAGTGCAGGCTTGCGGCAGGGCTATGGAACAAGCTATAGACAACAGGATTAGGGACTTAGAGTTTCAATTGGAAAAGGCAATGGAAGACGCGACCGCAGACAAGCAAAAGAAAATCGCTGCTTACGAGGACGCAGAAAACAGGATCATGAGCTTGGACGAAGCGTTGTAAGAATGTAACGGGCTTTGGGGAGGAATCGATTGCGTTGGATCAGAGTGTGCACCTTATTCTGGATAAGAACTGCAGGCTGTTGGATTCCATCGTTACCGAACATGACTATTTGAAACTGGATGCTGAGTTGAATCAAAGAATCGGCCATGTTGTCTCTGAGGTGAATGAGAAGATTTCGTCATCCCAGATACGGCTGGCTATTGTAGGCGGCTTTTCTTCTGGGAAATCCACTCTCATAAATGCTCTAATAGGCGCGCCAGTTTTAGCAGCCAAAGTGACTCCTGCCACCATCTGTCCTACATATATAAAGCGAGGAGAAAAAACCCGCCTTATAGTCAAAGGAAATTGGGCAGGACAAAGGGATCTTTCAACGCCCTTTCCTGGAGAATTGCGTCTATCTTGCGAGTCAAAAGGGCTGTCCCCTGTGAACATGCAAGATTTGGGAGATTGCACCTTTGCCGGGTCTATACAGTTCACAAAGCCAGGAATATATGAGGTTAAGGTGATGGATGGGACCAAAGTCCTAAGCACTATGAGGGTACCCGTTTTGGATTGTTCTCGGCCCACACCGTTTTACTACAACCTTTTGTCTGGCTGTTCGTCTTATTCTGGCCAGTATTTTCACATACCTAAGGATAAGACACCCAAAGTATGGATAAAGGATTCTGATGGTACCAGGAGTGTCAGCTTGAGGTGTTGCGATTTTTCAAATGAATGGTCCTCTGTGGCAAACCTTCCTGAAGAAGTAGTCTATATCCAGTTTGCCTTTGACTGGGATTGGTTTTCCCAAATGAGACCTACGGTGATACGAAAAAGAAAGCCCGAGGGTTTGCTGGATAAGATCAAGATGTTTTTCAGTAAGATATCTGGGTTTGGCTTTGCAGAACTTCCAGAACCGTGTTTGCCTACGTTTCCGCAAAAGATCGATAACACCAAAGGAGACTTTACAAAAGTCCGGTTCAGTTTGGATCTGGAAAACGGGGTTTTCCAATGGTCCCAAGCAGAGGAACCGGTTTTAAGAGAATTTTTGTTTGATGAAGGTGATATTGAGCGAGCTTCGAGTTTTGTGAGCGCAGTGACGGCTACAGGAAGTAGTAGCGAAGACGCAGATTTTTCCGGCGTCGTCGAGCATATAACTATAGAACATCCTGATGTCAAAGTGGACGAATCGGTTGTCATAATTGACACGCCTGGCATAGCCGCTGAATCGGAGCATACTAGGGCTACAGTCTCTATTGTGCGCAATGAAGCCGATGCGTGCCTGTTTCTGTGTCCTTCAGACCAAGCCGGTACTCTCAGGGATCTTGAATTTGTGGAAGAAAATCTCATGAACGTAGTAGGGGGCATTGCTTTTGTAATCACCAAATCGGACAAAGCTTCAGATGAAGAAGAACTTGAGGAGATAGTCGAGAGCGTCAGGGGCAAGATAGAAGAACGTCTAGGGATTTCTAATCCTACCATTCTTACTGTGAGCGCCAAAGATGCCATTAAAGGCCGTCGTCGAGGTCAAGATCAATTCAACGAGTTTATCCATGGCATCACCCGATTTTCAGTGAGAAACCGGGAGCGCATTCTAGCCAGGAGGCTTGCCCAGGTTGAAAGGTCTGTCATGGAAGAACTTACTGACAATTTGAAAAAGACTAAGGAGGAATACGAATCTCAACGAAGGATGCTCCAAGAGTATGTAATAGAGGATTTGGAAGATTTTGCAGATCGCCACGCTAAGAGCATGGATGAGAACTTTCTGTATCGAGTTTCAATTGGAAACTTGAAAGGCGGCTTGCTCGATGCCTTGGAAAGGCACATGTATGAGCAAACTTGGCGAGTTATAGGTGTGATGAGGCAATGTGAGAATCAAGAAGCCCTCAAGAAGTTCTGTAGCAACGAACTTCCAAAACTATACGCTGACATGAGTCGCAATATGATTGGTTTCTTTGAATCTAGACTGTCTTATGTTGACAACTGGCTTAAGGATGTTGCACGTCAAATTCTCTCTGAGTTCGAACGTTCATTCGAAGAAGAATATCCCCTCAGGAGAATCGGTGGAACTGTCATAGGCCTCAACAACAGAGTAGTTCTAGGTAATTTGAATATGGCGGAACACACTGGAACCGAACTTGGGATCCTAAATTCAGCGGAAGGTGAGCAGGGTACTGCCGCCACATGGGGCGCAGGCGTTGGAGTTTTGGTTGGTACTTTCATAGCCCCCGGTCTTGGATCTATCATTGGGGGGGTTGCCGGGGCACTTCTGGGCAGTCTATTTGGACCATCTTTGGATGATATCAAGAAAGACGTGCAGGCTGATATAATCCGCAATGCAGAACAGTATTTTACATATAGCATTTCCCCGGCTGTCGATAGAGTAGTAGACGAGCGGATAGAAGAAACGCGCAAAGGGATTCGCCTGGTGTTGGAACAATATCTAAGAGCATATAAAGGCATAGTACAATCCCTTATCCGAGACCACGAGAGGAAGAAGAAAGAGATAGACCAATATGTGTTTCAAGCCCAAACTGTACTTAACGAGATCGAATATAGACTTGAGGAACTAGAGGCTCTCCTCAAGTGAAGCAGAAGGGACGGGACTTTTTGCTTCACATTCACAATTTGATACTGAATCTTGAAACCTGCCATTCATAGTCGGCAAGGGCGTCTGATACTTGCTCCCATTGGGTTTGTATGCACTGGGGATGAACTCCGGCCTGTGTTGTCATTATGCATGTATCTTCAATAGCCTTTAAGGGATCGCTGAACATAGATTGGGGATCTTTGGCGTAAGATAGCATCTCATTTTTCTTGTTCCTAAGGTAACGCCGATCTTCCTGGAAATTCTCTTTTACAGTTCCCTTCACGTAAGAGTTGGCCCTTGTTGCGCGGATAAATCTGTCTAGAATGCTCTCTTTTTCGTCCTTGCAGTCTAGCTTGTTATCGATTTCATCTGCAGCTGTAATAAGGACTGCCGATACTCCTCGGTAGATGGCTTTTATTTGGTCTTGCAAGAACAGCTGCTTTACTTCGTTGGAAATGGGTCTTCCTGCCCGACCCCCTGCTACTTGCCCCAAAATTGATCCGATAACGGTGCCGCATGGACCGAAGAACGAGCCAAGTGTCATGGCAATATATTTTCCTGCGAGACCTGCACCTGTTATGCTGGCAGTATCAATCAAGACGGTGGCGAAGGCTCCTGATAAATCAGTCTTTTTCATGATTAGGTTTTTTACTGCGGCGCTACTTGTTACAACCACGGTCATCCAAGGTATTTCGAAGTTGGTCAGATTCTTTCCGTGTTGTAAAGTGTTTCGAGTAGCGTCTAGGACTTCATTTTCGCTTAGAGTCGGTATAACATGGACATTTTTCATGCCGCCTACGTATTGACCCATTTCTTTATTTACGATTACGGGTATGTCAGGATATTTACTAAAATGAGTCAATATTGCAGATGGGTCTGTAACGCATTTGATCTGAAATGGCATACCGTCTACGAGTATGTCCCATCCAGGGTTGTTCGATGTGTTTGGCCATAAAATCTCATGGCCTTTTGCCTGAAGATGCCAAGCTGCAAATTGTTCTCCAACGTATCCTTTTAAGCGTTCTAGGGCACCAGAATTATGGAGAATACCTCCGTCGACTTTTTCTTTAGCGAAATGGGCAAAATGAAATAACGTATTGAACTGCTCCTTAGAAGCAAAGTCAATTCCTTGGACTACTTTTGGATCGATACGGAGATAATCGTAGAGGAACTTGCCAAGTGTCATTGTAGATATTAGATTGTCCTCATTTGCTTTTTCCCCAAAAAGTTGCTTAATCCTTTCGGTTTGGGAAGGCGGAGGCTGAAGAGGTTCATTTAACGCATCTTCAATGTCCCCGTCTTCAATGAATCTCAGCAGGCGTTCGTTTGTAATGAAACTTGGCATATCATACCCCTACTTTTTGCATTCTCAAATATACTTGTTTCAGCATTGGCATATTCATTTCCATATCTGCTTTGGTTTTTTCTAATGTAAGTTTTTCTACTGACAGATCTTTGCAGATTTGTTCAGATTTCTGGACTTCGTCCAGTGCAATTTTAACTCTGGCCTGAGCCCTTTCAATTCGTTCCCTAATGCGCCGGACTTCTTCTGAATAACTCAACAATTGAGGCGGCACTACGCATGGCATCGAGTCTACCACGGCCTGAGCGGTATCTTTCAGTTTGGAATTGGCCTTGGCTTCTAAGACTGCCGAATGCGTTACATCGACTGCAGAGTGAAACAAGTTTTTAAGGGCGGAAGAAGATTTTGGTCTCCGGGAAGCCATGGCCTCGCTGAGTTCTTTCCAGGCTTGACAACACTCCCTTGCCTCCTTCGATCCTGGACCGGTCACTGCAAGTCCCGCAACTAGTTTGCGATCCGCCCTTAGCACATTTGCTACCTCGTCGACTATCCTTTTCAATCGCTCATTTTCCGTCTTTATTTCCATTTGTATCTCTATACATTTGCTGAATTTGTTGTTCAAAACCATCTTCTCTTTCATGATCTTCCAGATAAGCCGGTCTATAGAGGTGTTAATGTCCTTATAAGCTGTAAGACGACTTTGCCAGAGTTCAACGGTGGCGTCCATGTTTCTTTGAGTTTCTGAAGGGTCATAGGAAGAGTCGTATTGGAGCATGATTAAAGAAACTACCATGGGCAGGAGGTTATCTTTAATCTCTTTGCTCTGTTTTTGGTATTTGTACACACCGTTGGCTCCAATCAGGCTGGCCATGATCAGTGGATTTGCTAAAACAGCGATTGCGGAAGTAAGCGTCGTGTACATACTAAATGGCAGAGTGACTCCAACGAGTTTCGATATGGATGATAACGCTTTTACAGCTCCTAGATACGCAGAGAATCCTGCCACATCTACTGCTATGGCAAATAGGGCGCCCGCAGAACCTTGCGTTAGCAGTTTCTTCAATGTCGATTGGTTAATTTCGTCAATACCCAACTTTCGCCTGATCTCCTCTTGCTGCTCGCGGGGTAAAGAAGCGAGATATTCTTCAGTTTTACGGACCATTTCGTCCAAGTCCCCATCGAGATCTTCAGTGTATTTCAACTCTCGCGAAATTGTGCCAAACATATCCTTGATTACTTCTTTTACGAGGTCATCTGCATTAGCTACGATTAGACCAGGATGGCGGGCTCGATACAATTTGATGGTTTCCACGGTGATGCGGCTACAGAGGTCAACGCAATCTTGTCTTGAAGCGAGATTGGGAAAAGGTATCTCTAGCATCTCGCACAATTTTGCAAGAAAATGTAAGCATATTTCCTGATCGGACATGCTTCTAGACAGCTGTACACTGTTTTCGATCTTCTCTTGAAGGGCCTTTCCTTGTTCTGACTGACCTTTGACAATCTTATGGAAAGAGTCGGAAATGCTTCCTGTCAAGGCAGACCAAGGCGTTAACTCGGTCAAAGTAGCGTATGAATAACGGAGGTTTTCAGAATCCATAGAGAAGAAAGAACCGCAGAAATCGAGCATATCTACTACAACTCCCCAACAGCGATTGTTTGTTCAACGACTCTTACATACAAATTCTCCCTCAACTAGCAATTCTCCTCCATGGTGAAGCAACGGGGACGGCACTTTTTGCTTCGCTAAGAGCAAAGAGCAAAACTCGTGGTAATCCCATGACTTGGCGCAATTAATTGGCTCATGGAACGAGCCATTTCCTTTTTGTTGATTTTCGCCGGGTTCTCGGGCATAGGTGCTTACTCAGTGAGTCACTCTCATCGAACGTCTCTTCAATGTTGAAGGCTAATTCCTGAAAAGTGAAGAATAACCATTGTGGCACAGGCGCACCGCAGTGCACAGTTTAGTCTAGGAGTGTGGCACGCATATGATGAGCTTCATTGCCATCGATTTGGAAACCGCAAATAGTGATATGGCATCTATCTGTCAAATTGGCATTGTAAGGTGCAAAGACGGTGCGATATCCGAGGAATGGAGCACATACGTGGACCCAGAAGATGAATTTGACAGGGTGAATGTGAGCATTCATGGAATCGACGAAACGGCAGTTCAAGGTTATCCTCCGTTTTCAGAGTTTTCAGACACGCTGCGTTCGTATCTTGAAGGCAATGTGGTAGTCTGCCATACTCATTTTGACCGTGTGGCTTTGCATAAAGCGAGTGAGCGTTACAACGTAGACCCTATAAGTTGTATCTGGCTGGATTCGGCGATGGTAGTGCGTCGAACATGGAAGAACCTCGCGCGAAAGGGATATGGACTGCACGACGTGTGTGAGTTTCTAGAATACGACTTCAAGCACCATGATGCCTTACAGGACGCAAAAGCTGTAGTTCATATTATGGTTGTTGCTTGCGACGAAACTGGGTTAGATATAAACGGGTGGTTAAAGCGAGTAGAGATGCCAGTTGATAGTTCTGCAAGCCGTTCAAGCGCTTCCTACGCTTGTGAAGGAAATCCTGATGGTCCTTTGTACGGTGAGGTGATCGTTTTTACTGGCGCTCTCGAGGTGCCGCGTCGAGAAGCCGCAGACCTAGCTGCAGCTCTGGGGTGTCATGTCTCAACGAACGTGAACAAGGAAACTACATTGTTGGTAGTAGGGGACCAAGATTTGAAAAGACTTGCAGGTCACAACAAAAGTTCTAAGCACAGAAAAGCAGAAGAACTTATCAGAATGGGTTACCCAATACGGATTATCAAAGAGAGCGATTTTCTCCAATTGATCAAAGCATAAGCGACCTAGGACAACAATTCAGGATGGATCTGATATATCCAGAAACACCCAACAAGGAGGCAATCAAATTGAGCTGGCCTGGCATAATATCGGCATACAGAAAATTCTTGCCTGTAGATGTAAATACTCCCTTAGTCACCCTTTTCGAAGGAGACACACCCCTGGTCCCTGCAATTTCTATCTCCAAGAAAATAGGTGCCGACGTCTACTTGAAATATGAAGGGCTAAATCCCACAGGTTCTTTCAAAGATAGAGGTATGGTCATGGCTGTGGCGAAAGCCATAGAGAGCGGCTCTTCAGCAATCATGTGTGCTTCTACTGGGAACACGTCTGCATCTGCAGCGGCCTACGCAGCCCGATGCGGTCTGAGGTGTATTGTTCTGATTCCAGAAGGGAATATTGCCTTGGGCAAACTAGCCCAAGCCTTATTCTACGGAGCTCAGGTAATTGCAATCCAGGGTAACTTCGATGAAGCCCTGAAACTAGTGCGGAAAATTACGGCAGAACACCCTATTACTCTGGTCAACTCCCTTAATCCATACCGGATAGAAGGCCAGAAGACCGCCGCTTTTGAAGTCTGCGATACGTTAGGAAGGGCTCCCGACTACTTGGCCATTCCTGTGGGGAACGCAGGAAACATAACGGCATATTGGCAAGGCTTCAGGGAATACAGAGAAGCTGGGAAGATAGATAACCTTCCAAAGATGATAGGTTTTCAAGCTGAAGGCGCCTCTCCTATAGTAAAAGGCCATGTGGTGGAAAATCCTGAAACAGTGGCTACGGCCATACGGATCGGAAATCCGGCAAGCTGGAAAAGGGCTGTGGAAGCAGGGCAGGATTCAGGCGGCTTCATAGATAGTGTTACTGACGCAGAGATCCTCTCGGCTCAGAGACTCTTGGCTCAAGAGGAAGGAATCTTCGCCGAACCAGCTTCTGCCGCTTCTTTGGCAGGGGTGCTCAAACATGCTCAAAAAGGACTGTTTGACCCTGGGGATACTGTGGTATGCGTTCTCACAGGGCACGGGCTAAAGGATCCGGATATTGCCATTGAGCAGGTCGAAAAACCGCTTTCTTTGCCGGCAGATGAAGGAGCCATATTGGAAGTAGTGCTAAAAGGCACGAATAGCTACGAGAAAAGCTGAGGGGGTGAAAACTGTGGTGAGAGTGCAGGTACCTGCTACGTCAGCAAACCTAGGACCTGGATTCGATGTTTTGGGCATTGCGCTTGACCTTTACAACTATATCTATATAGAGGAAACGTCGGGTTTGAACATAAGTGTTTCGGGAGAAGGGGAAAAGGATATTCCATGCGGAGAGCACAATATCGTTTATCAAGCCGCTCAAACTGTATATTCCCGCGTAGGACTGAAACCTTCTGGGTTTCGAATTGTTTTGGAGAATAACATACCTGTAGCCCGGGGACTGGGTTCGAGTGCAGCGGCCATAGCAGGGGGCCTGGTAGGGGCCAATGCTCTTTTGGGGAATCCTCTGAATCGTGGTGAACTCATACCCATGGCTGTGGCGTTAGAAGGCCATCCTGATAACGTAGTCCCTACCCTCTTAGGAGGTTTCACGGCAGCTTTGCGCTGCGAGGAAAGAGTATTCTACCAGCGCTTGGAACCTCCTAAGTCGTTATGTTTTCAGGTAGCAGTGCCTGACTTTACTCTACAAACAAAGGTAGCGCGAAACGTGCTACCCTCTACAGTGCCTTTGGAAGATGCCGTCTTCAACTTGGGAAAGACGGCGCTTTTGGTCGCAGCTATTGCATCAGGAGATCTGGAAGCTGCAGGAAAAGCCATGGACGACAAGTTGCATCAGCCATACAGGATGGATCTGGTGCCTGGTATGACCGAAGTTTTTGCCGCTGCCAGAGAAGCCGGAGCATTAGGTGTGGCCCTGAGCGGTTCTGGTCCTACAGTCATAGCCCTTTGTTGCCAGAGTTCTCCCCGAATAGGATGGGCCATGAAAAGTGCATTTGAACGTGGCGGAATAGGGTGCAAGGTAATGGAACTCAGACCCTGCCAAATGGGTGCGGTAGAATTGGAATGATTGTTCAGGATAACATCTGGAATGACTGCAGCGTTACTCTTTGACCTTGCCGCAGCCCTTTCATCTCCATGTGTCTGTTCTTTTACTCTGACGTCTAGAAGATAGAGTTGCATCATTTGTATAGATTATCAGGATAGGGTTCTACAGATCTTTTGAGGCCAAGCCCAAGACTGTATGTTTGCGGTTCGAGTTTGTGTTCGTGCCTCACACGAAAACTCAGAGAGTTGGAGAAATCGCCAGCGCTTACCAGCTTACTGCCGGGGATAATGTGAGGATATCTGATTATGTGAAAGGGGTAGATGATGCCCTAGTCTCATAATTGCTGAAGAAACTCAATTTAGATCCGCAAGATATCACAATGGAGGCAACCGGATTCTGATCGTAGATGGACCAACTAAGGAGACCGATCCCGTTTGAGAGGCCTATATTTTCGACAAATTCAGAAGAGCTCCACAGGATCGAACGACAATTATCATACTCACAGGCTGAGCCTGGTTAGGTTCGTAAATAGAATAATTGTTCGCCAAGACGCGCAAATAGACAGATTCGACCCTCATGAAAACCCGTTAGGAGGAAGCGATTACCACAGGATGATGTGGAAATTACAGAGCGAGAGGTATTTCTCTTGAAAATGCAGACAAGTTTTGTATGCGCTCTTCTGTCTAGATTGGCGAGTTGGGTACTCGAATCATGTAGAATTTGTCGCTTTACGTCGAGAGAAAAACTTGCTTTGTTTACACTACCTGATAGAATCGAGTCAACAACCGCGTTTTTGTTTGTTTGAACGAAAGAGCTTTGACGTTTGCAAAGAGGCATTATGGAGTAATGACCTTTTGGCAAACCTAGGGGAACCTGGGGACGCAAAGCCATAGGGCCTCTCCCTCTTGGGGTGGCAGCCTGGCTGCAACAATGAAACCTAAGAGGAGAGAAAGCGTTCATGGTCACGGCGAGTTCTTATTGTTCCCGACGACACTTTCACGTACACCCAACTCCGAGTGCGCTTTTTCTAGTTCTCTCTCCTTTTCTAGATGCAATAACCAAATTTTTCTGTTTCCGGTTGTTGCCGTGCCGTATGGCTAAGGCACTCTCTTAGCTCAGTATCACCGGTGCCTAGATGCAGTAACGTAACGGAACAAGAGTCTGGTTTGCCACCTGAGCTCATAAGGAGGGCGAAGAACTGTGAAGAACGGCAGAAAACCTCTAGTTACAACCGCTGTTATTGTTGCTATGGTATTAAGCGGCGTTTGCCTAGCCTACGCGCAGAGTAGTGCAGTGCTGCAGGGGACGAGTGGAACCTCCGGAACGAGAGGCGAATCTGAGAATTCCATCTTTGGGAATGTTGAAGAATTCAACGGAAGCGAAATTGCGCAGGTTGAATCGGAGCGAGACCATTCCGATGATGGCTGCCCAATAGAGATGGGGGTTCTACAGAATGCCTTAGGACTAGCGGATAACACAGGGAATGAAGGAGAAGCTGGCTTGCCTGTAGATACTGGCACCGATTTGGAGCAACTGGGATGCCAACCTTCGGGACCTGCTGATAACAGGACTAGTGCGAGTGACCATGAGCCGGGTCAGGAGGATTCTGGATTTTCGTCTCCGACTGAAGGTGAAGGACCGTCTGAGGGCGATCCGCCTATTGTAGAGGAACCTGGCAATGAGGAACTGCCACAAGATCCTCCAAGCGTAGAAGAACCTGTACCGGAAGATGTTACCACTCCAGGTGACGATCTGACCCCATCTGAGCCTGTCCAACCTGATATTATCGAACCTCCTACGGAACCCCCCGTAGAGCCTGTAAAGGTTTCTTTGACCGTTGAGCACATTCTTGAATGGGAAGGTGGGCAAGAAGCGCTCAATACTCAGGTTTTTGAGGATATTTCAGTTGGAACTCAGGTGTACGGTAAGGACTATGCAATTTCTGACGAGACCGTGGCTTTTTTACGCAGTGAGCCAGAAACTCTTATCCTGGTGGAGCAAGAAGATCAAAATGTGTTGATGCTTTACTATTCTATAGTAGACATAAACCCTTATATTCCAGAAGCTCCTGACTTCCCTCCGGGCGAGGAAATTGAGATAGAATCTCCGCCTGTCCAGGTGTTTGAACCAGGTTCACTAGGACCATTTGCGTCCGAAGGTTTTGGTGTCTTGAGAAAGAGCATGGGTATGCGCAGTCTCATGGCGTACGG
>Ga0255340_1000140_pt1 | contig 122848 bp, 140 predicted proteins | sample wastewater_treat_7_FD_192417 | JGI IMG/M metagenome (GOLD analysis project Ga0255340, IMG submission 192417) | Wastewater microbial communities from Lulu Island WWTP, Vancouver, Canada - plant10 | ecosystem: Engineered > WWTP > Wastewater > Unclassified | place: Canada: Vancouver, British...
CATAAAAGTGCCGCCTGATTATTTCCATACAATTGCGCCCATGACTTTCAGAGAGACAGCCGAGTATACTCGGGAACGGTTTCACCTAGACGAGCCTCCTGAAGAGATTATGGCTGAATGGAACGCCATGGCCAGAGATGCCTATGCGTACAAAGTACCTCTTAAACCCTATGCAAAAGAGTATCTCCAGTATCTCAAGGGAAAAGGAGTAAGACTAGGTACTGCAACATCCCTTCCTGACATCCTCTCAGAACCCGCCCTTAAAAGACTAGGGATCTACCATCTTTTTGACGCGTTCACTTCAACAGATGAGGTGAACCGAGGCAAATCCAGACCCGACTTGTATATTCTAGGAGTTAGCAAACTAGGCGTTCCTCCGGAAAAGTGCGTAGTCTTTGAAGATACCCTAGAAGGCATAAAAGGGGTTTTAGCCGCAGGTATGAAGCCATGCGGTGTATACGATGAGCATTATGCTTCTTCCCAGGAAGATATGAAGAAGCTGTGCGAAGCATATATTTATAACTTCAGGCAGCTTTTGCCTTCTGTAGATGTAGGGTTATAATGCTCGTGATTCAAGTTGCGCAGTAATATTTTAGGATCTTTGAATATGTCAGATTGTGCAGAAAGGGATTCACGATGAGATTTCCGATTACTTAGAGACCTTAGAGCCCCTTTGCCCAGAAATCAAAGCTAAACTCATATTTATCTATGCCAAGTTCTAAAACGCCTTGAAATACGGGTGTTTACAGCGTTTTTGAGCGTTGGCCTTGTGCCTTTTCCCTCGTTTTTCCTTTGCAGGAAGAAATGAGGGAAATTTTCGTCTATCCTTCTCCTACTACCTTATCAAGCAGCCTTGCGGAAGTACGCTTTGCTTCCCTTGGAGCATGAATATAGATGTTCATTGTGGTACTAACACTAGCGTGGCCCAAAAAGTTCTTGCACATCTTTCGGTGGTTCCGCAGAACGTAGCAAGGTGTAAACTTCATAATAGGTGCAGTCTTTTTCCTTTGCCACCACATAGTACTTCAGATTGAACAGTTTGCCATATTTGAAACGGCAAAGGTGCTGCTCTTTCTTTGCTTCCCGCGAACCTCGCCAATGCGAAGCCCTGTAAAGCAGGCGATCTGAATAGGCAGCAGGGCGGGATTGTCTTTGGCTTTCAGGAACGCGGCCAACGCCGAATACTGCTCGTAGGTGATGGTCGTTACGGAACAGTCGTTACCGTTCTCATCGGGAAAAAAGTTCGTAATCCTCTTTCTTGCCGCGTCTTACCACATACTGCATGGGATTGAATGAGATAAGCTGTTTTGGAACTACCGCGAAACGGAACGAGCCTTGCAATACAGCGAGTATAGGCAAATGTATCCTACGCTCCATGCGTCTGCCCTTCTCCGCTTGCGGCGCTGGCGTTTTTCGCTCCGTCCCCGCTGCCCTGGGGAAAAGATCACGCTCTTTTCGGCTGGAAACATCGTGGCGCGCCCGTCGCCCGGCTCTCTGTATGCCGCTACTCGCGGTTTGTGCCCGGTTTGCCGTTTTATTCAGTTATGAAGCTGTGCTTGAGGAAAAACTATGTCCTCATACGCCTGTTCATTTTCAGGCGAAGAATAAACGGGCAATCAACAGTATTTTCTCAGATACACCTCCATGTGGCGCAGGCTGCGTTCAACCGAAGTGCCAACAGCGGCCTTGCTTATGCCCTCTGCCCTTGGCTATGGCCGCGTTGCTCATGCCTAAGAAGTAGTGGACGTAAATGCGCTTGGCCTGCTTGTGCGGCAGGCTGGCTATGGCCGCGTGGAGCTGCTGATTGGTGACTTTGCGTTGGTATATCTCGCAGGGGGACAGGGACACGAACACGATGTCATACTCGATGCCGTCGTCCCGGCCAAGGGAGAAATAGGCTTTGTGCCAGTATGTACGCAGGAGATAGGCCGCCTCTTATAGCTCAAGGCTGCGCAGCAGGGCTGTAACCTCGTCCGGCACGTGGATGAAGCAGTCGGACACATAAACGGGTAGTAATCCCCCAGATTGATTTTTATCACTTGATTTTTCTCCGGTTCGAGTTTTTGGGAGTGGCGAATCGAAACGGAGGCGGCGGAGAACGGCAACGGGGATAGCCCCGCACTTTGGGCCAAGTTGGCCCGAAGTGACATAGTGGCTTGTACGTCACATGGGCATGACGATTAGGCCCGGCCCTGCCTGGACTTTTGGGGAACGGTGATTTACAGAAAGATAGCCGGGTCTACTCGAAACGGTAAACCCGGCTGTAGAAACTGATGTATCAAGCGGTTCTCTGCCCACAGGGGCATCCCATGACGCCGCCTGCCCAGTGTGATTACCCTTGAACTTCCGTGCTGTTTTTACCTGTACCTTGGGATGGGTGCGAACCAGCTTGGCATTGTCGTGTCGTAAGCCCATACAATATCCGATCTGTAAAGCGCGGCAGAGCCTCCTATTATAGGTAACGCCGCTTTACGGAGATTTCATTGCCGGTTCCTGCTGACTTGTATAGAATCTGGCAATGTTCTGTCGAACGTAAAAAAATCAGGCGACCTTGTTTTCCAAGACCGCCTGATTGGGATTTTCATATTCAGTTTTTCTTTTTCGAGACTTTGCCGCCGTATCTTCTCTATTTTCGCGGGGATACGGGAAGGACAGGGGGTATACGGTCCTGTCCTTCCCGTTTGCCGCTATTTCATCAGAAGGTTGTACAGCATCTGCGCCATTTCCGCGCGGGTGGTGGTGTCTGTCGGTGAGAGCTTGCCATCGCTGCCGCTGACAGTGCCTGTTTTAACGAGCAGCGTCAGAGCGTCCTTCGCCCAAGAGGCGATATTTCCAGTGTCGGAGAAGTCTGCAAGCGTCTTGCCGGAATTGCCCTGCGGAAGCTGGCCGATGACGTTCAGGGCGTTGTACAGCAGGGTAAATACTTCCTGCCGGGTGATCTCTCTGCCCGGCGCGAACATATCGTTGCCTACGCCCGCCGAGATGCCCAGCCGTTTCGCCGCCGCCAGATAATTCGTGTAATAGGTGTTGCCCGCGTCCGCGAAATTGTCCGTAGGGGTTGCGTCTGGCGCGATGCTATAGGCCCGCATCAGCAGGACGATGAATTCGCCCCGTGTCAGCTTGGCGTCCGGGCTGTAGTTCCCGTTGCCGGTGCCTGCAGTGATGCCCCGCGCTCCGATGAAGGCCACGGCCTTTTTGTACCACGCGGCGTCGGCCATGTCCTTGAAGCTCACGGGATTATAGCCCACAGCATATTTACTGAAATGGGTAGTGGTAAACGTGACCGTACCCGTGGCCCCGTCAAAGTGGCCGTTCGGGATGCAGACCAGCTTGCCGCTGCCGTCCAGATACCAGATGATCAGGCTTTCGGGATTTTTCAGTTCCTCCGCCGTGGGCGTATAGGGGATGGTCACGGCGACGGGGGCGGCGTGGTTGTTCCACGCCGTTTGCGTGCCGTCAAGCGTCAGGGTGAGCTGGACAATCGGTCTATTACCGACAGCGGCTTTTTCCTCTTCGGAGAGGCCCAAGGCGTCACCCCGTGCGACGGTGATACCCGCCGTGTTTTCCTCCGCGCCCGTCAGGGACGAGAGCATATTATCAGAGAAGGTTACGCTGCCGAAGCCTGTTGTTAGCGTCAGCGCTCCGCCCCTCTGATCGACTGACAGCGCGGAGGCCGGAAGCTCCAGTCTGTAGGCGCTGACGCCGGATATATTGGGCATGGAGACGGAGGCATTCCCGGCGCGCAGCAGATTTTCCGCTTTGGCCCCGTTCAGGCTGGCTGTGCCGATGGAGTCGCTGACCATCACGGGCAGCGTATCCGTTGTGACGCCGCTCTGTTTCACGTCGGCGTTATAAGTCTGCGTGGTAGAGTCACCACCGCCTCCACCGCCTCCCGTTTTGGTGGTAAATGCCCTGTCCTCGCCGTAGGCTGTGCCCGCGCTGCTCGTGGCGTAGGCGCGCACATGGTAGGGCGTACTGGCCGCAAGGCCGCTGATGGCCGTATTGAAGATGCCCGTGCCGCTGCCTACGGTCACTTTCGTAACGCCCGTGCCGCCGACGGTAGGATTGGCCGACGAACCGTACACAAAGCCGCGTTCCGTCACCGACGCGCTGCCGCTTGCCGTGACGTTGCCGTTGAGCGTCGCGCCGGAGGCCGTGATGCCTGATGGGTCATTGGTTACGACGGTCGGGGCCACAGGATCGTCGTCCCCGCCGCCGCCCGTGGACATCCACGCTATGGCTAAGGCATAGTAGTTTGTCGTGACGCCCCCAACGCTACTCGACCCCGCAGGAATGTAATCATCTTCGCTGTCAGCGGTTCTAAGGCGTACAACACCCACGCCGGTATAGGTGCTTGAAGTGGTTGTATAGCCGGTGTCGCCGTCATAATCACGCCCGTATATCGCTGTAATGGTAAGTGTTCCGTCCGCATTGATACCCACAGGGCCATTCACCCCGGCAAAATTGCTAAGAGCGACCGTGAAAACCTCGCTACCTGCCGGAGTGGAATCCAGCGTTTTCACAAAGCGTTCTGTAATAACGCTGCTGAAATCAGGCTGTGAAAGCTCCAGCACTTCATACATCGTATCATCGCCGTAGCCCGCAGCTATAAGCGCGTCGATGAGGCCGCCTTCATCTTCTGTGCCCAATTCGTTGCTTATAACAAGCGTCGTACCCGCGCCGATGTACCACAATTTTAACGATATGCCCGCCGAATCCTGCGCGCCTTCCTCGGCGACGGCGCTGCCCTTGATGGTGGCCGTAACCGTCGCGTCGGCGGTCAGGGCCGTTGTCGCAGCGCCCGTGAGCGTGATAACGATGGTGTTGCCCGTGCCTTTGGCGGCGGTGTAGGTAAGCCCTGCGGGAAGCCCGGTCAGCGTCACGTCGGAGGCCGACACGCCCGTCGCTACCGTGCCGGAGGTCACGTTGATTTCCCACGCTTTATCTCTGGCCGATGGGGTCTTGTTGTCGATTTGAAGGATGGCGGTATCGTCCGTGGCCGTCCCCGCGACGGTGAGGGTATCGGAGGGCATCCACGCGATGGCAAAGGCATGATAGTTCATTGAACCGCTTGAACCTGCGTCAATGTAATACCCCGGACTACCAGCCTCAACGAAATTTGTATCGCCCGGAACAAGCGTTGTGGGATAATTGGAATAGCCCGTTTGCCCATAATAATCGCGCCCAAATATCGGTACGATTATAAGCGTTCCGTCCGTATTGATTCCCACCGGGTTGTTTATGCCCGTATAGTTGCTCAACGGTGCTGTAAATATCTCGCTTCCGGCAGGGCAGCTTGACAGAGTATCAAGGAAGCTCTGCGATATGATGCCCCCCGAATCAGGCTCTAACGCCACAAGAGCATCATACAAACTACCATCTCCGTACCCTCCCGCAATCAGCCTGTCAATCAGCCCGCCTTCCTCGTTGGAGAGGACAAAGGTGGTGGCCGCCGGGTCCGTGCCGCCCGCGTAGGCCTGCTCGTATCCGTTGTTCCAGTCCATCACCTTCCAGCCGCGGCCCGTCGCAACGGCCACATCGCTCTCCAGCGCGACATTGCCGTCCGCCGGGGAAGCCACCGTGTCAATGACATATAGTTTGTAATTCTTCGTGGTCGCGGGCAGCACCGAGACGATATTTGTCATCGCCGTGCCTTTGATTTTGTTACAGTAGAGTTTCACCTGCATCAGAGCGGTATTTTGCGAAATATCCAGCGCCGTCAGCTCGTTTATGGCGCAGTTGAGCACCGTCATCGCCGTGTTGTGTGTCACGTCCAGCGCGGTCAGTTGGTTCTTCTCGCATTCCACCCGTTTGACCGCCGTGCTCTGCGGTAGCGTCAGCGAGGTCAGCGCGTTATTTGTGCAATAGAGGTTGATCAGCGCCGTGTTTGCCGACAGGTTCAGCAAAGTGATCGCGTTGTTGCGGCAGTTCAGTTCCGTTAGGGAGGTCTGCACGGATACGTTCAGCCCGGTAAGGCCGCAGTTGGCGCATTGCAGGTTAGTGATCTGCGTGTTGGCACTCAGGTCCAGCGCGGCAACCGCGTTATTTGAGCAGTTGAGCGTTTGAAGCGCGATGTTGCCGGAAACATCCAGCGCGGTGATCTGGTTATCCGAAACATTCAGGATGGTCAGCGCCGTATTTTGGCTGACATCCAGCGTCGTCAGGCTGTTATGGTAGACGTCCAGCTTGGTCAGCGCCGTGTTTTGCGTCACGTCCAGCGCCGTCAGGCTGCCGCTGCGGCTTTCCAGCACAGTGACCTTGCCATATATCGTAATGGTCTGGGAGCCGATGGTATAGGATTTATACAGGCCGACGTTATCCTCGCCGGCATCCTTGACATCGTTGGCGTTGAGATCTATCCAAACGCCCGCCAGATCTTCCGCATTTGCCGCCTGCAGGCTCAGCATGATGTTGGAGCCGATTGCCTGCGAAGTCGTCAGCGTCATCACCGGGTCAGCCGAATCCGCCCACGCTGTAGCGGGCAGCATGACCGCCGCCATCGCAACGCACAGCAGCCACGCCAAAAATTTCTTCTTCATGAATAACACCTTCTTTCTCAAAAATTAGGGTAGTGCTTTAATATCCCGTCTTGTATCAGGCGGGCTTGCACGCAGCCGTTCCATCAGTTCGTCCAGCTTCGCGCCGTCCACCGGCTTCAGGATGGTTCCAAAAGCCGGTATCCCTTTCGCGCTTTCAAGCTCTTTGGCATACGCCGTCACGAACACGATGCGGGCCGCAGGGTTTTGCGCGAGTATCTTTTTCGCCAGTTCCGCGCCGCTCATTTTTGGCATGGACAGGTCAAGGAAAAACACGTCCGGCCGGACGCTCTGCGCGGCCTCCAGCGCCGCCGACGCCGTAAACGCGCCAGCGATCTCCACCGCGTCATAGCGGGAGAGCCAGTAGACCATCTCGCTCAAACACGGGGCTTCGTCGTCCACGATCATCACACGCGTGCAAAACTCCCTCCTTTTCTTCATACTGCGCTTGCTTTAGCATGGGGGCGTAACAAAACGTAACAAACTCAAAAGCGTATGTTCCATGCGTGTTTTGCCCTTCGCGCAGACGCAAAAAGACCGCTTTTCAGGGGCGTTTTGCACTTTTCAAGCGGTCTTTCGAAAAAATCTTCAGAAGAATTTTTGGCGCGTCAGACGGTGGCTTTCATGCGCCTCACGCGGTCGAAATATTCGCGGTATTTGGCCTGCGGCCTGGCGCGATACTCTTTTTTCAGCATGCGGGCGTATTGCTCAAACCATTCACAGTAGGCGGGGAGGTTGCCGCCCTCCATGTAAATATCTAAAAGCGCCTCGTAGCCTTCGGTGGAAAGCGGGTTTCGGGCAAGCAGCGCATTCAATATATTCTCCGCTTCGGGCGCGCGGCCCGCCAGCGTGTGGCACGCGGCCAGCCCCAGCGCGATGCGCTCGTATTCGGTTTCCGTCTCATAAGCTGTTTCGACTGCCCATTCGTAGCCCTCGCCCTCCAGGTACGGCCTTGTATACAGGTTCAGGGCGCGCGCGGCCTCTACCGCGTTTTTTGTGGATATAACGGGATTGCCCTCGGCAAAGGCCATGAAATCCGTGTAGTCGCACACGCCGGGCGCTATGGTCAGGCGGTAATCGTCACCCATTTTCAAGTATTCTCCCTCCGCGTCCAGCGCGCAGAGCAGGCTGCGGAGCCGGTAGATGGTCATGCGCAGGTTGACCGCCGCGCCTTTGCTGTCCTGATCGTCAAACAGGGCGCGCAGCATTTCATCCTTGGCGGGGGCCGCGCCGCGCAGGTCTATGAGATAAAGGAAAAGATCCCGCACCCTGCGGGTTTCCCATTTGACTTCCTCGGCGGCAAGCAGCTCAAAGGCTCCGAAGCAGCGGATTTTCATGCGGTTGTCCGGCGCGGACGCGCGGTTCAGGAGCTTATGCTGCACGCGAAGATGCTCTATGGTTTCGTCCAGCCGCGCTTCCTTTACGGGTTTGAGCAGGAAGTCTAGCGGGAAGGTGCTGAACGCCTCCAGTGCGTATTGCGCGTAGGCCGTGACGAATACCACGACGATACCGGGGCACACCGCCTGAATTTCCAACGCCAGCTCCAGCCCGGTCAGGCCCGGCATGTCGATGTCCAGAAACGCCGCGTCGGGGCAGCCCTCCGCTGCCGCCGCAAGGGCGGCGTTCGGGTCGGAAAACATGCCCATTACTTCAATGTCGGGGTATTTGTGCAGCAGCCATTTGAACTCGTCCAAACAATGCTGTTCGTCGTCAACGATGAATACGCGCATTTTTATCAGCCTCCTTCCACGGGATTTCCATGCTGACATCGCACCCGCCGCCCTCCGGTACAGCAAACACAAGCTGCGTCTGGTAGAGCCGCGATAAGCGGCGGTTGATATTTTCGATGCCCACCCCGTCGCGCGTAGCCGGGGCTTTTTCTCGCAGACCCAGGCCGTCATCGCGCACGCCGATGAGCGCCCTGCCCTTATTTGTCCGCTTGGCGTAGATTGTCACCGTACCGCCGCCCGGCTTTTCGCGCAGGCCGTGGACAAAGGCGTTTTCCACAAGCGGCTGCAATGACAGGGGTGGCACCAGCAGGCGTTCCGATTCGATGTCGTATTCCACCCGCACGCGCTCCCCGAAGCGCGCCTGTTCCAGCGCGGCGTATGCGCGCACAAGCTCCAATTCCTGCCCCAGCGCAATCCGTTCCTCGGTATCGTAATCATAATAGCCCCGAAGGTAGGTGCTGAACTCCGTCAGCAGCTTGCGCGCATTGTCGGCGTCGGTGCGGGACAGATTGATGATGCAGGCCAGCGAATTATGTATGAAGTGCGGGCGTATCTGATTCTTGAGGAGCATCACTTCCATCTGCTGCGAATGGTTGTAGCGCTGCGCCACCACAAAACAGTACACGACGAACAGTGCCATGTAGTCGATGGACGTTGCCGTTAATAGGTAATACTCGGCAGGCCACAGCCCGATGAACAGATCATAAAGCGCGAACAGCAATATGAACGCCATCGCGCCCAGCAGCGCGGGCGCGCCTGTCTGTCCCCGCCATGCCGCGCGCCCAAGCTGAACCGCCACGAACGCCGTCACAATCAGTAATATGAAATTGAGAACCATGTATGCGTTCGTTATGACCGCAAAGGGCAGTGCGATAACGCCCAGCGACGCGACGCAGCAGTAGGCAAACAGCGTAACGACCTGCCACTTGCGAGCAAGGCCGCCGTATGCGCAATAGACAAAATACAAAAGCAGAAATTGTATCCAGATCAGCGAGAGGTAGTCTATCCAGCCGTACCCCGATATGGGCATCTTGGGGAATATGAAAGTGGACAGCATATCGCCCGCGATTAGGAGGCGCAGCATCACCAGTACGCCGATACCCGCGAGTATCAGCATGTCTTTTTCCCGCCGCTGGGCTGTATAGAAAATGAAGAAGAACAGGCAGATGAACGCGAGGCCGCCGAAGGAGAACATGCCCACGTCGGACAGCGCGGCATCGAACGCCGCGGCCTGTTCGTATGTACCGAATATGACCGGCTCCCACATACCGCCACCGGCATAAGCGTTATTGCTGATTTGCAGGATGAGATTGAAGCTGTCCGCTTTCGCCGTGAAAGCGCCAAGCTGGGGTCGGTACTCCGACGCGGGCGCGTCGGCCTTATCCCCAAAGGTTCCGTTCTGCCCGATCAGTTCACCGTCCGCATACAGGCGGTAGGCCGATGCCTCGTTTTGGATGCGCAAGCCGTATTCCGTCCCTGGCTCTGCGCTGGTCACGCGGACGCGATAGGTGGCAATGCCGAAGCTGGGCAGCTCGCCCAATTCCGTTTCGTAGTAGTTCCATTCGCTGGGCGCTTCGACAATCTCAAAGGCTTCCGTGCCGCACTCGATCTGCGCGTCGGTCAGCGCCCGATTCCAGTAAAACTCCCATTCGCCCGCGATTTCAAACGCACTCTTTTGGTTCCACTCAGCGAGATTCAAAACGCCGTTCTCTGCGCGGGGCGTTACGGCATTGGAAGCGGACGCGTAGGAGTATATTCCCGCCATAGACATGATTGCTATGAGTATGGGCAGCGCCACAGACGCCACTCGTTTGAATTTCATCTTTTCCCACATCCGATCAGCGCCGGACGGCTTCACGCTTTTGGTTATACGGGCTGACAGTTCATAAGAAGCGCTTTTATTACGATGCGACTATAATCTTAACATGTTGTCTTCCAACCATCAATGAAAACGCCCTCTTCTGTGATCGGACAGTGATATTATCACCATGAAACGGGACTGAGAAAATGTCACCATGAGAGAAAGAGAGGACGTTTTTTTGAGCACAAAAGAAGCAAGAGCTTTCTTTATGCAAGAAGTAGTTGAAGGAAGGATAACAGTAAGAGAAGCAGCAGCATATTTGAACCGTAGCGAGCGACTGGTGAAAAGGTGTTCTAGCCCTAGTTCATGGCAATAGAGGCAGAACAGCCAACACGGCGTAGCTAAAGATATGGTCGCTTTGCTAGCTCAAAATGAATACAAAGGCGCAAGTCTGTAAGCAGGATACTTAAAGAGAGGGGTATTGCGAACCCATACTCGCATAAGTCTTGTACTCCCAGGAAGAGCAGGACTAGAGCTCCAAAGGAAGAGATGAAGAAGCTGTGCGAAGCATATATTTATAACTTCAGGCAGCTTTTGCCTTCTGTAGATGTAGGGTTATAATGCTCGTGATTCAAGTTGCGCAGTGATATTTAGGGATCTTTGAATATGTCAGATTGTGCAGAAAGGGATTCACATGGATGTTGGTCTGTATGATTCAATATTTCGAAGGAAGTCCGTTCGAAAATACAACATGGATCCCCTCAGTCAAGGAACCATAGATGAGATTTCCGATTACTTAGAGACCTTAGAGCCTCTTTGCCCGGAAATCAAAGTCAAATTCATGTTTGCAGAACATGGGGAGATAGCAAACTTGCTTCCTGTGAGATGCCCCCATTACCTTCTCATGTTCTCTGAGACTGAGGACAACTATTTGTACAACGTAGGGTTTGTAGGACAACAAATAGACTTGTACCTTTCTGCTAGGGGATTGGGAAGCTGCTGGCTAGGCTTGGCTAAACCCTACCAAGAAATATCCGGCACAGAGGAACTGGATTTTGTGATCATGCTGGGCTTTGGAGAGGCTGCCGAACCATTGTACAGGGAAGAGGTTTCACAGTTCAAAAGAAAGCCCTTGTCCCAGATATCTTCCGTCCTAGGGGCAGAGGAGCTTCTAGAACCTGTGCGCTTGGCTCCTTCTGCAGTAAACAGGCAGCCTTGGTACTTTTACGGCACGCCACAGAAACTTTATGTAGCAAGGGAAAAACTGAACCCTGTAACTTATCCCATCTACAACAGGCTTAATCAGATAGATACAGGGATAGGTTTATGCCATCTGGTTCTAAGCGCTGAGCACCTGGGCAAGTCAGTTTCATTCCAATTTGGCGATGATGAAAGGCAAGATCCTCCCCCTGGATATCAGTATGTAGTTACTGCAAGTACTGAGCCGTGATAGTTGCATCTAGGCAGCTTCAGGTAATAATATGCGATGAGAGGTGACATCAAATGATCACCATGGGAAAGTACGAAAAAAGATGTAAGCCTAAGTGTCTAGACCTAATAGTCCAGTTTTTCAATCACCACGCAGACCGAATGGGCCAAGAACGATGGATCGATCTATCCCAAGCCGAGACCATTCTCGATGAGTGGCTGGAAGACGGGCTCCTTTTTGTGTGTGAAGATACAGGGTTTGCTAGCAGCAGTCTGTCAGAGGGCCTGTCTGCGCCTCCAGATGGATCACCAGACCAGGAGTCCGAAAGTGTGCTGGTGGGACTTGTAAGGCTGCGTGAAGACCACGGCACATACTGGATAGAAGACATTATGGTGGACGAGGAGCGGCGCCATAGAGGGATAGGCTCTGAGATCCTAAAAGAGGTGGAAAACTGGGTCCTTTCAAAAGGAGCTACTTCTTTGTTTCTAGACGTGGTCCCTTCGAATCTCGGTGCCTTGGATTTTTTCATGGGAAATGGATATGTGTATTTGAACACCATAGAATTGCGCAAAGACCTGCAGCACTCTAACGGTTCTTCAGCGCTGAGTACAGATGGTTCCGATTCGAAGGAAGCAAAGACTCCCAAAACCACAGAGGTGACATTCCTTGGAAGACATTTCCTGGTGCGAGGGGAAATCGAGTTGCGCGAGGAAAAGAACGGGCACAAGGTCTAATCAGAACCTGCTGGCTTTTTGTTTCAGAAGCGCTAGGTTACAGATTTTATGACTTGTGCTGCTATTTTCCTCACAAGTCTGATAGGGCTCGATGATAAAAACCAGAAGGCGCGGCCATGGCAGAACGCGGTCGATCGCCACAGGTGCGCCTCCCAATCCAAGATACTCTTGGCACTCATAGGATTTTGCTAAGGAAGACCTTTGTCCTTTCATGTCTGGGATGGCTGAAGAATTCCAAAGGCGGTCCTTCTTCTACCAGTAATCCCTGGTCCATGAATATGACCCTGTCTGCTACTTCCCTGGCAAATCCCATTTCATGGCTAACCACGATCATGGTCATGCCTTCCAAGGCAAGTTCCTTCATGACGGCAAGGACTTCGCCTATCATTTCAGGGTCCAAAGCCGAAGTAGGCTCATCAAACAGCATGAGCTTGGGTTTCATAGCCAGGGCCCGCGCAATAGCGGCCCTTTGCTGTTGTCCTCCTGACAGTTGGCGAGGGTAGGCCGACTCTTTGTCAGCTAGACCTACTTTTTTAAGAAGAGCCCTTCCCATCTGGTGAGCTTCGTCAACTGGCATTTTAAGGACCTTGGTGGGCGCAAGGCATACGTTATCCAAGACCGTAAGGTGTGGGAACAGATTGAACTGTTGAAACACCATTCCAGCAGTTTGCCTAACCAGGTTAATATCTACGCTGCCGTCATCTAGGTTTACGCCGTCTATATACACTTGACCTGAACTTGGTTGCTCCAGGTGGTTGATGCATCGCAACAAAGTGCTTTTTCCAGAACCGCTAGGACCAATTATGACTACAACTTCACCTTTTTCAACTTCCAAGTCTATGCCGCGAAGCACATGGAGATCTCCAAAATACTTGTGCAGATCTTTGACCTTAACCACCGGCTTTGAGCCTCCCCTCTAAGAGGCCTAACATTCTGCTGATCGTAAAAGTCAACACAAGGTATATTAAGGCGGTAGTGAAGTATGCCTCAAATGGCCTAAAACTCTGTCCTGCCATCATTTTTGAGCGCATCATGAGGTCTTCCATCCCGATTACCGAAACGAGGGACGATTCTTTGAGCAGGGTCACGAACTCGTTGCCCATGGGAGGAATGACCCGCCTAATGGCCTGAGGCAAGATTACATACTGCATAGCCTGGCCGTAGGTCATACCCAAGGATCGAGCCGCTTCCATCTGACCTGATTCTATAGATTCAATGCCGCTCCTGTAGATCTCGGCCATATAGGCTGACGAGTTGAGGGTTAGAGATACCAAGGCGTCGATAGATCCTACAGGTTTGTAGTGAAGTATTTGAGGTAAGCCGAAGTGCACCAGATAGATTTGAGCGAGGAGGGGGGTGCCCCTTATGAAATCGATATACGCCTGACACGGAATTCGGAGCATCTTGTTCCCGCTAATGCGACCGAGCGCAATCAGCAGTCCAAGCAAGATTGCGATCAGAAAAGACACAAATGTGAATTGAACTGTAATTCCAACACCTCTTACCAAGAAGGGGAAATACTTCGCGACTATGTCTAGATCAAACAGATTGGTTCCCTCCTTAAGTCGAATTTCTTCTGCTCAACCTCGGCATGGCTCAAAAGGGGCCACGGATGGACGTTTCTGATCCGGCCCCTCTTTTCGGCAGGTGTATTCAAAGGAGCCCTTGGTTTCGGCCTAGGCGCCAAGCTGTTTGGCTCTTTGGCCCCGGGGTTACCTGGGTCCAAAGTACTTTTCGTAGATTTCGTCATACTTGCCGCTTGCTTTTATCTTCGCAAGGCCCTTGTTTACTAGCTCATGTATGTCCTTATCCTGCTTGCGCATGGCAATGCCGTAATACTCAACCGTGAAGGCCGGCTCGGGTATGATTATCTTTGAGTCAGGGTTGTTCTTTAGGTACTCTTGAATCACAGGCAAGTCTGAAATCACTGCATCTACTCCGCCGACTTTGAGTTCATTGAATACGTCGGCAGCTTGTTCTAGCCTCTTGATAGTCAGCCCGGCCATGTTTTCCTCTTTGAATTTCGCGTCCAAGTCTTTGGCTGCGTAATCCGCTGTGGTGTTTATCTGCACCGCAACTGTCTTCCCCGAAAGGTCATCTAGTGTCTTAATTGGAGAACCTTCTTCTACGCACCACGCTTGACCAGATTCAAAATATGGGTCTGAGAACTTTACTTCCATTGCCCTCTCGTCGGTAATAGTCATTCCCGATACGATGAGATCGGCCTCCCCTGTCTGCAGAGCGGCAATTAGGCTGTTCCAGTCCATGTTTTTGTATTCGACCTCAAAATTGGAGGCCTCTGCAATAGCGTAGATAAGATCAACGTCGAACCCTGTAAGCTCCCCGGTGTCTGGATCTACGAATTCAAAGGGCGCAAATGTGCACTCTCCAACCGCGACAAGTTCTGCAACGGGTGCGCCAGGTTCCTCTTCGCCGGTTTGAGGAGGCGTCTCAGGTTGTTTGGTGCATCCTGCGAAAAGGGCAAGGACAAGCAGAAGCGAAAAGCATAGAATTCCAAACCTCTTTTTCATGTTAATATCTCCCTTCCATTTTGTGTTTGCCGTACTATGCCGCTAGAATATACAAAGCGGCAATGCTCCTAATTCTCGAATCATATGCTACGGCTTGAGTTACTGTGCATGATTATACATCTACGAGGGTACTATGGTAAGTAGTAAGTTGTAGTATGTCAGAGTGTCTACTTGATCTTGTTGCTCTGTCTCCAGATATTCATCGCTTGTGCGTCTCGGACCAAATCATCTCGGAAGTCAGGGTGGGCAATCGATATCACAAGTTCTGCCCTCTCCCAGGTGCTGCGACCTGCTAGATTAACGATACCCCACTCCGTAACAAGGTACATCGCCTGGCTGCGCGGGTCTGATACGATGCCGCCAGGAGGTAAGGTTGGTACTACGCGGGATTTCACCTCCTTTGTGTTTCGATCTACGTATGTCGATGGCATACAGACGAACGACTTCCCTTCTTTAGCCATAAGGGCGCCTGTGACAAAGTCCAGTTGGCCTCCGGTACCGCTTATGTGTCTCGTGCCTGCGGACTCCGAACAGACCTGCCCATATAGGTCTATCTCTACGCAGCTATTTATGGCGATCAAACGATCATGTTGCGACATGACTTCAGGCGAATTAGTGTATTCTACGGGGAAAGAGGCTAACCCTGGGTTGCGGTGCACCCAATCATAAAGCTCACGGCTACCCAGACCAAAAGACCACACTCCTTTTCCTCGATCGATTGATTTGAGATTGTTGGTGAGTTTGCCTGCTTTATACATATCAAGATACGAGTCGCATAGCATTTCAGTATGCATACCCAAGTCTTTGAGGTCAGACGATGCAATCATTTGTCCGACCAAGTTAGGCATAGCGCCTATTCCAAGCTGAATCACTGAACCGTCCATCACATGTTCGCATATGAGCTTAGCTATCTCCTCGTCTTCTCTTGTTGGGGCAACCGGGCTTAGCACCGCCAGAGGCTCATGAGCACCTTCTACCACAATATCTACCTCAGATATGTGGATAGCCTCAGCGTATCCCCCGCATGCCCACGGAAGGTGTTCATTTACCTCGACTATAACCGTCTTTGCCTTATCGATTATGGTCTTAGTAGACGAGTTGGTAAGAGACAAGTTGAAATAGCCGTATTCGTCCATGGGAGTAACTGCAATGCAAGCTACGTCTACATCCAGATATTTTCGGTAAAAAGTCGCCTGGTTCCTATACATCATAGGTATGTAGTTGCAAAGACCGCGGTCATGGTATCTTCTCTCAGGCCCGCTAAAGTGCCAGCTGTTATACGTGAAGCTATTCCTTTGTGGATCACATTCCACAATCTGAAGCGGTTTCGGCAAAACCCCGCCCCGCACCTTAACATCTCGGAGCTCATCCTTCCGCCTAGCCAAAGCTCCGTCTAAGAGCTCAGGGAGATTCGAATTCATGCCATAATCCACCCAATCGCCGCTTCTCACCACCTTAACCGCATCATCCGGAGTCTTCAGCTTCCGCCCATACTCACTTACCAAACTCATATCGTCTCTCTCCTTTTTCCGTCAAGCACCGGGGACGGCACTTTCTGCTTCAGAAGCATGGGGGACGGCACTTTTTGCTTCATCACTTGCGCTTCAGGTAGAATATGGCCAACTGCGTACGATCCCTTAGATCAAGTTTTTCTAGAATTGCGCTTACATAGTTGCGCACTGTGCCTTCGCTAAGATAGAGCACCTCGGCGATCTCATGATTACTCAAGCCTCTTGCCACCATCTCCATGATTCTCTCTTCTTTTTCAGTAACTCCGAAGTCCGAGATGCTAGTCTTTTTACCGTCTTTCAGCAGGTTGGGCAGTCTGGTTACGACAGCGTCTCCAAATACATTCTGACCATTTTGGACCGCCTTCAAAGCAGGAATGATGCTTTCAAAATCCTGCTTCAGGATGTAGCCTTTTGCACCCAATCTTAACGCTTCCACGATATACTCATCGTCTGAAAACGTAGTCAGAAACAGGATACGTGCCTCAGGGAATTGGCTCAAGATATCTTCGCAAGCCTCGAGCCCTGTCATTTTCGGCATGCGAATGTCCATTAGCACGACATCCGGTCGGAGTCTTGCGAAAAGTGATACCGCCTCGTCTCCATAGGATCCGATCCCAACAACTTCGATGCTGCCGTCGGCTTGGAGAATCGTGTTAAGGGATTGGCATACCAGAGGGTCATCATCTACGATTAGTACGCGCGTAAAGCTACCTCCTTTTTGGGACAGAGATGAACAGCCTGAACCCGCTTTTATGCTCGATCACAAATTGCCCGCCTAAGGCTCGCACTCTATCTTCTATACTGAGAAGGCCAAGACCTTCTCCCGAACCAAGATGCAGCTCGGTGCCGTTGTCCTGGACTATGAGTTGGTAGAGCGCGGGATGTTCGACAAGAATGACTGTGACCAAAGTCGCATCTGAGTGATGGATCACATTGCTCAATGCTTCTTTGATTACGGCTATGAAGCAGTACGCGATGGCCTTTTCGGGTTCATCTTCGAGTCTGTAATCCAGACGAATAGGGCAGAATGTGAAATCTTCGACAATAGCCTCTACTTGTGTCTTGAGGTCAATGGACTCATCGTGTAGGTTGCGGACACTAGCCCGTATGCTATCCATAGCCTGTGACAGTGTTTCGCGGATGACCGACAGGTCGCGCCTCTTTTCTTCGTCCTCTTCGGTAACTATGAGAGCGCCTATTTGAAGAATTAACCTCGACAAAAGGTGACCTACATGGTCGTGGATTTCCCGGGCAATGCGGCCGCGTTCATTGAGTGTCGCCAGTCGGACCTCGTAGTCTTGGTTTTCGAGAAGTTCTCGGTTCCTTTGAGCCAGAAGCATGGCCTTTTCATAGCTGTCATCGCGCAGTCTGTTTGCTTGGCTCCGGCTGTATTCCAACGCATTTTGCCTTGACGCCAATACATAAGATACCGCTGTGAGCGCAGAGAATACGAGGAACCCTTGGAGAGAAAGGTGCACAAGCGATACTATCACGCCTACTGTGATCAGCGAAGCCCATATTGGCCAGGCATTTCGCTTTGAAGTTTCAGCAGGAGGCGGAGGGTCGAGGTACAAAAGGCGCGTGTCTGGTTGTTCGAAAGGATTCTTTTGGATCTTGGTCATGGCATCATAATGGACCAGAGGCAGGAAAGTAATGAATCTTGGCCGTACAATGCAGAATAAGGTATACAAGATGGTGCTCGCCATCACAATTACATCGCGGCTGCTATAGCCGTTTAATGCAACTATTGTTATTGCGCATAGAAGAGCTGCCACTGTGGTGGCTTCATCTGCTTCTATCGGAAGCACAGCCAAACAGCAAATCAGTAGAAGCAGTCTGTCGCCAGCACTTTGCATATTAACTCTCCCTCTGTCCCAGTGCCTCTTACGGCACCAAGTCTAACACATGAGTCATAAGGCAGCAATTGGAAAGGGTGGTTCAGCCGATATGCCAATCCGAGGTAGGAAGATCTTCTTATCTAGAGGCATGTCGATGAGAACTGCGCAGACCCAAAGAACCGGCACAAACCCGGTTCAAAGCAGAACATCTGCTACATTGTCCACATAACAAGCAGAAGGCGAAGCCCAGATCTTATGACTTTTGTCATCCCAAGAAACTGATCAGAAACACTTACAATGTGGATCACAGAAGAAGTAAAGTAGTAAAGAACATATTAGTAAAACGACATATCCGGTGGCCGAATACGTTTCAGTAGTCTCATAAGAGATAGAAGCCGCGGTGTCTGTGAACTCTCTAGTCAGATGATAGAAGCGATGTAATAAAAGGATCTTTGAGGCAAGAGCCGCTAACCTGGAGGAGTGAATATGCTCATTGAGGTAAAGAACTTGGTAAAACGCTACGGAAACTTGCTTGCTCTCGATCATTTCAGTCTGGAAGTAAGAGAAGGCGAGATCGTAGGCTTGCTAGGTCCTAACGGTTCCGGTAAGACCACCCTCATCAACTGCGTTTTGTCACTGCTCAAGTACGACAAAGGAACCATTGAGGTATTCGGCAAAGAAATGAGGCCGGATGCATATGACATAAAAAGAGATATTGGCATTGTGATGCAAAACGTAGCCGTGTTCAAAGAACTGAAGGTGGAAGAAAACGTAGATTACTTTTGCGGATTGTACGTAAAAGATGGAGCCTCTCGCAAGCGCCTCGTAGATGAGGCGATTGAATTCGTTGAGCTAGACGCTTTCCGAGGGTTTTATCCCAGGAAACTTTCAGGTGGATTATTGCGCAGGTTAAACATTGCGTGCGGCATTGCCCACAAGCCAAAGCTGCTGATACTTGACGAACCTACAGTAGGCGTAGATCCACAGAGCAGAAACAGTATCTTAGAAGGTATACGAGAACTCAACCGTCAGGGGACTACCGTTCTTTACACATCCCATTACATGGAGGAAGTCGAGCAGCTGTGCACTCGTGTGGTGATTATGGACCAAGGGAAGCCCCTTGCGACAGGCACTATTGAGGAACTCAAAGCCATGGTAAACAGCGGAGAAACTGTGGTAGTAGAGATTTACAGACTAGATCCTGAGGACCTAGCCCAGATTCAGCAGCTCTCTAACGTATCTAGAGCATATTATGAAGATGACCACCTTACTGTGCATTTCGAGGGCGGGCTTCATAACTTGCTTAACCTTTTGGACTATTTGAAGTCGCGTGAGATTTCTTTTAACAGGGTGTTTTCACAGCAGCCTACCCTAAACGATGTATTTCTCGAGATCACTGGCAAGCAGCTTAGAGAATGAGGAGGGCGAGGGCATGTTTTGGCACGTATTTGTCTATAGGCTGAAATGTCTTGTCAGGGACCGGGAATTGGTCTTTTGGACCCTCATCTTCTCGATCCTACTAGGAACCTTATTTTATGTTGCTTTTGGTCACTTGACTGCTGAATCTGCAAGGTTTCAGCCTATAAAGGTAGCGGTGGTAAATAACGAGGCATATAACCAAGACCCGGCCCTTCAGGCTGTTTTGAAAGAGCTATCGTCGGCAGGAGCAAATCAAATGCTTGACCTCTTAGTTGTCGATGATAAAGAAGCTGAGGAGCTGCTCGAGGAAGGTGCTGTCTCTGGCATCATAACAGCCGGCGAATTGCCTAGACTTACCGTCAAGGAACCGGGCATATACCAAAGCATACTCAAGATGATTTTAGATGAATATATTCAGACAACCAAGACTATTACCAATATAGTCTCGAGAAACCCCCAAGTTTCAGGCGAACTCTTTGAGAACCTCCAGAGCCAAAACGGTTATCGCAGGGACTATACAGAGCAGATATCTTTTTCAGATGCCATGCCCGATATGGTGTTGGGTTACTTCTACGCCCTTTTGGCTATGGCTTGTATGTACAGCGGGTTTTGTGGTCTGCGCAACGCATTTGACATTCAAGCAGACCTTTCGGACAAAGGCGCCCGTCGGAGCGTGGCACCCACCCACAAGATGGTGGTAGTTTTGGCTGACTCTGCAGCTGCTTTGGCTATAAGTTTCTCTGAAGTGTTGATTCTTCTTGGCTACCTAGCGTTTGTACTAGGAGTGAATTTTGGAAATCAGGTAGGGTACGTATTGCTTACCTGCTTAGCCGGATCTGTAGCCGGCGTTTCGTTCGGGACTTTCATAGGTACTTCTGTCCGCGGGAGCGAGGGCGTTAAAACAGGACTGCTGATTGGGTCTACCATGGCTATGAGTTTTCTGGCCGGTTTGATGTGGATCGATATGAAGCACGTTGTGGCCCTAAAAGCGCCTTGGCTTGTTTACATAAACCCTGCAACTCTCGTAGCCGATGCTTTTTACAGCCTTTATATATTCGATACTCACCGTCGTTTCTTTATTAATATAGGTATGCTATGCGTCATTTCCGCAGTATTTTGCGGGCTTAGTTTTGTAAGGCTGAGGAGGGAAAAGTATGCAAGTATTTAAGGCTTACTTCAAAGTAATGCGCGGCGCTGTTGCGACTCTTTCGATTAATCTTTGTGTGTTTTTGGCACTTGCGGTACTTTTCTCGTTTATCGCGCCTCAAGTCCAACCTGTAGGTTTCGAACCATCCAGGATCCCTGTGGCAATCATAAATAGGGATAAAGAAGGAGAGGTATCTCAGGGTCTTGCAGAATACATGGAAAAGGTATGTAAAGTAATAGAGTGTCCAGACGATCCAGAGAAGCTCCAGGATGCGCTTTTTCACGGGCAGGTCAAATATGTTGCTATTATCCCACCTGGATTTTCAGACGCATTTTTGTCTGGAGAAGACTGTGTTATCCAGAAGGTAATTGTTCCAGGTTCTGCCGAGGGCTACTACGTTGACATTATTATCAACAGGTTTCTGGACACGCTGGATCTATACCGGATGTACGGTGGAGTTGGTGAGGAGGATTCTTTGCCACGGCTGATTGCGTCAGCCATGGAAGACCTTGCAGTTGAGACGCCAGTCACAATGATAGGTGAGACTGTAATTAGTGAGGAGTACCGCCCTGGTTATTATTACTACTTTCTTTATTGCGCCTATGCTCTGCTTGCCCTTATCACCATGGGCGTAAGCACGATCATGATTAGTTTTAACGAACCTGATCTATACATGCGCAATTCATGCTCGCCACTTTCAAAAAGGCGTATGAATCGCCAATTGGCCGCAGGGCATACTACCTTTGCCCTGGGATGTTGGGCAGTACTGATGATTGGCAGTTTAGTCATGCATGGTAGAAACCTATCCGAGACGGGCGTTCTAGGGTTGTACTCCCTGAACACCCTTGCCTTTACTTTCGTATGTGCCGCTATTGGCCTTGTGATAGGTGCGTTTGTACGAAGCACAAGCGCTCAATCGGGAGTCGTGAACGTAGTTGCCTTAGGACTATGTTTTCTCGGTGGAGTATTCGTTCCTCAGTCAATAATGAGCGAATCAGTCCTGGCCGTAAGCAAATTCCTGCCATCCTACTGGTTCGTAAAAGCCAACGATGCCATCGCAGTCTTACGAAATTCCAACCCCGAGCATCTGCATTCTATACATAACAGTATCCTCATCCAAGTAGGATTCGCTATAGCAATCTTCTCAGTAGCCCTATTCTTCAGCAAAGAGCGCGAAGCATAGGGGACGGCACTTTCTGCTTCACCCTTCATCCTGCTGTTTCGCTTTCAGCACACCCGATACATCCCTTTGCCGCGGGCGTAAAGTATAATAGATCCAATTACGTATTAGATAAACCAGTCGACACCAGAAGTTGGGAGGGCCGAATTTGCACCCGAAACTAATAGCTGGTCTAACATTCCTTGCAGTATACGCAATGCTTATTTTGCACAAAGGCAAACCACCCCTTGTGGTATGGTCCGGGGCAGCACTGCTTCTCGCCACACGCGTGATAACCCCATCCGAGGCTCTTGAAAGCATAAACGTGAACGTACTTGGGATCTTCATTGGAACCATGATTCTGTCGAGTTTCCTCATATACTCAAAGGTGCCTGCTTACTTAGCGAGTGTACTTGTGACACCTGGCCGCTCTGCTGTAGGTGCCATAATGGCAGTCTGCCTCCTGGCTGGGGCAATTTCCGCGTTTGTAGATAATGTGGCGACAGTATTAATGGTAGTGCCTATTGCAATTGAGGTGTCGAAGCGGCTTGAAGTTTCTCCGGTTCCTTTTGTAATCGGCATAGCAGTGTCTGCCAACCTTCAAGGGGCAGCCACAATGGTTGGCGACTCGACCTCAATACTTCTAGCTTCTGCCGCAAGAATGACATTTACGGATTTTTTCTGGATGAACGGCCGTCCAGGGATTTTTTTCGCTGTTCAGGCAGGGGCAGTAGCCGCGTTCTTGGTACTTTATCTTGTCTTCCGAAAAACTTACAAAGGCAGTTGTATGCCAGTAGAGGAGGTTCACGTAACCTCCTGGGTTCCAACTGTCCTCATGTTGACTATGATGGCAACCATGGCTGCTTCAAGTTTTATTCCGAATCGACCCGACTGGGCTTTAGGGGCAATAGCCATGACGTATGCCGTCTTTGCACTTCTATGGAACGCACTTGCAAGGTACAAGGACATTGATCTGCGCCGCAATCTAGACTGGTCAACTGTTCTCCTCTTGAGCGGCCTTTTCATAGTAGTAGGCAGTCTGACTTCAACAGGCCTTGTTATGGATGCAGCGAACATCATATCGAAGGTAGCCAATGGACATCCTTTTCGTGCGTATAATGCGATAGTATGGTTCTCAGTTATAGTTTCGGCTTTTGTTGACAACATTCCTTTCACCATGGCTATGCTGCCTACCGCGCAGCTCGTTGCGCAGAGTCTTGGAACGTCCCAGTACGTCATGATGTTTGGACTATTGCTTGGTACTACTCTCGGAGGGAACATCACGCCAATAGGTGCTTCCGCCAACATTGCAGCGGTGTCATTACTCAAAAAACAAGGCTATCACGTGTCTTTCTCAGAATTTCTCCACGTAGGTTTGCCTTTTACTTTGACCGCCGTGATTGTAGGATCTCTCGTTAACTGGGCAATTTGGATGTGACCTTTGCAAGCGAAATCTCTCCAATTGCTTTTGGGTGACGTTACCATTAACACGGTGAATATGGTTTCATGATAGACAATACGTATGCGTGCCGTCAGCCGGTGACCCTACGTGTTTCCGCTATGCGCCGTTCTATGTTCTGTTCCACCCACCGTCCTTGTGCTCTTCTTAACCCAGAGACACCATGTTTTGACTGAAGACCCTTTGTTTTTGCACAGAATCGTTATATGATAGCTTATGCATCGGTGTACCTTCACGCACTCATAAGTGGGCACAGGTAGCCACTAGAAGCGATCACTTGTGAGCGCCCTTACCGAAGCGTGAAACTCTTTCAAGGGAAGGGGGTGCAAAACTACACATCTTTGGGAAGTTGGCCAGCATATTGGCACATGAGTTGTCGAGCACATCATTGGAAAAGTATCTCTAGGCGAACATTCCATTACACAAAGGAGATGTCCAGGCTTGGCTCAAACAACTTGCAGCTACTTGGCGCATTTCGCCAAAGCGGTAACGGTCCGGATGGCTTGGACCGGCTTCGCGAGCCCGTTGTCATTGCGCACTTCTCGTACCAATCTTCAAAGCATAGAGCAGATGTTGCCGATCTGCGCACTGTACTTGCTGCACGCAAGGACTGCAGTTATCCGCCATTCGCATGTTTTTCTGCCTGGGACTCCTAGTTACGACTCATTGTTCAATCATTCAATCGCTCAAAGAAAACTCCAATTGGTCTACACATAGAGAATAGGAGGGAAAACCATGATCTTTGAAGGAAGGGCGTCGATTGGCGTAGCGATGCTCGTGTTTGGCATCGTGTTCCTGTGGAAGGTCTATGCCGCTAGGCATGGCAAACTCCCAGAAATCAGGCGGTTGCCTGCACTGGACGCTATCGACGAAGCAGTTGGAAGGGCTACAGAGCTAGGAAAGCCCATCCATCAGACTTTGGGAAGCGGCAGCATCACCTCGTCTGCAGCCAGTCCGATGATACTAGCCGGTATATCAGTATCAAGGTATGTGGCTAGAAAGGCAGCAGAGATGGACACCAGCCTCATCGTAACAGTTGCCGCAGCCGAAACTTACTCAGTAGCCGAAGAAGTTGTCCGCACTGCCTACATCGAGGCTGGGAAGCCCGATGCTTTTGACCCGTCGGTAGTCAGGTTCCTTTCGCCTGCTCAATTCGCGTACACGACAGCTGCAATCGGCATAATGACTCGAGAGCAGGTTGCAGCGAATATCATGATAGGTTATTTTGCGGCAGAATCCTTGATTCTGGCGGAAACAGGCAACAGCCTTGGCGCCATCCAGATTGCCGGTACTGCCGTCATGCCTCAGATCCCCTTCTTTGTCGTAGCATGCGACTACTGCTTGATAGGGGAAGAAGTCTATGCCGTGTCTGCCTATCTTGATAGAGAACCTGAGACTTTGGGTACTATCGCGGGGCAGGATGTAGCAAAGGCTATGGCAGCTGTGCTCATAGTAATAGGTTCAATCGCGGTGACCTTAGGTTCTACTTTCCTTGTGGATCTTTTAGCCAAATAGTGTGATAGCGAGGTGATATACAATGAAACGTGTTCTGCCAGTACTCATAGCTGGCCTTTCTGGATTCTTGATGGTAGCCGACTTTCTGTTCAAGAATGCGTGGCTGCAAAACTTTTCCAAAGACGTTCAGGACTGGACAGTGGTGGTAGCTGCCTTTGCTCTAGGGCTTGGGGCGGTATCTCTGATTAGGCTTCATGGTCGCAAGATCTCAAGACGCGAAAAGGGCTGGCTGAATAGCATTGTTCTTATAGCTGCGATGCTCTTTATGACTCTGCGCGGCATTCTGAACGGGGTAAACGACAAATACTACCTGTTTTTGTTCGACAATATGCTTACTCCACTTGGGGCGGCGGTATATGCATCGTTGGCTTTTTACGTAGCTTCTGCTGCCTATAGGGCGTTCAGGGCAAGAAGCGTAGAGGCCACTGTTCTTCTTATTGCAGGTCTAATAGTACTTCTTGGAAGAGCGCCGATAGGCGACAGCATATCCGCAGCACTTCCTGAAGTTGCGAGCTGGATCATAAACATTCCTAACGTGGCCGCCCAAAGAGGCATCATTATCTGCTCGGCAATTGGAGTTATGTCCACCTCACTGCGCGTCATGCTTGGGCTAGAGCGCAGGTATCTGGGTAGTTGAGGAGGGAGAGCAAAATGGAGAAATTCTTCAATATAGATCGCAGGATCATCTATGTGTTATTGGCCGTGGTTGTTGTAATCCCGCTTCTAAAGCCAATGGGCCTTCCTTTTAGCGTGACGGCTGAAACACAAAAGGCATTCAATGCCGTAGAATCATTGAAACCTGGCGATGTTGTGGTGATGGACTTTGGGTACGACGCAGGTGGTGCTGCGGAAGTACATCCGCAAGCCGAGGCGTTTTTTGCGCACTGTATGCAAAAGGGTATCCGCGTCATAGCGTATTCGCCTAGTGAGCAAGGCCCAAGGTTTGCAGATAAAATATGGGAGATATGGAAAGCTCAGGGCAAGGAGTACGGTAAGGACTTTGTAAACCTCGGCTTTTTTGCCGGTGGAGAAGCGGCCCTGGCCTCGTTTGCCAAGAATATACCCGGCTTTGTGGGTACAGATTACTACAACAATAAGACCGAAGGAATGGAGATCTTCGAGGGTGTACAGACTGTGGCCGATGTGAATCTGGTTATAAGCATAAATACTGGGTCCATATTGCCGTGCATTCAGTATTTTCACGGGCCATACGGTACTCCTGTGACAGGTGGAGCTATAGGTACCCAGATATCTCGATATCAGTCGTACGCTGATGCCGGGCAGCTCAAGGGTTATCTTGCAAGTCTCAGAGGTGCGGCTGAATACGAAAAACTGCTTGGCATTGCAGGAACAGCTACTGCTTCAATGGACGCTCAGTCAGTCGCGCACCTTTTCATATTTGTCTTGATCGTCCTAGGAAACATTGGTGAATTTGCGCGCAAAAGACCTAAACAGGCCGCATAAGAAAGGAGGAAGCGAAGCAGATGACTACTGAACTGGGAGTTTGGATAGGTGCTTTTCTTACCCTTGCATTTTGGAGCATTCTCTTCAAAGAGAATCCAGTCTTTGATCTCGCAGAGCACCTCTACGTGGGGCTTGCGGCTGGGCAGGCTATTGTGATGGGGTGGCTCAACGTAAAGAACCTGGCAATAGAACCGATGACTACCGAAGGCAAGATTTCCGCTATCATACCGATTGTTCTTGGACTGCTCCTTTATACGAGGTTTGGTAGCGGTAGCACGAAGTGGTTAAATAGAATACCAACTGCGCTTATGGTTGGAGTCGGTACAGGTTTGGCGTTTACGAGATTTGCCCAATCCGACCTAATGGGCCAGATCGTTGGAACTATGCTAAACCTTGGGACTCTAAACAACATCATAATAGTAGTAGGAACACTTTGTACCATTTCTTACTTCTTTTTCACATCAGAAAACAAAGTCCTGACTGGGACGAACAAAGTAGGGCGAATGATCATGATGATAGCATTTGGCTCTGCATTTGGGAACACGGTTATGGGCAGGCTATCTCTCTTCATAGGAAGGTTACAATATCTGCTGGGGGACTGGTTGGGAATCTTGTAGGAGCGTTTGAGGCTCAGGGCCTCATTGTTTCATATACCGGGATGAAAAACGGGCTGCCTGTGCTTGGGCAGCCCGTGGCATTGCTTCAGAATGACCCTATAGCTCGATAAAACCTCTATCACCGCAGACACTTATAGACGTACCAAACGGCTCCGACATTTTCCTCATATCATCAAGGATCTTCTGGGCTTTTTCACCTCTTGCTACAGCTGGCTTGCCCCTTTGTGACCTTGGCTTTTCATGTCCTAGAGAAATGGGAATAAGCTCGATAGTAGCCAGTTTGTTGTCATTGAAATGGGTTACGGCAATGATGCTCTCCCAATAGACTGGGTCTCCTGGAAAGCCTGACTGGTCGTTATTGCTTCTTTTGTCATACATATCGGCCGGGGTATCTTCAAGCGTAAGGCCGAACCTGTCGTATATGTCTTGAGGATGCTTGTAGACAAGGTCGTTTTGGAAAATGAAGTTGCCAAGGCTGTAGAATATGGGCTTGCCGTTATATATCTCTATCCCGCGAAGAACATGAGGGCCATGTCCAATGAACATATCTGCTCCAGCGTCTATGCAGGCCTTGGCGAACTCTACTATGAAGTCTGCAGGGACAGTCCTGTCTAGTTGAGATTCGTGAGCGTGAAGAGTGAACAGAACCCAATCGGCCTGTCGCCGTGCATCTTTGATCCATTTGGTTATTTCTTCTACATCCTTTGCATTGGGCTTGGTTTCGATGCCCGGAGTATCAGATTCGACGAAAGTTGCCTGGCCAATAGAGATTTCTTTCTCCTCTTCTGGTTGCTCCCAGCCCATCTTCTTTGCCTGTTCCTTCGCTGCCCTCAGCCCCAAAGATTCTTCTATCTGTCCAACGGCCCGAAATTGCTCGCTCGTTACCAAAAACCTTGTTTGGTATCTTAGAGGCGATAGGCCTGGACGGCCTTGGAAGTCGGGTCTGGTATGACCTGCTCTTCCCCAGGGAGCAAAAGACGAACTTGCGGACAGGAGCGCTACTCTCCCAAAAGGAGTTTCACAGTATGCCGGAGACCTGGCTTCTGCAAGATTCTCTCCTACTCCTGCGTGGACGATCCCTTTCTTGTTAAGAGTATCAGTAGTTATACGTAGTCCTTCGTATGAATAGTCTAGAGAATGGTTATTTGCCCTCGCGACTATCTGAAAGCCGGCCCACTTGAGTTCATCTGCGAGCGCAGTAGGTGCTCCGGCGTAAGTGCCTCCGCTTTGGGCCGCAGGGATTCCCTTGAAATCGTTTAGAAGCACTTCCAGATTCGTAAAACCCAGATCTTGCGATCTGATGATGTCGAAAACCTCAACGAAGTCAGGCTCCTTGTAGTCTGAAATCTTTGTCGTAATGAAAGAGTCCCCTGTCAGAGCAATCTTAAAGTTCCTGTTGTTATCGCTCATACCAAACACCTCCTGTAGGTGGTATTCGTCATTTCATGTCAGCCTCCTGCACGAATTATGTCACTACATTGGCTTGTGTTCTATCCTTAAGATGAAGAAGAAGAATTCGTTCTGGACACCCCTAAGGCATACGGGGATAACCTTCTGACCTATGACTGACCTTGATACATGGGGTTGATTTTGATCGCGTAGAAGTATATTGATGAAGTAGACTTGAAAAAGGAAGGGATCCCCTTGAAGTTTTCACTGATTCTCGCGTCAGCGGCGATCTTGGCTTTATTGGTCACTGGTTGCAGTTCGCGACTGCCTTCTGAGCCCATGAAGACGCGCGAAGAACTAGAGGAGATCGCCAGGGCATTTGTGATATCACTCGCTCAAGATAAATATGATGATGCTAGTGAACTACTGGACAAGAAGATGGAGAAAGCTCTACCTGCTTCTGAACTGAAAAGGATTTGGACAAGTCTTTTATCTCAAGCAGGAAACTGGGGACAGATCACAGGCGTGGAGTTTGCCGAGGAATCGGGCTACAGGGTCATCTACGTGACTGGGCTTTTTCAGAATGGATCGGTGGATATAAAAGTAGTTTTCGACAACGAGGGGAAAATCGCCGGATTATGGTTTGGGAGTCTTGTATCAGTTGAGTATGAACCGCCTTCTTATGCTGAAGAAGATCTATTTATAGAAATCGAAGTAGTAGTAGGTGAAGGCAGATGGGCCCTTCCGGGGACACTCACCTTGCCTAAGTCTGCGTCAGCGACTAACAAGGTTCCGGGAGTAGTGTTAGTTCATGGCTCAGGCCCTAACGACAGAGATGAAACTATGGGTCCCAACAAGCCTTTCAAAGACTTGGCTTGGGGATTGGCTTCAAAGGGCGTTGCTGTCCTGCGATATGAGAAGCGGACAAAGGAATATCAGAAGGAGCTTAGCGAAGATCCTCAAGAATCGGCAAAGTTGACCGTCAGAGAAGAAACTATGGAAGATGCTGTAGCAGCAGTAACTCTTCTCAAAACTATAGATGAAATAGATCCCGATAGGATAGCCATAATCGGTCATAGTTTGGGGGGGATGCTAGCTCCTAGGATCGCCCAGATGTGTAACAATGCTACTGATCTCCATGGACCAGATGCGTCCGTAGCAGGGTTGGTGATGATGGCTGCGCCCGCAAGGAACTTGCTAGATTTAGCAGTGGATCAGGCTCAATACCTGGCTAATTTAGATGGGAATGCGGATTCGGATGAGATGGCTAGAATAAGAGAAATCAAAGAAGCGGCTGAGAAGATCAAATCTGGCGCGGTGAGAGATGGAGAGATTGTCCTAGGCGCATATAAGGCGTATTGGGAGGATCTCCTAGCGTATGACCAGGTCAAAACTGCTCAAGGCCTAAGTTTGCCAATTCTGATTTTGCAAGGGGAACAAGACTATCAAGTGACTATGGCAGATGTAAATATATGGAAAACTGCACTGGAAGGGAAACCTAACGTTTCGATTAAGGTATACCCGGATGTAAACCACCTATTCATGAGTGGTTCAGGAAAGGGACCTTCTGAATATATGGAGCGATCTAACGTTTCAGAAGAGGTGGTAAACGACATAGCCAAGTGGGTAAAATCCCTACCTGTCAGTTAGTAACAGACTGTTAACAACTATGGGGGTAGCTAAACCGCAATCCTCAGGCTTAGTCGAAAGTTAAGTTGCAATATATGTTCTGGCATTGTATAATCGAAAACGCTCCTAGAACTTTAGGAATCTTGCGAAGGCAAGTCCCTTCTTAGGTTGCGCGAGTCTGGAAAACATAGTAGTATAAAGGTTGTCAGGAGAGGTACCCAAGTGGCCAAAGGGGGCAGACTGTAAATCTGTTGGCGGATGCCTTCGCTGGTTCGAATCCAGCCCTCTCCACCATAAAGTAACGACGCGGGGTGGAGCAGTCAGGTAGCTCGTCGGGCTCATAACCCGGAGGTCGTAGGTTCAAATCCTACCCCCGCAACCAAATTTGCAGTATCCGTGGTGCTCACATAGCTCAGTAGGCAGAGCGCATCCTTGGTAAGGATGAGGTCACCGGTTCGATTCCGGTTGTGAGCTCCATTTTAATGTTCTGCTTGCATAAAGTAGAGGCATGCCCGTAAGATCAAGATAAAGAAGAATTGTCTAATTAGTTTGGCACAAAACAGTAAATTCTAACGAAAGGGGATTCTATCGTGGCTAAGAAGAAATTCGAAAGAACGAAACCTCATGTGAATATAGGCACCATAGGTCATATAGACCATGGGAAGACGACACTTACGGCTGCAATAACGAAGGTATTGTCTGGCCAGGGGAAGGCGGATTTCACGCCTTTTGACAAGATAGACAAAGCGCCGGAAGAAAGAGCGAGAGGGATAACAATATCCGTATCGCACGTAGAGTACGAGACAGACAAGAGGCACTATGCTCACGTAGACTGTCCTGGACACGCTGACTACATCAAGAACATGATAACGGGAGCAGCGCAGATGGACGGAGCTATTCTAGTAGTATCGGCCGCAGATGGCACGATGCCGCAGACGAGAGAGCACGTTCTTTTGGCGAGGCAGGTAGGAGTTCCTGCGATAGTGGTATTTTTGAACAAGGTAGACATGGTGGATGACGAGGAACTTTTGGAGATATCGGAACTTGAGGTAAGGGAACTTTTGGACAAGTACGATTATCCAGGCGATGACACGCCGGTGATAAGGGGTTCGGCACTAAAAGCATTGGAGTGCGGATGTGGGAAGCCGGAGTGCCAGTGGTGTGGTCCGATACTTAAGCTTATGGATGCAGTAGACGAATATATACCTACGCCTGAAAGGGACATAGACAAACCATTCTTGCTGTCGATAGAAGACGTATTTACGATAACGGGTCGAGGGACAGTAGTTACAGGCAGGATAGAAAGAGGAATGGTGAAGGTAGGGGACCAGGTAGAGATAGTAGGTTTATCTGAGAAGCCAAAGAGCACGGTAGTTACAGGGATAGAGATGTTCAGGAAGACGCTTGACGTAGGACAAGCCGGAGACAACGTAGGGTGCTTATTGCGAGGGATCTCAAAGGACGAAGTAGAGCGAGGCCAAGTATTGGCGAAGCCAGGCAGCATAAAGCCTCACACGAACTTTGGCGCAGAGATTTATGTACTTACGAAAGAAGAAGGCGGAAGACACAGCGCGTTCTTCTCAGGATACAGGCCCCAGTTCTACTTTAGGACCACAGACGTAACAGGGACTGTGACGCTACCTGAAGGGGTAGAGATGGTAATGCCTGGGGACAACGTAAGCATAGAAGTAGAGTTAATAGCTCCGATAGCAATAGAAGAGGGTCTAAGGTTTGCAATACGTGAAGGCGGTCGCACTGTTGCATCAGGTGTAGTTACCAGGATTAAGGAGTGATCATTGTGCGGAGGCAGAAGATTAGAGTTCGGTTAAGAGCCTTCGACCACGAAATACTGGATCATTCAGCCAGTAGGATAGTTGAAACGGCGAAGAGGACAGGAGCGCTTGTGTCAGGGCCAGTGCCTCTTCCTACAGAAAGAAGCGTTTACACTATCCTAACCGCTCCAAACGGAGAAAAGGATATTCGCGAACAGTTTGAGATGAGGGTTCATAAACGTCTAATTGACATAATTGAACCCACAACTAAAACGATGGATGCCCTTACGAGGCTGGATTTGCCTGCTGGCGTGGATATAGAGATTAAGGCTGTGTAAATTTGCGGCTTGTTATGGAGGAGGTGCTGTGCTATGAAGGCCATCCTTGGTAAGAAGGTTGGGATGACCCAGGTGTTTGATGAAGAAGGCAAGCTGATTCCTGTAACCGTCCTTGAAGCCGGTCCTTGCACAGTCGTCGACGTGAAGACTATGGATAGAGATGGCTATGATGCGGTGCAGATTGGATTTGGTTTCGTGAACGAGAGGCGTCTTTCCAAACCTCAGAAGGGATACTTTAAGAGCAAGGGGGTAACTCCCTCTAGGTATCTAAGAGAGTTTAGGGTTGAGCCTGGCGCTTCCCCGAAGATTGGGGATCAGGTAAAGGTGGATGTATTTAAGTCAGGCGAATACGTGGACGTCACAGGAACTTCCCTTGGCAAAGGGTATGCAGGCGGCATAAAGAGATGGAACTTTAGGCGGGGGCCGTCATCTCACGGTTCAAAATACCATAGAGGTCCAGGATCGCTGCAAGCAAGGGACGCTGCCCGAGTCTGGAAAGGCAGAAAGATGCCGGGGCATAAGGGTAGCGAGAGAGTCACCATAAAGAATTTGAAAGTAGTAGATGTAGATCCCGAGAAGAACTTGCTTCTTGTGTACGGAGGAGTACCTGGGAGCAGAGGGTCCTTGGTAATGATTAGAGAGGCTTCTCGGTGAAGCACATAGGTTGTTAAGGAGGGAGCCTCGTGCCGGAAGCGCATGTTTACAATACAGAAGGCGATAAGATAGGCACTGTGAGCCTACCTGACCAATTGTTCAGCGCAGACATCAATAGGGCGCTAATACGGGCAGCTGTTCTTTCTCACCAAAACAATGCGAGATTGGGTACAGCCAGAGCCAAAACAAGAGGGGAAGTCAGGGGAGGCGGCCGAAAACCTTGGAGGCAGAAGGGTCTGGGAAGAGCCAGGCACGGAAGCATAAGGTCGCCCATTTGGAAAGGTGGAGGAGTAGTATTTGGTCCAGAGCAAAGGGACTACAGCTCTCCTTTGCCCAAGAGAATGAAAAGGCAGGCTTTGGCATCTGCCCTTTCACTAAAGGCGTCTGAGGGGAAGATCATGGTGCTTAAGGAACTTAAGATGGATAAACCCAAGACAAAAGAAATCTACGGAATCTTGAAGAAATTAGGGGCCCAAGAGAGTTCCCTGATCATTACTGCAGACGCTGAGCCCAACGTGGTCCTTTCGTCGCGGAATATTCCTGGCGTAAAGGTTACAACCGCAAGGCAGGTATCTACGTACGATGCTATGTCCAAGCGGTACCTCGTGGTTACAGAAGATGCGCTCCGTAAAATGGAGGAGGTATTAGCATGAACCTTACTGCCAGAGATATTATCATAGCTCCTGTTATTACGGAGAAGAGCAATGATCTTACAACACAGGGGACCTATACGTTTAAGGTTCACCCCAAAGCGACAAAAGCTGATATTCAGAATGCAGTTGAGGAGATATTTAAGGTTAAGGTTTTGCAGGTAAATACAATTTCGATGAAGGGCAAACCCAGGAGAATGGGTTACTCTATTGGACGTACGTCGAATTGGAAGAAGGCTATGGTGACCTTAGCCCCAGGGCAGAAGATAGAATTCTTCGAAGGTATTTAGGACACCGTAAGGGAGGGAAATTGGTTGCCGGTAAAAGATTTTAAGCCAACATCACCAGGGCTTCGCCAGCGAGTGTCCGGTACTTATGAAGAGATAACCAAGACTGAACCGGAAAAGAGTCTAGTTGTTTCGAAGAAGAAGTCGGCAGGGCGAAACTCTCAAGGCAAGATAACAGTGCGTCATCGCGGTGGCGGCACGAAACAGATGGTCCGTGTTGTGGACTTCAAACGCGATAAGGAAGGTATTCCCGGCAAGGTTACTGCCATAGAGTATGATCCTGGTCGGTCAGCGCGCCTTGCGCTCATCGTCTACGCTGACGGGGAGAAAAGGTATATTTTGGCTCCTGCAGGGATTAGCGTGGGTGACACTGTCGTTGCGGGGTCAGATGTAGATATAAAGCCTGGGAACGCGCTGCCCCTTAACAGTATACCTACAGGTACATTTGTCCATAACGTCGAGATGGTTCCAGGCAAAGGCGGCCAGATCGCGAGATCCGCAGGGGCGCAGGTTCAGCTTATGGCAAAAGAGGGCGGATATGCTCTGCTCAGACTTGGCTCGGGCGAACAGAGGAAGGTGCCCGTTGAGTGCAAGGCTACTGTGGGTCAGGTAGGTAATGTTGAACACGAGAACACAAGCAAGGGCAAAGCGGGAAGCACCAGGCATATGGGATGGCGTCCAAGCGTACGAGGTGCAGCAATGAACCCAGTGGACCATCCGCATGGAGGCGGAGAAGGGAAGGCTCCTATTGGAATGCCGGGGCCGGTAACTCCGTGGGGCAAGCCTACATTGGGGTATAAGACAAGGAAGAAGAATAAGGCGTCAGATAAACTCATTGTGAAGCGGAGAAAATAATCTAAGGAAGGAGGGGGCGATTATGAGCCGATCCAAGAAGAAAGGGCCCTATGTTGATCTTAAGCTTCTAGCTAAGGTAAGGGCAATGAACGAGAAGGGTGATAAGAGGGTCATAAGAACGTGGGCACGCAGCTCTACAATCGTGCCTGAGATGGTTGGCCATACTATAGCAGTTCACGACGGACGTAAGCACGTTCCCGTCTACATTACAGAAGACGCTGTGGGTCACAAACTAGGCGAATTCGCTCCCACACGTACATTTAGGGGCCATGGATCGCACACACAGCGCTCCACAGCACTGAAGTAAGGGGGTCTATTCGAAACTCATGGAAGCACGTTGCGTAGTAAAACACATAAGAATATCCCCTACTAAAGTGGGCATAGTGGCCGACCTTGTGCGGGGGAAACCAGTTGACGAAGCGCTAGCCATTTTGCGGTTCACTCCAAAAAAGGCAAGTGTGGTTGTGGAAAAAGCTATCCGTTCAGCAATAGCGAACGCAGAGAATAATCATGATATGAGCAGGGACGAGCTATATGTGTCCGAAATACACGTTGGACCAGGTCCGACTCTTAAGAGGTATCATCCTAGACAGAGGGGACAGGCTTTCCCGATTTTAAAGAGAACGTCGCATTTGACTGTAGTATTGAAAGAGAGAGAGGAGGGTTAAGGATTTGGGTCAGAAAGTTCATCCAAAAGGACTTCGTGTGGGCGTGATATACAATTGGGATTCCAGATGGTTTGCCACCAAGGATTTTTCTGAGCTCCTCCTCGAAGACAAGAAGATAAGGGATTATATAAAAGGGAATTTGGGGCAGGCAGGTATTCCAAGGATTGAGATCGAGCGGAAACCACAGGAAATTACCGTGTATATCCACGCGGCTAGACCTGGAATGGTCATAGGGCGTGGAGGTAGCGGTATTGAGAATCTTCGCAAGGATCTTGCGAAGCAGACGGGCAAGAGAGTGAACGTTCATTGTATCGAAGTTAAGAGTCCGGAAACGGATGCCCAGCTGGTAGCTGAAAACGTAGCCGAGTCAATAGCCAGGAGGGTGTCTTACAGGCGAGCAATGAGGCAGGCCATTCAGAGAACTATGAGATCCGGCGCGAAAGGGATAAAGATCAGGGTATCTGGTCGCTTGCAGGGCGCAGAAATTGCTCGAAGTGAAAAGGCAAGCGAGGGTACGGTTCCCTTGCACACACTTAGAGCCGACGTTGACTACGGCTTCGCCGAGGCTCATACAACCTACGGTCGTATTGGGGTTAAGGTGTGGATTTACAAAGGTGATGTCACCCCCTCGAAATCCCAGGGTAAAGCTGCTGAGGGAGGTAATTGATCTATGTTAATGCCCAAACGTGTGAAGTATAGAAAACAGCAAAGAGGCAGGATGAAAGGCCAGGCTTCACGCGGGAATGAGATATTTTACGGTGAATACGGACTCATGGCGCTGGAACCGGCGTGGATTACTGACAGACAGATAGAAGCTGCCAGAGTTGCCCTTACCCGATATATGAAAAGAGGCGGTAAGGTGTGGATCCGAGTATTTCCGGATAAGCCTTTTACAAAAAAACCGGCTGAAACCCGAATGGGTAGCGGCAAAGGCAATCCAGAGTACTGGGTGGCTGTGGTGAAGCCAGGCAGGATTCTCTTTGAAGTTGCAGGAGTTTCTGAGGAAGTAGCCCGAGAAGCTCTAAGGCTGGCAGGAACCAAGCTGCCAATCAAAACGAAGTTTGTGAAGCGACCCGAAGTAATGGGCGCTGTACGGGAAAAGGCGGTGACTGACGATGAAAGTGCAGGAAATTAGAGCGATGAGCGATACGGACTTGAATAAGACCCTTCTGGATCTGAAGGATGAGCTTTTTAACCTGCGCTTTCAGCTCGCAACGGGGCAGTTGGATAACGTGATGAGGATAAGCGAGGTTAAGCGGTCAATAGCACGGGTAAAGACTATTCAGCGCCAGAGAGAATTAGGAAGGTTGGCCCAGGAGGGTTAGAGTCATGGAGCGCGCACAACGTAAGAAGATTGTTGGTGTCGTAGTAAGCGACAAGATGGACAAGACACGTGTTGTCGCAGTTGATACGTGGAAGGTAAGTCCGCTTTACGGAAAGCGGATCAAGTCGACCAAGAAGATACAGGCTCACGATGAAGAGAATATTGCATCTTTAGGGGACAAGGTTCTTCTTATTGAGACCAAGCCCATATCCAAGCAGAAACGCTGGAGAATAGCCGAGGTGCTAGAAGCATCCAAGAGCCCGCTCGGAGGTGACCGAGCTTGATACAACCGCAGAGCAGATTGAAGGTTGCTGATAACACCGGCGCCAGAGAGATTATGTGTATAAGGATACTTGGAAGCGGTTTTAGGCGTTATGCAGGTCTAGGGGACGTCATTGTGGCTTCGGTCAAAGAGGCCACGCCCGGAGGCGTTGTCAAGAAGGGGCAAGTAGTTCGGGCCGTAATTGTTCGGACGAGCACCAATGTTAGGCGTCCCGACGGAACATATATCAAATTCGATGATAATGCGGCGGTCATACTGAAGGATGCTACTGAACCCCAGGGTACTCGTATTTTCGGCCCTGTGGCTCGGGAACTTAGAGAAAAGCGATTTACCAAAATCGTTTCCCTAGCTCCGGAAGTCATATAGCGTCTTGAGAAGGTGGTGGAACTAGTGAATATTCGCAAGGGTGACACAGTCCTGGTAATAAGCGGGAAGTACAAGGGTACCAAAGGTACTGTTCTACGCGCAATGCCCGGGGAGAACAGGTTGATCGTTGAAAGGGTCAATTTGCAGAAAAAACACCAGAGACCGACTCAGGAGTTACCGCAGGGTGGCATAATCGAGAGAGAAGGTCCAATTAGCAGATCTGCTGTGATGCTTGTGTGTCCCAAATGTTCGCGACCGACTAGGATTGGATTCACTGTTACTGATGGCGGAAAACGTAGAGTCTGCAAAAAATGTGGCGAAGTTATTGACAAGTGAGGTCGAGTAACGTGGCGCTTAAGGAACTTTATACTGAAGAAGTAGTCCCTGCCATGGCGAATGAATTTGGCTACAAGAACATTTTCGAGGTACCGAAAATTGAGAAAGTAGTCATTAATATGGGTGTCGGCGAGGCTACTCAAAATCCAGATGCTCTGGAAGCCGCGGTTGCTGATCTTACCAGGATTGCGGGTCAGAAGCCTGTTATTACCAGAGCGAAGAGGTCCATTTCTGCCTTCAAGGTAAGAGAAGGCATGAATGTGGGATGCAAGGTTACTTTAAGGGGAAAGCGAATGTACGATTTCCTCGAGAAACTGTTCAATGTGGTATTGCCCAGAGTGAGAGACTTCCGCGGAATGTCACCTGATGGTTTCGACGGCAGAGGCAACTACTCCATGGGACTTAAGGAACAGCTCATTTTCCCTGAAATCGATTACGATCAGGTAACCAAAATACGTGGTATGAACATTACAATTACCACAACAGCAAAGACAGATGAAGAAGGGCGTTACCTTCTTAGGGCAATGGGTATGCCCTTCAAACGGTAAGGGGGAGATTTCTTGGCTAGCAAAGCCAAAATAAACAAGGCGATGAAGGAGCCAAAATACTCTACGCAAAGAGTCAACCGATGCAAGATCTGCGGCAGATCTGGCGCCTACATGAGAAAGTTCGGTTTGTGCAGGCATTGTTTCAGAGCGTTGGCCCATCGCGGTGAGATTCCTGGCATAAAAAAAGCCAGCTGGTAGGAGGGAGATTATAGATGACACATGATCCTATTGGGGATATGCTTACCAGACTCCGCAACGCCGGCATGGCAAAGCATGATAGGGTAGATGTGCCTTTTTCCAGGACAAAGGAACGGATTCTTATGGTTCTCAAAGAACAAGGGTATATCCGAGACTATGAAGTTGTCCAAGGGAAACCGGTTGCACAACTTAGGGTTTACATGAAGTATGGGCCGGGGAAGACCTGCGCCATTACAGGTATTCGGCAGATATCAAAACCTGGTCTTAGGGTCTATGCCGGTAAAGATGATATTCCGAGAGTTCTGGGAGGGTTAGGAATAGCTGTCATATCTACGTCCAGAGGAATCATGGACGACAGGGCGGCTCGTAAAGAAGGAGTTGGCGGAGAAGTAGTCTGCTACGTATGGTAGGAAGGTACAGGAGGGTTTTCATATGTCGCGAATTGGAACAAAACCCATAAAGATACCCTCAGGGGTTTCTGTAAGCATAGAGGACACTCTGGTTACAGTAAAAGGCCCTAAGGGGACTTTGAGCAATACTATTCATCCGGATATGCACGTGTATATAGAAGATGATGTTGTCAAGGTAGAAAGGCCGTCTGACGTAAAGAAGCACAGGTCGCTTCACGGCCTCACGCGAACCTTGATCGATAACATGGTTGTCGGAGTCACCGAAGGATACGAGAAAGTGCTAGAGATCTCTGGCGTAGGCTATAGGGCTGCAAAGTCCGGAGACAAACTGATTCTGAACCTCGGGTTCTCGAAACCGTGTGAAATAGTACCTCCTAAAGGGATCGAGATTGACGTGCCAGCTCCCAACCAGGTGATAGTGCGTGGAACTGATAAGCAAGTAGTTGGGCAGATTGCGGCGGACATACGGAGATTACGGCCGCCCGAGCCCTATCAAGGGACTGGAGTCAAGTACGCGGGTGAAGTTATAAAGCGCAAAGTAGTCAAGGGCGCCAAGTAGCTCTGTGGAGGAGGGAAAACAATCGATGGCTGTTAAGAAGAGATCTAATGAAAGAGCTAAGCGCCACTTAAGAGTGAGAAGAAAAGTGGCTGGAACGCCCGAGCGTCCCAGGCTCAACGTATTTAGGAGTTCCAAACATGTATATGCCCAGATAATAGATGATGTTAGCCAAAAGACCTTGGTGTCTGCGTCTTCAACCGAACCAGCTTTTAAGGAACTGGGCAAATCCGGAGGCAATATTGAAGGAGCGGCCGCGGTAGGCAAGTTACTGGCCGCAAGAGCTCTTGAAAAAGATATAAAGAAGGTTGTTTTCGACAGAGGTGGTTACGTTTACCACGGGAGAGTTAAGGCTCTAGCAGATGGAGCAAGAGAAGGCGGGTTGGATTTCTAACATGCGGGGTGATTATTTGTTTGCAATAGACGATTCCAATATGGATGGTTACAAAAACCAACCTCAAGAGGAGTTGAAGGACCAGGTTGTCACATTTGGTCCTGTCTCTAAGACAGTAAAGGGAGGTCGCAAGCGAAGTTTTAGAGCGCTTGTGGTCGTTGGAAACGGAAACGGTAAGGTTGGAGCCGGTTTGGGAAAAGCTCAGGATCTTACAGATGCTATTAGAAAAGGTATAGATGATGCCAAAAAGAACCTAATTGAAGTACCAATGAATGGTACTACTATTCCCCATGAGGTCATAGGCGAGTTTGGTGCGGGGAAGGTTCTCCTTAGGCCTGCATCACCAGGTACCGGCATAATTGCAGGACGCGGCGTCAGGCCGGTCATGGAACTCGCCGGAATTCAGGATGTTTTGACCAAATCTCTTGGCTCGTCAAATCCTTACAACGTAGTATATGCAACCATTGAGGCACTCAAAAACCTTCGCAGTGCCCGTGAAATAGGTGAGATCCGTGGCTTGGCCAGGAGAAGGGAAAAAGGCGACGAAGCGGAGGTCGGTTCTAATGGAATTGCATGATGTATTATCACCAGTTCCCGGATCGGTCAAGAAACCCAAGAGGAAGGGGCAGGGGTTAGGTTCTGGTACCGGAAAGACTGCAGGTCGTGGGCAGAAGGGGCAGAAGTCCAGATCCGGAGGAGTGAAGCCGCCTGGGTTTGAAGGCGGGCAGACGAAACTTGTTAGACGTGTCCCTAAGAGGGGCTTCAAGAACATATTTGGCAAGGAATATGGCACCGTAAACGTTGGTGAGATTAACGTATTTGAGGATGGAAGCGAGGTAGGCCCAGAAGAATTGAGGAATGCCGGGCTTATCAGAAGAAATCGGGAATATGTAAAAATACTTGGTGAGGGTGAAATAGACAAGGCTCTTACCGTTACGGCACATGCATTTTCCGCTTCTGCGAAGGAGAAGATCGAAGCCGCAGGCGGCAGAGCCGAGGTGATATAGATGATATCGATGATAAGAAATGCCTGGCGTGTTCCAGACTTAAGGAGACGAATGCTCTTTACCATGGGTATGCTCGTTGTCTTTAGGGCTGGAGTTGCAGTACCTGTGCCGGGCATTATTCCCGAGGTTGTAGCGGACTTGTTTCAACAGGGCACCTTGTTTGCTTTTATGGACCTTTTCTCAGGTGGTGCTATGAGGAATTACTCTGTATTTGCGATGAGTATCTATCCTTATATCAATAGCTCCATCATCATCCAGCTTCTGACTATGGTAATTCCCAAATGGGAAGACATGTCAAAAGAGGAGGAAGGAAGGGAGAAGCTTCAAGATTACACAAGGTACGGCACGGTAATTCTTGCCGCTGTACAGGCAACCGGTATGACTTTGGGCATCAGGGCTCAGGGAGCTCTTGTATCGACTTCGATCTGGTTAGTAATAGAGGCTGTGCTCAGCCTTACCGCCGGCACGGTGTTTCTAATGTGGCTCGGAGAGCTAATTACGGAAAAAGGTATAGGCAACGGTATTTCGCTTTTCATCTTTGGCGGAATCGTGTCCGGAATACCAAGAGAACTCGGCACTATCTACGTCTTATTGAAGGCAGGGCAGACTAAATGGTACAATGTGCTGGGATTGCTCCTTATATCTCTTGGAACACTCATCGCTGTGATTTGGGTTACTGAGGGAGAACGTCGTGTGCCTGTACAGTACTCCAAAAGAGTTGTCGGCAGGAAAATGATGGGTGGCTATTCTACCCACATTCCCATACGGATAAACCAAGCAGGCGTTATTCCGGTGATTTTTGCGTCTTCATTGTTGGCTCTTCCGGCTACTTTGGCCACGTTTATCCAAGCTCCGTGGGCCAAGTCGTTGGCGGCGTTTTTTGACTATTCGCAACCTTGGTATACTGTTATCTATGCTGCTTTGATATTCGGGTTTACGTTTTTCTACACATCTATGGTCTTCAACCCAGTGGAAGTAGCAGACAACATAAGAAAATACGGTGGTTTCATCCCAGGTGTCCGAGCAGGACGGCCAACGGCTGATGTGCTAGGCAGGGTGGTCAATCGAATAACGTTTGTGGGTGCGCTGTTTCTTGCGTTGATTGCGATTTTGCCTAGTTTCATGATGCAGCTAACCGGTCTGTCCGGTTTCCAAGCACTGAGCGGTACGGCAATGCTAATCGTTATAGGTGTGGCGCTTGAAACTATGAAGCAGATTGAAGCTCAACTAGTAATGCGTCATTATGATGGTTTCTTAAAGTGAGGAGAGCGTAGTGAAACTTTTGTTTTTGGGTCCGCCAGGCGCAGGAAAAGGAACCCAGGCAAAGATAATAGCAGAGAAATTCGGGTTGCTACATATTGCGCCCGGTGATATCTTCAGGCAAGAGGTCAAAGAAGGCACAGAACTTGGACACCTAGTTGAAGGAATAATGGCTCGAGGTCAACTAGTTCCTGACGATGTCACAGTGCGAATTATTGAGAAAAGGCTGAACTCGCCGGAGGCTCGGGAAGGCTTTGTCTTGGATGGATTTCCCAGGAATCTAGCTCAAGCGGAAGCGCTCAGGTCTATGCTCGAGGACAAGGGAGAGCAGCTCGACCTAGTGATAGATTTGCTTGTTCCTGAAGAGGAACTGCTAGAGCGGTCAAGGACACGCAGGGTTTGCTCCAAATGTGGCAAACCTTACAATCTGAAACTGGATCCGCCCAAAGTAGAGGGCAAATGTGATGTTTGCGGCGGCGACCTTGTGACTCGCCAAGATGACAAAGAAGACACCGTTAGGGAACGCTTTAGAGTGTATCATGAGGAAACCGAGCCATTGCGTGAATACTATACGAAATCTGGAATTCTTGTGTCTATAGACGGCTGTGGTGAAGTGGAATGCGTGTGCGACCGAGTCATCGCATCCCTCTCAGACAGAGGACTAATTAAGGAAGCGATAGAGGAATGATTGTTCTTAAGACTCGAGAGGACCTGTCTATTATGCGTATGGCCGGGCAGATTGCAGGACAGTGTCTGGCCATGGTCGGCGAGATGATAAGGCCCGGGGTTTGCACGCGAGACCTTGATAGGGCAGCGGAAGACTTCATAAGGAGTAGGGGTGCTATTCCAACTTTTAAGGGTTATAATGGATTTCCGTGTTCTTTATGTACGTCAATTAACGAAGTAGTTGTACACGGTGTACCCGGAGACTCAAGGTTGGAAGAAGGAGACATTATAGCCATAGATGTAGGAGCTACCTTCCAGGGATTTGTAGGCGATACCGCGGCTACTTTTCCTGTAGGTGCTGTTTCCGGGGACGCCCTTCAGCTTATTCGGATCACTAAAGAGGCTCTTTACACAGGAATTGAAGCCGCCCAGGCAGGTGCTCACATTGGTGACATTGGGCATGCGATCGAGGGATTTGTTAGGAAGCATGGGTACAACGTGGTCAAAGAATACGCAGGCCACGGCGTAGGGAGATCTATGCATGAGGACCCAATCGTTCCTAATTATGGTAGACCAAAAACGGGACCTGTTCTGCGCCCTGGTATGGTTATAGCTATTGAGCCTATGGTCAATATTGGTGGTTCCGAAGTCATTACCTATCCAGACATGCATGTCGTAACGAGAGACGGCTCACTGTCAGCTCATTTTGAGCATACTGTGGCCATTACTGAAGAAGGACCTGTGCGTCTGACTGAAGTTTAGCGTAGTTTTGGGATTGCTGGTAATTTATATTAATGAGGGGGAATAACATGCCGAAACAAGACAGCATTGAGGTAGAAGGCAGAGTAATAGAGCCGCTTCCCAATGCCATGTTTCGGGTAGAGGTTGAAGGTGGGCATGTAGTTTTGGCTCATATCTCTGGGAAGATGAGGATCAATTTTATCAAGATCCTTCCAGGGGACAAGGTACTTGTAGAGCTGAGCCCATATGACCTTACCCGCGGCAGAATTGTCCGTCGTCTTAAGTGAGGACAAAGGGATATCTTCCTTTTTAAGAAAGAGGGGGTTACTCATATGAAGGTACGGCCTTCTGTGAAAAAGATGTGCGATAAGTGCCGTGTGATCAGGCGTCACGGCCGAGTTATGGTGCTTTGCCCTAATCCAAAGCACAAACAGAGACAGGGTTGACTGGGGGTGAGATTATATGGCTCGTATAGCAGGCGTCGATTTGCCTAGAGATAAAAAGGTTTTTGCGGCCCTCCCATACATCTACGGTATTGGACCGACTCGTGCCAAGGAGATCCTGGAATCTACCGGGGTCGATCCGGATACTCGCGTGCGAGATCTTACCGAGGAGGAAGTAGCGCGCATTAGGGACTTTATTGACAATAACTATAAGGTTGAAGGCGATCTGAGGATGGAAGAGCAACTCAATGTTAAGCGCCTAGTCGACCTTGGAACATATAGAGGCCTAAGGCATAGACGAGGGTTGCCGGTTCGAGGCCAAAGAACTCAGACAAATGCGCGTACGCGTAAGGGTCCGAAGAAAACCGTCGGCGTGCGGCGCAAAAAATAGAATTCAAGGAGGCTAGATAGGACTTGGCCAAACGGAAAGAAAGAGTAAGAAGAAAGGAAAAGCGTGTCGTCGAAAGAGGCGTGGCTCACATAAAATCCACGTTCAATAATACTATCGTGACCATAACTGATCAAAATGGCGGTGCGGTTTCTTGGGCTTCTGCCGGAAAGCAGGGTTTCAAGGGCTCCAGAAAAAGCACGCCTTTCGCAGCGCAGCTCGCGGCCGAATCAGCGGCAAAAGAGGCGCTTGATGTGGGCATGAGAGAAGTGGAAGTATGTGTAAAGGGACCGGGTTCAGGGAGAGAAGCGGCTATTCGCGCTTTGCAGGCCGCAGGTCTTGAGGTGACTGTAATCAAGGATGTTACTCCTGTTCCACATAACGGATGCCGTCCGCCGAAGCGGCGAAGAGTTTGAGGGAGGCCAAAAATGAGTAGATATACGGGACCAGTTTGCAAACTATGCAGACGAGAAGGTCAGAAGCTGTACCTTAAAGGTGATAAGTGCTATACAAAGTGCACTCTGGAAAAGCGACCTATGCCTCCAGGGATGCATACTAGGACGAGACGTGCAAGTGAGTATGGTTTGCAGCTTAGAGAGAAGCAAAAAGCAAGGAGATTTTACGGAGTAGGCGAAAGCCAGTTCCGATTGTATTTCAAACAAGCTGTAAAGGTTAGAGGTGTAACGGGTCAGACCCTTATGCAGAACCTCGAAAGACGGCTTGACAACGTAGTTTACAGGGCAGGGTTTGCCAGATCAAGGAATGAGGCGCGGCAGATCGTAAATCACGGTCATGTGGCGGTCAACGGGCGCAAAGTCGATATTCCATCATATCTCGTAAGTCCTGGAGATGAGATTTCTATTAGGCCTAGGTCTCTGAAAATGGAGAGGTTCAAATCCATGGCCGAGTACCTTGCAGATTACACTCCACCTGCCTGGATCTCGCTAGATCCTCAGAACTGGAAGTGTGTGTTTGTGAGATTACCCGAGAGGGACGAAATCGATGTTCCTGTGGATGAGCGGTTTATTGTTGAGCTTTACTCCAAGTAGTTGTTCAAGGAAAGTGTGTTAAACAAAGGGGGGCTCACATATTGTTCGACTTGATCGAGCCAAGAATTCAATGCGAGGAAATCTCGCCTGACAAGAAATACGGGCGGTTTGTCGTGGAACCCTTGGAAGAAGGATACGGTGTTACTTTGGGCAATTCGTTGCGGCGAGTTCTGCTGTCATCGCTTCCTGGTGCTGCTGTTACTAGGGTAAGGATAGATGGGGTGCTCCACGAATTTGCTACCATACCCGGACTCAGAGAAGATGTAACCGATCTCATACTCAACATCAAAGAATTGGTTTTCAAATTGCACAGTCCTGGGGCGAAATATGCCCGTATCGATAAAGAGGGGCCGGCGATTATTACGGGGCATGACATCATTTCAGATCCTGATATTGAGGTCATTAATCCAGATACGCATATTGCGGAGTTGGATGAAGGTGGCAGGCTCTTTTTGGAGCTGACAGTTGAAGACGGACGTGGATATGTTACTCAAGATGACAATAAGGGCGTAAATCAACCTATAGGCGTCATAGCTATAGACTCGCGGTTCACGCCGATTACTAAAGTCAATTTCCAGGTGGAAGATACCCGTGTTGGGCAAAGGACGGACTATGACAAACTGACTCTTGAAGTCTGGACAGACGGAAGCCTTAGGGCCGATGAAGCTGTTGAAACTGCCGCGGGCATACTAATCAGCCATCTCGAGCTTTTCCGCAACATCTCAGTCGATATGGAAGAAGATGTTGTTGAAGACGAATTCGAGGAGAAGTCGGAATTTGAAAAACTCCTCGAAATGCCTGTGGAAGAACTGGAACTCTCGATGAGGGCGTACAACTGCCTCAAAAGAGCCGATATAGACACGGTTGGGCAGCTCATACAAAAAACCGAACAAGAGATTTCCAAGGTTAGAAACATGGGTAAAAAGTCCCTCGAAGAGGTAAAAACGAAGCTGGCTGAACTAGGGTTAGCTTTCCGCCTAGAAGAGGAATGAGGGGGAGACGAAGTTGGGTTATTCACGATTTGACAGGCCTACTGCGCAACGCAAGGCGCTCCTTCGCGGGCTTGTAACGTCGCTGTTGGAGAACGAACGAATAGAGACTACTCTTGCAAAGGCCAAAGAATTACAGCCTATTGCTGAGAAGATGATTACCATTGCAAAGAAAGATACGCTTGCGGCTAGGCGACAGGCGCTTGCATATATAACTGACGAGGATACAGTGACGAAACTGTTTGAGACAATAGGACCTAGATACGCACACCGCCAAGGCGGCTATACCAGAATAATCCAAACCGGCCAGCGAAGGGGAGACGGTTCTCCTATGGCTATATTGGAGCTCGTTGAGCCAGAGAAATAGAAGGTTGAATGGAACAATGAATGTAGATGCCAGTCGTATTGAGATCAAGGGCTTAACCCACACTTACCAGGTGGACGAGTCACATAGCGTAATGGCTCTATCTGGGGTTGACCTTGCCATAGACGAGGGAGAGTTCTTAGTAATCTTAGGGCCCAACGGTTCAGGGAAATCTACTTTGGCTAAGCATCTAAATGCTCTTCTGCTGCCGGATGAGGGAGATGTCTGGGTTTTTGGGATGAACACAAAAAATCCTGAGTTCACGTGGGAGATCAGGAAGAATGCTGGCATGGTGTTTCAAAACCCTGATAACCAGCTTGTGGCTACTGTTGTTGAAGAGGACGTGGCATTTGGCCCTGAGAATCTGGGCGTTGAGCCGAAAGAGATTAGAGAAAGGGTGGCACGGGCGCTTGAGTCTGTAGGGATGACCAAGTTTGCCCATCATGCACCACATTTTCTATCCGGAGGCCAGAAACAAAGAGTCGCTATCGCCGGAATACTTGCTATGGAGCCAAAGTGCGTGATTCTCGATGAGCCTACCGCGATGCTTGATCCTATCGGCAGAGAAGAAGTAATGGAAACCATTACTAGGCTTAACCGGGAGATGGGAATAACAATTGTCCACATAACCCACTACATGGATGAAGCCTTGTACGCCGACAGGGTCGTAGTGATGAATGAAGGGAAGATCGTAATGCAAGGAACTCCAAGGGAAGTCTTTGAAGAGGAAGAGACTCTGTCCGCCCTTGGACTCGATGTTCCGCCTGTAGGTAAACTTGCCCATATGCTGGCTTCTAGCGGTATTGGAATAGATCCGGGAGCACTCAATGTAGATGAACTGGTGGATGAATTATGTCAATTGAAGTAAGGAACTTAAGTCACATATACACGCAAGGGGCGTTAACGGAAGCCTTTGCTCTGTCTGACGTCTCTTTTACAATCGAAGACGGGGAGTTTATCGGTCTGATAGGTCCGACCGGTTCAGGCAAGTCGACGCTGATTCAGCATCTTAACGGGCTTTTGAAGCCTTCTTCAGGCACTGTACTTGTTGATGGGGTGGACATTTGGTCAAAAGAGGTCAGCCTGAAGAAAATAAGGCAGAAGATTGGCCTGGTATTTCAGTATCCTGAACAGCAGGTGTTCGAAGAAACGGTTTTCGACGACATAGCATTTGGTCCGAGGAATCTTGGATATTCTTCCGATGAAGTGAAAAGCAGTGTAGAAACAGCTAGGGAAATGGTAGGGCTTGAAGCAGAACTTTTGTCTCGTTCACCTTTTGATCTGTCAGGAGGGCAGCTTAGAAGGGTGGCCGTAGCAGGTATATTAGCAATGAAACCTGATGTGCTTGTTCTGGACGAGCCCGCCGCAGGGCTGGATCCGAGGGGCAGAAAAGACATACTGGATAACATCAAAAGACTACATGAGACTGGAATCACTGTAGTGTTGGTATCCCACAATATGGAAGATGTGGCCTATTTTTGCGAGAGGATCTTGGTTCTCAACGAAGGCAGACTGGTCGCAGATGGACCGCCAAGAGAAGTCTTCACTCAAGGGACTTTCCTCGAGTCCATCGGCCTCAAGCCACCAGAGGTCACAGTCCTCATGCAGAAACTAAAAAGTAGAGGTTGGAGCGTTAGGGAAGACGTTCTGACCGTTGAGGAAGCCTACAAAGAGATCACATGTGATTTGGAGAAAAAGGGGGTAGCGTTGGCATGATTTCAGGCGGAGCAATAATTGGCCAGTATTATCCCGCAAATTCAATAGTGCACTCCCTGGATCCAAGGGGCAAGATACTCATATCCATAATGTTTATGATAGTGCTATTTGTAGGCAACAACTTTTACGCTTTTTTGGTGACAGGTATCTTTACTTTGGTTTGTGTGCTTCTTTCAAAGGTCCCCCTAGGAATGCTAATAAGAGGTCTTAAACCAATCATCTTTATCATGATTTTCACGATGGCTCTTCACATATTTCTTACGCCTGGACCGACGATGTTCGAAATAGGTCCTCTTAAGGCAACGTGGTCCGGATTAGTACAGGGGCTATTCATAGGTCTGAGGCTTATTATCCTTATCACTTTTACGTCGCTTCTTACTTTGACCACTTCTCCTATAGAACTCACAGACGGGCTCGAGGACATACTGAAGCCTTTGTCGAAAGTCGGAGTCCCGGCGCATGAGATTGCAATGATGATGACAATTGCACTCAGATTCATACCTACCCTGCTAGAAGAGGCCGACAGGATCATGAAAGCCCAGATGGCCAGGGGGGCGGATTTTGAGTCAGGGAACATGATAGAAAGAGCAAAGAGCCTGGTGCCGCTTTTGGTCCCTCTGTTTGTTAGCGCTTTTCGGCGAGCCGACGAACTAGCCATGGCTATGGAGGCCCGTTGTTATCGTGGCGGCGAAGGAAGAACTAGGATGAGGGAACTTAAGCTCACAAATGAAGATTTTTTGGCCATTGGTATGACTGTTTTAATGTCGTGCCTTGTGATCTACACAAGGATTAGATTTGGGCCTGTTTTGCAGCAGGTCATAGCGTGATTGTGCGAGTGAATAGTGGCGTCGTGGGAACTAACAGAATTAAGATGGTCATTCAGTATGACGGGACGATGTATGCAGGATTTCAAAGGCAGATAGGCTTTTTGAGTGTTCAGGAGGTCCTAGAGGACTGCCTCGGAGAGTTGTTAGGCCACCGCGTTAAGGTGCGTGCATCAGGTAGGACCGACGCGGGAGTGCACGCCAGAGGGCAAGTGATTGCTTTCAACACATCATCTCCGATTCCTGCGGAGAGAATACCGAGAGCTCTCAACGGACTGCTTCCTGACGACATAATTGCCAATTCGGCAGAGTTGGTTGACCGGGCATTTGACCCAGTGAGAGACGCAGTGAGCAAGACTTATTGTTACAGAATATGGCGAAAGGAAGACCTCTTGGTATTTGCTAACAGGTACGTTCTATGGTATCCTGGCTCGTTGGATTTTGGATTGATGGTTCAAGAAACGGCGGACTTCTTGGGCACAAATGATTTTTGCAATTTCAGAAACGAAGGTTCTTCGGCAAAGACGACTGTGCGCAATGTTTTGGAGGCAAAATGGGTAACAAGAGACATGGAAGATGAGAAGGATGTCTTGTGGGAGTTTTGGGTGACCGCAGACGGATTCTTGTACCGAATGATAAGATTAATGGTTGGGACTCTGATTGACATAGGAAGAGGGTATCTTCCACAGGGCACAGTTAGAAAAGCGCTGGATACGGGTGCAAGGGATCAGAACATGAAGATAGGCAGGTGTGTCCCGGGTAAAGGGCTGTGTCTTGAAAGAGTTCAATTCTCTTGACCCGCAAAAAAAGCATGGTTAGAATGAGTATTGCTTGTACGGTGGCATAAGGAGGTTTTAACATTGGGCGCAACTTATATGGCTAAACCTGGTGAGGTTCCGCGAAAATGGTGGATTATTGATGCAAAAGGCAGATCATTAGGCAGGGTTGCTTCTCTTGCGGCTGCATTGCTTCGTGGGAAACACAAACCTGAGTTTACCCCTTCTGTTGATATGGGTGACAGTGTGATAATAATCAATGCAAAGGATGTTGCACTGACCGGTAAAAAAAGAGATCAGAAGATATACTTTACCCACTCCGGATATCCCGGCGGGGACAAGTATATTCCATATAAGATCATGATGGAGAAGTTTCCGGAACGGGTTGTAGAAACTGCAGTTAAGGGTATGCTTCCCAGAAATCGTCTTGGGAAGAAGATCGAGAAACGGCTTTTTGTGTACAAGGGTTCTACGCACCCTCATCAGGCACAAAAACCCGAGTTGTGGCAGGGAGGGATATAGAGAATGAGTTCCATAATGGCAACAGGCAGGAGAAAGACCGCCTCAGCTAGAGTAAGGGTTTTGCCTGGCACAGGTAGAATTACGTGTAACGGCAAAGAACTCTCCGAGTATTTCGCCGATCCAGTTCTGGAGTCTCATGTTGTTTCACCTCTGCGTTTGACTCAAACGGAAGGCAGGTTTGATGTCTACATAACAGCAGAAGGTGGCGGCTTGAGCGGTCAGGCCGGAGCAGCGAGGCATGGTATCGCAAGGGCTTTGCTGCAGGTTGATGAGAATTACCGTGATGTGCTCAAAAAAGCAGGGTATCTTACTCGCGATCCTCGTATGAAGGAACGCAAGAAGTACGGTCTCAAGAAGGCAAGAAAGGCATCGCAGTTCTCGAAGCGTTAACATATAACTGTTGGCCACGGCGAGTTTCCTGCGTTTGGCGCAGGATCTATGATGGACTTAGGCATCGACAATTCAATGTTGAGGGGTGCCGTGGGAATGACAAGAGCCAAAAGAAGACGGGGCAAGCGGAAACGCAGGCCCCTTTTTTGGTGTAAATCAATAATTGGTCTGGTTCTTGCCTTGGTTGCAGGTTGGTTCCTTCTTGGACTAGCCGGGGGTCGTGTCGAAACCCCGGCTTTGGCCACAGGTCCTCTTACTGGGCAGATCGTCCTTATCGATCCAGGGCATGGCGGGATCGACCCAGGTGCTTGCGGCCTGATCTTTTTCGAAAAAGATATTGTTTTGGATGTAGGTCTGCTCTTAGGACAGAAACTGGAACGGGCTGGGGCAAATGTTGTTTACACACGCACAGGCGATGATATTGAACCAAACGAAGAATCTGGCACTAGCACGTACAGACGCTCCCTTATTGAAGACTCGAAGGCAACGATTGTGGTGTCGATCCACTGTAATGACTTTGAGGATCCCCGCATAAAAGGAGCCCAAGTGTTTTACAAGAGTTCAACTAACGAGTTATCTGGTCGTTTGGCTGAGTTGATCCAAAAAGAGCTAGAGGCGAGTACAGGTACTTCGCGTGAAGTTTCAGACGAGATAGATCACTTCATGCTTGAGGGCACTCAAGTCCCCGCGGTTACTGTAGAGTTAGGGTTTCTATCTAATCCCGATGAGGAAAAGCTCTTGGGTTCTCCCGGTTATCAAGAGACTCTGGCCGACTGCATATGCAATGCTGTCATCTTGTTCTCAAAAGGTGAGTACTGACCGGCCCGGGCATATGGTTTCTATATGACGTTTTGGAGACGAATTGTCCTACCGCCTATTGCAAAGAAGGAATTTCCGGGTTATGCAAGAATGAATAAGTCAGGAGTATTCATTGATTCCCGGGGTCGCATTCAGAGTAGCTCTGTTCAGACACCAAATACCATTCAGCGGCGCAGTGCGGAAGGCTTGCATCCTATCTATGGAAAGGAGGTTTGAAGCATGCAAGGCAATGTAGTTCTTGCAGGTCTATCACCCCATCCTGCGATCATCATTCCTGAGGTGGGGCGCGGAGAAGAACAAAACGCTATAAACACTGTACGTGCAATGGATGAACTGGGGAAGGCTTTTTGTGATGTGGACATTGACACTCTGGTAATAATTACGCCTCATGGCCCTGTATTTTCGGATGCAGTTTCAATGCTCGGCAATAAGACCCTGCAAGGCGATTTCGGCGATTTTGGTGCAGCGAGGATCAAGCTAGAGGTCGAAACGGACTTGGAATTGGTGGAATGCATAAGAAAAAACAGCCAACATTCTTCCATTCCGTGCGTGATTCTCGATAGGCGCAATGTCCTCAGGTATGGAGCAGGGGCGCGACTTGACCACGGTGTGTTGGTTCCTCTTTATTACTTAAGAAAGCATGGGTTCTCGAAGCCCGTTATAGTGGTGAATATTGGATTTCTCCAATATACAGACCTATACAGGTTTGGCCGTACCATCACGGAAAGTGCGTCTGAACTGGGAAAGAAAGTAGCTGTTTTGGCCTCGGGAGATCTTTCCCACAGGTTACAACCTGGGGCGCCAGCGGGCTACAATCCAATGGGTAGCATCTTCGATGAAACCCTCGTAGACTACCTTAGCAAGTTCTCTGTGGAAGATATCTTGACTATGCCGTCGGACCTTATACAAGATGCGGGTGAGTGCGGGCTTAGGCCCATATGTATTATGTTAGGCACCCTCGATGAGGCGCAGGTTGTCCCAAGAGTCTTATCGTACGAAGGACCGTTTGGGGTTGGCTATGGAGTGGCACTCTTTACTCCCAAAGACTGGAATCCCTCATACTCACGGTTGGATAAGATTATGAGAACTAAGAAGGAAAAGATAGAAAGACTCCGTTCAGAAGAATCCTATCCAGTGTCTTTGGCTCGCAGGACTGTTGAGACATACATTCGAGAGGGGAAGATACCCGCTTTTGAGGATGTTCCGGAAGAGTTCAGAGGACGGGCAGGGGTATTTGTGACTATCCATAAAGAAGGGGATCTAAGAGGCTGTATAGGCACTACCGAGCCCACGCAATCAAACATAGCCGAAGAGATAGTCATAAATGCCATAAATGCCGCGACTAGGGATCCGAGATTTCATCCGATTAGTCGGGATGAACTTGATGCTCTGGAATACTCTGTAGACATCTTGTCGGAGCCTGTGAAAGTAACCGATCTTTCAGAACTCGATCCCAAAGTATACGGTGTCATATGTGAGAAGGGAAATCGGCGAGGCTTGCTTTTGCCAGATCTGCCGGGAGTCGATACTGTATCTGAGCAGCTCTCCATAGCGAAGAGGAAAGCAGGCATCGATCCATATGACAAAGACGTCACGATTTACAAGTTTACTGTAAAAAGGTACACGTAGAAACCAAATGAGAGTTAGAACGGGAGGTTAGGCAAGGTTGAAGGAAGCGCTGCACTGGGAGTCTGGTAGACAAGGTGCCGTTAGGTGCAGGCTTTGCCCTCATTCATGCTCTATTGATCTGGGCAAGTCGGGGATATGTAGGGTTAGGCAGAACTATGAGGGCCGTCTTTATTCTGAGAACTACGGACGGGTTACCTCGATTGGCCTTGACCCTGTAGAGAAGAAGCCCTTGTTTCACTTTCATCCCGGAGGTTTGCTGCTTTCAATTGGGACCTATGGCTGTAACCTTAGGTGTAAGTTCTGCCAAAACTGGCAGATTTCCCAAATGACGGCTCCCTACTATTCATACACACCCGAAGAAATAGTTAAAACGACTGTATCGCAGCAGAAAGTGTATCCTAGCACTGTTGGCATTGCCTACACGTACAATGAGCCGACAGTGTGGTTTGAATTTGTTTTGGAATGTGCCCAGCTGGCGAAATCAAGAGGACTATCCAATGTTCTTGTAACCAACGGCTATATATGCAGCGAGCCTCTTCATGATCTTCTGCCTTTTCTAGATGCGCTGAACATTGATGTCAAGGCGTGGGATGATGACTTCTACAAACGCATGGTGAGTGGGAGGATAGAACCGGTCCTTAGGACGGTTGAAGAGGCCTACTCGTCCGGCACCTGGGTTGAAGTAACGTACCTTGTTATACCCGGCGAAAATGACTCAGACGAGGACATAAGAGGGGTGGCTCGCTGGCTTTCCGGGATTTCCAAAGACATACCGCTACATCTTTCGAGGTTCTTCCCCGCGTATCAGGTCGATCTTCCACCGACTCCGCTTGATACTTTGGAGAGGTTGAGAGAAATCGCACGGGAAGACCTTCACTATGTGTACATTGGAAACGCGATAAAGAAAGGATATGCTGATACTTTCTGCCCTAACTGTGGGCAGGCCCTGTTGGTTCGGGGTGGACTTGAATTGGAGCGCTCCTTTCTCAAAGAAAGGGCTTGTCCTGCCTGCGGCAGAGAATTAGAGTTTGTAGGTAAAGTATGGATATGATCGCATGAACGCATAGATAATCGAGAACAGTATCTACGATTTGGAGGGAAGTTTATTGGCACGCAAAAAGGTCATAATAATGGGAGCAGCGGGAAGAGATTTTCACAACTTCAACACTGTGTACAGGGAGGATCCCAACGTCGAAGTCGTATGTTTTACCGCTACCCAAATTCCTGATATAGAAGGCAGGACTTATCCGCCAAGGCTTGCTGGGCCATTGTATCCAAATGGGATTCCCATTTACGCTGAGTCGGAACTGGCTGATCTTATCAAGAAGCATGAGATAGACGAGGTCGTTTTCTCATACAGCGACATTTCTCACGAAAATCTCATGCACAAAGCTTCTGCAGTGCTTGCTGCAGGGGCTAACTTTAGTCTCCTGAGTTACCGTGCAACTGCTATTGAATCAAGCAAACCTGTGATTTCTGTGTGTGCAATCAGGACGGGTGTTGGCAAAAGCCAGACTACTAGGAGAGTTGCCCAGATCCTTAACGAGCGAGGCTTGAAGACCGCAGTGATTCGTCACCCTATGCCTTACGGAAATTTGGAGGAGCAAATCTGGCAGAGGTTTGCTACTTACGAAGATCTAGACCGCCACAAGTGTACCATTGAAGAGCGAGAGGAGTATGAACCTCACATCGATAGGGGCATATTGGTTTTTGCGGGAGTAGACTACGGTGAGATCCTAAAGAGAGCCGAAGAAGAAGCAGATGTCATTTTGTGGGATGGTGGTAACAACGATGTACCGTTCTACAAGGCGGACTGTCAGATCGTACTCGTAGACCCGCACCGGCCAGGTCACGAAGTGAGCTACCATCCGGGTGAGACAAACCTTAGGATGGCAGATATTGTTGTCATAAACAAGATAGATACCGCAGACCCCAAGAATGTAGATCAGCTGAGGGATACAATAAGAAGAGTCAATCCTGACGCCATTATTGTTGAGGCTGCATCTCCCATATTTACAGATGAACCCCGGAAGATAACTGGGAAAAAGGTTCTTGTTGTAGAAGACGGCCCGACCCTTACGCATGGCGAGATGCCTTATGGAGCAGGTATGATCGCAGCTAGCAAATGGGGGGCACTGGAGACGGTTGATCCGAGGCCTTGGGCTGTTGGATCAATAAGACATACTTTTGAGAAGTATTCCCACATTGGTCCTTTGCTGCCTGCAATGGGTTACTCAGACAAGCAGATTAGAGAACTGGAAGAGACTATAAAAAGTGTTCCTTGCGACGTAGTCCTTATCGCAACGCCAATAGATCTTAGGCGGGTTGTGAACATTGACAAGCCGACAGTACGCATTCGCTACGAATTGCAGGAGATCGGTACTCCGTCATTGGAAGAAGCCATGAAGATGGTAGGAGTGATATCGTAGAAACGCGCAGGTTTTCTAAGGTATCGAGAAGGAGCGGTTCGATGGCCGCTCCTTTTGTATGGTTTTTCCTAGACTCCTTGGATGTATTCTAATATCATGGAGGATAAAGCGGAGTTGAAAAGGGGGGAATGGGGCTCAAAAGCCCTGCGAGATTGAATTGGGAGACTGTACTATCAACATTTTTGGTTGTGTTTCTGGCTGAACTTGGGGACAAGACGCAGCTTTCTACAATGGCCTTAGCGGCTTCCGAAAAGGCAGCTTGGAGCGTTTTTGTGGGTTCGGCTCTGGCGCTTGTCTTGTCGTCTTTTATTGGCGTTTTGGTTGGGGCTAGCCTATACCGCGTAGTACCTCCACATATTATAAAGTATTGCGCAGGGGGAGCTTTCGTGCTAGTTGGGGTTTTGATGCTTCTGGGCAAGGTCTGAAGCAATTGGAGTGTATTGAATAGGTGCGTCTTTGAAGATAGTATTAGTATACAACTAGGTGAGACAGTGCGCCCGTAGCTCAAAAGGACAGAGCGTTGGCCTCCGGAGCCAAAGGCTGCGCGTTCGATTCGCGCCGGGCGCACCATGTGATCTACAGCGAAAAACCTGTATATGATCGGGTTCATCTCGGCAAATGCCACAAACAAAAGATTGGGAGAAAAGATCTAAATTAAACTAATTAGGGGGAAACCATTGTGGACGAAAACTACTCTGCAATAACACGAGTTGCCGTATTTGTCGATGGATGGAATTTCAAGTACGCTACGTACGACGCCTTTGGGATCCAGGTAGACTTTGTGAAACTGCTCGACTATCTGACCAAGGGAAGCATCCTGATAAGGGCTTACTACTACACCGGCGAGTGGACTACAGATAGCATTGACCAATACGTTAAGCTATCAACCCAGTCGGATCTCCACAGTCTTAAGGAGGATCTTGAAGGTCAAAGACGACGTTCGCAATCGTTTTATAGGTTTTTGAACCGTAATGGCTACATGGTAGTCCGCAAACCTCTTAAGGTTTTCGCCGGCGGCGCGATAAAAGCCGACCTGGATCTGGAACTTGCAATAGATATGCTTTCTTTGGTTCCTCGATGTGACAAGTATATTCTTTGTTCCGGTGACGGTGATTTTGTCCCACTAGTCCGCGCGGTAGCGCAACGCGGGGTTCGTATACAGGTGCTTTCTACCCAGCATCAGGAAGCCTATATGAGATGCAACTACAAGGCTGCAGATGAGCTGGTAGATGCCGCCGACGAATTCATAGAGCTTTACGATATTCTCGACGATATTACTAGGGACTAGCTACTTGTTCCGGCAAGGTGTTTTCTAGCATGGTCTGTGATGCTAGATCTCTTGCGATGTCTGGAAGGTGCACTGGAAACACGGGTTCCTGAGTTTTCTGTATTGCCCGGAGCAGCTGCTCAACCAGCCTACGGTCCAACTGCGATAGTTCTGCGCTGGACATAATCTCGTATACCTGGCCATCTCCGCGCTTTTCCATAAGAGTTGCTTTTATTGAGTACACACCGGGATGCGTGGTGCAATTGATTTCGTAGCGAATCAGAAAATGTCGTCCTTCCTCGAGATGCTCTCTTGTTTGTTCGATCGGCCTGTCTGTTTCTACCATGGCCATCCCCCTCTTTTTCTATTAATCTAGTTGACTGAGGCGCGCCTCTTGCCATTTTGCGAGACTTCACCGATAACCGTGTGAATTCCCTTGAGGATATTGGCAAGTCGGTCGACATTCGCTGACAGATGAAGATTGGTGAAACATGTGAAATTCACTCGTAAGTAGTGGCCCCGGTAGGCCGTCTTAGGGTCTGGAGGCTTATTGCGACAAGAGATGATCAATCTTGACGAACAAGACTTTGCTTTGTTCGGGCTAATGCGTTTTGATGCAACCAGACACATTCGCCGGAACATCTTAGTTCAAAATAGGTCATAATAGGTGTTGTAGTCCGAAAATGTCTATAACAGTCAACGTTACAAGGGGATGAGGTTGGAATGAAGCGCTCTCTTACTTACCTGGCAATACTCACTGTACTAACTAGTTTTCTAATGGCAGGTTGTGGTCCCAAAATCTACATTGATGGTACATACAAGGGAGTTTCTACGGCAGATGACAGAGGCTATGCTGTTGCGGAAGTCACTGTGAAAAATGACAAAATTACGGAAGTGAGACTATCCGAGTTTACTGTATTCGGGGCGGAGAAGGACCTTGATACTTACGAATTCGAGGGAGCCAAGAAAGCAAACGAGGAGATTTCGAAACAGCTAGTAGGTAGGCAAGACGCCGCGGTCAGTGTTTATACTGGGGCGACTATATCTTCGAAGAAATACATATCGGCTGTCTCCTTTGCTCTAGAAAAGGCAAAGAAGAACCCCGACATAAAGAGTGTCTACTTTGACGGTACTTTCTCAGGCAAATCGTCTATTGAGAACGGTGGATACGGGGTAGCACTAGTAACAATAGAGAATGACATGATCACCAAAGTCCGCCTCTTAGAATTTGACGACAAGGACGAACGCCGAGACTACCCGACCTACTCATATACACCTGTGCTTCAAGCCAAAGAGCAACTAGAGAGAGCATTCGTGGACAAAAACTCTGCTGAGGTCGAAGGATTTACTGGGGCGACGATCAGTTCCAAGAGGTGGATCGAGGCTGTGTCAGACGCCTTGAATGCTGCGAGAGTGAGGTAGGAAACAGTCTTCGTCCAAAAAACCATGTGAAGTATGTTATAATTTTAGCGTAAAAATATCACGCAGAAGAAGGGTGGGTTGGAACATGCCAAAGGTTTGTGTTGATCAAGATCTTTGCATTGGTTGCGGGTTGTGCGCCGATACGTGTCCCGATGTCTTTGAATTGACCGATGAGGGCAAGGCAGCGGTAAAAGAAGGTGCTGAGGCCAATATCGACTGCGCAAGAGAAGCTGCGGATACTTGTCCTACCGAGGCCATCAAGATTGGGGAGTAAACGAAGCAGCACAGGTTTGTACATAGTGGTTCCTCTACGAGAGGAATAGCTACAGAGATTGCCAGGTCTAGGCTAATAGCTAACCTGGCAATTTGATAAGGGGGAAGTCTCTTGACAGACGCTTTGAATCTTCACCAGAGATCTATAATAATAGACGGCCACTGCGACACCCTTTTGTCTTTTGCCGGAAGAGGACTATACGATTCTTCGCAGCAGCGTGATTTCTTCGAGAAAAATGATACGGGACACATAGACCTTCCTCGACTGAAAGAAGGCGGGGTGACCTGCCAAGTGATGGCTCTTTACATTGAGCCTCAATACAAGCCAACGCGTTCCTCGCGAAGATGCTTGGAACTTTTGGACGCGTTTTACAGTCTAGTTGACGAGTCCGAAAGTTTTGTTCTTGCAACTTCTGCAAAAGACATAAGAAATGCGAAGAGGAACGGTGAGGTTTGTGGGCTCCTTAGCATAGAAGGAGGCGAGGCCATCGAAGGCAGCCTTCGTGTACTAAGGACCTTTTATCGACTGGGAGTAAGAGCTATGGGTCTTACATGGAATCAGAGAAATGATCTAGCTGACGGAGTAGGAGAAAAGCATGCAGGTTCCGGCATTACGGATTTAGGTGTTTCGGTTGTTAAGGAAATGGAACGGCTTGGCATGCTCGTAGACGTTTCTCACCTGTCCGAATCAAGCTTCTGGGGCATCGACGAGATCGCGGAAAGGCCGTATATCGCGTCTCACTCCAATGCTAGAGAGCTTGCCTCGCACCCGCGCAATCTTTCGGATAAGCAAATAGAGGCCTTGGCCAAAAAAGGCGGAGTTATCGGTGTAGTGTACTGCCCGGCTTTTGTTGATGACGATGACGAAAAAGTGTCTCTTTCCAGGCTTTGTGACCATATAGATCACATAAAAAAGGTTGCGGGCGTAGACCACGTAGGTCTGGGTTCCGATTTTGATGGATTTGGGACTCCACCTGGAAGGCCTCAGGTTTTCAAGGATGTCTCGGAGTTGCCGCTTCTTACGGAAGAACTACTGAACCGCGCATATAACGAGGAAGAGGTTCAGAAAGTTCTAGGAGGTAACTGGCTGAGGGTGTACGAGGAAGTCCTGGGTTAGGCATATCTGCTTGGGCTGCCAACCCGACGCAATAGGCAAACCTGAAAAATGGGGATAGGGCCTGAGCTCAATCCCTATTTTGATTGTGTAAGGGAATGATAATGACGTCTGCCACGAGTTTTCACGGTGATATTCCATCTAGGAGAAACAGGAAAAAAAGAAAGCGGTCGCGGAGAAAGTGGCTGCTTGTATTCCTTCCTGCTATCGTGGTCATTGGGGTTTTGACTCATTACTCATTTCGTACTGTAGAATTCCCAGAAGCCGATCGCCCGTACCTGGTGTATTTAGCGCAAATTCAGGAATTTCCGGTCATAATTGAAGATAAAGAACCCTATGTACCTCTTACATTTATAAAGGACAAGATCGATCCGGATGTGTATTGGGATGCTTCTGGGGTTATGGTTGTTACTACGAAAGATAAAGTGATAAAACTCAGAACAGATTCGCTTACCGCGTATGTAAACCAGCATCCGGCTCCGTTGCAGTTTCCAGTCATACTCGAAGATGGGGAGCCCTATGTCCCTAGCAATACTCTACAATCCTTATACCCAGTTTCCACAGTATACAACGCCGAGGCAGGCATGTTCTCTGTAAAACGGTTGGACCAGGTTGTAAAAGCCGGCACGTTAGTGTCAGATGCTTTCCTGAGGCAAGGACCTTCAGTACTGTCGCCTAGGGTTAAGGAGCTCGATGAGGGAACAGAGGTTACTATATATGGAGAGAGTGGGCGGTGGCTTCAGGTGGAGACTGAGGATGGACTATGTGGGTTTGTTCGGAGCAAGCAGGTAGCAGGTGTAATTGAAAGACCGCCTGTAGTTGACAGTGTTGCAGATTACGTACCGAAGTCTCTAAGAGGAGATAAGGTAGTATTGGCCTGGGAGCAAGTATATAGCGCCAGGATTGACACATCAAAAATAGGGGACATGCCGGGACTAAACGTCGTCTCGCCTACATGGTTTCATCTTTCCGACGACCAAGGAAACGTCGAAAACCGTGGCGACATAAACTACGTGAATTGGGCTCACTCAAGAGGATATCAAGTCTGGGCTCTTTTTTCCAATTCTTTCGATCTTGAGAGGACTTCAAAGGTGCTAAGAGACTCTGAACTTAGAGACAAGGTCATTTCCCAGATACTTGTGTACTGTAAGATTTACAGACTTGATGGGATAAACATTGACTTTGAGAACGTGTATCTTGATGACGGGCCTTACCTGACTCAATTTGTGCGGGAACTGACCCCCTTGTTGCACGAACAAGGGCTCACTGTCTCTATAGATATTACCGTTAGGTCTAAGAGCCCCACATGGTCTCTTTTTTTGGAGAGAGACAAATTGTCGGAAACAGTTGACTACGTAATGCTTATGTCATATGACCAATATTCTTCAGGCTCAGGTGTAGCCGGCCCTGTCTCGTCAATCTCCTGGACCGAATCGAATATAGTGACCACCCTTCTAGAGGTACCGAGCAAGAAGCTGGTACTGGGAATACCTTTTTATACGAGGTTGTGGACAGAAAGGACGGAAGACGGTACCACCACTGTGACCTCTAAGGCTCTTGGAATGGAATCTGTATCGAAGTGGCTTCGAGAGCAAAACGTGACCCCTTCATACCAGGCGCAAACGGGCCTCTTCTATGCTGAAAAAAGAACTGGGAGCACTACCTACAAAGTCTGGATCGAAGATGCAAGTTCTGTGGAGAAACGAGTAGAACTGGCAAACAAATACAGTCTTGCAGGAATAGCAGCTTGGTCCCGCGGGTTTGAAACCCCTGATATCTGGAGTACTATAGAAAATACCCTCAAATAAGTTCCAAGCGTACCTACATGAACGCCGTTTTCTCCGCTGACTCACTTTTTGTGCTTTTTCAGTGCTTAACTTCCCTTAGCGTAGTTTCGATACATTACATAGAGCAGGGAGGCGATGTAATGTCAAAAGTCGAGACCTTACGGGAAGAAGCGAGTGACAAGAGTGACGGTAAGCAGATAGTGGCCTTTTCTCTGGGAAGTGAGATCTATGGAGTAGACATAAGTCAGGTACGGGAGATAATCCCAATCCAGAAGATCGTTCCGGTGCCCAGAGCGCCCGAATTCGTTGAGGGAATCATCAACCTTAGGGGCAAAGTCATTCCTGTACTCGACCTAAGAAAGCACTTTGGCTTTGAAAAAAAAGAAAGAGATGAGGATCAGAAGATTGTACTTGCCGAGTCTCACAGCGAGAGTATAGGCGTAATAGTCGATTCAGTGTCTTCAGTGTTAAGAATTCCCGAAGACTCCATAGAACCGCCAGCTTCTGTAATAACGGGAGACGGTGTTGAATACATAGCAGGTATCGCTAAGATGAATAGTTCTTTGATTGTGCTTCTCGACCTTACAAAGATAATATCGGATGCCGAAAGCCGTAGTCTCAAGGAAGTAGACCTGGCATCTGCCGTAGTTAAGTGAGTGGCGTATCATGAGCGAAAAAGACCTAACAGAATTCCAAGAGGATTTACAGGTGTTTCTGGCAGAAGTGGACGAAATCCTCGCAGACACTGAGGAGAACCTAGTCGCACTCGAGAAGTCGCCAGACATTTCTGTCATCCAGGAAGTATTTAGAGCAATGCACACAATCAAGGGTGGAGCTGCTACTTTGGGGTTTCAAGATGGTGTGGAAGTAACCCATACTATGGAAAGCATAATGGAAAAGGTGCGCTCGGGAGAGCAGGAGATCACCTCAGAAATGGTAGATATACTGTTTATGGTGCTTGATTGGTTGAAGGCCTGGAGGATCTCCCTAGAAGATCAAACACAGACCCCTTCCATTGAGGGCGTAATGGACCGTATAAGGCGGTTTGCTTCTGAGGGAAATGTGCAGGGCAGAAGTACCCCGGCGAAAGATGCAAAGACCAGAAAAGCTCCAAGTAGCGACTTACTTGAGAAACTTGATGCCTGTGTCTCTGAGGGAGTTTCCTTGTACGAGGTGAAAGTGAGGCTCAATCCGCACGCCGATCTTCTGTCTGTGAGGTGTTTCCAGGTCTATACTCTGGTATCTGAGTTAGTGGATATCCTTGGCTCAAGCCCGTCAATCCAAGATATAGAATCCGACAATGTGGGAGATACCGTAACGCTTTATGTTGTAGGAGCCGACAGTGGCGAGATTGCCAGAAGAACCGCCGAATCAGTGCAGGATGTAGCCGAGGTCTCTGTAATGCCTTACAAACCCCAGGCCCGAGAGTCTTCCCAAGCGAATGTCAGAAACGGCGCGCCAGAAGGAGTTTCATCAGATAAGGCTGTCAAGCGGTCCTCATTAGGGCGTACGGTAAGAGTTGATGTGGACCTCCTCGACTTTCTTATGAACATGGTAGGCGAGCTTGTAATTGACAGGACCCGTTTGACCCAGTTGGCGTCTAGGCTACTAGTGGACAAGAGTACCTCAGTGATTGGAAACGAACTGGGGGCTTTGGCATCTCATCTGCAGCGGACTTCTCAGGAATTGCAGGAAGGAATAATGAGGGCGAGACTTCTGCCCCTTAAGAACATATTCACCAAGTTCCCAAGGATGACAAGAGATTTGGCGAGCAGGTGCGGAAAGCAGATAGATCTGCAAATACAAGGAGAAAACACAGAATTGGACCGCACCGTTCTAGAGGCCATAGACGATCCTCTCATTCACATATTGAGAAATGCAGTGGACCATGGCATCGAGAGCCCAGAGGAAAGAAGAGCCAAAGGCAAACCAGAGAATGGCACTGTTACGCTATCTGCCTGGCACGAGGAAAACCAAGTTGTGATACAGGTAAAAGATGATGGTGCCGGAATAGATCCAGAGAAAATAAAGCGATCGGCTTTGAACAAAGGGCTTATAAGCGCGGACGAGGCGGCGAAGATGTCTGAGAAGGATGCGCTGGAGCTCATTTTCTTGCCCGGGTTTTCTACTGCGCAGGTTGCTACTCAGGTGTCCGGTAGGGGTGTGGGCATGGATGTCGTTCGCACCAACCTTGAACGAATTAACGGTCACATTGAGGTGAGGAGCCAAGTAGATCTTGGGACTGCATTTACGTTGAGGTTGCCTTTGACCCTGGCCATAATGCGTGCTCTGCTAATAGAATGTTCTGGGCTTACCTACGCCATACCCACATCATCCGTTGAAGAGGCAATTGCCCTCAGAAAGGAAGAGATAAAGACGATACAGGGTAAGCCCGCTATGTTAGTGAGGGGCAGGGTCTTTCCTCTCGTTTCTCTCGAAGGAGCTCTTGACGGAAATTCGTGGGCTTTGAAAGACACCCTACAGTATGCGGTCCTTACAAGGACTAACGATGAGCCTCTGGCTTTGGGAGTAGATGACCTAGTAGGAGAAGAAGAGATCGTGCTTAAGGACATGGGCAAGATGCTGTCTAGGCTCAAGGGTATCACTGGTGCAACTATCCTTCCCGACGGCGATCCTGCACTGATTCTGGACGTTAATCGTCTGCTTTGAGAAGTTTTGCTCATCTGCGTAAGGAGGAGCATGGATGAACAAGTCTTTTTTCCAGGAGTGTACCAGACTTGGTGTCGAGAAGGCGAGAACGACTCTTAGCGCCATTACAGGGATGCCTTGTGAAGCTGACTTCAGCAACGTAAAGTGTACTGAAGTCGATCATGTACCTATGCTTTCTGGGTATCTCGATGATATCGTGTTTAGTTCTTGGGTGTCCTTTACAGGTGAAATGGAAGGTCAGATCATAATACTGTTTAGGCCCGATTCGCCTCACGATGTGGTTTCCTCTATGGTGCCTCATTTCATTGAAGAAGCAGATTCAGAAAATCAGCAGGAACTGGAGGAATCCATAGTTTCTGAAATTGCGAACATGATAGGGTGTTCGCTTTTGGGTGCTATAGCAGATATGGCGCAGATGACTCTTAAGCCGTCTCCGCCTCTTTTGATTAGGGAAATGGCCGGCGCGATCCTAGAAACAGCATTAGCCACTAGCTATCTTTACTCAGGCGAGGTGTTTGCGTCTGACGTGAAGTTTTCTCTTGACGGTAGCGAGGCTTTCTTTGAGATAGTTTTGCTGTCGAGTAGGGAAAAGTAGAACAAATGGCACTACCTAGGATGGGGGATCCAAATGGACGTAGACGGTTTCCGGGTTACCCCGGTAAAGATTGCAGAAATCAAAGTGTCAAACGACCACGATGAGTTACTGGTTGCTTACTCGCTAGGTTCTTGTGTAGGGGTAGCGCTATGGGATCCCGGCTGTCGCGCCGGAGGAATGGCACATGTATTTCTGCCGTGTCCTAGACAGTCCAACTACATAGCTGCCTCCGGAAACTCAGAAATCATCCCTGGTCGTTTTCGTCCGACGGAGCCGAATGAGCAGCCAGGAAAGTACGGAACTATGGCAGTTTCTAACCTTATACACTCATTGGCCAAAAGTGGCTGCAAAAAAGAAAGGCTTGTGGCAGTAATAGCAGGTGGAGCCAACGTTATACCAGGCTTGTCTTCCCCTTTTGGAGACGTCGGAGATATGAATCTCAAAGCAGTAGAAGAGGCTTTAGCAGTTGAGCGAATCAAGGTAGTTGGGAGAGATACAGGCGGCAACTATGGAAGGTCGATGTACCTATATGTGGACGCAGGTGTTGTGAAAGTCATTTCCATATCAGGGCCCGAAAGAGAATTCAGATTCAAGGAGTGAAGAGTATGGCGAAGATCTTGGTTGTAGATGATGCGATGTTCATGAGAAACAAGACTTCAAGGTTGCTTCAGGAGAACGGCTATGAGGTGGTAGAAGCAAGTAACGGTGAGGAAGCCGTCGAGCGTTACGTAAAAGAGAATCCTGATCTGGTACTTATGGATATTACCATGCCGATACTAGATGGCATCGAGTCTCTCAAACAGATGAAAGAGCATGATCCGGAAGCGAGAGTAGTGATGGTAACAGCGCTTGGGCAGAAAAGCATGGTGCTAGAGGCACTAAAAGCGGGCGCAAGGGATTTTATCGTAAAGCCTTTTCAGTCAGACACACTATTGGAAGCAGTCAGGAAGCAATGTGAGGCGTAAGATAATTGGGTATGAATGAAGAAAAGGTAAGGGTCCTTATTGCCGATGATTCTGTGTTCATGCGGCGGATGCTCAGGCAGATGCTATCTAGCGACTCCCGCATCGAGGTCGTCGACGAAGCGGTAGATGGGGTTGAGGCGGTTGCCAAGTGCATTTCGGTCAGCCCCGATGTGCTGATCCTGGACGTGGAGATGCCCAAACTTGACGGGATCTCAGTCCTGAAGAACATAATGAGCAATCGGCCTTTGCCAGTAGTGATGTTTTCATCGCTGACTCAGCGTGGTTCCCAGGTGACGCTGGAGGCCCTTTCTATCGGAGCCGTAGATTTTGTTCCCAAGCCTGCCTCTAAAGATGCTGTTACTTCTGTTGCTTCCGAATTGTGTCAAAAAGTTATCCAAGCTTCTAAAGCCAGACTGAGAATTCGGGAGCCGCTGCGTCGCCACGAGAAAGAGAGGGCCAAGAAGAGGAAGCCTTCTATTGGCGAGGCTCCTTTGGGGTCTTTGGTTGTGATTGGCTCCTCAACTGGTGGACCGCAGGCTTTGGAGCAGATTGTTCCACGATTGTCGCCTAGCATTTCTTGTGCGGTTGTTATATGTCAGCACATGCCTAAAGGGTTTACGAGTTCTTTTGCTCAGAGGCTTGACGGGATGTCCTCTTTGTCCGTGCGAGAGTCTGAGCAAGAAGATATTCTCGAACCGGGGGTAGTACTTGTGGCAAGGGGTGGGTATCATCTTCGCCTCGATTCGTCTCTTTCAGATGGCAGACAGTCTTTCCACGCATATCTAGATGAAGGTACGCCTGTGCATGGAGTTAGGCCGTCAGTAGACATAACTCTTTTTGACGCAGTCTCACTTTTTGGCTCGAGTCTTATGGTGGTAATACTTACAGGTATGGGCCTTGATGGGGCAAAAGGAGCATGGGCTGCGAAACAGAAAGGGGCTACAGTGATTTGTCAAGATCAGGAGACATCGGTTGTATGGGGGATGCCAAAGGCCTGCTATGAGACTGGAGCTACAGACGTGCTCGTACCTGTTACGGATATTGCTGGTATTATCAACCAGTTTTGCATGAACCATACGAAACGGGGTTTTGGGAAATGATCAGAAACCAAGGTCTTTCTGAAGACGACGTTAACTTCTACGGTACTGAGTATGCGTTTTTTTGTAGGAAGGTAACTGACCTATCGGGAATAAAACTACATAACTACAAGAGCCAACAGATGCATCGCAGGCTCGTGAATTACATGAAAAGGAATCAGATACCAGACTTCCTTACATTTGCAAAACGCTTGGAGAAAAACCAGCATGAGTTGGCCAAGTTACTTGACTACCTTACCATAAACGTCTCTGAGTTCTTTCGCAATTCGGAGCACTGGGAAGTGTTACGAGACGAGATTATTCCCGAACTTGTCCGCTCGACTCCGCTAGGCACAACAATACACGCGTGGAGCGCAGGTTCTTCAGGAGGACAGGAAGCGTATTCTCTTGGAATGGTTTTCCTAGAGGCAGGTTTTCGCAAAGTATCAATACTCGGGACTGACATAGACGAAGGTAGCCTGAAGAAAGCGGAAGAAGGACTGTATTCGGAAGACGAAATCAAAGGTGTTCCGGAGGCGCTTCTTTCTAAGTATTTCGACGTTGACGGACAATCTTACAGGATCAACAAGAAACTACGGCAAATTGTGAGGTTTGAAAAGCAAAACCTGTTGGGGATGGAGTATCCCAGGAATATGGATCTTGTTCTTTGCAGAAATGTTTTAATATATTTCACAGATGAAGGCAAAAATCACGTCCTTGCGCATATAGCTCGTTCTATTGTGCCAGGCGGGATACTATTCATAGGTGCGACGGAAGCGTTGTTCAACGCAAGGGATTACGGGTTTTCTCAGATTCGTCCGTTTTTCTACAGACGTTGCTCTTAGATGAAGTGTATACATACAATCAGGGTTTAATGCATGTTAGGAGGATTATCTAATGTTGAAAGCGAGTTTGGTCAACCCTTTTTTGGAATCCGCTTACACTTTCCTCAAACAAGAATTGGGGGCAGAGGTGACTCGCGGACAATTACGTCTTGAGGAGTCAAGGGCTACGTCGGGAGAGGTTAACGTAGCCATAGGAGTAACTGGGGAAGCTGAAGGTATCGTCTTGTACTGTATGTCAGAGCGCACTGCAAAGGCCATTGCAGGAGCGCTAATCGGCGATGCTGTGCCTGTGTTTGATAGCCTAGCTGAGTCAGCGATTGCAGAAATGGGGAACATAATAACCGGGCAGGCGGCAACAGGGTTGGAAGAGCATGGATACATATGCAAACTTTCGCCGCCTACGATAATATCAGGCAAAGGGGTCGTGATTTCCACACTGGACATCCAGAGGCTTATCATACCTCTGGATCTTTCTCTTGGACATCTTGATATTTGCGTGGCTCTGAGATATCTTGTGACGAGGTAGTCTTTGCATGCCTGAAGGAAACTAACCGAAGGTTTTCTTCGTTTTAGTACTCGCAAAGCTAGCCCGGACCGTATAAGATTAAGTAACTAACGTGAGCACTCAATTGTAGCTGCGCAGATTGGAAGTCAAGCCATGCAGAATCATGACAGATCCAGGCAAAGTGAGAGAGCCTTAGCAAAGGAAGGAAAGTCAAGGCGCCGTAGACGTGCAGTTATGGGCATGTTCGTGGCGCTTTTGCTTGTAGCCGGAGTGTGTGTTGCCTACGGTCAAGGAGGTTCATCGATCAAGGAATTCTTTCATCAAACACCTTCGTCTCCTTCCGCAGAACAAGATCCCAGCGTCGAGGAACTTCCTGAAACCGACCCTGCCGAGGCAGTTTCCCTAGTGGAAAAAGGCCTTCAGGCCAGAGGCGTATATGTCACAATGGATGTCTTCGGCACGCCGTCTCAGTTCAAACGGGTGATCACGTTTGTGAGAGAAAACCCAGGACTGAACTGCTTTGTGGTCGATGTAAAGGATAATAATGGAAGGATACCCTGTACGCCAAAGGGTGATTTTGACATACCCGCCAAGGCGGGAGGTTACAACCACTTTTCCGCGCTGGTTAACGTCCTCAAAGAAGAGGATTACTACATGATCGCACGTGTAGTGGCTTTTCAGGATCCATATTTGGCAAGGCTCAGGCCTGAACAAGCCATAAGAAATGCAGATGGCAGCCTGTGGAAAGATAGAGATGGAAGGCTGTGGCTTAACCCGTATGACGAAAGGAATTGGGAGTTTATAAGAGACATCGCCCTTTGGGCCTGCGAAATGGGTTTTGATGAGGTTCAACTTGACTATGTGAGATTTCCCGATAGCGCAAGAGGATTAGAGCGAACTAGCATCCTTATGCCTGGTTCCGAGAACTATGATTCCAGGGGAGATGCCATCGCGGCATTCCTTGAATACATGAATGGGGCCTTGGAGGGCAAAGGTCTTTTGAGCGCCGACGTATTTGGATTTGTTACGATCGCCCAGGACGACATGGGTATCGGTCAAAGACTAGAGCAGCTTGCGTCCCTGGTTGATTTCATATCACCTATGGTTTACCCATCTCACTACTACAACGCAGGTATTTACGGATTCGAAGTCCCCGAAGCTCACCCTTCGGAGGTAGTGTATAGAGCGATGCAAGAGGCTATTCAAAGGACGGACGGCCTGAAAGCCAAGATACGTCCGTGGCTGCAGGATTTTTCTATGAGAATCAAGTATGGTCCTAAAGAGGTTCAGGCCCAAATCGACGCGGTTTACGAACATGGCATAGAAACTTTTATGCTATGGAACCCGGCTAACGTTTACACCGACGGCGTAAAATATATAAGAGACGAGTCCACTGAACGCTAGAGCAAAACAGACTGATGAAAAACAACCTGGAAGCATCTGTCTCCAGGTTGTTTCTTTGAAATCGCATAAAAAGCAGCACTAGCTTGTGAAAAGGGTATAATTCGGTGCTTCCTTTGTTATATAGACATCGTGGGGGTGGCTTTCTCGCAGGCCTGAACTGGTAATCTTGATGAACTTCCCGTTATTGTGCAGATTCTTCAGGTCTTTAGCCCCACAATAACCCATACCTGCTCTTAATCCGCCGACCAATTGGAAGATGGTTTCCGACACGGCTCCTTTGTATGGGACTCGTCCTTCGATGCCTTCAGGGACAAGTTTAGTTGAAGGTTCTTGGAAGTAGCGGTCTGCGGCTCCTTCTTTCATCGCCGCCAAAGATCCCATTCCTCTGTACACCTTGAAGCTTCGGCCCTGCCATATTTCCATTTCCCCAGGACTTTCTTCAGTACCGGCCAGAAGCCCACCTAGCATAACAGCATCAGCGCCTGCGGCCAAAGCCTTCACAATGTCACCTGAGTACTTGATTCCGCCGTCTGCGATAATCGGAACTCCGTATTCTTTGGCAACAAGTGCTGCATTAAATATAGCAGTGATCTGAGGGACGCCCGTTCCGGCGATGACTCTGGTTGTGCATATAGAGCCGGGGCCGACCCCTACTTTGACGCAGTCAGCACCTCTATCGATAAGCGCCTTGGCCCCTTCGCCTGTCGCTACATTGCCTGCAACTACTGTCTTTTCCGGGAAAGCGTTCTTTATCATCTCTACAGCGCTGAGCACTCCTACTGAATGACCGTGGGCACTGTCTACAACAAGCACATCTACGCCCGCGTCCACTAGAGCCTTTACGCGATCGATAGTACCTGGACCGGCGCCTACGCAGGCGGCTGCCATGAGTCGCCCTTTTTCATCTTTGGACGCGTTGGGGTATTGGCGCGTTTTTTCTATGTCCTTTAGGGTAATTAATCCTTTGAGGTGAAACTCCTCATCTACCAATGGAAGTTTTTCAATCTTGTGCTTGGCCATGATCTTTTTTGCTTCATCCAGGGAGGTTCCTACCGGAGCAGTTATGAGACCTTCTTTGGTCATTACGTCTTCTATGAGTTTTGTGTAATCTTCCTCAAAGCGGATATCCCTGTTGGTTATGATTCCTACCAGTCTGTTATTCTCGATTATTGGTACTCCGGAAATATGATAGCGTGCCATCAAGTTAAGCGCGTCTTCTACAGTCTTGTCTGGCGACAGGTAAAAAGGGTCTGAAATGACACCGTGCTCAGAACGTTTAACCTTGTCCACTTCCTGGGCCTGTCTTTGTATTGACATATTGCGGTGTATCACCCCAAGCCCCCCTTCACGAGCCATTGCGATCGCCATTCTACTTTCGGTCACTGTGTCCATCGCTGCGCTGATTATCGGTATGCTCAGCTTAAGGTTGTTACCGAGGACTGTAGACACATCGACATCTTTGGGGACTACTTCTGAATATCCAGGGACGAGGAGGACGTCATCAAACGATAGACCATCACCTAAGAACTTATCCTCTTTAATCATATTCGATCCCTCGCTAAACCATGAGAGTATTTACAAGAGTGTAACACTCGAGTAGTTGCTTTACAAGTGTGAGAACTGTTTGCGCATACAACCCTTTGTGAGTAAATGGCGCGGGTAGTACGTGGTGATGAATGTACGTCCAGTTTGCTGTATAGTAAAGATGTAGATTAGTCCGAATTCTCTTTTGGGTGTATGCGTATCCTCTGCAGGAGGTTGGGCAGCGAAAAGAGGAATATTACTAGTTTGGGAGAAATTATACGTACCGACAGCATATCGATCTACCTTCACATCTAGACATGTAGCTCTGAATTCGTTCATCGAAAACACTCTTAAGTTAACATTCTGGACCGGGAAAGGAGGTTGCGCCTTTGTTTAGAAGAATCCTAGCGGCAGATATCGGCAGTACCACGACAAAAACCGTGCTTTTTGAACGGAGAAACGACAAGTGGGTGCTTGCCGGAAAGACGTCTGTTCCTACGACCGTTGAGGCACCTAATCTTGACGTGATGATTGGCCTTAAGAGTGCGCTATCTAAGCTTCAAGAGCGCACGGGTGTCCATATGCTAGAGAACTCAAGACTCGTTGTTGGCGTAGAAGGGAATAAAGGTGTAGATGCTTTGGTAGGGACATCGAGTGCCGGCGGAGGACTGCAGATGGTTGTGGCAGGATTGGTCAAAGAGCTTACGGCAGAATCCGCTCACAGAGCAGCGCTTGGAGCAGGCGCTATTGTGGCCGACGTGATCGCGATTGACGATTCGAGAAGTACGATAGAAAAGATAGAAACTCTAAAGCGGATTAGGCCTGACATGATCCTCATAACCGGCGGTACCGACGGGGGAAATATCTCAGAAGTAGCATCTATTGCGGAAATCGTTGCAATGGGGGCCCCGGAGCCTAGATTTGGGAAAGATTTCAAACTTCCCGTTATTTTCGCAGGGAATGTGCAGGCAAGGCCCATGATAGAGAGGATTTTTGAAAAGCTATCTGAGCGTATGTACGTCGTCTATACTGACAACATCCGGCCTGTGCTTGAAAGAGAGGTCCTTGAACCTGCAAGGAGAGCTATCCACGAACTGTTTCTGGAGCACGTAATGATGCATGCTCCTGGCTATGCTACATTGGTTTCTTGGACACAGGGTAACGTGAAGCCTACTCCTGTGGCGGTAGGCGATGCGCTGAGGTATGTGAGTGAATTAGCTCAAGGCGACGTTCTGGCTGTCGACGTTGGAGGGGCAACCACTGACGTGTTTTCTGTTATTGACGGCGAATTCTACAGAACAGTATCAGCCAACTTGGGAATGTCCTACAGTATGGGGAATGTCCTGGGTGAAGCAGGTATAGATGCTGTCATGAGATGGCTACCCGGGCAGTGGGATGACAACATTCTGAGAAACTGGAATTTCAACAAGATGATAAGGCCTACTACTTTGCCGCAGACCTTTGAAGAACTTATGTTAGAACAAGCAGTCTGCAAAGAGGTCCTGCGCCTTTCCATGAGTCACCACAAGTCGCTTATTCGCGAACTCAAGGGAGTTCAGCGGCGCCGTAGCATCGGTGATATGTTTTACCAGGTACCTAGCGGTGAGACTCTGGTAGATATGATGAAAGTAAAGGCCATTGTTGGAACAGGCGGCTCTCTTTCATACGCTCCTAGACGAAACCAGGCTGCCATGATACTCATAGATGGCTTTCAACCTGAAGGTGTAACTGATCTTTACGTAGACAGCCAGTTCCTGTTGCCGCATATGGGCGCCCTCATGGATCTTGATAGTGATATAGCGGAAGAAATGATGATGACCGAGTGCTTAGTCCCCTTGGGCACTTGCGTAGTGCCAATGGGGCCGCGAGTGAGTCCAGGTACTGTCATGGCCCAGGTCAAGATTGGAGAACGTACCTACGAGGTCGTTGGAGGCGAGATTACAGTAATTCCTCTTGACCATGCAGATACAACCAGGATGGAGATTATGCCCGGAAGGAACTTTGATGTAGGCGAAGGTCCGGGCAGACCCATGGTGAAAGAGGGAGTAACCGGAGTTACTGGCGTTATTCTTGACGGGCGAGCGCGTCCCATAGTATTTCCCGCGGCAGACAGCTATCAATACGGAGCCGTAGCGCGCTGGTATAGCGAGTTTGACGCTTATCCTGCCGAATTCCTAGACAACTTGACGAGGAGGTGAGGAACGTGGCGTTAGTGTCTACATTAAAGGTGCTGGATATGGCCAGAGTTGAAAAGGAAAGAAGAATCCCAACGCCTGGCGAGGTTCTGGTTAAGATAGGTGATATTGTAGCTCCTGAGACTGTTATTGCAAAGACTGAGTTCATAAGGGGGAACCCCTATGTAATTGATCTTAAGTCTGAACTCAAGCGTCCGTTGGACATGGATTTCGTAGATAGCGTGCTGCTTAAGAAAGAAGGGGATCCTGTAAAGACGGGCGAGATAATTGCTAGGTACCAAAAGGATTTCTGGTCTCCCGTAATAGAAATAAAATCGCCCTGCGATGGGTTTATAGAGCACATTTCAAGGTTGAATGGTCAGATTGTTATCCGGGAAGACCCTCGTTCGGCAAGGCCTTTGAGTATTGTTGCAGCTGCGTCACGACTGTCTATTCCACCGCGACTTCTTAGGATGTTTACAACGGTCAAGGAAGGTCAGTTTGTCAATGAGGGACAGATAATTGCTGCGGCGCCAGGGGTTGCGTCAGTCGATTTTGTGTATGCACCAATGGGCGGTGTGGTCGAGAAAATCTGCACACTCACAGGTACCATTACTATTGCGAGGGTTATAAAGCATATAGAGGTGTTGGCACATGTGCCGGGAGTAGTTGAGAGCATTGTTCCTAACTACGGCGCGGTTGTGGAGACTGTCGGCGCATATATTCAAGGTGTATTTGGTATAGGATACGAAGCTTCAGGTGAACTTTTGCTGCTATGCAAGGGTCCTTCAGAATCCCTTTCAAGTGAGAATATAAAGACGCAAGAGGTAAAAGGAAAGATCCTTGTGGGAGGGTCTTTTGCAACTGAAGAAGCGGTGAGAGAAGCGAGGGAGAGAGGGGCTGCGGGCCTTATCGTAGGCGGAATAAATCAAAAGAGTTTGGTTTCAATCCTCGGGAAAGAAATGTCCGCCGGTATTACAGGTTATGAGGAATCTGATTTTACAGTTGTCGTGCTAGAAGGGTTTGGAGAACTCCCTATGAATGAAGAGGCTTGGAATATCCTTTCAAGACACCAAGGAAAAGCTGCTTGTATTAATGGTACAACTCAGATAAGGGCTGGCGTAATAAGACCGGAGGTTGTGATCCCTGCTGATGATTTCGAGAGGCTATTGGGCGATCCGTCGCTCAAAGAAACTCCCTTAGTGTCTTCGTCGCAGTACATTGAGCCCTCGCCACACGTTGTATTTGCAGAGGTTGAGAAGGGCAAAAGAGTAAGGTGCATAAGACCGCCGTACTTCGGGCTGTGGGGCGTCGTAGAAGACATAAGTCTAATGCCTGAACAAGTGGAGTCTGAAGTTACCACAGAAGTAGCACTGGTTAAGTTAGATGACGGTCGTCTTGTAAAAGTGCCCCAGGCCAACCTCGAGGTTTTTCCTGGCGCACTTACGGAATGAAGTAATGAGAATCAGAGACGTGTTCAAGCGCAAGCCTCCCATTTGGGAGACTCCTCAGTGGGAGGACATGTCGTGGGACGAGAAGATGGCTCTTTGGGAAAGACATAGGAAGATAAACTTTGTCCTTGGCTGCATATTCATATGCTCTTTTCTGGGGAGCCTCGGATGGTATATTAGAGGTGAGGTCAAAGGAACAGCAGGCACTCATGACTTGGCCATAACAGTTGTTGTGGTAGTAGTCATGGGACTGTGCCTATATTTGGCCAGAAACCTAATTGACTAAGATTTTGGCAATCTTCTTGGCAGTCAGGCGTGTGGCTCATAGGGTTCAGGAGCTTCGGGTATTATGATTGCTGCGATGAAGTAGACGATGACAAAAGGTATTACTCCTGACACAAGCATTATAAGGGCTGCTGCCAGGCGCACCAGTGTTTCATCAATATTGAGGTACTCCGCTATTCCTCCGCAGATCCCAGATACCATCCGATTTGTCCTTGAGCGATAGAGTTTCTTCTTCATGTGACCCTCTCCTTAATAGATTAGTCAATCACTGCCTTGTAATACGGATGACTTAGGATTTTGTAACAATCTCAGTAATGCATGTTTCTGTGTCGCACCTAGAAGGAAAAGCCCAACTCAGCGGTTTTGGTTAAATTGTTTGACAATTTAACAGTTGCCTAATATGTTATTGCACAACCAACACCACGGTGATAGATTGAAATCAGAAAAGAGTGTGAGGAGGTGAGTATGTGGTAGGAGAAGATATTGATGTACTTATAAGCCAAGAGGAGATAAGGAAAAGAGTAAAGGAGATGGCTCTTGAGATATCTCGCGACTATGCAGACAAAGATCTCCTTATGGTAGGCATCCTAAAAGGAAGTTTCGTGTTTCTTGCAGACTTGCTGAGGAGTCTAGAGGGCGATGCAGCCGTCGATTTCATGGGAACTGTAAGTTACGGAGTGTCTACCGAATCCTCGGGTGAGGTGAGGATCACCAAAGATCTTGAGCAGAGCGTTTCAGGTAGGCATGTGCTTCTTGTAGAAGATATTGTTGATACGGGCTTGACCCTTAGGTACCTCTTAGATACCCTCAAGACCAGACAACCAGCAAGTCTCAAAGTATGTGCCCTGCTCGACAAGCCCGCTCGCAGAAGGACCAGAGTGAATTTAGACTACTATGGTTTCATAATTCCCAATGTATTCGTGGTAGGTTATGGGCTAGACTACGGTGAAAAATACCGGGGGCTGCCATACGTAGGTGTTCTTAAAAATCCATAAATGAGGAACCGGCCTCATGTTCCAACTAGTGATGATAAACAAAAGGGGGAGGAATTGTTGCTAGAAAGAATGTTCAAACTGAAAGAGAATGGTACCGACGTAAAAACAGAGGTGATCGCCGGGCTTACTACTTTTATGACCATGGCATACATCATTTTCGTTAATCCCGACATTCTGAGCGCAGCAGGCATGCCATTTGGAGCCGTCATGACTGCAACCGTTTTATCGGCCGGTATCACAACAATTCTGGCTGGGCTGATTGCTAATTATCCGTATGCTCTGGCAAGTGGGATGGGCCTGAACGCTTTCTTTGCGTTTGTGGTCTCGGCTCAAGCCGGCTGGCAGGCAGCTCTAGGCGTTGTGTTTTTGTCCGGGGTTGTGTTTCTGATTCTGGCTCTGACAGGCGCAATTAACGTGATAGACGCTTCTATTCCACAGACCATTAAACGAGCGGTAGGAGTAGGAATAGGACTGTTTATCGCTTTCATAGGCGTAAAAAATGCCGGGATCATCACCTCGGACGCTGCTACGATACTTACAAGGGGCGACTTTTCAGCGCGTGGACCTGCTCTTGCCTTAATAGGTCTGATGATTACCGCGATCCTCATGGCAAGGAATGTAAAAGGTGCAATTCTCATCGGCATATTCATAACTACTTTGATTGGAATACCTATGGGGGTCACACACATTGAAGGCAGTATAATCGGCAGGCCTGAGTCGATAGCTCCTATTTTCTGCAAGATGGACATAAAGGGGGCCCTTGATCTAGGCTTCATGACCATATTCAGCTTCTGGTTTGTAGACGTTTTTGACACCGTAGGTACCTTGATGGGTACTGCATCAAGAGCAAATATGCTAGACGAAAAGGGTCAGCTTCCGCGCATAAGGGAGATGATGACTGTCGATGCCATAGGTACATGTCTGGGCGCGCTCTTGGGAACAAGTACCGTAACTACATATGTTGAATCAAGCGCAGGCATTGCGGAAGGTGGTAGGACCGGGCTTACTGCAATTGTCGTGGGTGTTCTTTTCCTGGTGAGCTTGATTTTTGCGCCCTTAGCGGGCATGATTCCTACTGAGGCCACAGCACCCGCACTAATCATCGTGGGCGTCCTGATGATGCTCCCGGTGAGGGATATTGATTGGTCGGATTTTTCAGAGGCATTTCCAGCGTTTATGACCATAGCAATGATGCCATTCACATTCTCAATATCTGACGGTATTTCCGCAGGGTTTATCAGCTACGTGGTTGTTAAGGTGTTCACCGGAAGAGCCAAAGAGGTACACTGGCTGGTTTACGTGTTGGCATTGATCTCAGTAGTCCACCTTGTTCCAGGACTTTTCTAGGGAACGCAAGAGCCGTTGTTGTAATGTAAGGTTAGTGGGAGATTAGCTAAGTTATATCGCCATGGGGGGCGTATTCTTATGGGCAAAGATGAGAGAATTCGTATAGGTGTAGTTCTGGGTTCTGCGAGCGATGTAGGCAAAGTCAAGGATCTCTTTAAGGTATTAGATGATTTTGAGGTCAAATACGAACTTGCGATTATCTCAGCTCATAGGACGCATGCATTGCTTGAGGAGTACGCCCGCTCGGCGGTCTCAAGAGGTATTGAGGTAATTATAGCGGCCGCAGGTCTGTCGGCCGCTCTTCCTGGTGTGCTCGCGTCGCTTGTAGATATACCAGTTATTGGGATTCCTGTGAGCGCAGGCACATTGGGCGGAATGGATGCACTTTTGTCAATTGCTCAGATGCCGCCAGGGGTTCCTGTAGCAAGCGTTGGGATCGATGCTTCGAGAAACGCAGGCCTTTTGGTTCTCAGGATCCTTGCACTCAACGATAGTGTGTTGGCGGGAAAACTGTGTGAATACAAAAAGGATATGGCTGACGAGGTCCTCCAGAAATCACTTAATCTCAAGAAAGAAGGATACCCTATATGGGAACTCTGAGCGAAAACGAAATATTGGAAAAATGCGGTGTGTTTGCTGTAGTTGGTCACCCAAATGCCTCACTTGTGTGCTATTACGGCTTATACGCCCTTCAGCACAGGGGGCAGGAATCTGCAGGCATTGCCGTTAGCGACGGATCGCGTATTCACACTGAAAAGGGCACCGGCTTGGTCTCTGAAGTTTTTGCCAAAGAGGACATACTGGGGATGGTAGGTAGTACCGCCTTGGGACACGTGAGATATTCGACTGCAGGGGAAGGCGGAATCGAAGATTCCCAACCAATAACCGTAAAGATGTGGCAGGGCCAGATGTCTTTCGCGCATAACGGCAACCTGGTAAATGCTAGGAAACTGAGAGCCGAACTTGAGCGTGATGGTTCTATCTTTCAGACTACCTCCGATTGTGAAGTCATACCTCACCTTATGGCAAGGAGCAAGGAGACCAATCCTTTCAAAGCTCTTACAGGCATATTGCCTCACATAAAAGGGGCCTATTCGCTATGTATTCTTACGCCCAATGGCGTAATTGCCGCAAAAGATCCCAATGGTTTTCGGCCGCTGTGCCTCGGTTTTTTAGATGGCGCGTATATTGTGTGCTCTGAGACGTGTGCTCTAGACGCCGTTGGTGCTGAGTTTATTCGGGAACTTGACACTGGTGAAGCAATATTCATCGATTCTTCTACTCTTAGGGTGGAGTCTTACCGCAGGGATTTGTCGGAAATTAAGCCATCTCTGTGCGCTTTTGAGTTCATATACTTTGCCAGACCTGATTCGGATATCTACGGACTAAATGTGCACGCGGCACGAAAGGCCCTTGGGCGGAAACTAGCCGAAAAAGATGTGTGTAGTGCAGATCTTGTTACCGGAATCCCAGACTCGTCGATCTCTGCAGCAACCGGTTACGCTGAACAGGCAAAGATACCATATGAAATCGGACTTGTAAAGAATAGGTATATTGGCAGGACGTTTATTACTCCAGGGCAGTCTGTGAGAGAAATAGGGGTGAAGATAAAACTAAACCCGTTGAAAAGGGTTATCTGTGGAAAGCGCGTAGTGATGGTTGACGATTCCATAGTAAGAGGAACAACTTCCAAGTACATTGTCAACCTGTTTAGGGCGGCAGGAGCTACAGAAGTACACGTCCGGATAAGTTCTCCGCCTTACAGATTTCCATGCTATTACGGGATAGACACATCTTCGAAAGGTGAGCTAATAGCCGCAAACAGGAAGGAAGAAGAAATCCGAGCAGCCATTGGCGCTGACACCCTTAGATTCTTGGAGCTGCAGGATCTAGAAGATGTCTTAGGGGCAAAGGTAGGCAATCTATGTACGGCTTGCTTCACAGGGCAGTATCCTGTTTTTGTTGAGGACATGGCTAGGCCTGGTAGAATTGAGTAACTGATACTACACGCAGCTAGGAGCTGAATTGAGATGGCGTCAGGTAGATCAGACGAGTACAGGAAGGCTGGAGTCAATATCGATGCGGCATCTGAGTGGGTTCGAAGGATAAGAGATCTCGCTCAACGATCGCAAAACGAGGCGGTTCTATCGGGAATAGGAGGGTTTGCGGGGCTCTACTCTATGGATGGGTTTGGCTTTGACAACTTGGTCTTGGCGGCCGGCGCCGATGGTGTTGGCACCAAAGTGATTATTGCTCAAATGATGGGTAGAAATGACACAGTCGGCATAGATCTCGTGGCGATGAACGTAGATGACGTGGTAGCCTCAGGGGCAAAGCCTGTCTTCTTCTTGGACTACATAGCCGGTGCAAACCTAAGTCCGGAAGTAGTGGAAGACATTGTCTCGGGCGTTGTAGAAGGATGTGTTCGGGCCGAGTGTGCTCTGCTCGGAGGCGAGACTGCACAGATGCCAGATCTCTACGGTCCTGGCGAGTACGATCTTGCAGGCTTTTGCGTAGGAGTAGTTGACAAACGGGAAATTGTAGACGGAAAGAGCATAAGAAAAGGGGATGTGCTTTTAGGGCTTGGTTCTACTGGACTACACTCCAATGGCTATACTCTTGCTCGCAAAGTTTTTTTTGAAAAAGCAGGTTGGGAAATTGATCGGTATGTCAAGGAATTCGGAAGGACTCTAGGTGAGGAGCTTCTCGAACCTACCAGGATATATGCGCCCTTTGTTTTGAGGTTGAAAGAAGCGGTTCCTGTGAAAGGCATCGTGCACATAACAGGCGGAGGGCTGGTTGAGAATGTTCCGAGAATACTGCCTGAAGGGCTGAAAATGAGATTATCTGGGGATTGGGAAGTTCCCTGCGTGTTTGAACTACTTCAAGAACTTGGCGGTGTTGCACGCGATGAAATGTACAGGGTCTTTAATATGGGTGTGGGTATGGTCATAGTAGTCGATCCTAAGGACGTGGATCGGATCGTCTCAATCAGCAAAGAATCTGCAATTCCATGTTTTCCGGTGGGTGATGTAAATGACAGGTAAAAAAGACAAGAGGATCTCGCTTGGTGTCTTGGTTTCAGGTCGCGGTACCAATCTTCAGGCTATCCTGGACAGCTGCGAGAAAGGGGATGTCTCGGCTGAAGTCAGGGTTGTTATATCCAATAGACCTGGAGTAATGGCGTTAGGAAGGGCATCGGCGAAAGGAGTTCCGTCAGTTGTCATACAGCCTAGGGATTTCGGTAAGTGGCCTGAATGCAAAGACAAATACGAGGAGAAAATAGTGGAGGTTCTGCAATCGTATGAAGCGGATCTGATTGTGCTAGCAGGGTACGACCGCCTGGTAGGTGAAACCTTGCTGAATGCATACCCTATGAAGGTTATCAACATACATCCAGCTCTTCTGCCATCATTTCCGGGGCTCAACGCCCAAAAGCAAGCTCTGGAATACGGTGTTAAGGTGTCAGGGGCTACTGTGTTCTTTGTAGATTTATCTGTAGATGGCGGGCCCATAATTCTGCAGGATACATGCAGAGTCATGGACGATGATACAGTCGAGTCATTGTCCGATCGAATACTAGGAATTGAGCATAGGATTCTTCCAGGAGCAATATCTCTTGTAGCCGAAGGCAGACTCAGGATCGAGGGAAGGAAGGTAAGGATCCTAGAACAATCTCAGGAGTAAAAATGGGAGGCGTATACGTTGAAGCGCGCGATCATTAGCGTAGCCGACAAGACCGGCATTTCGGAGTTTGCCGGGGCTCTTTCAGAACTTGGTTGGGAAATCGTATCTTCAGGAGGTACCGCACGGTTTCTCAAGGAACATGGCATTGGAGTTGTAGAAGCAAGCGAAGTAACAGGGTTCCCCGAGATTTTGGGAGGCAGAGTAAAGACTCTTAACCCAATGATTCACGGTGGCATTCTGGCAAGGCGTGATGTGCCAGAAGATATGCGCCAGATCGAAGAACTCGGCATAAAAGAGGTAGACATGGTTGTGTGCAACCTCTATCCCTTTGTCAAATACGCATCACGGCCTGATATGACAATACAAGATATGATTGAGCAGATAGATATAGGCGGGCCAAGTCTTATGCGCGCTGCTGCCAAGAATTACAAGTGGGTAACTTGTGTCTGCAAACCGCAGAGATACGGCGAAGTAATTCAGGAACTAAAAGCCAAAGGTGATGTGAGCGAGGAGTTCAGGCGAGAACTAGCTATTGAGGTATTTCGGCATACTGCTTGCTATGACGCGGCGGTTGCGTCGTATTTGGCCTCAAAATGGCCTGAAATCGGCTCTGAATTCCCCGAAGAACTTGCTTTCGGATTTGATAAGTTATTCTCCCTAAGGTACGGAGAAAACCCGCATCAAAAAGCAGACTATTACGAACCTATGCTCAAAGGCGTGATTCCTTCTTTAGAGGAACGTCAGCTCCAAGGGAAAGAGATTTCGTACAATAACATAAATGATATGGATAACGCGTTCCACGCGGTATGGGACCTGGAATCTCCAGGTTGCGTAATAGTCAAACATGCCTCTCCTTGCGGTGCTGCAGTAGGAAATTCGGCCAAGGACGCATTCGAGAAAGCGCTAGCTTCGGATCCCGTGTCTGCTTTTGGCGGTGTTGTGGCGTTTAATTGCGAAGTAGACAAGCCGTGCGCTTTGGCGATGAAGAAACTGTTTCTCGAGGTTCTGGTGGCTCCTTCTCTTACAGAAGAGGCGATAGAGATTCTGAAAACGAAAAAAGACTTGAGAGTCATTAGGCTTGCTCCGCAGGCACCTTTGGCAGCGGGGTTTGGCCAGTCCAGGGTCTTGAGTTTGAAGTCAGCTATGGGCGGGGTACTGGTGCAGGAAAAGGATACCTGTCTTCCCAAAGATGAAACATGGAAGGTAGTTTCAAAAAGGACACCTACTTCCGAGGAACTAAGAGATCTTCAGTTTGCAGTGACAGTATGCAAATATGTAAGGTCAAATTCCATTGTACTGGCTAAAGACTTGTCTACTGTAGGTATTGGAGGTGGACAGCCTAACAGGGTTGATTCTGTTAGAATAGCCGTTCAAAGAGCAGGCGAGAGGTCAGTAGGCTCGTGCCTGGCGTCTGACGCCTTCTTCCCCTTCCCGGATTCTGTTGAAGAAGCGGGAAAAGCAGGGATTACGGCCATCGCGCACCCTGGAGGGTCATTGAGAGATCAGGAGTCGATAGATGCTGCTGACCGGCTTGGGATTGCCATGGTTACTACGGGAACGCGCCATTTCCTGCACTAAGTATGGCGAGCCAGAAATACTGTTTGGCGGGCCGTTTTCTGTGAAGAGATGCCGGATAAGGAACTTGCATAGTACATTCATGATAGATTGCGTTGAGAGCAGTTAGAGATAAGGGGGCATTCTTGTGAGAGTAGCAGTCATTGGGTCCGGTGGAAGAGAGCATGCTCTGGTCTGGTCGATTGCTCGAAGTCCGGAGGTAGAGGAGCTGTGGGCAGTACCTGGAAATCCGGGAACTGAAATGATTGCGAAGAACGTTTCGTTGGATCCTCTGGATTTTCCTGGCATCTTAGAATTGTGCAAAGAAGAGGCGATAGATCTAGTAGTCGTAGGACCTGAAGATCCGCTGGCGGCAGGGATTACAGATTATCTGGCCAGACACAATGTCTTAGTTTTTGGCCCGACGAGAAATGGCGCTATGCTAGAGGCTAGCAAGAGTGTGGCTAAGAATTTCATGGCAAGGCACAATATCCCTCACCCCCTATTCCATGTTTTTGAATCCTCTAAGGATGCAGTTGATTACGTAAGGTCGGAACATGGCCCGTGGGTCATCAAGGCTGATGGTCTAGCAAAAGGTAAGGGCGTAACAATTACGGGAAATCTAGATGAAGCCGTTGCAGTAATTGAGGGATTGGTCTCGGGGAGACTCCATGGCGAAGCGGGAAGAAGAATTGTCATAGAAGAATTCCTTGAGGGCCGAGAGGCCACGGCGATGGCTATCTCCGATGGCAATAGCATATGCTGCCTTCCCATGGCCAAGGACCACAAACGAGCCTGGAACGGCGACAAAGGTCCTATGACGGGAGGCATGGGTGTTTTTTCACCGCTTCCCTTTGTGGATGAAGACATGGAGAAAAAGATCTGCACCGATATTCTGAAAAAGACCTATCTAGGGCTGAAAGAAGACGGCATTGATTATCGGGGAGTTATCTACGCCGGATTGATGCTTACTGAGAAGGGGCCGAAAGTGCTGGAGTACAACGTCAGATTTGGCGATCCGGAAGCTCAGTGTGTGCTGCCTAGGCTTTCGGGTGATGTAGCAGGCATATTGCGGGCATGTGCTCAGGGAGAACTCCTTGGTTTTCTCTCCGAAAACGAAGTGAAAGTCTTAGATGAGTCAGCGGTCACCGTAGTAGTGGCTTCGGCGGGGTACCCCGAAAGATATGCTACAGGCTATGTTGTGGAGGGGATTGACAAAGCAGAAAACGTATCTCCAGGTAATGTGGTTTTATTTCAAGCAGGTACTGCGAGGAACCAGCAAGGACAAATAGTGACTGCAGGCGGACGAGTTCTTTCTGTTACTGCACTTTCGGACACTATTGAGGGTGCACGCGAAATTGCGTATAATGCGGCGAAAGAAATCAAGTTCAACGGCGCTTACTACAGGAAGGACATTGGCAGACTGAAATGAGAGGAGCCTATGAAGAAAGGCCGTACTTTCGAACTTACTAGAGTCGCAATGCTAGCGGGCTTGTATGCAGTCCTTACCGTGTTGCCTCCTTTTTCAGGTTTCAGCTATGGCCCTGTCCAAATAAGGGTTGCCGAAATGTTCACTGTGCTACCTTTTGTGTTTCCGTGGGCAAAATGGGGGCTCTATGTTGGCTGTATTCTTGCCAACCTTGGAAGTCCTTTTTTTATCTGGGATGTCACTATTGGTGCTCTTGCTACTCTCCTAAGCGCATACCTTACTGAGAAAATGCCAAGTCCCTACTTGGCCCCGCTGCCGCCTGTGATCGTAAATGCTGTGATTATTTCTTCATATGTGTCATTTTTGAGCAATCTCGCCTATTCCATTGTATTTGCACAGATTCTTCTAGGCGAGGTCGCTTCATGCTACGTGTTGGGCCTTCCTTTGTTGCTGTCTATAATGAGAAACCCTGCTCTAATAGAGAAACTGAAGTAAGAGGTTGGAAGAAGTGAGGGCTTTTCATGAGGCAGACAACGGAGCGCATCTTTAGTGTAAGATGAAATCGATTTCCGGCTGGGCGCCTTCGAGAGTAATCACTAGTTGGTTTGGCACGCACACTATTGACTGACCAGATCTAGAAATCCATCCCGTTCGCCAGCATATCTCGTTGGGACAGACTGAGTGGTCTAGGGGTAAGACCCTGACCTTTCCCTGACCGTACTCGATCGTGATTTCTCCCCTTGGAACAGACACGGTTACTTGTGATAGGGTATCGATATCTACAGGAAGCCTTACTACCTCTTTCCCACCTATCACGACTACGGCAGAAAGGGCGTCTGGACCTTGCGTAAGTACATTGAATCTCGCCCAGAAGATTATCGTAACTACTACACATGAAAGCACGAGAATCTTGTCGTTTCTGGTCACAAGAGTCACCCTCCTGCGATGATTATAGCAGACGTGAAAGGGATATGCTGAGATGATCGATTGGACAATATGCATAAGTGTGTAGCAGAATCACACTTCGAAATTTGGGCTTTGCAAGTCAAATCATCGCGGCCGGATATGCACTGCTAGCGACCGATGAGAATATTCGGGATAGCTATTGAATATACAGCTGAAAACAAGTTATACTTAGAATTTAAACATAAGTGAATAGGAAGAAGGATTTCTGTACTTTGCGTCGAAAGGATAATAGCAAACAAGGTCATGCAGAAACTTCATCGAAAACTTATTCGTAGCAAAATCGCAACAACTTCCATCTAGCAGCATTACCTTCTATAATGTTGTGCCCAATAGGGAATGCATGACTTATTTTCAAAAAAGGAGGTGAAAACATGACTACTTTATTGATGTTGGCGGCCGAGGCACCAGCCAGAAAGTGGGGTATCTTTGTACCCGATGACAGCACGATTTTTGGTCTCTTCTTCGGGATTGCTATGCTGATTTTGGTCTATGTCATGATTCAGCGCGCACGTGCAGGATTGCCAATCCCTGAGATCCGTCGGATCCCTGGAATGGAAGCTTTTGAAGAAGCCGTAGGCAGGGCAACGGAAATGGGCAGACCTGTCCACATAACCAACTACTCAGCTGACGTAGGAGACTACGACACGTGGGCATTCTGGTCATACCTTGCGCACGTAGCCAAATTGTGTGCTTCGTATGACACCAGAATAATCAATACCAACGCTGAGTACCTCACAATGGCAGTAAACGAGGAAATCATCAAACAGGCTTATCTCGAAGCCGGAAGACCAGATGCTTTTAACCCGGATGATGTAAGGTTCGTTTCTCCTTGGCAGTTTGGTTACACCATGGGTGTTGCCGGCATAATAGCCAGGGAAAAACCTGCTGCGAACTTCCTCACAGGCTATTTCTATGCAGAAGCACTTATCTTGGCTGAAGCAGGTTCTTTAGTAGGGGCTATTCAAGTGGCAGCAAGTGCCTCAACTGCTCAGTTGCCTTTCTTCATTGCAGCTTGCGACTATACCATGATTGGTGAAGAGTTCTATGCTGGCGCCGCTGCTCTTTCCAAGGAACCAGTGATCTACGGTTCCGTAGTGGCCCAGGACATAGGGCGTGTAGCCCTTACTGTCCTCATTGTCATAGGCGCAATCATGAACACTTTCGGTAGTGATGCGATTATAAGACTTACCAAGTTTTAGTGCCCAGTAGGATGGATAAGGAGGTGAAGAAACTTGAGAAGGGAAGTTCCAATGGTATTGACCCTCATATTCGCTATCGTACGATGCGGATTTGAGTTGATTGAGCCTATGCTTTCCTGGGAACTGGCACCGGGCAAAACAGTATTCTCGAGATTGTCCTTTTCAATCACTTTTATGACCGTTATGGGCCTCTTGATGGGACTCATTAACCTCACTCGACTCCACGTGCATACAATCAGGCGCAAGCGAGAAAACTGGGTGTACAGTATTTGGCTTCTCTTTGTGCTGTACGGTTACGCCATCCTAGGGCTTGGATGGGGTCCCAATGGCGACGCTTTCAACTGGATCTATGAGGCTGTCATTGTTCCTCTTGACTCGACCATGTTCTCTATGCTGGCATTTTTCATTGCATCAGCGGCCTATAGGGCCTTTAGAATAAGGAATATCGAGGCTACTATACTACTGGTAGTTGCGTTTATAGTCATGCTGGGCAATGTGTCCATAGGGGAGATGATATGGAGTTCTTCGGGTTGGCTAGGTGGATTCAAAGGCATCAAAGACTGGATACTGGCGGTGCCCAACGTTGCACATGCGAGAGCGCTCGCTATAGGAATATTCCTCGGGGCATACGCGGCTACCTTGCGTGTGTTCTTGGGGCTGGATAAAAAATACCTCGGCGGTACTGACTAACTGCAGTCTGTGTATGTGTGTACTCGTTTGAGGTTGGTTTGGTGAGTGAAAATGATGGAATATTTCCATAGAAATCGTGACCGTTGAAGGGAGGGAAATGACGTGACATTTTGGGAAAAGTTCGGCTCCATAGATCCAAGATGGATCTATCTTGGAATGGCTGTTCTTCTCACTTTTCCAGTGCTCAGTCCCCTAGGATTAGCCATAACAATAGACCAGGAGACTACCATACCCATTTTCAACTGGGTGGAAAGCCTTAATCCTGGAGACATAGTGTTTGCCGATGTATCTTTCAGCGGCGGCTCTGAAGGAGAACTAGGTCCTCAGCTTCAGGCCTGGTTTAGGCACTGTCTGCAGAAAGGCGTGAAAGTCGTATGGGTTGCGCAGTGGAATACAGGTGAGCGACTAGGATATAATATCTGTTCAGAGGTTGCCCAAAAATTGGAAGACGAGGGTATTCATACTGAATACGGTGTAGATTGGGTATACGTAGGCTGGAAAGCCGGCGGCACCACAATGTGGCGCAATATGCAACTCGATTTCTGGGATGCTTGCGCAAAAACCGATATGCTTGGGAATTCTTTTGAGGATCTTCCTCTAATGGAGAAAGTAAGGAAGTGGGATAAGCAGACCTGCAAGGGTATTATGCTCTTTACTGCGGGTTCCCCAGGTGTGCCGACTTATACAACGTATTTCCAAGATTATGACATCTATCTCGGAGACGTTGCAGTGCAGGTCCCAGGGAACATGAACTTGCTCAGGTCGGGCCAGATAAAGGGGATGCTTTGTGGTTTGCCAGGAGCGGCTCAGTACGAGATCCTTCTCGAGAAGCCAGGTAAAGCAGTAAAACTTATGGATGCTCAGTCACTGGGTCACCTTTGGATTATTGTACTTGTTATTTTAGGCAATATCGGCTTCTACATGAGAAGAAAAAGCGGCGCACCGTTAGATTGAGGTTGAGCAATATGATGAGGCAAATGTTACAGAGCTCAAAAGATACAGGGATCTGTCCAAAAGATAGGAGGTGAACTCAATTGACAACTGCTCAAATCTGGATTGCCGCGCTTTGTACCCTGGCTGTTTACAGTTACCTATACAAAGAGAATCCTGCGTATAGAATCGCTGAATATACCCTTGTGGCGCTGTACACGTCTTACTCGATAACTTTGGACTTTCATGAATACTTGATACCATATGCCAAACAGTACGCTATAGAAGAAGGGCAATGGTACTTCTGGGTAATGGGTGCTTTAGGCCTGCTCCTTTATTTCAGGTACGCACCGGCGAAATACAACTGGATTGCAAGGTATCCGATTGCTATCGCCGTTGGATGGGGGTTGGGTTACAACCTAATTCGACTTCCCAGACCGGTTATGGTCCAGGTGAGGGACGCTATGAGGCCGTTGAACAGTGTGAATAACGTCCTGTTCTTTGTTTTCTTCCTATGCATCATGTTCTACTTCTTCTTCACCACAGGCAAAGAGTCTAAGTTCATACAGGGCTCCGGCCGAATCGGAAGATACATCATGATGGTGGGATTTGGATGCGCTTTTGGAAATACGGTTCAAGGGCGTATCTCACTGTTCCTAAACAGGCTGTCGTTCTTGTTAGTAGACTGGCTTGGCATACAAATCTGGTAGGATGTAGCATGTGAAGCAAGTCGCAACCAGGAAGGTTCCCGAGCAGGCGCCTTCCTGGTTTTCCTATGTTATGTTGGCAAGGATAAGTGATGACCATGTCTCTAGGGGATCCAGGGTCGTAGCTGCGCTTAAGTCAACCCAGCCGCCCATCATCTTATCTGTCTCCCTTACTGCAAGTATAGGCGATGGTAGCTGTACAACTGATGCGACGCCCATGTGGACGGTTCCAACATCGTTTTCGTCATCATTGATGAAACCTATTACGCTAAGAGATGGGTTCCCGCAAAGGATGACTTCTTCACGTATTTCTCTAATAGTGTTGAGTCCGACGATTGTTTTTAGGTCTGAAACCAGCCTTCGCCCCGGCCAGGGCACGTCATCTACAGGGTTCATGTGGCCCCCTACTCCAATGGACAAGAGGCCTTGGAGTCTCGTTTCTGTCTGCGTGTTAAGCCGCTTCATAACGAAGACCCTTTTTTTGGATATAAAGAGCGTGTAGGAAATGAGCTGCTTAAATGAAGGATCAGTCTCAACAAGAGCTCTTGGCTTGAACGTTGAATGTCTTGCAATTGTCTGCCACAAATCGGTAGTGGGCATCTTAAGGCCGCGCCAACGCCCCACTTTGGAGTACAAGTGTCTGGCAGGAATGCATAGGACTTGTTCGTCATCGTATCTGTCTGGTAAGGACACAGGTTCACACTCCTTTGGTGGTTATGGTGTATTTGACTAGGTTTATGTCGTTCAGAAGCAGAGCACCGCCGCATGATACTGTGAACACGTAGCTATTGCTTAGATCATAAAATGTGCAGAAGGTTCGCCGCGCCTCTGGACTGACGTAGCAAGCAGTATAAAACGCATAGGTCAGGTGTTTGGGGTCGGCTTTGAGCATTACCTGGCACAAGTGGCCCTTGCCAGGTACGGCGCGCGAAGATATATCGACCTTTATGGATGTATCTCCTACGAAAATATCGGGACCTGATTGGAAAGGCTTTACTCCGCTTTGATATGACATGAAGAACCTTGCCCACGCACTGGCTTCCTCGACAGATGGGTAAGAGATACATAACAGTGCGGAGGGATTTGGATCTTCGGGCCCGATTTCCATGGCACCCATGATTATATTTGGGGCAGTGATTAACTGCTCACGGTAATCCGATGCAAAAGCTCCTATGTTTTCCACGCCAGAACCCTCCCTTTATAGTACTATACCAATCCTCATAAGAATGGCAAACTGTTTGGCATATTCGCGCCTGGTAGGTATCTACTCTTGGTTTCAAGCAGGTTATAATGTAAAGTGAGAATGTAAGCGGCTGTCCGCCGGACTAGGAAGCTTACGATTTTGTACCCAAAGAAAGGTATGGTTGCGATTGTCTGGAAGAGAACTTGAGATGATTTCCTGGGATGAACTCAAATGGCATCTGGGTAAGGTGGAAAAGCCTGCAAGATACTCAGGTGGAGAAATCAACGCTATCCATAAGGACCCTCTATCAGCAGAAGTCCTTTTTGCCTTGGCCTTTCCAGATGTCTACGAAGTTGGCATGAGCCACCTAGGTTCTCATATCTTATACCATTTACTGAACCAAAGACCGGATGTTGTCTGCGATCGCGTGTACGCTCCGTGGATCGATATGGAAAGTTTGCTTCGTGATATTGGTCTACCGCTATTTAGCATTGAAAACCGCCTGCCGCTATCGCTTTTCGATATTGTTGGATTTTCATTGCAGTATGAACTTACGTATACTAACGTTCTTTCAATGCTCGATCTGGGAGGCATCCCCCTAAAGTCTGAGGAGAGAGAAAAGGGCGATCCGCTAGTGATCGCAGGTGGACCGTGTGCCATGGCACCGGAACCAATTGCGCCTTTCATAGATGCCTTTGCCCTAGGCGACGGTGAAGAAGTTGTACTTGAGATCATAGATACCTACAAGACGTGGGCAAATTCGGAGAAATCGAGGTTAGAACTACTAGAGGCTCTCTCTACATTGGAGGGTGTTTATGTTCCGTGTCTCTACAATGTGGAGTATGAAGATGACGGAACCATAGAAGACATTCGTAAATCGTTTGGAGTACCTTCAAGAGTAAAGCGTAGGGTCATAAAGTCTCTTGACCAAGCCCCGTGTTCGGATAGGCCTTTAATTCCTCTCATGGAACCCATACACGACCGGGCAATGGTCGAGATTTTTAGAGGATGTACGCAAGGCTGTAGGTTCTGCGAAGCAGGGACGATATATCGGCCTGTACGGGAGCGATCGCTAGAAGCGTCCTATGACCTTGCGAGACACCTGATCGAGTCTTCGGGCTACGAGGAAGTTTCTCTTGTATCTTTGTCCTCCGCTGACTACAGCTGCATTGAGGAACTAATAGGCAGGCTGGTGAAGGATAAGCCTGGCGGGGCAAGGGTGTCCCTCCCTTCACTTCGCGTGGATTCATTTTCGGTTGAACTTGCTCAGATGCTGTCTACAGGCCAGAAGGTTGGGCTGACTCTAGCGCCCGAAGCAGGTTCCCAGCGAATGAGAGACTCCATTAACAAGAAGGTTACAGAAAAGGATCTTGTAGAGGCGGCCACCTATGCCTTTTCAAATGGATTTTCCCACATAAAGCTTTACTTTATGATAGGACTTCCCGGGGAAACTGATGAGGACGTTCTGGCAATTGCAGATCTGGCGAAGAAGATCAGGCAGATAGGAAGGAACATGAGAGTTCGTCCGAATGTGGTTGTGTCGGTTTCGGGGTTTGTGCCAAAGCCTAACACGGCGTTTCAGTGGGAGAAGTGTGTATCTCAAGACGAACTGAAAAGGCGACAGATGCTCCTGGGCAGAGCTTTGCGAGGTCCGGGACTTACCTACAAGTATCACGATACGAAAACTACCTGGCTTGAAGCGGTATTTGCCAGGGGAGACCGAAGGCTTTCCAAGACACTGGAGATAGCCTACGGGAAGGGTGCCAGATTTGATGCCTGGCCGAACATGCTAAACGAGAGCTTGTGGCAAGAGTCTTTTTTGGAATCGGGAGTAGACCCCCGCTTTTTTGCCCACAGGGAGCGCAGCGAAACTGAAACACTCCCATGGGATCATCTAGATTCTGGCGTAGGGAAAGAGTTTTTGCTCTCAGAGCGTTCTAGATCCAAAGCGGGAATTACTACTCCTGACTGCAGGCATGGTGAGTGCGTCGGGTGCGGAGTGTGCCCTGGTTTTGAAGTCGAGAACAAGTTATGTGATTAGAAAGAGGTTCATAGGTGGAAGAACTAAAAATAAGAGTCAATTACGTTAAAGGCGATGAAGTCAGGTTTTTGAGTCATCTTGACTTGGCGCGAACTATCAGGATGGCGCTTAGAAGAGCCAAGTGGCCCATTGTTGTGACTGGTGGATTCTCGCCCAAAATGAGAGTATCTTTTTACTCTCCTCTACCAGTAGGGACTGCAGGATATGACGAATACATGGATGTGGTCTTAGGTCTGCCCACAAGTGTCTCCGAGGAATGGTTCCGAACCGAAGGTGGCGTGTCTTTGGTGCATGAGTTTCTCTCGCGATTAACCCTTTCGTTTTCTGAATCTTTGCCATTGGGTATTTTCGTCAAGGAAGTGTTTCTGGCTCCAAAGGATGAAAAGCCTTTCGAATCGAGGATTGCACGTTCTTTGTATGAGGCCCGTACTAGAGGTGTAGACGAAAAAGCGCTGTCTTTGGCCATAGACAACTTCTTGGCGTCTCCGACTGTTTCTTACGATATACACGGGCCAAAAGGAACCAGGACCATGGATTTGCGTCGGTTCGTGGAAAGTGCACAAGTGCAACCAAGCGCGAATCCAGAGACAGGTGTTGTATGTTTATCGATGGGAATAAAGCACGTAGACGGACGGACTGCGCGGCCCCAATGGGTAGTCGGCTCACTGTCTGAGTTCGGATTGAAAATCGATCCGAGAGAAATAATAGTAAACAGGCTCGAGATTGTTCTCGACCGATATTAGTAGGAGATGATGTTACTCCCATGAACAGGGAGATTCTTGTGAATGTGAATCCAGATGAGACCAGAGTTGCTCTCGTTGAGGACGGCTCTGTTGTAGAGTTCTACTTAGAAAGGCCCACAAGTCACAAAACAGTGGGCAATATTTACCTAGGCAAGGTGACCAATGTATTGCCAGGTATGCAGGCTGCATTTGTAGACATAGGGGAAGACAAAAATGCCTTCTTGTATGTAGACGATGCTTCACTGCCGCCCGAACTGCAGGGGGAAAGAGCCCATAAACCCACAGGCAGGCGCAAAAGAACCATCAATGATTTGGTCAAACCGGGACAGAGCATACTGGTACAGGTAACCAAAGAGGCGATGGGCACAAAAGGCTCAAGAGTGACACGACACATTACCCTTCCAGGGAGATACCTTGTGCTTATGCCTACAGTTAACTATGTGGGTGTGTCGAAAAGGATTGTAGATGAACAAGAGCGCCAGAGGTTGCGTCAGCTGGCAAAGGACATAAAGCCTGAGAATATGGGGATCATAATAAGGACAGTCGCGGAAGCAAAGACCAGAGAGGAGATTGAAAGAGACCTACAGTTTGGCCTCCGACTTTGGGAAAAGATCAAAGCAGAAGCGAAGTTGAAGCAGGCTCCGGCTTTAGTTCACGAAGATCTTGATCTTGTTGCGCGAATGGTCAGAGATGAGCTTAACGAGAAAACGGCAAAGATGATTATAGACGACGGTCCTACCTACGCTAGGGTACTAGATCTTCTTGAAGCCGTGTCTCCTGAGATGAAAGACAGGGTCATATACTACAGAGACAAAGATGTCCCCCTTTTCAGCTTGTACGGTGTTGATGCTGCGATCGAACGGGCGTTACAGCGTCAGGTTGGGCTCAAGTCCGGTGGCTATATAGTCATCGATAAGACTGAGGCCTTGACAGTAATCGACGTGAATACAGGGCGCTATGTGGGAACCAAGAACCTTTCAGATACTGTGCTAAGGACGAATCTAGAAGCGTGTGACGAAATATGTAAGCAATTGCGATTGCGAGACATTGGCGGGATAATCGTTATTGATTTCATAGACATGGACAATCCCGAAGACAAAGCCATGGTTCTTAGCGAACTTGAAGAGCATTTGAGAAGAGATCACACAAAAACCGTCGTGGTTGGCCTTACCGGGCTTGGATTGGTAGAGATGACCAGGAAAAAGGCTAGACAAAGTCTAGATGCCATGCTTACTCGGATGTGCCCTTACTGCGGAGGTAAAGGAACTGTGATGTCTGAAGAAGCCGTTGCATCCAGGATAAGGCGGGAGATAAGGACGCTTTTGAGGAATACTTCGTGCGAAGCGGTTCTGGTGGAGGTTAGTCCCGGGGTTGCCTCATATCTGATCGGTCCAGGCGGGTCCAATCTAAAAGACCTGGAAAAGGAAACAGGCAGGAGCATCTTCATAAGAGGATCAGAGGATCTTCATATTGAAGATATGAACGTAAAAGCTCTGGGCACCAAAGAGGAAATTGCGGTAAGAGCCGCTCCAGTCCAGGTTGGAGATGTTCTTGAATTAGTCATTGAAGAACCCCATTCACAAAATGACAATGACGGAATTGCAAGGATAGAGGGTTACGTTATTCATGTTGAAGGCGCGGGTTCAAAAGTTGGTCAGAAAGTGCGAGTTGAGATTACGTCGAGTTTGAGGACGTTCGCAAAAGGTGTCATAATAAGCGAAGACGATAGTCAGGATTGGTAGAGGCATCTGCGGAATAAAGGGTAGGCGCGTTACCGAACAGTATGGCTATGGACCTGGCAGACATGTTTCTTGACATACGTTTTGCAGGCGTGCTAGACTGTATCGGTAACTGCATAGTTGGCTCAAGAGTAGGGGGTTTACTAAGTTGTATGCGATAGTTGAAACAGGCGGTAAGCAGTATAGAGTGTCACCAGGAAGCACTCTGAGAATAGAAAAAGTGGATGGGGACCGCGGCGGAAGAGTAGTCCTCGATAAGGTGCTTGCTATATCTGATGGAGAGTCTCTCACAGTCGGGGCACCCTACATTCAAGGAGCCGTGGTGAGCGGTACCATTGTTAGGCAGGGCAGGGGAAAGAAGATTCTGGTTTTCAAGTACAAAGCCAAAACCAACTACCGAAGGCGCTATGGGCACAGGCAGGCTTTTACTGAAGTGAAAATCGATTCCATTGAAACCGATGCTGAAAGTACAGCTACTGCGTAAGTGCCGGCTAAATGAGCGGGCAGCAAATCCAGGCGTTTTGGTCGGATTTATCATCGAGGGCCATGCAGACTTTGCTGAACACGGGCAAGATATTGTTTGTGCAGGAGCATCTGCAATAGCTCAAGCTGCTCTACTAGGGCTCCAGGATTTGCTAGGCGAAAAGGTTCTGTTTAAAAGAGAACCCGGGTTCTTGGAGGTATCCATGGATATAGAAGACGCATCTGAGATTCGCTCCCAGACTATAATGAGAGTATTAGAACTTGGACTCCAATCAATCCGCCAGGCGTACGCGGGGCATATAGATATAGTTTATTTGGATGTGGTTTAGGTAGGGCGCATTTAGCTACAAGCCGCGCAATTTCTAGTTATTTGTGCTGGTAGGAAGGAGGGGAGCAATATGATGCTTATAGATCTCCAGTTGTTCGCTAAGAAGAAGGGTGTAGGAAGTTCAAGGAACGGACGCGACTCCCGCTCCAAACGGCTTGGCGTAAAGAACCATGACGGTCAGTTTGTCAAAGCCGGGAGCATTATAGTTAGGCAGAGAGGTACGAAGGTACATCCTGGCGCAAATGTTGGGATAGGGAACGATTACACTATTTTTGCGAAAACCGACGGATACGTGTCCTTTGAAAGAAAAGGCAGGGACAGGAAGATTGTGTCCGTCTTGCCGGAAAACCGTGTCACAGAAGCTGCGGTTTCTTTACCCAATGACAGTAATTAGAGTGAGCAGGTTTTTATGGTCTGCGTGTCTGGAAAAAGTTACATGCTAATACAAGGTGGTCTGCGCGGCGGCTTGGCCCGCCGCTTTTGGTATTATAGTCTTACCTTTGTGTGTGCCTGGGGGGAACTTTGGAATTGAGCGCACGTTTCATAGATAGAGCGAAGATATACGTTAAAGCGGGGGACGGGGGAAAGGGGTGCGTTGCTTTTCGCCGGGAGAAGTTCGTGCCTTTCGGAGGACCTGCAGGTGGAGATGGCGGGAATGGTGGCAACGTCGTTTTTCGAGTTGACCCAAACATTAACACCTTGCTTGATTTTAGGCACAGACCTCACCTTATTGCACAGAACGGACGCCCAGGAGAAGGGAGCAACAGGTCGGGCAAGAAGGGGAGAGACCTAGTTATTAGTGTTCCTCCGGGCACTGTTTTGTTCGATGCTGAGACCGGCGAGATGATTGCGGATCTTACTGAGATAGGCCAGGAGGTAGTAGTTGCCAGAGGTGGTAAAGGGGGCAAAGGAAACGCCAGATTTGCGACTTCGGTCAATCAAGCCCCCAGGAAGTTCGAAGAAGGCAAGCCTGGTGAAGAACGGTGGATTCAACTGGAGCTTAAGTCTATTGCAGACGTTGGGCTAGTTGGTTTTCCGAACGCAGGGAAGTCTACGCTGCTCAGAGCCATATCAAAAGCTACTCCGGAAGTTGCGCCTTACCCTTTCACGACCCTTACACCTCACCTTGGTGTTGTAGATCAGGATAGCTGTAGGTTTGTGGTCGCGGATATACCAGGGCTTATAGAAGGCGCTAGCGAAGGCAAGGGCCTAGGGCACGAGTTTTTAAGGCACATAGAAAGAACACAGGTACTTCTTTACGTGGTAGACGGGGCTAACGGCTATCAGTCGGCGATCGACGACTTTACCACTGTACAGCGTGAAGTTCTGCAGTATAGCGAAGGCATGAAGAGAAAAGAGAGCGTAGTGGCAATAAACAAAACGGATCTGGTTGCCTCTGTCGAAGAACTGATGCAAATCAAGAAGCACCTTGAAGAGATCTCGCAAAAACCAGTGTTTCTGATCTCCGCCCAGCAAAAAACAGGAATTAAACCGCTAATTTCTGAGCTTTGTCACATTTTAGCGGCAGGAAAGAAGGATTTTCAGTAGATATAGAGAATACAAAGGAAAACTCTGAAGGTTGATTCTTAAGAGGGTTACTTGGTTTTGGAGGCATGTTAGTGACTGCGATTGGTATAATGGGTGGCACTTTCGATCCGATTCACTTTGGACATCTCAGAGCCGCTGAAGAGGTATTACAGGGATTTGGGCTTAAACGTGTGGTGTTTGTACCTTCTGGTAGGCCTCCGCATAAGTCTCCTGCTGAAGTGACTTCTGCTGAACACAGGTATATGATGGCCGAACTTGCCACTGCTGATAACCCGAACTTTGAGGTATCCAGAATTGAGATCGATAGGGAAGGGCCGTCCTACACGATAGATACCCTCAGAGAGTTCAAGAGTGCGCTAAGCAGCGATACAAAGATCTATTTCATAACAGGGCTTGATGCGATAGTTGATGTCCACACATGGAATGAATTTGAACATTTGTTTGAACTTGCCGAATTCATAGCAGTATCAAGACCTGGTTACAGTGTCGAGACTTTAGGTACTCTTGAAAAGGTGATTGGGCCTGAGCGATTTAGCAAGATACACCACTTCCCTATTACGCTTTTGGCTATCGCATCTCGAGACATAAGGCAGAGAGTCAAAGAGGGCAGGTCAATCCGGTATCTAGTGCCGGAATCCGTGCGGCTATACGTGGAAAAAGGCGGGCTTTACACCGAAAGCATAGGCAAGAAGTTTTGGCTTCCCGGTTGTCTAGATTGATTGTGGTGTAGGGCAAAACGGAAGTGAAGGTGCAGCGCTTCCGTGTGTCTGTTGCACAGAGGAGAAGTAGGTATCTAGTTTGAGGTTGAAAGTGGTGTCGGGAATGGTTCAGGTTCTGGGAGGGGAGGTGCGTATTTGTGAGGACTTTGTATGTGGGGAATTTGCCATGGGAGACAACCAGTGAGGAACTATCAGAGATGTTCAGTGCGTATGTCAATGTGCTAAACTGCCGTATCATCACGGATAGAGATACTGGAAGATCCAGAGGTTTCGGATTCGTTGAAGTTAACGATGAGGACGTAGAAAAAGCCATAGAGGCAGTCAACGGCACTATGCTCGGTGGCCGACAGTTGGTCGTAAACGAAGCAAGGCCGCGGCAGGCCAGGATGTAGTGGCGCACAAGACGCCGGGAGAAAGCGTTTCTTGGTTTTCTCAAGTTATCCGGGACTATAGTAGCTTATGCTGGCATCGATAAAACTGTGGCGTGACAGCAAGGCGGCACCTAATCTGGTTGGTGCCGCTATCTTTTTTGTATGGCAACCGCAAAACTCTCCTAGTAGGCTCTGCGCTTTGAATCGGATGTTAGAAGAATCACTATTTCTTGAAGGAGTTTTGTTTCAATTGTCGAAATGAATACAATTGGCAGCTATGTAGGCGTCGGAATAAATGGCGATGACTTGCCCTCTCGCCACGGAAAGGGAACATCAAAGGAAACATTAGACAGCAATTGCGAGAATCACAGGAGGTGAGTCCGCTTTGACGTTAGTAAAAGGCAGAGTGTTTTCATTTTGGCTGCTTGTGGTGGTTATAGGTTGTATTGTGTACTCCATGTGGAAGGCTTCCAAAGGAGGTAATGTATCGATAAGAAAGATTGCAGGGCTCGATTCGATTGAAGAAGCAGTAGGGCGTGCAACAGAAATGGGGAGACCCGTTCACTACTGTCCTGGCCTTGGCGGAATAGGTGCTGCTGAAGCGCCACAGACATTTTCCGGACTGGCTATCTTGAGCCATATTGCAAGACTTACTGCTAGATTTGATGTGCCTCTTATTGTAACCATAAGGCAACCGGAAGTATTTCCCATGGCTGAAGAAACGGTTAGGCAGGCGTATCTGGAGGAAGGCAGAAATGACAGGTACGATCCGACAAGCATACGATTTCTTTCGTCTCAACAATTCGCCTACGCTGCGGCGCTTCTAGGGATTATGACTCGGGAGAAGCCTGCTGCCAACTTTATGATGGGGGCATTTTGGGCAGAATCGCTGATGCTAGCAGAGGTAGGTTCTGAGGTCGGCGCCCTTCAGATCACAGGTACCGCTCAGCTATCGCAGGTACCTTTCTTCGTAGCTTCTTCTGACTACACGCTCATTGGAGAGGAACTGTTTGCAGCAGCAGCATATCTTTCCGGAGACACGATGCAGTTAGGATCTATAGTAGGTCAGGATATGGCAAAAATGATAGTGGCCGTTCTTATCATCGCCGGTGTAGTGACTCGAAGTCTTGGCTCCAATTTCTTCGTGGAACTCTTGGGCAAGTGAAAGGGGCGATAAGTCTATGAAACGTGAATTACCTATGATACTGGCTTTTGTCGTTGGTTTGCTCATGATAGTGTCATTCTTTTTTTCGTCAGAGCCTCTGGTTCGAGCAGCCAATACGGTGCAGAACTGGGGAGTGATAATTGCTGCTTTTGCGCTGGGATTGGCTTCAATCAATCTCATTCAAATCCATGCAAAAAGGATCATGAAGGGTAAGGATCTGGACTGGCTGTACTCAGGTGCGCTGCTATTTTCGATGATAGGCATAGCTATACTAGGAATCACCAAAGGGCCTACGGATACAAACTACCAGTTCTGGTTCGATGCGTTGTTTGTTCCAGGGCAAGCCACAGTATATGCAATGACCGGTTTTTTCATTGCGTCGGCAGCGTACAGGGCATTTAGAATAAGGAACCTTGATTCGGCGATTTTACTGGTGTCGGCTGCCATCCTGATGCTCGGAAACGTTCCGATTGGAGAGAGAATCTGGTCCCAGTTGCCTGTAATAGGCGAATGGCTCATGAACATTCCTAACCTTGCGGGGCAACGGGGTATGCTCATAGGTGCCGGGATCGGCGGTATAGCTTCAGGCGTAAGGGTGCTTCTAGGTATTGAAAGAACATACCTGGGCAGCTCGAGTTCATAGAAGGAGGGACAAGCATTGTTTGAAAAACTCGTACACATGGATCGCCGTGTCATATACGGAGTTGTGTTTCTGTCCCTCTCTATTCCGCTTATTTGGCCTATAGGCCTTGGAGTAGCAGTAGGACCAGAAACAAAGCTGTTGTACGACATGGTAGACAGTTTATCTCCTGGCAGTGCGGTTATAGTGTCAATGGACACATCTCCCGGAGGGTATGGGGAGCTGTCTTCAGGTGCGCTAGCTTTGCTTAACCACCTTGCGGAAAAAGAGATAAGAGTGATTGGTATGGGCTTTTTTGATACGGGCCCAAGTCTTTTGGAAACCGCTCTGGGAGGTTCGGATTTTCGGAACAAAGAGTATGGGATCGACTACGCAAATCTAGGGTACCTGGCGGGCGGCGAAACTGCCATGGCCAAGGTGGCCAAAGACATACCAGGCAGCTTTCCCAGAGATTATAGGGGTAATGTAACCAGCGAGTTGCCTGTAATGAAAGGTATCACGTCATGCGAGGATATAGCTCTCATAATCAGCATTTCCTCTGGAACTCCAGGAGTTCCAGAGTGGATAAGGCAGGTCGGCGATCCTTTGGGCGTTCCCATAGCCACGGTCATCGTTGCAGTAAATGTGCCAAACATGACCCCTTATGTTCAGTCGGGGCAGATCGTAGGCATGATACCGAGCATGAAAGGTGCGGCCGGCTATGAGAGCCTTATGGGTACTGCCGGGCTAGGAACGAGAGGAATGGATGCCCAGTCAATATCGCATCTTATGATACTTGCATTGGTAGTGCTAGGGAACGTAGTACATCTTGCAACAAAAGACTCTAAACCCTCCGAAGGAGGTGCACGTTAATGCAGATTAGCAGTGACCTAGGGACATGGATTGCCGCTATAGCTACCATAGGTATTATGAGTTTTGTCTTCAAAGATAATCCGCTCTACAGGCTTGTTGAGAATGTATACGTAGGAGTATCTGCAGGGCATGCTCTAGTTTTGGGTTGGATCAACATAAGGGACCAGGGGATAGCCCCTCTGACTTCGGAGGGTCAGTGGAGCGTCATAATTCCTTTGGTACTTGGTCTTTTTCTGTACACGAGATACTTCAAGGATATTGCCTGGCTGTCGCGATTCCCATTGGCGATCCTTGTTGGCATAGGAACAGGTTTGGCCATAAGGGGAACAATTGGGTCACAGATAGTTAACCAAGTCAAGAGTACGGTGCTTCCTCTAGACAGCATCAATAATGCCATCATAGTTTTTGGAACGCTTGGGGTTCTTGCTTACTTCTATTTCTCCAAAGAGCACAAGGGGGTTCTCAAGCATGTTTCGACTTTTGGAAGGTGCATCATGATGGTGTCCTTTGGCGCGGCATTCGGAAGCACTGTTATGGGACGTATGGCGCTTCTTATTGACCGCCTGCACTTTTTATACTCCAACTGGCTAGGTATTGTCCGTTAGAAGCAGGGTTTCTAAAGTGTCAGGCCGGATCCATTTTACGGGGCGGGCGGCAAGGGCCGTCCGCCTCTTGCGTTGGCACAATTGTTGCTGCTCGTTTCCGTCTTCATTTCCTTCCACGCCCTCGGAGTGGTCCTTATTTCTGCCTGCCCTCTAATTGTGTTAGACTATCATTGCAACCTACACGAGGGTTTTCATGTCTAACTGTTGTGAAAGCCAATTTCGTGTTTGGTAAAGGACAAGAAGCCATACCAAGAGTAAGAACCATTTTGGCTATAGGAGGATAGTAGCCAGTTGATATACAAGCGGGCGCAGGAGTTTGCCAGAAATTGCCTCAATAGAGAACGGTTTGAACACAGCCTAAACACGGCTCAGTCTGCCTATGACATTGCAAATGCCTATGGAGTTGATCCCGAAAGAGCGTACTTGTCGGGACTGCTCCATGATGTTGCTAGGGATCTTGCACCCCAAGAGATTTTGCGGCAGGCAGCAAAAGAGGGTATAATACCTAGAAAAGAAGAACGCATTTGTCCTTTTTTATTGCATGGGAAAGTTGGGGCCCAGATAGTTAAGGATGAAATTGGTCTCAAGGACCAGGGAGTCCTCAACGCAATTTCATTTCATGTTACAGGGAGACCAAATTGGACCAGGCTCGAGCAGGTGCTTTACCTAGCTGACAAGACTGAGCCGGAGAGACTCTATCCTGGGGTGGGACAGATACGCAGTCTACTTGCAGGAGGAGATTTTGAGGGCGCGCTTTTTGAGTGTCTGCGCGAGAATATTATATATGCAGCCAAAACTCAGGGCTGGATTGTTGATACTGACACGGTGGTGATATTTAATGGGATGGCGACAAGATTCTAATCGCAGCAAGTCTGAAAACGATATTGATGAAACAAGGATATATGAAATGCCTAAGGGAGCATCCAAAACGCAAAAAAGACGGCGCCTAAAGCAGGCGGGCGTCATCGTGCTTGCTGTTGTATTGTTCATGGCAGGCACCGTTTTTGGAATGTACTCGTATCTTAAGGCGTACTCTAGCAGCTACCCGTTTTCAAGCAGCGATGTAGTGGCCGAAGGTTCTAGTTCAAGGATTAACATAGCTGTTATAGGCATTGACGGTGGAGTCAACGGAAAGGTGAACACATCGGGAAAGACGGGAACACGGTCCGATGTGATGATGGTTGTAAGCATAGATCCTGAATTGAAGAAGGTCGGCATACTGTCTGTGCCCAGAGATACCCGGGTTCTTATACCTACGGTAAACAGCATAGAAAAGGCTGGACATGCCCACGCATACGGTGGACCGGATCTTGTAGTCGCAACTTTGGAGAGTTTGCTTAAGATAGATATACACCGATATGTGCGAATTGACTTCGAAGGCTTCAAGAAAGTCATAGACATTCTGGGCGGGGTATATGTTGATGTGCCCGAAGACATGGACTACGAAGATCCTTACCAGAACCTCTATATCCATATAGACAGGGGTCCCCAGCTTCTAGACGGCGAAAAGGCTCTAGGATTTGTTCGGTATAGGCAGTATAGCAATGGAGATATCGGCAGGATAGAAGCGCAGCATTTGTTCCTACAGGCTCTGTCAGACAAGATTTTGAGAGTTGCAACTGTGCCTAAGATACCACAGATAGTATCTGATATCATACCTTACGTCCTAACCGACCTTTCAAACGAGGATATTATGTATTTGGCTTCTGTTGGGCTCAACATCAAACTCGAAGATGTTGAGATGGACATTTTGCCAGGAGACCATGGGTATATAGGGGATTTGAGCTATTGGCTTGTAGACGCCGAAAAAGCCCAGGAAACTGTCGATAGGCTTTTAAGAGGCATAGACCGCAGCAAGAATGCCACCGTCAAAGTAACTATACAGAATGGCTGTGGAGTTGCGGGGGCCGCTGACTACGTTGCTTCAATTCTAAGAAGTTATGACTTTGAAGTTGTAAACGTTGGGAATGCGGGCCGATTTAACTATGAGGAAACCAGAATACTGGCATCCAAAGAGAAAAAAGATGTCCAGATCGAGATTCTGAGGATTCTAAAGAGTACGTCCGATCAAGCAAAGGCGTATGTTTCCCAGGACATACCTGATGAGGCGGATGTCTTAGTCATAATAGGTAATGATTTTAGTAAGTACGGACAGTAAGAAGCCGACACTTTCGTGGACTCACCGTACGGGAGGCTTGATTTGAATAGATAAGACTGATGTGGGAAAGAAAGGATCTTTGGAGTTCGATTCTGCCGCGCAAGCTGCAAGGGAATTTGCAGTCAGTGTAGCTAGAGCTTTGTATGACGGAAAAGGCCTCGACGTTGATATCTTAGATGTAAGAAATGTTACGTTGATCGCGGACTATTTTGTCATTGCATCCGGCTCAAGCTCGAGGCACGTGAAGGGTCTTGCAGACCGTGTGCTATATTTGTCCGAGAGCACAAGAAAACCTCTACATGTAGAAGGCTATCAGTTAGGAACGTGGGTCCTTTTGGATTACGGAGACGTAGTCGTGCATATATTTAGAGAGTCACAACGGAGCTTTTACGGATTGGAGAGACTCTGGGGTGATGCGCCTATAGTGGACTTTTCCGAGTAATACCCGGGGTATTGGTATTCGTCGTCGGAACTATTCTTATGGAGAGACTGAGTATGAACAAGACATCTTTGACCCTTTTGGCAATAACCCTAGTTCTTTGTTTCTTGATTTCTCCCTTTGTGTCAGTAGCCCAAGCTCATGTCCCTGGTGTGGAGTTCAGACTGGGGAGCGAGGTTTTGTTTGACTCACCGCGATACTATAACCTCATAAAAGGCAAACGGATCGGTCTTGTAACCAATCAAACAGGGGTCGACAGCCAAGGCATAAGCACTGTAGTCCGCTTAGCCAGCGATCCTAGCGTAAGACTGGCGGCTCTTTTTTGTCCTGAGCATGGACTCGATGGCACTGCACCGGCGGGTTCCAACGTTAAGTCGTATACCCATCCTACGCTCAACATTCCAGTGTATAGCCTATACGGTAGTACAAGAAAGCCTACCTCGGATATGCTGCAAAATGTGGATGTCCTGGTTTTGGATATCCAGGATGTAGGCGCCAGGTGGTATACATACATTTCTACTCTAAACTACGTTATGGAAGCAGCGGGGTCTTGCGGAAAGCCCGTCATTGTTCTTGATAGGCCAGATCCTCTCGGAGGCGAGATCGTGGAAGGTCCTGTGCTTGAAGACAGACTCAAGACTTTTGTTGGTGTGGACAACATTCCAATGGCGCACGGGATGACCGTTGGGGAACTGGCCCGGTTCTTCAATCGCCCAGCTAACGGCTTTAATACAGACCTCACAGTTGTACCTATGCAAGGCTACACGAGAGACATGATTTGGCAGGATACCGGTCTTGATTGGATTCCAACCTCGCCGAATATACCTACCATTGAGTCGGTTTTTTGCTACATGGCTACAGGTTTGGGAGAAGGTACTGGTGTTGGCCAGAGAGACAAGTTTACATGGGTGGGCGGATTGGGAATTGACAGCCAACGATTTGCGGATCTCCTAAACGGTTCTAACCTTTCAGGCGTGGAGTATGTTCCTGACACAAGAGGATCGTATGGTGGAGTGAAACTCAGGATTACTGACTACAGGACATTCAATCCTGCACGATCGGGCCTGTATGCCCTGGCCTATGCCAGACAGTTAAGCAGTTTCAAGGTGCCCAAGAGCGGTTCTACTCCTACCAGCATAGTGTTGTTCGATAAGATAATGGGTACGGATAGGGTGGGCATCTGGCTTGAACAGAAACTTCCTCCTCGCGAAATTGAAAAGAGATATGCCAAAGAGCTCGAGCAGTTCAAAAGAGAAAGACAAGAGTATTTGATATACGGATATGCAGGAAAACCTGGAACTGTAAGTGTAGTGGTCGATAGCGTGCCTCTTTTCTTTGATTCCGAACCATACATAGACGAAAACGGCCGGACAATAGCACCTATTAGGGCAATTGCAGAAGCTCTAGGGGCAGAAGTGAAGTGGGACCAGAAACGGAGCGAGGTTACCATAACGAACGGCTCCACGGTCGTTAGCATGACAATAGGGAGCAAGATCGCGTGGATCGACGGGCAAAGATTTGTGATGGATACTGTCCCTGTGTTGTCAAATAGCCGGACAATGGTCCCTGTAAGGTACGTCTCTGAACTCTTGGGCGCTACCGTCGATTTTGAGTACTCTATCGACTACGGTTACAAGACGGTTCTAATTAGCAGGCAGCCGTAAGACTACTCTTGCGATTCATAGTATGTAGTGTAGAGGCAATTATGGAGTCGGAGATTTACGCGCCTATGGTGGCTAAGCTGGTCTTACGACAACCTTCGCGTCCAAGGCGTTCTCTATAGAACTGAGCAGCTGTGCAATATCTGTGTCGGGATCCAAGATACATCTGTATGTCTCAATTTCAGTCTCTATCTCCAGTTCGGGGTTTCTTTTTCTCAAGAAGGATACCGAAACTACCACGTCCGGGCGGATCGTTATTATCTTTTTTTCAGACTCGAAATCACACGGTGACAGCACCACTTCTTCACATGTGCTTCGGATTCGGTATGGCGTGGTCTCGTAGAAGCCGGTTCTGAGTCTTACTGGAGCATCCACTAATATCGCCTCCCTAATCTCAATTGTGCACAGAAAAGAGTGATTTGCATACGCATTACTTTCATTTGGCAATGCCAAATACCCTCACGAATTGTGTCAATTTTCGGCGAAATCTCGCCGAGTTTTTTCGTGGAGTGCAGGATTGAGCCCCACTGGTGGCGAAACCCAAAACACGAGGATTATGGACTTTTGTATATGGAGAGGAGAGCTGGCTATGCAGATTTCTCAGAAACTGGATGTTCTAATGGGTATCACCAATACCAGTAATAGCATGCTGGCTCGCTATGTCTCCTTGGACCCTTCTTATATAAGCAGGTTGCGGTCTGGAGCCAGGGTGTTCGTGAGGAAAGAGACTAGAGAAGAGTATTTCAGGAGCATGGCAACGTACTTTGCTCGCCGTTGCACTCAGGATTATCAACGAAAGGCGCTATATGATCTTCTGAAGATAAGCCCTTTTTCATATGACGAGGACGAGATTGCAGAGGTGATCTATGAGTGGCTTCTAGCAGATGATACCAATGCTCAGACTGTTGGCAGTTTCCTTGAAGGGTTATCAAACATTCAGTTTACCAAAGATCCGCGGCGTGCCTATGACAATAATGCATCAGATCCCATAGCTAGACCCGATACTTCTGTATACTACGGTGTGGACGGCAAGAGGCAAGCAGCGATAGACTTTCTGTCTGAGGTTATTGAGCACGAAACTCCCCAGACTCTTTTGCTGTTTAGTGATGAAGATATAGAGTGGCTTGTGGGTGACCGCCAGTTCACGCATAGGTGGGCTCAGCTGATGATCGAAGTTGTCTCACGCGGAAATCGCATCAAGATCATACATGTTGTAAGCAGGGACCTAGACGAGATGCTCGCTGCGATTGCTCAATGGATACCACTTTACATGTCGGGGGCGATAGAACCGTATTTCTATCCCAAAAAGAGAGACGGCGTCTTTAGACGGACTCTTTTCATTGCCCCGGAAACTGCTGCTGTCGTTTCTACTTCAGTAGGAAGTGAAGAGGCTAAGCCCGCCAATTTCCTATTCAGAGACAAAGAGACCATAGGTTCTTTCGTTGACGAGTACAATGCTTACCTCAAAATGTGCAGACCTCTCATGAGAATTTTTACTGCAAGGGACAGAGAGTCTTACATCTCTACTCTTGTTGAGTTCGAAAAGGAAGAGGCGAATTCTATCATCTCAACAGATTCCATCTCTCTTCTAACTATGCCAGAGAGCCTAGCACACAGTGTGTTTGCCGAATTTGGATCCAAAGAAAGAGGCAGGTTTCTTAATCATCATAGGGTAAGAAGAGAGAACTTCGAGAACCAAATTCAGAACCATATGTTTACGGAAATCATGCGATTGCCGACCGTAGAAATGGTAAAAGAAGGGCGCGTCAAGATAGCCTCTGCAGATATGCTCAGCATGAATTCTGCCTACTACATGGCTGAACAGTATGTAGAGCACCTCGAACACATCATCTACCTTCTCGATAGGTACCCGGGATTTTATGTGTCCATCGATAGGTCTCCTAGAGAAGACAAATCCCTCGTATATGTAAAAGAGGACGTAGGTGTCATTGTTGCCAAGACATCCGCTCCTCCCATGGCTATGGCAATCAATGAAAGCAACTTAACCGCGGCCTTTTGGGATTACCTGAGACAGACCATAGACGAAAGAGACTACGCAAATCCGCGAACAAAGAAAGATACAGCCGACACGCTACGCAAGCTCATAGAAGAAATCAAACAAGCATAGGACCGGTTCTTCTTGCTTCGTTTTCAGCTTCACAGATTGCGTTCTTCTTCCGGGGACCAGTTTTCCCGGGCAGAAGTTCTAGACGGAGATTCCTATTATTAGTTGGGTGCGTTCCTACTTTATCTTTATTGGAACAATACGACTTCCGTAAGGCTTAGAAATGGTCCAATTTGAATTGCCGTACGAAAGAGAAATCTTTGCACCTTCATCAGCAGTTAGCACGATAAGTCCCTTAGAAACCGCGGATCTGTCCACGGTATTTGCGCCAGTGATTGTCAAATTCGAACCTGCTCTAGTGCATATAGTCCCATCACTTTCTAGGACAATAATGGCTATCTGGTCTTTGCTCATGCGACCTTCCAAACTTATGAAGTATGTGGTGCACATCACATCTTTTCCTGATACTGAGGCATGGCCGTCGATTCGATATGCTCCTTTGGGCAGGTTGCCCCCTACCCGAAGATCTACACTCTCGATTTGCCCATTGGGCGAAGGCGTCATTGCCTGCGTGATTAGTTGCGATGAGCTGTCGAACAGTTTAAGATCAATGCTCGTGCCCGCGATCGGTTCTTCCACCTTGTCGCCTCTGCTATCGACAGATCTTCTGTATAGCGCGGTCTCAAGAACAATAGCGTTGTCCCTAAGTTCCCACGGGTGAACGGGTACGACGGTTAAGTAGACGCCCTCTGCTCCGTCTGTATTCGCTACCGGCTGAGAGAACAGCCAGTCTGAGGGTTTCATCCCGTCTATTGTTCTTCCCTTTGAGGCACTATCTAGTATCTGTGCATAGGCATCCTTGGATATACTCGCATTTCCCGTCTCGTTGTAGTGCTTCACCCTCATTTCGTTTACGTGTGCAAAATAGTCATATCCGCTGTCGTAGCTCATCACAGATGCAAGCATCGTCAATGCTTCAGTCGAGTTGCCGTCGACCATCGTTCTTCCCGCACTTCCAAATTTGTTGCCGTCGCTCATAACCCCGTTGACTCTATCTGGGCCGAGATTGGCTTCTAGATCATAGACTGGTTCGAACACGTACTCATCGTAATAATCGAGTTTGTACAGAACCTCGGCGATGAGGGCAGATGCTTCCCAGATCCACTGCCCGAACTCGTAATCTAGGTTCACGTCGCCCATCTGCCAGAAAAGGTGTGCCGTTTCGTGCATGTTCTGCAGGTACAGCGGTTCGTAGTCCTCATGGTTGTGAACATCGAAATTATTGTGGTGGGGCAGAGGGCCCATTTTGAACGAATTGGTCTCAGCATAGTAGCCGACAGTATGCTCGGTGATGTTAGCATCCCATTCCCAGGTAATCCCTTCGGCCAGGATTTTGGTGGGAAGGCCAAGATATGTAGCATATACTGGATAGGATTTTGCCCAGAATGTCTGGAGGCTCCTTTCCGGCATCGGCCAGTCTCCCTTTATCCTCAGTTCGGGCAGCATCGTCCCACTGAGGATCCCGTTTTCGTAGACATAGTGTTGACCGGTGTCGATTAGTATTGAGTTTCGCGTGCTATCCCAGGTAACTCCGATATCCATGACTTTAATGATGTCTCTCAGTTTGAAATAGTTGGCTCCGTCTATCTTGTAGGCAGTGCAGCGGATGTTCACATTGTTGCAGAATAGGGTCTCAGATGTTGGACTGGCAGTTTTCGGTGCGGGGTTAACATTGGTTTCGAGTTCGCCGCCAATGGGACTATAAACCTGCCCTGTTTCTAGATAGATCCTCTTCGACGCGCCATCGTAGCGCACAGAGAACTTCTTCTCAGTGCTGTTAAGCGCGGCGGCCAAGTCTCTCAACTTGAAGTAATTGTTGCCGCCGATGTTGTAGGCTGTGAAATCGACGGCGATACCGTTAATGAATACACTGGAGTTTGTTGGCTTGGCAGTTACACCTGCCGATGCTGCGGAAATGGGGGTGATAGACAATCCGATGCAGAAAGCGAGCAGCAGCACAGACCATAACTTGCGCAGTCTCATTGTTATTCCTCCTTGTTCTCCTAACGTTGGCGTTTCCTTTATCGCATATCTTGTGACTGTTCCCGAATCAGTTCAAGGGCCAGGTAGGTACCTGATAAACTGGTTCCAAATCTTGTAGATACACAATTCTCCGTCAAAAGCGCCCAATCCTTGATCTGAACTAAGAAGCGGCGGGGACGGCACTTTTTGCTTCAGAGCGAACGCGGAGAAGCAACAGGAGAGGCAGCGGGGACGGCACTTTCTGCTTCCCCGTGTCTGTCGTTTGGCCAACGGAAACAGCATGACATGTGGGATTCTACTGAGATGAGCAAACCCATCTGCAACAAGAGCGCAGCCGTAGCTGCATGACTCTCTGATGAAGATTAGAGGATAAGCCGCTAATCTGTGCGAATTGTTCTAGTGCAGGCGATTGCGGAAAATGGTTAGTCTATTGGGAGCGTATCCATATGGTTGAGTTCGGAAATTGGATCTATGAAAACAGGCGTCAAGTGGTCAGCGTCTGCATAGTGGTTTTTTGCATAGCAGCCTTGCTTTTTCTTCCGTACAGCGTTCTAAGCCGGCGAGGGGCGTTAACACTTATAGTCTCTCCTTTCCTTTACGCCGCTTTTTCTCTTTACAGGCGGTGGTGGGTTCCAATTGTGACCTGTCTTTTGGTCGTACTGTTAATAGTGAGTTTCCATGGACAAGAGATTGTTGTTTCTCAGACAGTATCAGAAACCCCTTTTCGTGAGGTCTCAGAAACGGATGTCTCCGTCGTACTAGGAGGCGATGCGCTGCATCTTTACTTTACAGTTCAAGAGGAGCTCCGGACTGTTGCGAAGGAAATGAGGGTAACCGTGTGTTTCTACGTGCCTGGAAGCGATACATGCGTTGCGGCTGCTCATTCCATGGGTCTAGAAGCAGGTCAGACGTACAATATTAGTATAGCGGGCGAGACAGGAATTTTAGTATCGCTTCCGGTTTTGGAGGTCTACAGCTCTTTCGCGGAAAGTTTGGAGTTTTGATACTCCTTCATTCCTGAGCGGTTCCGAAAAGGCTTTGGCCGAACTCTGAAAGCCCTGTCAAATATCTATGTATTCCAAAAGATACTAGCCACAAATCAAAAACACTCGGGGCAGTCATGATAGTCCTTCCGGTGCGGCTGTGCAACCTTAGGGGATAGTAAACTGGTGGAGCCGATGGGGGTCGAACCCACGACCTCCTGAATGCCATTCTAGAAGGGAGTATTAAGCCTGGTTTTGTGGCGTTCAGTCTAGTGCTATCTACGCTGGGATTCTGCGGCGGGCTTTTCCTTGTTCTTTCAATCTGATTAAACCTGATATCGTGTAAATCAATCGGCTTTGCAGTAGAACTGCAGTCAAATGCAGTCAGGTTTGGGGTGCGGTTCTGGGGAGTCCGGAAGCGCCTTTTTCCGTCTTTCGTACGCGGCTTGCCTGCAAAGGTTATCACAATACTTTCGTCTGCCGGACTTTTCAATTACCCGGCCGCAGTATTCGCAAGTGATGATTGGTCTTTGTTCGGTTATCATTTCCCATAAATCGTAGAAAGCGGCGGCGAGAGGCGAGACGGTACAGTGTTTCTCAATGACACGGTAACCAAATAGGCTATCTTCAGCCGAGGAAAGGGCTTTATGAGTAAGGTAGACGCCCCCTTCAATCATGCGCGCCGTAACAGAGGCCAAAACCAGAGCTGCTGTGGCAGGCAACGAGGTGTCGCGCTCGGTGTCAAGAAACACTCCTGTAAAGCCACCGTTCTTTCGCCAGACAACGCTGCAAAGCCTTGAGGTATCCTCTTCCTGCTCTATAGCGAAAACGTCCAAGAGGCGCCCTTCCATGTCGAAGGAAGGATTGGTCTTTCCGCGTTTTAGTATGTTGTAGACGCCCAGCAATTCACGCATGGCGCTTGCGTACTCCTCCCACAAAACCAAAGATTCTGTACTGCCTGCCCTCCGATGATCCCGAGGTAAGGGGTATCGGGGCGTTGGTGGCCAGAAAAATTCGGCAACAAGAGGATTCTTGGGTATGCTCACATGAAGCAGACCGTATTCCGCGGCAAATTCGCCGATCTTGCGTGGAGAATCCAATCGCGAAAAACTCGCGGCTAGACCTTTAACAGGTTTTATGGAGACATACTCCAGATCATTGCCGTCTCGAAGCGGACTGCTGATAACTTGTGTTCCATCGCTGTCGAGTTTGGCTGCCCCGCCTACCAAATGAAGCTCAAGCTCTGATTGCTTTTTTGATGCTTTCATAACGATCCCCCCCGTTGCAAAAAAAGATTCTTATGTTGTCTTACGATACTAAGCGTTTCTTGTTTGAGTCTATCATAAGAAATCTACTATCGTCAAGGTAGCGGACGTTAATTGAAGTTCTATACAAGGGGTGAAGATAGATGACTCCTACGAGTGTAGGCGCGAGTGTAGGCGAGCGGTTGACCTTTGATGTGCCGGAAATCGCTAAGATGCTGGGAATAAACAGAATAGCTGCCTACGAGTTGGCGAAGCAGAAAGATTTCCCAACTGTGAGGATTGGCCGGCGAATCGTAGTGCCGAAGGATGCGTTTTTTAGATGGCTGGACGAGCAAGCAACGGCGGAAAAATGAAGCACTCAAAAATAAAAGGCCCCTGGACCGGGCCAGAGGCACCAGGCTGGTGATATAGATTGAACTCTACTCAGACAGTAACACAAAATACGGTTTTGGGCAACATTCCGGGGGAAACCTCTTTTCAGAAGGTAATCTCACGATTGCCACCAGGCAAGAGAACTAGCCGGGGCGGCGTCATGACGAATTGCCCAAGCCATAACGACCGACACCCCTCGCTAGAGGTATGGGAGAATCCTGACGGAAGCGCTGGCGTCAAATGTTACGCGGGTTGTTCGACCGAGCAAGTTCTAGCGGCTATAGGGTTAGAACCACGGGACTTGTTCCCCGCCAAAGCAGCAAGCAATAAGCCCAGCCGCAAAGCCAGAGAGATTGAAAAGGTATACGATTATCATGATGAAAACGGGAACCTGGTTCACCAGACCGTTCGCTACAAGGTGCCAAAAGGCGAACGGAAAGAATTCAGTCAGCGGAGGCCTAACGGCAAAGGCGGTTTTATATGGAACATGGAAGGCGTCAAGCGTGTTCCCTACAAGTTGCCAGAGCTGATAAAGGGCGTCGAGGCTGGCGAAACCATCTTTATTCCCGAAGGAGAGAAGGACTGCGACAACCTGGCAGCGTTAGGACTGACCGCTACAACTAACGCTGAAGGCGCCGGCAAATGGAACAAATGGAAGGACTCATATGTTAAGCATTTTTCAGGTGCAAAAGTCGTTATTCTGCCGGACAACGACGACCCTGGACGCAGACACGCCGAACAAGTGGCAAATTCGCTTGACGGGGTTGCTGCGAGCGTTAGGGTGCTTGAACTGCCTGGCCTGCCGCATAAAGGGGATGTATCGGACTGGCTGCAAGCGGGCTACACCAAAGAAGAACTCTTGGCCCTTGTTGAACAAGCCCCTGAGTGGCAGCCCACTGAGCAGTTGCAAGGTAGCCGTGATGATTCGTCCGAAACAAGCACTGCGGATGCATTAGGTAACCAAATAAATCAGACCGATCTGGGTAATGCCCGGCGCCTAGTTAACGAGCACGGAGAAGACTTGCGGTACTGCCACCCATGGAACAAGTGGCTTGCCTGGGACGGGATGCGTTGGAAGCCTGACGATTCAGGGGAAGTGGAACGTCGGGCAAAGGAAACAGTCAGACTTATCTATGCAGAGGCTTCTTCGGAGAGCGATGAGAGACTGCGCGAAGAACTTGTCAAGTGGGCCTTACGATCTGAAAACCAACAACGAATCCGCGCCATGATCTCTTTATCTGAGAGTGAACCCGGGATCCCAGTATCCCCGGGACAGATGGATTGTGACCCATGGCTACTGAACTGTCAAAACGGTACCCTAGACCTCCGTACCGGAGCATTGCAGCCCCATAACCAGGCGGACCTCATAACTAAGTTGGCTCCAGTATTGTACGATCCCTTGGCTAAATGTCCGGCGTGGCTTGATTTCCTAGATACCATATTTGATGGGAATGGCGATCTAATATCCTTCGTCCAGAGGGCAGTAGGTTATTCGTTGACAGGCCATACGGATGAACGATGTATGTTCACTCTCTGGGGCAACGGGAAAAACGGGAAATCAACCTTTTTGGAGACTATTGGGGCTATGCTTGGCGACTATGCCGGCAAAGTACCTACCGAGACACTACTAACAACTAGAAACGCCACCATTCCTAACGATGTTGCGAAACTGCGGGGAGCCAGGTTCGTTCGAGCTTCTGAGAGCGAACAGGGCCGATGGTTGGCAGAGGCAAAGATTAAGGAGCTTACAGGGCAGGATACCGTTACGGCCCGCTTTCTCCATGCTGAATGGTTTGATTTTGTCCCAGAGTTCAAGATCTGGTTAGGAACGAACCATAAGCCGGTTATACGAGGCACCGACCAGGCTATATGGGACCGGATTAGACTTATACCTTTCACTGTGCGTATTCAGAACCCAAAACCGCGCCGCGAGATTGACGCCGCCTTTCACCGGGAGATGCCTGGGATTCTCTCTTGGGCGGTTCAGGGATGCCTAGCCTGGCAGAAAGACGGGTTAGGTATGCCTGATGAGGTTCGCCAGGCGACCGACGAGTACAGACGAGAAATGGACTCCATAGCCCGGTTCATAGACGAATGCTGCTATATTCGAGAGGATCTAAGCGTTACATCTGGCGAGTTGTACGAGGCGTTCGTTGCCTGGGCAGAAGCGACTGGGGGGGAGGCTGTCGGGGCCGAGATACCGTCTTCAAACTACTTTGGGCGGAGATTGACCGAGCACGGCTTCAACGCCTTCAGGGGGACCGGCGGGGTCTGGAGGCGCCAGGGGGTAACATTGCTGGCCCATGGTTTTTCGGAGGATGAGCCATTTTGAGGCTGTCGGGGAGTGACGCATTGTGTTTTGGAGTGACGTATTTAGAAATCTTCAGAATATGTCTCTTAGCAGGCGTGTTGATGAATTAGTGACGTATAGTTACGTAATTTCATATTTACACGCGAGAGCACAGAGATATAGAGATAAATACAAAAAAACGTCACTTTACGTCACTGCGGTGCATTTCCCCTGCTGAAGAACGGTTTGGATACGTCACTAATACGTCACTAAAAAACTAATACGTCACTAAAAAGATGTAATTCCAGGAGGTAAGGCCAAGTGACAAAGACGGCTAAAAAGGAAAATGGAAAAAGCAAAGAGCGCAAATGGCGGCGGGGCAGAGATCTCCCTGGCCGGCATTACGTTGACGAGAAACACAGGACCCCGATATACGAAAAGGCGGTATCGGCTCTTATAGCCCTGCGGGAAGAAAATCCTGGGCTACTGGCCCCGGCCTACGCCGAGGCGTCCACCGGCTACATAGAACATATCTATTCCATAAAGTATGACCTCAACCTTACCTCGGGCCGGAATGTTTTTGAGCACTTAATTGGTAAGCACACATACGCTAATGTTTTTCGTAGATGGATGGACCACCCCAGCCTATGGCTGAAAGATGGCAGGCCTTACACCTTTGTTGGCCAGCCATATGGTCTGACATTCGAGGACCTGAAAGACATTCTCCATTACTGTGAAGAGTACGATCTGACGGCCTCAGTTGATGCCGGCCTGTCCTGGTGGTATCCAGGTTGGACGGTGCTAGTGGAGGTGAAGCGCAAGGAATAAGCGAGACGACCCACCAGCGACCCTTGATTATCAATCTACTAACAAAGGGTGCTTGGCAGCGGTGCCAGGCCGAAGGAGGAAAAAAAGTGACTATCAATCTTAGCAGACTGGACGAAGACATTCCGAGGGTGTTTGCGGTCTTTGCCGGCATGGACAAAGAATACGTGGCGCTTATTAGGAAACATCATGCGGCTGTTCTAGACGCTGACCTAACTATGCAGGCCAAAAACAAGAGCGCTGAAGCAACCAAGGAAGCAGTCAAGGAATTGAAGCGGAAGTACTTTGAGAAGGCCATGGCGGTCCTGGACACGATTCGTGAGGAGTACCGGCCCAAGGTTGAACCCAAGAAGTATAGCACAGAGGAAAGGCTCCTGAACGTGACCCTTTGGTCTCAGCCCCTGCCTACTTCCACGGCAGACGAACTCCGGAGCCTGTACCTGGAGCATAAAGGCAATCCCGACTTTGACCAGTTGCTTGAGGCTGAGATCCGTAGGCGTGAGACCAAGAACCCGAATGATATGGCGCTAAGATCATTGCGCCACCAGATTGAAGCGGAGCCCCAGGACCAGGCTTTTGCTGAACTTAAAAAGATAGAGACCGGCCTTGCCTTCCTGGCGAGCATGGATCACTACCCGGCCAAGCTAGAGAGCTTGAGCCATCACGAGATTCGGAACGTTGACGCGGACCTGGCGGCATATCCGATTCTTGACGGTCCCACGTTCCGGCCCGTGTTTGATATTAGGTAGGTGTGTAACATGACGATTGCTTTCACAACATTGCGGCTGGAGGTAAACCCGACGGCGGAGGGCGTGGCTGCCCTCGAGCCTATCCTCCTGAGCATTAAGGCTTGCGGCGCAGGCGACAGGTTCCCTATGGAGATAATCCTCCACCTTCGCCGGGAGAACATAGACGAGGTTCGGGAGATTCTGGCTGACCTGGAGCAGGCCGGCTTCATTAGCAATTACGCGGCGCAAGGGTATTTGGGACAGGTTAAGACATTTGAGAGTGTTGTTTTTCGGTAGTGGTGACGCAGTAAAACTGCAGTCAGGACTCTTGAAAGGTTGGACATACTGGCTTTTTCAGAGCGGTTCCTGACAGCAAGTCAAGAGCAATTAGAAGAGCTTGTGCTCTCGACTTAAGGAGGTGGGCAGGAAGTGTGGAGAAAGAAGCACCAAAACAAGACTGGGAAACAAAACAAATGGGCGACCCCTATTGACGAGATCCAAGAACAGGTTAGGTCAAGACCCTTGGAGATACCTGGTTTTTCCCGGGGCACTACCATAAAGGTGATGGTTAGGCCCGTAGTGCTCCTGGATTATGTGCTGGGGGACCTGGGGAAACCGTTCTGGGGCATACTCAGGTCCCATGGCTCCAGGGCGAAAACTCCAGACGAGTGTCAAAGAGATTTTGACAGCTTGGGATTCAAAGGCAAGAAAGCTTTTTGGGCCTTGGTGGATACTGTGGTCAGGGATGCTCTGGAGTCTCCCACCTGGGATGAAATTACATTTGTGCGCCCACTGAGCGAGGTGCAGAAAATCAGGATCTTCAACAAGGCGACGGATTCTAACGTTGCCCTTATGGGTCCTCTGGGAGGTGAAACAAAGTGAGAGTAGGGGTCTTAGATGTCCTAATGAGGATGGATTTTAGCCAATTTGATCGTGACGAACGCCTGGCCGAGGCACGGGTAACAACGTTGGGCAACAACCTGAGCGGGATTCTCAAGGGCGCTTTTTCGTTTACGCTGGGCATAGGTCTTCTTCAAGGTATAAAATCTTTCAGCGGTCTGGCGAAAGATGCCGTGCTTACGGCCGGGCGAACAGAGACTTTGGACGTAGCTCTTCAGGCGGTAGCCCGCTCCACGGGGACATCCATTGCAGCATTGTTTCAGCAACGCGATGCGCTGATGGATTTGGGTATAGCGGAGCAAGAAGCATCGCAGATGCTGACTCGTTTTATGCAGGCGCAGGTAGACACTGCTGATGCGGCCAAGCTGGCTAGAGTTGCTCAAGACGCTGCGGTAGTAGCCGGGGAGAACTCCTCCGAGGCGGCGGCAAAGATGACAGAGGCCATTGCCAAGCAGAGGCCGGAGCTATTAAGTGCTTATGGTATGACGCGTAATTTGAATGATATATATAACGATTATGCGAAAACCTTAGGGAAAGCTGTTAGCCAGCTTTCCGAAGCTGAACGTAAACAGGCAATGCTCAATTATATCCTCGAGGAAGGCGAGAAAGTCGCCGGCACATACGAGCGTTCAATGGGCAGCGCGTTCAAAAAACTAGGCTCACTTACCCGGTATGTAGACACGTTCAAAAATGCCGTTGCGAGGCCGCTGGCTTTGCCGGCGTTCGGCGTTATCATCGACGCCATAACGGATGCCTTGAAACGCGGTATCGCCTGGGCCGAGGCAAACAAGGCGGTGCTCCAAGCTTGGGGGCAGGCGGTGTCCCAGGCGATCCAAAAGGTGCTGGGTTGGGCCAAGGCATTCGCGGGCTTTATCGCCACAAATTGGGCCAGAATCACCTCGCTTATCAATCTTACGGTTACGGCGTTTCTAAGGTTCCAAGTTATTACGTGGGTTATTAGGGGCGTGAGTGTTGCCGTAACCAATCTTAGGCTTGTTACAGCGGCCCTGGCCGGAGAGTCGTTGGCTACATCCGGCATATTAGGTTTTGTGTCCAAAGTCATCGGCATATATCAGATGCAAATCCACCTGGCATCGCTTGCGGGTATTGCGCACGTTGGCGTAATAGAGGCGGTCAAGACTGCTTTATGGTCGTTATACGCCGCGATCCCGGCCGTAGGTTGGGCGCTTCTCGCGATAACAGCTGTTTTAACGGGCGGCATCGTTGCTTGGGGCAAATATCAGCAAAGCTTATTCAAAGCATCTCAGGAAAAATACGCTGAACAGATTAGACGCTCGCAAGAAAAGATCAAGCAATCCCAAGAGCAGATGGCCGACAGCACCAAAAAAGCCACTAAGGGCACGAAAGATCAGGCCGCAGCGCTTGGCAAGTTAGGCAAGGCCGCTCAAGACAACCTGCAGAGTTTTGACGAGGTCCACACACTCATGGAGGACATGGGCGACGTCCCTGGGTTGGACGTTCCCGGGTTGGACGTTCCTGAGCTGGATATAGATATGCCCGATCTTAGCGCCTTTGACGACATGTTCGACGACATGTTTGAAGGCTTTGAGCAAGAGTCCGCATCATTCCAAGGTTTTGTGGGTTGGCTGTGGGACGGCATCAAAGAGAAGTTTAACGGCTTCAAGACATGGCTAGGCACCACTTGGCTGGGTGGTTTTTGGGACGGCGTTAAGACGACGTGGTCCAGTTTCAAGGAATGGGCCGGGGGTCTTTGGGATAGCATCAAAGGAATCTGGGGCGGTTTCAAGGATTGGGTCCTAGGCTGGGCAATCCCCCTCTGGGACGGGGTTAAAGGAGCTTGGGGCGGTTTCAAGGATTGGGTCCTAGGCTGGGCAATCCCCCTTTGGGATGGAGTTAAAGAAACCTGGGGCGGTTTTAAGAAATTCGCCGCCGATATGTGGGATGGCGCCAAAGAAAAGTGGACCGGTTTCAAAGATTTTGCCGGGAATACCTGGGACGGTATCAAGACCACAATTCAGGAAAAATGGAACACGCTCAAAACCGAGGCACCTCTCGTCTGGGACAATATCAAAACAACGGTTAGTACCAGTTGGAATACGCTTAAGACTGAGGCGCCCATCGTCTGGGGCAACATAAAAGATTCTATATCTACTAAGTGGGACGAGCTCAAGACTAACGCGCCGGTTGTTTGGGATAATATCAAAACAACAATCAGTACCAAGTGGGATGAATTGAAAACCAATGCGCCCATTGTTTGGGGCAACATAAAAACGACGATCAGTACCAGTTGGGACGAACTAAAGACTAATGCGCCGGTTGTTTGGGACAACATAAAGCTGAGCATCACGGACCGATTCAATGCCGCCAAAACCTCGGTGACCGAAGCGGCTCGCAACATGCGCGACAACGTGCCTAAGTCTTGGGGCGAGATGCTCACTAAACTCAACGGCACAAAAGACACGGTACGCAAAGCAATAGAAGAGCCCTTTACAAAAGCGAAAGAGACCGTCCTCGGCATCATCGATGACGCCAAAAACTGGGGCAAGAACCTCATGACCAATATCAAAGAAGGCATTGGGTCCAAAGCCAAGTCCGTAAAAAACGCAATCACCGACACGGCTAACACCGTGAAGGACTTTCTCGGCTTTTCGTCGCCGACTCGAGAAGGCCCGGGCCGTGATGCCGACAAGTGGGCGCCGAACCTGATGAAGATGTATGCCGAGGGGATCTTGTCTGGCGTCAGTTCAGTCAAGAATGCAGCCGATATTGCAGCTCAAAGCTTGGGCGCAATGGCCGCGGCACCAAGGCCTGCTTTTGGCTCGGCCGGAGCAGGTTCGGGGTTTGGAGCCACGACTTCTGCAGCGGCCGCAGCGGGGCCAGCGCCCGAGATACACTTACACGTCGGCACGCTGATCGCAGATGACTATGGTCTTAAGAAATTGGAACAGAAGCTGCGAACCATTCGCATTTACGAGGACCAGCGGGTGGGTGATACCAGATGATGGTTAACGGGATCGAGGTCAAAACACCGACAACGCTCAGAACACCTTCTTTCGCGCTAAGCGCGGGCTCTCAGGCGGACAGTTCCCTCGTAGACTGCATCGAGCAGGCTGTTTTTCGCGCGATGTCTAGCGTCAACCGATTCTCGCAGGCCACACATCAAAGCAAAGAAATCGTGCTCAGAATTGATGGCAAAGCACTCGCCAGGTTGATCCTGCCGACAATAATTAGCGAAGGCCAGCGGCAAGGACTCGACCTCGTTGTCAGGCCGCGAGGGGTGTAGGCGCCTTGCGCGTATCCGGGCGAATCTCGCGGGGGTTGGATGGGATTCGATTAAAAGGTTGCAGTAGAATTGCAGTAGTAGCACCAAGAAGGCTACTTATACTGGCTTTCTTGGTGCACCTCCAGATACACAGTCAAGAGCACAGCATGTTTTAGGAGTTCCGTGACGTGGCGCCGGGAAGCAAACAACGGGTTGCGACAACCTTCCGCAAGGTTGCGATAATTTGCGATACTTCCGCAAGGTTGCGAAAGACGATTTATAGGTGTCTGAGACGTCTAGCGGGCAAAACACCAAGCAAAAGGCCGAAAACTTTTTTTAAGGTTGCGAAAACTTGCGAAAGCCGTGCGGAAAGTTGCGGAAGGGCTCTATGGCCACCTGGGTAAGGTTAGTATTCCACGTGGAATATGTTCCGAACTACCGTTGACAGTGCTTATGGACCGGTTCACAAAACAGCAATCGTTCTAGAGGTGTTTTAAACCGCTTTTGTTTGCAAACAGATGTCATGGACCGTAAATCTTCTTAAGACACCGGGGAGAGCGGCAGACAAACATTTAGGGAGGAATAGCCTTTGGATCTTAGCCGAGACGAGGTTAGGGTTATATGCGAGGCTTACCCGTTGCTAAAAATACGAGTAAGAGACTATGACCTCCGTAGAGATACGGTTATTAGCAGGGCCGGCGGTTCCTCGGTAACCGTAAGCAAAAAGCAAAAATCTGCTGGCGACCCCACTGCTGACAAAGTAGTGGCCCTGGAACAGCTTGAACAGCAATACTTGGGGGCTCTGCTGCTTACCCGCACAATTGAGGGTGTGCTGCAATTCCAGGGGCCAGAAGGGCGCAGAATGTTTGAGCTTTATTTTTGCAGGGGTCTTTCTCAAGAGGATGTAGCGGAGAAAGTCCGGTTCAGTGTGCGCACGGTGTCACGTAGGCTGAATAAGATTCTAGATACTCTTTCTTACTGGTTGGCACGGGAACCCGTTGTCCTGGAGGCAGCCCGAGAGCTGCTCAAAGTGTCTTAACCTGCCTTTTCTCTTTTCTTTGTTGAGCTGTATTGACATATCATGAAACACTATGGTACATTATGAATGGTAGGCGAATACCAATAAGAGGCCTGCCCGGGAGGTGAACGAGACCAATGACACAGTTACCGGACCTGATGACAATTCAGCAAGTGGCGGATTATTTGCAGGTGTCAATTTCGACTGTTCGGCGGATGCTGGATGACGGCCGGCTCCCTAGCGTGAAGATAGGCAGGGCCAGACGCATACCCAAGGAGGCTGTGTCCGAACTTGTTAACAAAGGGCTGGAGCAATGGCCCGAGAAATGGCCTAGAAGGGAGGAATGTTAAATGGCGAAACAAAGGCGACGTGGTAACAACGAGGGTACCATCTACCAGCGGGCAGACGGTAGATGGTGTTGCCAGTTTACTGTGGGCATCAACCCTGAGACTGGAAAACCAAAGCGGAAGACATTGTATGGCAAGACTAGGCGGGAGGTTGCCGATAAGCTGACTAAGGCCCTGCAAGAGCTAAACGGCGGCGCGTACATCGAACCCACCACCTACACCCTGGGCCAGTGGCTTGACAAATGGATGACGGATTATAAGAAGGTGCAGTTGAAGCCTGGCACTTATGCTAGCTACGAGTACCTTATCGATATCCATATCAAGCCGGCCTTGGGGAGGATACCTTTGGCGAAGCTCCAGGCGCATATGTTACAGAGTTTTTACAGCGAGAAATTACAGACAGGCCGCTGCGATGGCGAAGGCGGCCTGTCAACCCGAACAGTACGCTACCTCCATGCGATTATTAGGCAGGCACTGGAGCAATCAGTTAAGGAAGGTATGCTGCCTCGGAACGTTGCGGATGCTACCAATCCTCCGGTTGTTCAGAACAAGCCCATTCGGCCCCTTAACGAACAGGAACTTGTTCAGTTCTTCCAGGAGGCAAGGGAAGACAGGTATTTCGCAGCCTACGTCTTGGTGGCCACCACGGGAATGAGGCGGGGAGAACTTTGCGGCCTCTGCTGGGACAGCGTTGACCTGGAGCAGGGCGTTGCCGTTGTCCAGCGGCAGATGTTGGTCCTGAAAGACGGCCTCTCCCTGGAGGATACCACCAAGAGTAAGAGCGGCAGGCGAAGCATAATCTTGACTGATGATGCGGTACGCGAGTTGAAAGCCTACAGAAGAGAGCAGGCCAAGGAACGGCTGCTTCTTGGCCCGGCCTACCAGGACAACAACCTGGTTTTCTGCAAAGAAGATGGCTCACCGATTGACCCAAGGGACTTTACTAAGCGGTTCCAGCGGATTCTGGGGCGTGCTGGCCTGCCCAAGGTCAGGCTTCATGACCTGCGGCACACCCATGCAAGCCTTCTTTTGGCCCGGGGAGTTCACCCTAAGGTTGTCCAAGAGCGGTTAGGTCATTCTTCCATAACTATGACCCTGGACCTTTATAGCCACCTTACCCCTGGCCTGCAGGAGGCCGCGGCAGCAAGCCTTAATGGCTTGGTTCAAAAACAAGAAAAGAAGGAGGTGCAATAGATGCCAGCGCCAGAGATTGAAGTTACGTACCACGAATTACATGAATCTATTGTAGCGATGTTGGTCTGGGAGCCTGGATGGGATGTAAAGGTTCTTTGCATGAACCGGAAATACAAGGTTACCCCGGACATAATAGCCTGGGCAAAAAATAAGAAAGAAGTCTGTTTGCTGTGGATGGACGAACTTGTGAGTAACAGTGACCCCCAAAGAAATAGTCCTGTAACCGCACGTGACGTCTGCTAGGCAAACAGACTTCCTACCTCAATCGGCGGGGACTTGCGCTCCCTGCCGATTTCCTTCTTCCTATCAAATTGCAGTAAAACTGCAGTCATTTTCGCTGTTTTTGCGTTTCGGAAATTCCGAAACAGGTCTTAAACTGGTGGAGCCGATGGGGGTCGAACCCACGACCTCCTGAATGCCATTCAGGCGCTCTCCCAACTGAGCTACGGCCCCACCTATGTTACTACTTTACTATCATA
>Ga0255340_1000151_pt1 | contig 119457 bp, 123 predicted proteins | sample wastewater_treat_7_FD_192417 | JGI IMG/M metagenome (GOLD analysis project Ga0255340, IMG submission 192417) | Wastewater microbial communities from Lulu Island WWTP, Vancouver, Canada - plant10 | ecosystem: Engineered > WWTP > Wastewater > Unclassified | place: Canada: Vancouver, British...
TAGGAACCAAAGGCAACAGTACCATACAGTGCAAGAAGCATTGCAATGAAGCTGATAATGATTTTTCTCATGTCATCATCCTCCTTGATTATTGCAGAGATGTGCTGTGCATACCCATCATATACACGCCCTGGATAGCATAGCTTCTTCCAGGGGCCGGTCTTATGATGAAAACAGCGGGTATGTTTGATTAAATAGTATAGAGCTTTTTTATCTTTGGCAACAGAATTTAACTGTGGTTGGGGATGTACAAAGATACACGCATCAGTTCCACTTTCAACTTACCCAAACTACGTAGGAAATCTTTAAGAAAACTCCATTAATGTACAACCTTTTTGCTCACCATTGATGAACTGACATCACAGGCAATCAAGCCGGCCCGCCGGTGTTGTATTTTCTGGCTGATTTATGGGTTTTGTTCGATCCCTGATATAATACATAGTCTTGGAATCTACGTTTGCCAGTCGGTGAAGCCTGGCAAGGTTCCTGGCTGTTGTTTTAAGTGCTTCCTGTGATCATAACTTGAGAATAATGGCAGCACCAGCATTATCATCATCTTTCATGATCCTGGCGAGTACCTGGCCGGACTGAATGACATGGCCAGTATCAAGCCCGTATAACCCTGGTCACACACTTTAACCGCCAGATGGTGGTCATTCGTTATCCTAATTAATTATGGACCATAAAAACGGCAAATTATTTGAAATATATTGAAATTCTATTATTTTTATGCCATAATAAAGCAGAAGATTCGGAAGCACCTGTTAATAGTAACCGCAAAAACCATCATTTTTGTCGTCTCTTCATAACACAGCCCGTATGCTTCAAATAAAAGAAGAGAGGTAGTAAGTATGTCCAAAGGTATAGTAAAGTGGTTCAACGAGTTAAAGGGTTTTGGTTTTATTACCAAAGATGACGGCACTGATGTGTTTGTCCACTACTCTTCCATTCAGGGTGGTGGCTTCAGGTCGCTTGTTGAAGGAGAGGCAGTAAGCTTTGACGTAGTCAGCGGTCCAAAAGGTCCAGCTGCATCAAACGTAGTGAAGGGATAAAAACAATTAAGACAGGTCGAGCAGGTCTTGGCCTGTCTTCCTGCTTGCAGACTCCACAGATCCGTTCGTACGGTACACACGTTGGTGAAACATGCTTCAAAAAAGACGCCCTATTAAGCAGCTTTTCATACGCACTTTCCAGCACAGCTCAACACAGGATCGGCTCACAGGGTTGTCAATGTAAAAATACCATCAACCAGAATATGGAGGGAACACAGGCATGACAACAGAATCGATTGTGGAAATGACAAATGTAGCTGAATTCATTAAAATCAGGCAGCAAATAGAGTTGCTCACGAAACAGATAGAGTACACAACTGCATCGAAGGAAGCTACCGGATCAATTCAGAGATTTAACGAGGCAACGAAGCTATTAGTAACGCTTGCAGCTATGGCAAACAACGATGTTCAAAAAATTGTTATCAGACGCTTAACCAGACAGCTTATCAATCTTGGAATAAAAATACGAACATTAAAGGGCAAGAAACGAGTATCCAGAAAACAACCTGTTGTTTGACAATGTACTGCACAGCCTGAAAATCTGAAAATGATATATGTATCACAATGTGAAGATGTAGGCTCAGGGATTTTTTCAGTTTCTGATTGGTCTTTCACAAGAAGGAGTAAGGTTATGAGAAAAGGACGAAATACAGCAGAGATTATCAGCAGCGATGATGAATTTGACCCTATGGCTCTATCAGAGAGCGCTGGAATGGAAAGAAGGCTGATACTCAAGGCAACACCCCGATCGAGGAAGGGAGAGCTTATGGCAAAGGGAGCAAAGGAAATACGGTGTATTTGTTGCCATCAGGTTAAATCACTGGCTGGAGCTGAGGAATCCGGAGATGGGTGGATCTGTGAAGATTGCGTGCCTGAGGTGGTGCAGGAAGAAAATATCTTGCCGGTGGACAGGACACAACTATTCAGGGGCCATGTGAAAAGGTGATATTTCGACAATAACGAGGTCCGGAGTTCAAGAAACGGAGGTTAAACAGGTACGATTAACTGAAGCATGAACATTTATAGGAGAAATTGGTAAGTAATGAGAATACTATCAGTTATGAAATACAACAATTACTATACAGTCTTCTATGAAACGGATTCGAATTACATCAGGGAGGATATCTTTCTAGAAAATACGGCAATAACGAAATATCCAAAAAAACAATTTGGTGACTATGATCAGTTTGTCAATACCATGAAAGAGGCTGATGCTGGCACCAGATTCCTTCTTGAGCCTGTTGAGATAGACGAGATCAACTATGATGACATTAAAAGACTTTACGACCAACTGTCAATTCAATTCGGATGGCAATGATCCATGACCCGATAGTTACATAGAGACGATGATCGGTTTTATTCACCTTTTCGTACACGTCCCGCCTGATTTTGTCTACATTCTGATGTCAATTCATGGTATTGTTTCTTAGATTAAGAAAATATTACCATGGAAATTCATGGCTGACCAAACAATCCTGAACATTGCCAGCCTTACAAAAGAATATGATTCTCTGAGAGCGGTCGATCATATATCTTTCTCAGTTAGCGCAGGCGAGATAGTCGGCCTTCTTGGCCCTAACGGAGCGGGCAAAACAACCACTATCAACATGATCCTCGGTATTCTGGAGCCTACCCATGGTTCTATTGAAATCATGGGACGAGATATCCGTACCTGCGGGTCAGACATCCGAAAATATATCAATTTCGCTGCTGTCTATGCCCATTTGCCTGCCAATCTCACTGTTATCCAAAACCTCTATATCTTTGGGTTACTCTATGAAATAGAAAATCTAAAGGAAAGGATCAGATTCCTCCTGCGGGAATTTGATTTAGAGCGGTTCGCTCATACGAAAGCCGGGCTACTTTCTTCGGGTGAGATAAGCCGCCTCAACCTTGCCAAGGCAATAATCAATGAACCACGGCTGCTCCTTCTTGACGAACCGACTGCGTCGCTGGATCCATCCATTTCCCGCCTTATCAGGGAAAAGATACGAGAATATATGGTCAGGACTCAAACTGGAATCCTGTGGACATCACACAACATGAACGAGATAGAGGCTGTCTGTGATTGCGTTATATTTTTGTCACACGGGAAAATGCTGCTCAGTGGCAACCCAAAAACACTGCCATCAGAATATGGCATGAAAAGCCTGGAGGAACTTTTCATAGCAGTGGCACGGGAACCTCTCTGTCTTGCGCATGAGGTGCCAGCTTGAGCGTGACCAGAATTTTTGCAATCTACATCAGGCAGATATTCCTCCTCAAGAGCAACCCCACGCGCCTTGCAACTGTTTTTCTGTGGCTGGTCATCGACATTATCCAGTGGGGATTTATTACTAAATACATAGGCTCTTTTGGGGAAGCAACCTTCGGATTTGTCACGGTAATCCTCGGAGCTATTCTCCTGTGGGGATTTATGAGCAGGATCCAACAGGGTATACTGATGGCCTTTCTCGAAGACATCTGGACACAGAACTTTATAAATTTTTTCGGATCACCCCTTAAAGTTAGCGAGTACCTCTGTGGTCTTGTAATGACCAGCATTACAACTGGCCTTGCAGGTTTCTTTGCAGTTGTTACCATTGCTGGGGTAGTGTTCGGCTACAACGTTTTTCGGATTGGGGTGATGCTTGTGCCATTCATGTTTATTCTACTCATCTTTGGGATAGCCATGGGCGTTTTTGTGTCAGCCATAATTTTTCGCTTGGGACCCTCTGCCGAGTGGCTTGCTTGGCCCATTCCCATGATGCTTTCCCTTTTTGCAGGCGTTTACTTTCCCATTTCCACCCTGCCGCCTTTGCTCCACGCTTTTGCAAAAATAATTCCTGCATCGTATGTGTTTGAAAGTATGCGCAGCATCCTTTCGGCAAAGGCATTTCCCGGCGACCTTGCTGTAAATCTACTTATAGGAGCTTTTCTAGCACTTGTCTATCTCTTTGCCGCATCCCGGGTCTTTATCTACATCTACCGGAAGAATCTGGAGAGTGGAACCATTGCGCGGTTTAATGCTGAAGCCCTATAAAGTAAGCCAGGCTTTGATTTTCCTCTCAAAGAACTGATCGCTTTTTTCCTGACATAATTCACAATTCTTCATAATCCTTTCGTTATCTTTTCACATTCCACCCTTATATTTATTACAGATTAAAAACGGAAGCAAAACAAGGGCGTGAAGATGGGTGCAGCGGCTATTATGGCAAAAAAAATGGCAGTTAACTGCACAAGACGTTTGCCTGGTGTGGTGTTCGTGAAGAAAGTTCACGGTAAGTAAACAGGCTTAAGGTCCAAGTGCCTCTCCTCCCCCGGGTTTCCGACAAATTTTTCCCCTCCTTCTAATCCCTGTTGGAACCCCGGGGGTTCCGGTCTTTAATGATGAGCCTGATGGGTTATCATTGCGCAGATAATCTTTTTTTTTATGGGCAGATACTGGAGCTCATCATAACGCGTAAAAACCAGCACGCGGCCCGAATAATCCGGTCCTTAAAAGACAAACAGATCTTTCGATGAAAAATTCGGGTCACTCGTCAGATTCACACCAAGGCGGCGCAATCCTGCTTCGTCTCCCGGTGTAGGGATGTGGGTAATATGCATTTCGCAATCCCGGAGTTCTTTAAGACTCTCAAGGGCCATTTGAGCTGCCGGGTTAGTTTTGGCACTGATGCAGAGGGCAATGAATGCCTCTTCTAAATTCAGGCTTACAGCCTTCTCTCTCAACACTTCGGTTTTCAGATTAGATACAGACTCCGTGATGTAGTCAGGCAACAGCTTGATTTTAGCCGGGATGCCGGCCAGGTGCTTAATTGCATTGATGACAAGGGCTGTGGACGCATGCATGAGGGGAGAATTATTTCCCACAACGATAGTTCCGTCTTTCAGTTCAATAGCCGCTCCGCAGTAAATTCCTTCATTGCCTTTTTTGCTTTCTTCTGCTAATCTGGCAGCCTCTCTTGCCGGCGCAACAACCCTTCTGTACTCCGGTTCCAGTTTGAAATCTTTCACAAAGAGCTCCACTCGCTGAACAGTCTCCCTATCGGTGAATCCCATGGCATATTCACAACGGTAACGAAAGTATCGACGAATAATCTCCTGCTTTGCCGCTTCCCCTGCGATTCTATCGTCTGTAATTGCAAAGCCCGCCCTATTCACACCCATATCGGTTGGAGACCTGTAGAAGGATGTGTTGCCTGTTATTCTTTCGAGAATCCTTTTTAGAACAGGGAAAACCTCAACGTCTCTGTTATAATTGACGGCTATCTGTTTATAAGCCTCCAGATGGAAGGGATCAATAAGGTTGAAATCTTTTATATCAGCAGTTGCAGCCTCGTAGGACACATTCACTGCATGTTTGAGGGGAAGATTCCATATGGGAAAGGTTTCAAACTTGGCGTACCCTGATTTAATGCCCCGTTTGTGATCATGATAAAGCTGGGAAAGGCATGTTGCCAGTTTGCCGCTTCCCGGGCCAGGGCCGGTAACAACGACCAATGGTTTGTCAGTCTCAATATATTCATTCGCGCCGTAGCCTTCATCGCTCACTATGAGGTCCACATCAGTGGGATATCCTTTCGTGAAATGGTGGGTGTAAACCTTTATACCACGCCGTTCCAGCTTGTTTTTAAAAACCACAGCAGCCGGTTGATTCTCAAAACGGGTAATGTTGACGCCAAGAACATTAATATCCCAACTCCTCAGATCATCGATCAATTTAAGCGCATCAGAATCATAGGTTATGCCGAAATCAGCTCTTATTTTTTTCCTTTCAATATCACCGGCATAGATGCATAAGACTATGTCAGCTTTATCCTTTAGCTCCGCCAGAAGCCTCATTTTGCAGTTTGGATCATAACCAGGCAGCACACGGGCAGCGTGGAAATCATAGAGAAGCTTTCCACCAAACTCAAGATAAAGTTTGTCGTTAAACATTTTCACTCTCTTGAGTATTTCTGCGGTTTGCTCCTTTAAATACTTCTCATTATCAAAACAGACTTCGCGGGTCATAACACTCACACCAGAGAACTCCTTTAAAGGTAGATTGGTATCAAGTTGAATCCAGCTATCTTAATTCATTTATGAAGATTTAAACAGAAAAAAATACAGGCGTAAATACTTTTACAGGAAAGATATCTGCTGTAAGTACAAAAAAACCCGGATTTCTCCGGGTTTTCAACTGTTATCGTAAACTTAATTTTAAATCACTGCACGGAAAGGCTTCCACGTATGCATCGACAGCAAGGATTCCCGCATACTCACCAAGTCTTTCTCGATGGTTCTGCAGGTAATTATATATGATTCGGGCTCCTTCACCATTTGAAATTGTCTGGGGTGAGCAAAACAATGGTGGCGCTCCAGACACCTTGTAAAAAGCGTTCATGTCTATCAGTCCTTGTACATACCCGTAACAATAACCCACCTTGACACCGCTCACTTTGTCCTTTCCATCCATCTTTTGTATAGCTGCTGTACAGCTCTCCAGAAGCGTATTTCCGTCAGTTGCATAACTGGTAAATTGGCATGCTAACGTAAGAATAAAGGCAACAATTACAGCAAACATGATTTTTTTCATCTTTCTGACCCCCTTCTCAGTCATCGGTGATTTCTCTTTGTTCCCTGATTTTCTCTAATGTCATCGGCCATAACACAGGGGACTTAAGACGATCGGTACGTTTACTGACCTGTCACCTATTCAACAGACATTTCTACGCTGGGAAATAATCGCTGGGTTTAAAACTGAGTTTGTATTGTTGTTTTGAAAGAAATCTCCTGGTTTTGCTATGGGGAAGTCAAAATGTGTGTGATTGTTGTAAAAAAAAGGAAGTGTGACAAAAGGCTTCAGGGTATCAGATGAGACGACCTTCTTTCTGGTCCATCATAGCCTGACCCGCCAGTGCCACGAATCGGATCACGGTCAATGTGAATCCACGTGTCTTCTGAGGGACGTACAAACTTTATGATCTTCTGGGATGCAATAAGCTGGTCAAGTTTGCGGGCATTAACATAATCATATTTATAATCTTTGTACATAACACGAATAATCATCAAGCGCTCCTTACTACTGCCAAAACCAAAGTACAGCTTATTATAGCAGAAATGGCTTGGAGAGTACAGAGATTGTTCATTCCAGCCCATACTCTTTCCACCTCGACGTCACCCTGTCAAGCATGGCCTCGGAAAGCTTTATTTCAGTCGGTTTTATCTTCCATTCAAAGGGGATGGTTGCATTCAGGATGATTCGTGAGGTAATGAGTTTGTCTGTACCCGGTTCAAGGGCTGGGTCAAGGGGGGTTGCTCTTCCCCGGTTTATGATTTGTGTTCCCCTTGCAGGACTAAACCTGGTACCAAGGGCCCACCAGACCCTTGGGAGGTCGTCAGCAGCAACATCATGATCCACAACAATAACTCCCTTACAGCAGTATGAAGCTGTATTGGTGGCTATGACTGCAGAGCCCACCTGTTCGGCATGGCCAGGATACATTTGTTCAACAGAGACAATGGTCCAAAAACGTCCGGCTGCCTCCGGGGGCATATATACAGATTTGATGCCAGGAATCTCCATCCTGGCAAGCTCTGTCCATAGCATTGCGCTCTGAGTAAATGACAGGAGCATGTGAACATCAGTCACCGGCCTTCCTGCACTCGTCTCCCAGAGAATCGGGTTATTCCTGTGGTAAATGCATTTGACCTCAAGAGTAGGCTTTGGGATGGGCTTGATGAGCTCATCAGTGTAGTAGCCTATAAATTCTCCAAACGGGCCCTCTTCCCGCAGTATATCAGGATCAATTTCACCTTCCAAAACGATCTCTGCATGAGCAGGAATCGGCAGGCCGGTACGACGGCCCCGAACAATTTCTACGGGTGATCCTCGCAATGATCCCACTACATCATACTCGCTTGCCCTGGCCACCATGGCAGCCCCTGCGAGAAGGAGCAACGGATCGCCTCCGATAATTGCACAGACCGGCATTTTCTTGCCCATCTTCCTGTATTTCTGTAAAATTATATCGCCTCTTTTACCCTTGAGAATCTGTACTCCCAGGGTTTTCTTATCAAGGAGCTGCATACGGTATGTACCAAGGTTAACCTCATCTGTTTCAGGGTCTTTCATGACAAGGAAGACGGTGGTTCCAAAGTATCGCCCGCCGTCTAATTCATAAAATTTTGGTGAAGGGAACATGTACGCATCAATCTTTTCACCGTCAACAATGTTCTCGAAAATTGGGCCATCTTTTTTTTCTTGTGCAGGAATCAACTCACCAATGGCAAGGTTCATCCATTCTTTCGTAAGTTGCACCATGGAAAGATCGGTTCCCTTTCCCAGAATTAATCCAAGCCTCTGGGTTGTTGCAAAGGCGCCGGTAAAAACAGGGCTCCCATATCCCTTTACTTTTTCGAAGAGTAGTGCAGGTCCACCCTTTTCTTCCACTAACTTTGAAACATGGGATATCTCAAGGTTCCAGTCTACCTCGGCTTTTACCCTTTTGAGCTGCCCTGCCCTCTCACACATATCAATAAAATCTCGTAAATCCATTCACCATCTCCTTGCTTTGTACTCTATTCTCTGGATTTTGCGTCGCCCCTCCACCAGTAGAGCTGGTAAAACCTCCCCGGCATGCTCATGGCATTAACGTTATATTTTTGTATTCTATAATTCGGCACAAAGCTTGTCAAAGAAAAACCTGCTGAAATACCTTAAATAAAAGGAAAACCTAAGCTTAGCCCTTTTTTGTTTTCGATGTTAAAAAAATAATTGAGTTTCGAGTAGAACGGTTTCTCCCGATGCAACAGGTTGAGGTTTGGAATAATCAAAAGAGTATATTCCTTCACCGTTGGCAGAATGTCTACAAAATGAAGCGTTGACTATTTACGAGGGACACCTACCAACACATCATTGGGCTATTTCTGCAAGGTAATGATTACGGATTGAAAGTTTCGCCTGCTTTTTCTGATTCTCCTAACAGGAATGCATTGCTCGCTCGCCAGACGATGATATTGTAGGCTAACAAATCTTCTGGCATATTCTCAGTAATATGCAGCCTGGTTTGACGCTTCGTCCCTGAAGGTGCTTTTACCTGAATGATGGCGTAACGCACATCTTCATCTGTGCAATTTAAAGTTGTTTCAGACTTATCTATCAGGCCAGTATTGCTAATAGCCAGCCGTTTCTTCCCCGCGGCAAGCATAATTGGGTACATGACAGGTATGGGGATGCCACCTTTGTAGAAGTCAACCCGTACAATAAAACGTGGGTCAATGTCAACTATTGTCGCACTTTCGTCCACAACGGAGAACCTGTCTGGGCAGCCACGATCCTGATCACAAGCTACAACCAATGTGCAGGTATTCGCCTTGTGCAGTGACTTGAGGCCAGCAATCAGACGTTGCCCGCCAGCGAGTAAAGCCAGTTCGCTTCTGTGTGAACTCTTATTATAGATGTATCTCAGGGTCATATCATTGGCCTGCATTAGCAGCCCATCGCGGTTTGGTTCTGCAACCTTGCCGGAAGCAAATCCGCTTACCCTGTTGTTATCGTCGTAGGTGACCAGTACATAGCCATCCCAATTTACTTTCTCGGCCACAGGAAACAAAGGAACAAGAAACATTGTCATGAGCCCTGGAGTAAGCTTTTTATCGCTGAAGTGATGAACGTCCACCTGCCATAAGCGGCTACTCATCATCGGAGCACCAAGCAGCTCATGAACCTGGTTGCGCGTAGTTTCACCTTGCTTGATAGAAACATTACGTTCAGTACAAGCAGTGACCTTTTCTGGTGACATATGAATGAAGACAGGGCCACAGCCCTGGATACTTACGAGAAGAACGGCCAGCGCTAAAAACAAATTAATAAATGTAATCCTTGCCACGATTACCCCTGCTACCAATAATTTAACATAGATTATACCATGAACAGCCAGATTTACGGACTGAAAATTGGCATGCCTGCATTCCTTTCAGTCTGTAATACAGTATTTGCCACAGAACACAAGAAACAACATTTCAGGAAGGAGTCATTGAAGATCAAAGAGAAATATTTGGATATCGAGATCAGTGGAGACCACTTACATTTTCCCAGCCATCCTCGTTTTCTTCATTTTCACCTAGCAAATCAGGAACATCCGTTCTAATCCATTCTCTTTGTCCTGTTTTCATATTCACTGCACCCTGACAAGCAATTGCTAATGTAATAATCAAATCGATTTTATGGCTTGTTTGTTTTTTAACAATTCTCCACCCTCCAGGCGTTTCTGTCGCTATTGCTTTCTGAGCGTGTGCTTTCACTTCTTTGTCAGGATAGAGCAAGAGGTTTCTACCGATTATCAAATCATATAAGTTCTGGCTCATTTGTGTGAGCCTATCAAGAGTTTGTGGATATTCGACCATCTTTATATGGTCTTTAGCCAATGTCATAGCAGAACGATGGAATTGGTAGGGGTCATAATAACAAGCCTTTATGGTGAATTGATCGTTAAGTTCTCTTATGTACCTTTCAAGACTTGCCTCAAAATCTATTGGATTCTTCTTACTGGGTTGCCACTTCTGATTACGTACAAGGACAATTCTATCTCCTTGCTTTGTTACTGCGACAATACCGTTACTATCGTTCCTGATAGAAGCATCAACACCGACAACGATGTGTAATGGTTTATAAAGAGCCAAGCTACATAAGAGGACCATGCTTTCAAGGGTGGGTTAATGGACTTATCCTTTCACCCACAGCATGTGTATTTTTGTGCCACGGGATTACCCATGGGAATCTACCCCCTCCCTTGATCGTTGAATCTGTTCTATCCTCTTTTTTAGGTCACAAGTAAATTAAATCACAACAGGACAGTGTGTGGAATCGTCTTCTCAAGAGAGGAAAACCTGTTGTGTTTTGCATTACATTGAACGGACAAGCTCCCTGCTCTGGCGCAGAAAAGTCATCAACAACTCACTCGCTTCATCAAAGCGGTCAGCCTTTATGGCTTCTCTCGTCTCGACAAGGAGGGGCAGTAATCCGAGCGCCCCTGATGTAGACTCACACCCTGAGATGAACTGGAGCATAAAGGTGGTGACAGCTCCAAGGGCGTTTTTCTTATCCTTGATCTCAATTGTTTTCTTTAATATCTCGATAGTCTGCCATATGTCTTCCTCTTCCGGCGGTACCGCATTGACAAGTCCGGCGACAAATGCCCTGAACTCAGCCTCCTGTTGAGGAGTATATTCTTCACCCTCTTTCTTGAAGTCCTCAACAATACTGTCTGCCACCTGCCGTAGTATTTCATCTTCCTTTCGGCCATTTGTCATCGCCAGCCCTCCTTGTGCCCATGCCAGGTACGTTTTTATCACCTGCACGATCGGATTTAACGAACCTATCCCTGTTTCAATGGTTTTCATGTATCCTACCACAAGAAGATAGGGTTTATCAGCTTTTTTCAGGCGATGGATTCTCCTGTGGTGCTGTTTATTTCCAGGGAAAATGCTATGCCGGGCATGTGCGAAGTTTATTGACAGGCCTATCTTCTCTGCTATAGTTGAAAGTAGAATATTATTTTTCAGCACATTTTTTCACTTACATACCTTCCTTTGTACTTGAAAAATAATATCCGATTTAGTGAAAATCGTTTATGGGTTGTAACACTTCAAAAACATTATCATTGGTTGTTCTTCTCCTTATCATCATACCTGCATCAGCAAACTCATTTGCTGGAAGCGATGAGATCATTTACGACAGAAATATCAGCCCATCAATAGAATGGTTGCAGGAAGGCCGCTGGTTACTTAAACCAGGCAAGAATCGAGACCCCATCGACGCTTTCAGCAGATCGATTGAGCTGGACCCAAATAACTTCAGATCATACATCAACAGAGGAAATGCCTATATGATGCAAAAACAATATGACTTGGCAATAAAAGATTACACAACGGCCATTGAGTTACAACCAAAGGCCGGCGAGGCTTACAACAATCGTGGAATTGCATTTGGTATGAAGCAACAGCATGAGAGAGCAATTGATGACTTTGCTATGGCAATCATTCTAAATAAAAATGATTTCAAGGCCTACGTCAATCGTGGAAACTCTTATCGGATGAAAAAACAATACAACATGGCCATCAAAGATTACACCAGGGCCATTGAGTTGAAACCAAGACACGCCACAACCTATTACAATTCGGCCTGCGTCTACTCCCTGATGAATAGCACTGCCGAGGCTTGCAAATTCCTTAAAAAATCGATTGACAATGGATTCAATACGTGGTCCCACATAAAGTCAAACGATTGTTTTGATAATATCAGGAATTCAGCCTGTTACATTGAAATCATGTCAAATAAGTAGACATTGTAGCAAAGATTAAGGGCAATAACTGCCGGCAGCAAGAAGGTCTTAGCCAAGAATTTCCTGAAGAGCCCTGACAAGCTCTGCACACTCCTCGGGCGTCCCAATTGAAATCCTTAAATATTCGATGATTCGCGGTTGTGGAAAATGCCGGACTACAATTTTCCTTTGTCTGAGTTGCTGAAGAATTTCCCTGGCAGAACATGACCCATGTTTAACAAACAGAAAGTTTGCCTTTGACGGAACAACATGAAAACCCAGAGAAACAAGCTCCTCAGCGAGTAAATCCCGGCTCTTGATGATCTGCTGACGGGTCTTTTCAAAGTAATTCCTGTCTTTGAGTGCTGCCTCTGCTCCTGCAAGGGCAAGTCGGCCCAAAGGGTAGGAATTAAAACAGTTTTTTACAAGATTGAGGGCTTCAATAAGATTCCTGTCGCCTATAGCAAAGCCAACCCTCAGCCCTGCCAGGGATCGTGACTTTGAAAGTGTCTGAATAATCAGCACGTTGGAAAATTCCTTAACCATGGGAAGTGCGGTTTCAGCCCCAAAGTCAACATAGGCCTCGTCAATCACAACAACAGAATCCCTGGAATGCTCGATCAAATACCGAAGGAGGGCAGGACTGAGTGCAGACCCGGTGGGGGCATTCGGGTTGGATAGCACGATGCCACCATTTGGTTGCCCATAGTCTTCAACATTAACCTGAAAGTGTTCATCAAGGGCTACAGTCTGATAGCTGATATTGTATAAAGCACAATAAACAGGATAGAAACTGTACGTTATATCAGGAAAGAGAATCGGCAGGTCATGTTTCAGCAACCCAAGAAATGTATGGGCCAAAACCTCGTCAGACCCGTTTCCAAGGAAGACATTTTCTTGGCTGACGTTGTAAATGTCTGCTATTGTCTGTTTGAGGACCATTCCCTCGGGATCCGGGTAGAGGCGAAGGCTTTCATTGGCAGCCTCTCGCAATGCATCAATAACAGCGGGCGATGGGGGGTAGGGATTTTCATTGGTATTCAGCTTGATTATCTGACCAATCTGCGGTTGTTCTCCTGGCCGATACGGTTCAATACTGCGGATGCAGTCACTCCACAATTCTCTCATCATTCACGTATTAAGTGAAATCCTGGTTCCACTTTTCCTTAAGGATTCTTAGGCTAAAAACAAGCAAAGATCACACCACAAATATGTCAGCCCTTTTCAATTAAATCTCTATGAAAACAGCATAGCATAATTTCAGCCCCCAGGAAAAAAGGTCTTACATCTCATGCAGGGCAATCAATGCATCAACCGCAACAGGCTTACCGTCATCATCAAGTATAACCGGGTTGATGTCAACTTCCATTATTCTTTTCTCTTCAAGGCCAATCTTGCCCACAACCATGATCATGCGGGCAAGTTCATCCATATCGGCACCGGGCATACCACGGAAGGCATTCAGAATTTTATGGGCTCTAAAATCTCGCATCATACGGAGGGCCTCTGCCTTTTCGACAGGTGCAACCCGAACACAGATATCCCGGAAGATTTCTGTAAAAATTCCGCCCAAACCAAAGGCAACACAAGGACCAAACTGGAGGTCACGTTTGAGACCTATCATCAGTTCCCTCTCTCCACTCACCATCTCCTGAACCAGCACGGGAAATCCCTCTGCCTCATTCTTATCTGTTATTTTTCTGTAGGCGGCCATGGCTTCCCTCTGGTTTCTAATATCCACGTGTACAAGACCACGTTCTGTCTTGTGGCTTATATGGGGGCTACTAACCTTTACTGCAAGCGGAAACCCGATCTCAATAAGGGCATCTTTAAAACTTTTCCGGTTATGAGCCTCCATTTCCTTCGTAACTGGAATGCCATAGGCTCCCAGGACCCGTTTTGACTCATGTTCGGAAAGAATATGTCTTCCTTCCTTGAGAGCATTGGCAATGATATCCGTTTGTTCTGTGAAATGCGCATCAGGTTTTTTCCTTTTACCGGCATCTTTCATATACATATACTCCCACCAGCACGAAACTCTGCATATTCCCACAGTTTTTTTAAAACCTTGGCTGCCCTCGCAGCATCAGGATATACAGAAATACCGCTGCCAAGCATCAAGGGAAAGTCTTGTGCCACCTCCTGCGTTGTTCCACCCATGAGTGTCACCACAAGAGGCTTTTTATTTTCAACATTCCGTGTTGCATCGAGAACAATTTCCCTGAGTTGCTCCCCACCTATTACGGTTATAAGAAGCAACATGTCGATGTTTTTGTCTCGCGCCACTGCATCAATGGCATCTTTATGTATGAGGGGATTAACGAGTGATGCAAGGCTGAGATCGATGGGATTATTAACGCTGCCTCCAACAGGCGGAATTATCCTGCGAAGCTTTTCCACTGTTTCTTTGGAAAAATGGGGAAGCTCAAGACCAAGTTCAAGACAAATGTCAGTAGTCCCCACTGCTGTGCTCCCGGGTCCGCTGATGATACCAACGCGCTTTCCCTTGGGTAAGGGCTGGCTGTAAAAAGCATAGAGATAATCAAACACCTCTTCGAAACTCCTTGCACCAACTATTCCCGCTTGCCTCAATGCACCTTCCCAAACAGCACGGGAACCGGCAATGGCGCCCGTATGAGAGACTGCTGCTCTCGCCCCTGCCTCGGTAAGACCACCTTTCCAGAGGATTATGGGCTTCTTTTTTGATATTTCCCTCGATAGTTCATAGAATCGCCTGCCATCCTTTACCCCTTCAATGTAGCCGGCAATTAGCTCTGTTTCAGGGTCTTCCCCCAGGTATTCCAGAAAATCCACAGCATTGAGATCTGCCTCATTGCCGCAGCTTATTGCTTTACTGAACTTTATATTGTTGGCACAGGCTGTCTGGGTAATAAAATCAGCGAAGAATCCACTTTGGGACACAACCCCAACGGTGCCGGAGTCTTTACCTGCCTGACACAGGAAGGGCAACTTTGACGAAGGGCAGTATATGCCAACACAGTTGGGTCCAATGATACGGGTCCCTCCTTTCCGGGCAATACGAACCATCTCCTGCTGTACTTTCCTTCCCTGTTCTCCTGCCTCACCAAATCCAGAAGTAGTGACTACGATGGTTTTTACCTTTTTTGTCACACAATCTTTTACGGCTGCCAGAGCAGCGTCTGTGGGCGTAAGTATGATTGCCAAATCCACAGGACCTGGAACATCCTTTATGTTGTGAAAAACTCTCAGCCCCATAATTTCGCTTTCCCTGGGATTGACAGGGTAGAGGGGCTTGAATCCCATCTCCAAAAAACGGTCCATGAGTACACGGGCTATCTTCCCCTGCTTGGCGGATGCACCGAGTACCGCAACCGACCTGGGATGAAAGATCGGGTCCAATTCATCGAAAATAGTCTTCCCAGACATACCTTTGCTCATAACTTACAGTCCCATTATTTGTCAATGACTAAATAGCTCTGATTAATTGCGGAACAACACACTATACCTGCATCTCTGATGCAACACAATATCATGCAGTCATATACGTGTAAGCCACTAACTCTAAAGGAATTGCAGGATCACCCGAATAATATAGCAAAGTAAAAGACTATGCCCCCAATGGTAATAACGAAATATTGCAGTTTCAATGAATAGGGATATCGTCATGAAGGCTATATATTGTATGTATTGTTTGCTCTTTGCAATCACAATCATCTCTCCTGTAGCTACTGCCCAGGGAGCCGAGTGGTTCTCCATAGGTGAGGACAGAGCAGGTAATGAATTATTTTTTGATCTTGAGTCCCTGGTGCAGCATTCAGGAGTAATTAAAGCATGGATGAAAGCAATATACTCCAGAGAAGGCAGGAAAGAAAGAATCAAGGAAAGAGTCATGAAGAAGGCTTCAGTGGAGCGTTATGACAGGCTGAGTTATGCGCTGGAGCTACAGGAAATTAACTGCGGTAGAAGAGAATTTCGTGTCTTGGCGTATGCTGATTACTCCTCTGACGGGAGAATCCTTCACAGTTCTATCATCGATCATCAGCCTGCAGAAGGGTGGGAACCCATAGCTCCCGATTCAATGGGAGAAGTAATAGACAGGCTTGTATGTCCATCATCCCCGTTACAGAAAAAGAAGCTGCCAGGCATTATAGAGAGGGGGGGCTTCATTAAGATCAACGGTAGCGATTTAATATCAGGGGTAAAATCATTATTGTAGAAAAAATCAAACCAAAAAGTCCGGATTCCTCCGGGTCTTTTTGTTGTTGGGGTCACAGTAATGCTGGGCAGGTGCGTATCGAATGCCAAGGGGGAGCAGTTCCAACAAGGGCTATGGAAGTAAGGAGCATCTTTATGGTAGGATGAAGCCAGCGTCATCATGGGTAGAGCATCACCTGGAGGATTGACATGTATATTACATCATTTGCACATCGTGAAGAGCTTTTTCAAATGGTTCAACGATGGTTCTGCAATCAACTTGAACCAACTGACGGTCATAGGGTGACAAAAATCCTGATTTGTGATGGTTTTATTCTCGGAGAAACCCTTAATGATCTTGTGCGGCTGCTTATCTCCACTTTTTCTGATGAAACCTATCGAACACAGCGGCTTCACTTCAAAGGTGAGCTCAGAGATATCATCTGCCAGAGCTCTCACGCGCGCAATGACCGCACCACAGAGCTCATAGAAAGCTATAAAAACAATCCTGATTTTTATTTCACAGAGGCTCCAATCGATGGTAGCGCTTATCTGGACACAATGGCCCGATTGTTAGCCGTTTACAGAATTAAACGGCCCAGGAGGATAGCAGAAAAAGCAAATCGTTATATTGCAAATCACATCTTCAGAATGGTTCAGAACAGGGCTCGCCAGATGGCGGAAGAACGGGCCCAGCAGATTGGGGTGTCATTGGAACACCTTTTAACCACAGAAGAAGATATGGAACGTGAGTTTACACTCGCTGAGGAGATGATTGCAGGGGCTTTCAGGCAGGGCTACGCGAGATTTGAGAAACCTGCAGTTACAATCAATGACGTTGGGGGCATAAAATACATTGCCAATGAGGAATCATTACATGCGATTGAAAATTTTTTCCTTACCCACCCTGATTTCAAAGTTTTTGAACGATCAGAACACACTGGGAACTATCGTGCGAAGAGCCTGATCCTCGAAGTCCCATGGGACAAAGAAAAGGTGTGTAGAAGCTATCTTGAAACTCATGCGTGGAAGAAATACCTGAAACGCGGCATTGCAGAAGCTGAACTTCAAAAAGGCCTTGAGCATTTAGTAGAAGATGCGGAGCCAAGAATCTGCATTGAAGTGACGTTAACCACCTTTGATGATCTCGTTGAATCTGAGTTTGGACGAGGTATCCACGAGGAAAGAATCATAACCCAACGCGGTCAGCCAGTTTACGTGGGGCACATTCCCCTGAATGTGGGATTTCTCGTTGAATATCTTTTTGCCGTTGCTGTCAGTCCAAGAATCCATATTGACCGGCTTCCCATCAAGCTGTGGGGACGTTACCTGCCGGACACAATAAGCTATCATATCCGGCAGCTCTATTACCTGCCGGAGCATGATGCGCTTTATTAATGTAACTGGACAGAACCAGGCTGATCTGATCCCTAATCCTTCTCCTGGACAGGCTTATCCCCTGTATGAATGTAATCGAAACGCAGATAGTTCTGAAGAAACATCGTGAACAGGGGATGATCCATGCAGATTTTTTCAAGCCTTTCCTTTACAATGACTGCTACCGATTACAGTTTTTAACCCACCTCCCTTTTTTGGTTGCTCAAGTTTCCTCTCTTCTCGAATTGTATTCCAGGGGATAGGGCTTGAAAGATGTGTCCGTACAGTGAAGATGAATGTTACTATCATCCTGACAGTTTAAACATCCGGGTAAGGGTTGCTTCCGCATCAGGAAATCTCTGTACATCAAATACCTGAGTGTAGATATCTTTGTTTTATTATTCTCCCTCTTGCCGGGTCGGTCATATGGGAGACAATTGATTCTACTGCAAAGGAAATTTTGTTAAGTTTTTCTTGAGGGTAAATACAGGTTTTGGGTTAATGAAGCCACAGGCAAAACACTTGTACCTAAATGACCTTGGAACAACAACCTGTGATCAGGGAGTTTCTGACGGTATATTTATGTGTCCTAAAGTGGCAAAGACATTCGGCCAGTAGCTGCTCAAACAGGTGGAGTAAATGAGACAACAGGTACCACCGGGAAGGTGGAAGCAGTATGCATCACGGAAATAAGCACGTGACTAATATTCCAAATCAGCCTAAAAACTATCAGCTTACAGCTTCAGGCTATGAGTTTCTCACAGACGAAACATGTGGCTGTTTTCTCTCAGCCAGTGTCTCTGCTTTTTGTATTCCGGCATCAAGCTTTCCAGATACTGCCAGAACCGTACTGAATGGTTCTTCTCCTTTATATGGGCAAGCTCGTGAATAATGATATAATCTATAACCTCGTAAGGGGCCATAATGAGCCGCCACGAAAAGGAAAGGCTGTTCTGTGCCGAACATGAACCATATCGTTGCCAGGCGCTGGTTATGGTGATTCCCGTCGGCACAAGGTCAAAGCGAGTGCTCCAGAACCGGACCCGATCTCCAATAATCTCTCTCGCCCTATTCCTGTACCACTTAACGAAGAGTTCTTTTGCATGTGGTGCCTTTTCCCTGGTAAGCAAAAATTTACCATGGGTAAGTATTAAGGGCGCCCGCACGCCATTCGGTTCGGTTATCTCAAGAGGATAGGAACCTCCAAGATAATAAAATTTCTCACCCTCTGTGAAATTACGTGGACTGTCCTGTATTTCTCTATCCACCTCTCTTGCTTTAATTTTTTTTGCTATCCAGATCTTGCGGGATTGAAAGAAATGTTCTATTTCGCTATCCGGAGTTCGAAGAGGGGTTCTTATGACAACGTTGCCTTCGCTGGTAATCTGAAGAGTCATAGTCTTTTTCCGATTCTTACTTCGGATTATCTTATAGGTCCTGGTGCCGTCTGCCATTATAAGACTATTTCATCTCCTCTCATTGGAACTCTGGTTTTAAGGTTAAGCCTTTCATTGACTATCTTCTCAAACTGAAGGGCAACATTTTCTTCACCATGAACAATAAATATCTCCGGTCGATTTTTAAAGCTTCCCAACCACTCAAGCAACTCCTTTTGGTCTGCATGGGCAGAGAAACCACCAATAGTATAAACTTTCGCACGAACCGCAATCTCCTCACCAAGGACACGTACGCTTTTCATCCCGTCAATAATAAGCCTTCCAAGGGAACCTCTCACTTGAAACCCTGTAAAGACTATGGAGCACTCCGACCTCCACAGGTTGTGTTTAAAATGGTGTCTTATACGTCCACCATCACACATCCCACTACCGGCAATGATAATTGCTCCGGATTTTATCTTATTGAGTTTCTGCGATTCTTCCACAGTTCTGGTAAAATGTATCTTCATGCCCGCTGAACTTGTGATATTGAAGTGGCTGGAAGCCTCGGCATCAAAGAATTCAGGGTGTGCCATGTAGATACTTGTTGCTTTTTCAGCAAGGGGGCTGTCAATATACACGTCGAGGCCATCGAGTCGTTTTTCCTTAACAAGTTTGTTGAGAATATAGATAATATCCTGGGTGCGCCCCACAGCAAAGGCAGGAAACAATACGTTTCCACCCTTTTTGAATGTGGTTTTTATGGCATCCACCATTTCATCGATACTTTCTTCCATTCCTCTATGAGAACGATTACCATATGTGGATTCCACCACAACGTAATCTGCTTCGTCAATGTGCTCTGGGTTTTGAATGATTGGATTCTCATTTTTACCCACATCACCGGAAAAAACGATCTTCTTTTCTCCTGCGGCAGATTGAAACCAGATCTCGAGACTCGCGGAGCCAAGTATGTGTCCTGCATCAACAAACCTGTACCTGATTCCACCCAGGTCCTCAACTATCCGGTATTGTTTTCTCTCAAGAAAAGGGATACAGGCTGCAACGTCTTCTGCTGTGTAGAGCGGTTTAAAAACCTCGTCTTTTCCAGATCTGAGAGATTTTTTGGTAAGCCATTCAGCATCCTTCTCCTGAATATGTGCCGAGTCATAGAGCATTATTTCCAAGAGATCAGCCGTTGCTGTGGTGGTAATTATTTTACCCTTGAATCCATCTTTCACAAGCTTCGGAATCAGCCCCGAGTGGTCTATATGGGCATGGGTTAGTAAAAGGTAATCGATCTTTGTCGGGTCAAAAGCAAAAGGTTTCCTGTTGTTCTCATCACCTTGCTTTCCCTGGTACATCCCGCAATCCACCAGCACTTGCAGCCCATTATCAATAAGATGAAAGCATGATCCTGTAACCGTCCTTGCAGCCCCCAAAAAGCGAATTTTCACGTGAGCACCTCATGTTGAGCGTTTTTCTGATTATACTCGTATGATACCCGATTTACAAGTAGCCTTTATAGATCGGGAATAAGTTACAAACCTATTTTCCCTTTGGCTGTCTTACCCCCTGTTTGCTTATTTGGGCCATGGCTTTCCCTGGAACAGTTATTTTTGTTGCCATCACTGGAATTATGGTGGATGGAATCTCCTATCTTCTGCAGAATCATGTTTGTCTCTATGACATCCCAATGAAGGGTTCTATATCACCACATACATGAACCACTCTAAATCGTGGACAATCCCACCCATGACGACAAAGTAAAAAAAGGTATCCACAAATTGCAAATACAACCCTCCTATTAATTCTGCTGACCAAATCTTCACGATCTTAGGCACCATCAGACAACTTTAGACAATACCAGGCAAGTATTGAATTTTTGGCAGAAATCCAGCGCAACCCATAATATGCAAGACCTTTTTGACAGGATTTGATAGAGTATGGTATCCTACTGACTATCAAAATTTGAGAGGGCACAATGATTCAGACAGCTAATCTCCCATGGAAAATGGTGGTCCTTTTCTTCGCCCTTTTCTTCACATTCTTTTTAGGAATGGAATCTCTTGCCCACGCAAGAGCAGGTGGCGGGAGAAGCATGGGAAGTCGCGGTTTTACGTCTGGTTCCGGTTCGAGAACCTATCAGGGAACAACAACGCGACCTCCTCAGCCAACCCAACAGCCGGGAATGACACAACCACCCCCCATGCAACCATCATCTCCTGGCATGGGCAGGAGTTTTCTCTCAGGAATAGGCGGTGGACTGCTTGGCGGGATGATCGGGAGCATGCTCTTTGGAGGCAGGGCAAGCGCAGCAGGCCAGGGCAGAGGAGGCTTTGGGCTTGGTGACCTCATCATTATTTTCATTATTATTGCTGTTGTTTACTTGGTCATTAAGCGATTCAAGGTACAAAAATCGATGGAGATGAGTTCAACAGGCACAGCCTATGCCCCTTCTTCTTATCCTTATAGTGAGCCAGCAACGGACACCTACTATGAACCCTCATCACGTGACGGGGCAATTGCTCAGGGGTTGAGCCACATTAGCGAAATGGACCCATCTTTTAACGAAGCCAGGTTCAAAGAGACTGCAGAAGATATGTTTTTCAAAATCCAGGGTGCGTGGACAAGAAGAGATTTGACCAGCATAAGGAACCTGCTAACGCCCCAGATGTTCAATACATTTCAGGACGATGTCAACCGGTACATTGCAGATAAGCAGGTCAACCGCTTGGAAAACATAGCCGTACGACAGGTTAATATTGTAGATGCAGTGCAAGATCAGGGAGAAGAATATATTACTGTAAAGTTTCTTGCGAGCCTTCTGGACTATGTTGTTGATGAGACAAATGGCCATACTATTTCGGGAAACACATCAGACCCTGTTAAATTTCTTGAATACTGGACTTTTACACGAAAGGTGGGCCAAAGAAACTGGGCTCTTGCAGGCATTACCCAGGAAGGAGATTACCCGTAAGGGAACCAACAATGCAACAAGGTACGGTGGTTTAATATGACAGATGAAATCATCCTCGTTGATCACCTTGATAATGAAATTGGGTTCACTGAAAAAGATCCGTGCCACCGCATACCTGTAAGACTCCATCGCGCATTCTCAATATTTATTGTAAACGACAGAGGACACATGCTTATTCAGAAACGGTCTTCCTCAAAAAAGACATGGCCGGGATTCTGGTCAAACGCATGTTGTTCCCACCCAAGGAAAGGTGAAAGTCTGGTGCAGGCAACTTCAAGGAGGTTAGATGAAGAACTGGGTTTCACATGCCCTTTGCAGCATATCACGTCCTTTCGTTATGAGGCAGCCTATGATAAAGAACTTGGAGAGCATGAAATAGATCATGTTTTTGTGGGTCACTTTGGGGGCCTGATACAACCGAACAAGGATGAAATTGAAGACTTGAAATTTATTCCTCTTGAAAAGCTCACATATGACATTGATAAAAATCCCGAAAAATACACCCCGTGGTTTAAAAAAGCCCTTCCCGGGGTATTAGAATTTCTGAAAAATCATTCTCAGAAAGGTGCCGGATCTGGGTCTTGAACCTGCCCCAAGCTCTGCGAAGGGAATCCAGTGAAACTGAAGATCTATATAACAGCCTTGGTTGTCGTTGTCTTTCTTGCTTTAGGATTTTTCTACGTCAGAAGTACTCCTCAGTATTCACTCTATATGCTGAAGAGGGCTATTGAAGAGCGCAATCCCGATGAGGCTCTGAAATACATAAATATTGACAGTATTGTAGAAAGCATTGCAAGGAGCCTGCTTAATAAAAACGAGAAAGACCCTGGACAGGATACAAACAAAAGGACGGCTTTAAAAGGTGTGTTAATTGGCGCTTTGCCGGAAATCAAAGAATCGATTCGGTCTTCGCTTCACAAAGCAATTTTATCACGAGGAAAAAGTATTGCAAAAAGTAACCCAGACAATGCAACCGGAATCACAGACCAGCGTGCTCATGGTTTTTCCATAGGAGAGATCGCAATTGGTAATTTCGATGTAAGGAGAATAGAAAAAATCTCTCTGTGGGATCTTACTGTAAAAAACAACGGAGGGACAGCTATTGTTTCAGTAAAAAATAACCCTGGCATAAAGGCAAAAATGGCAAGAATTGACACCGGACACTGGCAGATCACAGAGGTGCTTCTCTTGCCATAATCAAATACAATATGGACATGGCTTACAAGAAAAGGTAAAGTATATAGAATAAGTCTTAAATGTTAATCGCATAAAATACAATAAAAACGTAGAAGATCTGTTTTTCAGGTCTATTGAGAGGTTTAAAGAAATGATAGAGGAAAAACTTGAGAACCAACTAACGGATTCTGCCCCTGAAGCAGAAATAAATACCCAGGAAGAAAGTTTTGCTGAGCTCTTTGAGAAAGACAGCAAAATCCCGGGCAGGCTTGAGCCTGGACAGAAGGTCACCTCAACAATAGTAAGTATTTCAGGTGACTTTGTGTACGTAAGCCTTGGTGGTAAAAGTGAGGGTGTTATCGACATCGCCGAGTTAAGGGATGAAGAAGGCCAGACTGCTGTTAATGTTGGAGACAGTATTGATTCGTATTTTGTTGCAGTCCAGGGAGGTCTCAAGAGGTTGACAACCTTGAGGCATGGTTTATCAACACTCAGTTTTAAAGAAATCCGCGATGCCTATGAAGCCGGATTGCCTGTAAGCGGAAAAGTAGTTAAAGAACTCAAGGGTGGGTTCGAAGTTAATGTAGGGAAAATACGGTGTTTCTGCCCGTTTTCGCAGATCGACATGAAGGGCTTTCGCGATACAGTTACCTACATAGGCGAGACATTTTCCTTTAGAATCCTGGAATTTCAGGAAAATGACCGTAATGTGATCCTCTCACGGCGCGCCCTCCTCGAAGAAGAACAGGAGGCAAAAGTTGAAGCTTTAAAAAAACAGTTAGCTGTGGGTATGGATATTCCTGCAAAAGTCCGCTCAATTCAATCTTTTGGTGTTTTTGTTGATCTCGGCGGCATTGATGGCCTTATTCCCATAAGTGAAATAGGTTGGGGCAGGGTTGATAATATTCACGAAATTCTTCAACCGGGCTCTGAGGTCACTGTAAGGGTGATGGCACTAGACTGGGACAAGGAGCGCCTCACCTTGAGCCTCAAGGCCCTGCAACCCGATCCTTTCTTGGATGCAGCAGCGAAATATCCCGTCGATAGCCTTGTTAGGGGAACGATTGTGCGCCTTGCTCCTTTCGGCGTTTTTGTCAACCTGGAGCCTGGAATAGACGGACTGGTTCACATTTCAAAACTTGGGACAGGGAGACGGATTAAGCATCCAAAAGAGGTCGTTGCAGTGGGTCAGGTTGTTGAGGCATATGTTCAGGAGGTTGACGTCGGCAATAGAAGGATTTCCCTTTCCATGGAACAGAAAGTAGAACCTGGGGCTATCATGCTTCCAGAGGCAGGGGAACTATTGAGCGGGACAGTAGAAAAGGTTCTTACTTCAGGAGTGCTTGTGAAGCTGCCAGGAGGTGCCATAGGTTTTATACCAAATTCGGAAATGGGTACACCCAGAGGCACAAATCATGGAAAAATGTTTCCTGCAGGTACTCCTCTGCAGGTGATGGTAGTTGAGGTTAATCAGGATCGGGGCAGGATAACATTGAGCAGAAGCGGCGTTGAAGAGAGACTGGAAAAGGAGGAGCTTACCAGTTACATGAAACAGGCCCAGCAGGATGAAAAGGAAAGCAGGAGTCTCGGCAGCTTTGGTGAGCTGCTCAAGGCTGCTATGGATAAAAAAGCAAGTAAAAAGGGCGAGCTGACCAGCCAGAAATAGATCGATTAAACGGCACGGCGCAGCTTGGCTTTAGGGCTTTCTCTCAAAAAAGTTTCCCCATGGGCAGCCTTGAATGGTTTCTGCTCCTTGGCACTACCCTGGCCTTTCTTGTTTTGCTCGATAACAGCCTTACATTCCGGACATAGAATACCTGTATCATTCTGACGTACCTTGAAAATACTCTGGCATTTATAGCAGACTTCTTCATTGCTTTTTCTACGTGGATAATCAGGATAGCTCCGGAAAAGGCATGTAGGTCGCGAACATACAAGCACCCTCACCCTATTGATGTGGTCATATTCTTCAAACATCTCAGAATCACAATGCGGGCAGTTTCGTGCCATTTTATCACCCCTTTGAGGCGTTCTATTTTCAAGATTTATCGGTATATTTGCTATTTTTTTAATACCTTTTAATAGAATTGCGAAACACAAGAATATCAAAACAACAGGAATACTTGGCCTTTTGGGAAAGCGAGGCAGACCCAGCATACAGGCAAGAACACAGGATCAATGGGTTAGGATTATCAACCTCATTCCGGGGCATGAGATGGAGGTTCTGCCCCGTTGTCGCGGTATGGAATGAGTAGCCAAGCTGCCGAAGCCTCGGTGCAGGCAAAGGCAAGAGCCACTAAACTGAAAAGAGTTCCCCATCGACCATTTTCATTTTTCTTTCACCAATGGACCCGATCTCTGGGTCATGGGTTACCAGCACAAGGGTTGATGACAATCGATCATTGATTGAAAGGAGGTAGTCAAGTACCTCCTTGCCTGTCTTACGGTCAAGATTACCAGTAGGCTCATCTGCCAGAATAATTTCAGGCTCGTTGACAAGAGCCCGCGCAATGGCGACCCGTTGTTGTTCTCCACCCGATAACTCACCCGGTTTGTGTTCCCTCCTGTGCTGCAATCCCATTATTTCCAGAAAACTTTCAGCTTTCGCAACAGCATCATTGCGACTTAAGCGCCTGATAAGGAGAGGCATTATGATATTTTCTATAACATTGAAATCCTGGAGAAGATGATAAAACTGGAATACAAATCCAACCTTTTCATTCCTGAATCTGCTCTCCTCATCTTCTGAAAACTCCTTGATATTCTTGTCTCGAAAAAAAATATCTCCCTCAGACGGCTTGTCAAGGGTCCCAAGGATATGGAGGAAAGTGCTTTTTCCTGCCCCAGAAGGGCCCATGATGGTTATAAAGTCGCCTTCATTGATATCGACACTGATTCCCTTGATCACATTTATCTCCACGCCGTTTTTGCTGAAGGTTTTTTTTAGTCCGGACACACGGAGAATTGGCTCACTCATACCGCAACGTCTCCACAGGGTCAATTTTTGAAGCTTTATAAGAAGGATAGAGCGTGGCGAGAATACAAATGATCGTCGTAATCGATGCCACCAGGAAAGTATCAAGAATGCTTATTTTGATTGGGAGGGTGTTAATGTAATAAATATCTGAGTCAAGTTTGACAATAGAGAACCTCCTTTGAATCTCGCACAGGATGTACCCACTGAAAGACCCTATGAGGGCGCCGAAGATTCCTATGGTTATACCTTCCACCATAAAGATTTTCATGAGGCTTGCCTTTTTTGCACCAATAGCTTTCAGGATAGCAATATCCTTTTTTTTCTCCATGACAGTCATGATGAGAGAGCTGATAATGTTGAAACTCGCTACGAAAATAATCAGGGCAAGGATAATAAACATGGCAATCTTCTCAAGCTTAAGGGCTGAAAAAAGGTTCCTGTTCATCTCGATCCATGTCCTGGCAAAAAAATTGGTTGCGGATCCAAGACGGGTCATGATCTCTTTTCGGATGCTATCTGCCTGGTAAACATCATCAATTTTGATCTCGATACCTGTAACACCCTGTCCCATGATTGCTTCAATATCCTGGATCGACATTATGATGAGTGAGTTATCAATATCATAAACACCTGTTTCAAATACACCGCCAACTTTAACGCGCACGGTTTCGGGAACCGCTCCCATAGGAGAAACACCACCGAAAGGGACCATGATTGTCAGAAAGTCTCCATAAAGCACGCCAAGATGTTTTGAAAGCTCTTTGCCGATGAGTATATTTCCACGCTGATTAAGGGCCCCAATGCTGCCCTGCTTTAGCAGACGGGACATGAACTGAACATCTCCTGGATTGAGCCCTTTTACCAGTGCTCCCGATAATTGCTTTCCTGTCTGGACCATAGCCTGAAAGGAAATAAAGGGAAAAGCATGGGTTACCCCTTTTATATCCTTCACCGCGGATACAACCTTTTCAGGATCCTTTATGTCACCAGCCAGACCGAGTATAAGCACATGTGGATTAATACCAAGGATACGTTCTCTGATCTCATTCTGAAATCCTGTCATCACGGCAATGACCAGGATGAGGGCCATTACTCCAATGGCAATACCAGCGATCGATATCCAAGTTGTAAAGGAAATGAATGCTTCTTTCCTTTTTGAACGTAAATAACGTAATCCAACTGTGGTTTCATAGTTCATCTGCCTAACCCCCGAGACGCGAGGCCCAAGACGCGTGAAGGGTTTTTATTGCTTCATTATGGTTCACTGCTTCTATCATGGCCTCAACAATGGGAAAAGTATTACGTCTCGAATTGAGGGACTGTCAGTCAAAAGCATTACCAGTCTGTCGATCCCTATACCTTCCCCAGCCGTGGGAGGCAGTCCATACTCCAGGGCTGCCAAATAATCTTCATCTAGAACAGCTCCCTCTTCCCTATCCTTGACCTGTTCCATAAATCGTTGCCTCTGATCTTCAGGGTCGTTGAGCTCGTTGAAGCCATTGGCAATCTCCATCCCGGCAATGTAAAGCTCGAAACGCTCAGTGACATCGGGTTGGTCTTTGCTCCGTTTTGCAAGGGGAGACACTTCCACTGGATAATGTGTAATAAAAGTTGGCTGAATAAGCTTCTCCTCACAGAGAGTCTCAAAAATTTTTGTAATAATCTTGCCCTTCGCATCTTTCTCTACACCTTCTAGCTCAAGGCTCTTTGCATATGATGTCAGGGTGCCCAGATCATGGGATTTCTGCAGATCAAATCCTCCCAGGTCCCGCATGGCTTCTTCCATGGTCATACGTTTCCATGGAGCAGTGAAATCAATCTCCTGGCCGTTGAAGACAATCTTTGTTCTCCCAGAGAGCTTCACAGCAAGGGAAGAAACAAGGTCTTCGGTAAATGTCATAAGGTCTTCATATGTTGCGTAAGCTTGATAGAATTCAAGCATTGTGAATTCAGGGTTGTGTCTTACTGATATTCCCTCATTTCTGAAGTTCCGGTTTATCTCAAAAACCCTTTCAAGACCGCCAACAATAAGTCTTTTCAGATAAAGTTCAGGTGCTATTCTCAAATACAGGTCCATACCCAGGGCATTGTGATGTGTAATAAAAGGCTTGGCAACTGCACCGCCAGGGAGTACCTGCATCATGGGTGTTTCAACCTCCATAAAATCCCGGGATGCAAAAAAATTTCTAATATATTCGATAATTATAGCTCTCTCCTCAAACACCTTCCGTGACTTTTCATTCACGATGAGATCAAGATATCTTTTTCTGTATCGCTCTTCTATATCTTTAAGACCATGCCATTTCTCAGGCAGGGGTCTCAGGCTTTTTGTGAGGAGACTAATCCGTTCCGCAAGAATCGTCAGTTCCTCGGTCTTTGTTTTGAATATTTTTCCCTCTGCAGCGATGATGTCCCCAATATCAAACTTCTTGAAAGCCTCGTAAGGAAGGCCCTTGAGCATGTCTTTTCGTACATATACCTGAATCTTGCCCTTCTTATCCTGAATATGGAGAAAAGCGCTCTTTCCAAAATCCCTGAAGGCTACAATCCGTCCAGCAACAGAGAGGGTGGCTCCCTCTTTTTCCAGATCATCGTGGCTCATAGCGCCAAAACGCTGGGCAATACTTGCTGTATCAACATAGGATCCCCTACCCTGGGGGTATGTGTCTATGCCAATACTCCGAAAGTATTTTTCTTTATCTTTTCTGACTGCTACCAACTCATTGATCGGTTCCATATAATCATCCTTTCAATTTACAGGCACTCATACCTGTCTACGCAAAGGCTTTGGAAGACAGGTCGCTCTCTACCCAACCATTTAAACCGTTACAGCAAACCCCCTTCATGCCCACAAAAGTGCTGGCTCTCCAGGCTTATGGTATATGTATCTTTGTTTTTCTGCACCATGCTCTCAGCCTTTAGCTGCTCTTTCCACTATGGCTTGTCTTTCAATATTTCAGGTTTTTCCTGTTTTCCCTTCTGTTTCACCTTTCAGTTCTTACTCCTTTTTGTGCCTTTCTTGCTCAGCTGTAATATCGGGGCTATGCCAAAGGAATCTACACCTCAACTATAACATCATAATCGAGGGTTTTCACTATTTTCCCTTGTCGAATTTCTCCGGGAGCACATTTTCCTTTGATAAATGCCATGCCGTCAATATCCGGTGCCTGTGTTATAATCCTTCCTGTCATGTACGGTTTTTCATAGCCTTCAACGATCACAAAGTTCTTTGTGCCTACAAGACGTCCGAGTCTTCTTCCTGAAATTTCCCGCTGCATTTCCATAATCGTGTTGTACCGCTTTTGTTTTGCATTTTTTCTAAGATGGCCCTTAAACCTGAATGCCCTTGTTCCCTCTTCCCGTGAATAGGTAAAGGCACCAAGCATATCAAATTCGCATTTTTTTACAAAATCACAGAGGCCAGCAAACTCGTTCTCTGTTTCTCCTGGAAAACCTACTAGCACGGTTGTTCTCAGAGTGGCGTTTGGTATTCTATCTTTTATCTTTTGAAAAAGACATTCGAGTTGTTTTCTCGTATAGCCCCTGCCCATCAGGCTGAGAATCCGGTCCTCAGAATGCTGGATTGGGATATCAAGGTACGGTATGATCTTCTCACTCTCCCCTATCAGGTCAATGAGCTCATCGTCCACGCCCTTCGGATGCATGTAAAGCAGTCTTAGGAAAAAATCTCCCTCAACCTTTAACATATGACGAAGCAAAGTCTTGAGATCGAATTTCCCATCCATGCCATAGGATGTGATGTCTTGTCCGATAATGCTAATTTCTCTATAGCCATTCTCCAGAAGATATGTGAATTCTGCCCTTATGTCTGCGATCGTTCGGCTTCGGAGATCACCCCTTATACTCGGGATCGTACAGTAGGCGCATCTGTTGTTGCAACCCTCCTGTATCTTCAAATATGCAGAGGGCTTGCTGGTAAGCACCTTCCTGGGGTAACTCTCATAAAAAGGTGTATCTTGAAAAAAATAGCCTGTTTCAGCGATAACTTTGTCTATCTTATGATACATACCCCTCCCAACGAATAGATCTACTTCAGGCAGCAAGTTTACAAGTTCTTCCCGGTATCGCTCCACAAGGCAACCAGTTACTACTATCTTTCTTTCTTTCTTATTTCGTTCTTTTGCCACCATCAGGATAGTTTCAATAGACTCTCGAGCCGCATCTCGGATGAAGGCACAGGTATTAATAATGACCGTATTGCAATCATCGGAGAGAATATGCCCGTCCTTTTCCAGCCTGAAAGAAATATACTCCGATTCAACAAGATTTTTCGGGCAGCCCAAACTGATGATTTTGAATTTCATCGCTTTTCAACTATTTTGCAGAAGCAAGCATTTTTCAATACAGTCAGTCGTTTTCACTCCAGTACACTTACCATTAATCCCTACACTCTGACAGAGAAAGAAATCATATCGAAGGGGGTCATCGGGCGAGAAAGACTTCAATACATCGGTAATTTCACACGCAGCTTTCCAGGAAGGGCTTTTCAGCCGCGTCCATCCAAAACATTTGCCAATCTTGAAGATGTGCGTGTCAAGGGGGATAACCAGCCTATTCTTTGGAATAAAGTCCCATAATCCTACATCGATCTCATCTTTTCTCACCATCCACCGGAGATACAGGCTCCACCTCTTCATGGGATTCGATTCAGAAGGTTTTGGGAAAAAGAAGGTCAATCTCTCATCGCTCCCTATAAGCTCATCACGTATCTGCCATATCATTTTTCTTGTATCGCCCGTATAAAAATTTTGAAGCATTGCCCCCATACTGTCAAAATACTCAAGGATCCGTCTCAGAATAATAAACAGATATACAATGTCATCAGCCTTTTGAAACCTGTAATAGAGGCCCTTTAAGGAGGAGAAATCTCCTTCCATCACAAATTTCCACGGTGACTCGCCCATGAGAGAAAACAGTTTTTCTAAGAACTGTCTTAGAACACCCACCTTGCCGTATGCAAATTGGGAACTGAGAAAACCTGCCAATTCCTTGTCTTTTGAAGATTTGAAACGATGAAGAAACTCAACCGGATCATTTCTGACCAAAGGATGGAGATTCGATTTTTCCCTACTGTATATTTCGCTGAGATTGATGTGTTTTCCTTTTCCTGAGTGTTATCTGGGAAACTGCCTTTGTATTTATCTGCTTTCGGTTGCTGCCCTTGCTTTATTTTTTAATTCTTTCATTGTAGCCCCAAAGGCTTCGCTGGCTCTCCTGACCTCTTCGTCCCATTCATCCCAGGCATCGAGATTGGGCTCAATAGCACTTCCTGTAATATTTAATTCGGCAAGGGCATCCCTGATCCTTTTCTGGATTGCAGTTCTCCTGGATTCTATCTCTTCACGAAATTTGCGATTTATTGTTTCAAGATCACTACGAATGGACTGTGGCAGGTCTATTCCTGCAGCATGAAAAATGGCAAATAATCGTTCGTTGTCTTTATGAACATCAAACTCATCTATCAGATTGTTTATGATTATGGTACGTTTTGATGAAATGTCGCCTTGAATTTTGCCCAGCTCCTTTGCAGCACCTTCGTGGTCTATCATTGACTCAGCAAACCTTCTCAGGACTGCCTTTACTTTATCTTCTATTTCCTTGATTGCCATGGCCTCCCTTTCTTTGGGATCTACGACCAGGTTCTTTGTTCTTTCCATTGCCAGTTCTATTGCGCTCTTTATCTCTGCCATTCTGCCGTGTTATATCCTCCCTGTGAGCATAAGGTTCACTGATAAAACTCTGTGTAAGGTTGTCAATCTGATCATACTTTATTTTGCCTATTCAGTACCGGATATTATGAAAAGATTATAAAGGCTTCGGAGATTCAGGTCAAGTATTGATGCAAGCACTGGAAAATGGTAAATTTTCTGGTGCAAATCACAAAAGCATATAAAAGGTTTTATCTTTATCTTCTAAAGGAATTAACCTACATCTTACTTCTTTCCCTTGCCATTCTCACCTTCATTCTTGTCATGAGCAGGCTTGGAAAACTCACAGACCTCGTCATCAACAAAGGTGTTGGGTTGATGGACATTGTACTTCTTATCGTATATTCCTCACCACCTTATCTTACATTTACCCTTCCCATGGCCTTTCTTCTATCTACCATAGTGACCCTGGGGAGGCTTTCCACTGAAAATGAAATATTGGCGCTCAAGGCAAGTGGGGTCAACCTGAGGTGCTTGTTTGTTCCAATCGCATCCGTAGGTATCATCATCAGTGCTGTGGCTATTTTTAACACAAACTTTCTGTTACCAACAAGCGCCAATCTTTTTCGTGAAACACTGTTGAATGTTCTCAAAAAAGGAATAGCTGTTGATGACAAAGAAGGAATATTTAATGACAGTATACCAGGAGTGGTGATTTACATAGACAGAGTGGATACACAAACCAATAGACTGACCGGTATATTGGTTTCAGACGACCGCGACAAGGATGAGAAACAGACAATTTCTGCCTCTACCGGTTTTATCCATCTTGATCCTGCAACCTTGGACCTCTCATTCATTCTATACAACGGGAGTTTGCATAAATGGGAAAAAAAGAGCGATACTTACAGGACAGTATCATTCAAGGATTACAATTTCATGATTAATCTTGCAAACATGCTTCCTCCAAGCGCCGGTATCAGGAAAAGACCCTTTGAAATGGACAGGTCAGAGTTGAAAAATGCCATGATAAGGGCGACCAAAGATCGAAAATACGATTTACAGATAGAGATCTATAAAAAGATAACCATACCTTTATCTGCGTTGGCTTTTGTTCTCCTCACAGTACCCCTTGGTATCAGGAGGAAGGTTGAGGGGAGATTTTCCGGGGTTGTCTATAGTCTTGCCCTCTTTGTCTTTTATTACATGCTTATGGCTCTCACTGAAAATCTGGGAAGGGCATTATATGTGCCTCCCATATTTATTGCAGCCATACCAAACACAACCATAGTCGTGCTCGGCCTTTACCTCCTCAGGAACCTGAACGTTGAAGAACCGGCAAAAACATCACACTTCATCAGATCCTTCTGGATGCGATACCATGAAAAGGCTAAATAGATATCTCATTCTTAACGTATTAAAACTCCTGCTCCTTACCCAGTTTGCCGGTCTTGTTATGTTTGTTGCCATCGAGTTCCTGGAACATATGGATATCTTTACGGACTCCCTTAACAGTTTCCTGCTCAGCCTTGTTTACATCCTATTAAGGCTTCCCCACTATTTTAACCTGCTGCTGCCATTGGCATCCCTTATCTCCATGCTCATCCTTCTGATTCTGATGGTGCGAAATAATGAGATCATCGCTGCAAGAACATCGGGTATAAGCACTATCTCCCTGATGAAACCCTTCATTGCTTGCGCTTGCGGGCTCATTATCTTTACCTTTATTATTGCCGAGTGGATCATGCCTTATGCTGCAAATGCTTCCGAATACCTGTATAGAGTAAAAATCAAAAAAGAAGACTCTTACATTCATTTTAAAAATGACAGGATATGGTTCAAGAGAAACAATGTGCTTTACAACATCGATTATTATGATATGAAGAAAGATGTTATTAGAGGACTCACAGTTATAGAACTTGCTGACGATTTCACTATTCAAAAAAGGATTGATGCCAAAGAGGGGATATGGAAGGATTCCCAGTGGGTTTTCACAACAGTCATGGAGAGGACTTTTGCCGACAAAATTATTCGGTCAAAGAGCGTTTACCCTGAGGTAAAAGGCCTTCTCAGAGAACCACCAGCAACATTAAAAGTGGGCAATAAAAATCCTGAGGAGATGGGATATAATGATCTTTCAAAATATATTAGAAGGCTAAAACGTGATGGCCATGATGTACGGAGGTATCTCGTCGACTTGTATAACAAAACAGCATTCCCCTTTATAAACCTGATAATGGTGTTTGTGGCCTTTTCCGTAGGACTTCGATATTCCAAAACCAAACATATTGCCAAAGGCATTCTCATTGGTGTATGCGTTGGCATCCTTTACTGGTTCATTCATAATATCTGCCTGTCCTTTGGATATGCTGAGACATTTCCACCGTTATTTGCAGCATGGCTATCCAATATGCTATTTTTTTTCGTGGGCATTATTGGGGTCGTCACATTGAGAACATGAGGGGAACTAAGTGTGGACTGCTATTAATTAATAAATGCCACCGGCAGCGCAAAACGAAAGAATGGGCAAGGGTCAGCTCATGAAATACAGGGCAGAAAGGCGAGAACAAAACATATGAAGGCATATCTTGACATTGAAACAGACAGGGAAGGCAATATCAGTGTAATTGGCATTTCGATCGGGTCTAATGGATTCAAACAGTTTGTCGGGAAAGCGATCACCAGCAATAAAGTAGAAAACTGCTTGCGTCAGGCAAAGACCATAGTCACATTCAATGGTGACAGTTTTGATCTTCCCCAAATCAAAAAACAACTCAATTTGGATCTCGCAGTATCTCATCGGTCGTACGATCTCTTCAAGGTGAAGAAATGGCTCAACATTAAAGGGGGTCTGAAAGAGCTTGAGAAGATGTACGGTATAGAAAGAAAAACTGAAGGGATAGACGGATTCAAAGCAGTCCAGTTATGGGAAATATACCGAAGACATGGCAGAAAAGATGCTCTTGAACTGCTCCTTGAATATAACAAAGAGGATGTTCTGAACCTTATCCCCCTTGAAGAGAAGTTTAACACACTGATAAAGGAGCAATTCCATGGTCAAAAAGTTTGAAGTCTCATCAGCGCATAACAAAATAGCAGGGCTTATGATCATACCGCCTGGCAGAAAAAAACACCCCTGCGTAATTCTCTCCCACGGACTTGTCAGCTCCAAAGAGAGCTCAAAATATGCCCTTGTATCAGAAGTATTCGCAGAGGCTGGTATAGCAACGTGCCGATTTGATTATCACGGATGTGGAGAAAGCGGAGGCGATATTACTGAGACAACCCTTACAATTCGCCTTGATAACCTCGATGTGATAACAGAGTATATTATAAATCACCCTTCTATTGACCCTACGAACATAGGCATACTCGGAAGCAGCTTTGGAGGAACCGCATGTGTATTGAAGGCAGCAAAAGATAAGCGGATCAAATGCATTTCCCCGTGGGCAACCCCTTACAGGCTGGATAAGGATGGAGACGGAACCATATCAGGTATTCCGTTCAAAGAGACTATTTTTACAGATTTTCAGAAGTATGACATTCTTTTTGAAGCGAGAAAGGTATCAGATGCGCTCGTCATTCACGGTGAAATGGATGAAGTTGTGCCCTGCGAGGAAGGGAAAACAATCTATAAAAATATGAAGAAACCCAAAAAATGTGTGATAATTAAGAACGGCGATCATGTGCTTTCAGACCCTATTCACCGGGACAGAGCGATCAAGCTCGGCCTTAACTGGTTCCAGGGATATTTTCTGAAAGGGTAGATTCTTCACGGCAAAAAGCTCAGTAAAAAATTAAGGATTAAGATATCAGTGGGGTTGTGGGTTAATTAGCTCGCTCAGTGAGCGCGAAGAGAAGGCTTTGACAGTTTTGGAGGTGGAGAGGACAAACACTCTTCCAAAGCTCCTGCGTGGGTTGACACAGGTTGCGGGAACAGGTAAGCTACTCTTTTTTTTTGTCTGTTTTTATTCCGAGCCTGTCCTTAATAAGGTCACCTACAACATTACTCAAACCTATGCCAAGGGCAAGTGAGAGGGTCATGATAATGCCACCGAAAATTATGAGAAAACTTATGGTGATAATTGTATTGCCCACTCCTATATATTCAAAAACAATTCCGAATGTTATGATAACGAGTAAAATTTTCACGCCCCTTCCGATAGGCTCACCATATTTGATATTTGCATTTTCACAGGCCAGGTAAATGACCCTGCTAATAAAATTGCTCAAAATAATGCCAATGATAATGATAACAATGGAAACAACAATGAGCGGAAGAGCGCTTGATACGCGTGAAGCATATTCTGTGAACTGGCTTATTCCAATGAAATTCAAACCAAATGAGAAAAAGACAACAATAAAAATCCAGTAAACGATCTTGCTTATCACAATAGATGGCAGGGTATGAACTCCACCCTTTTGTAAAAAGTTGATAATGCCAACCTCGTTTGCCCATTTGTCGAATCGGAAGAGAACAAGAAGCCTTGCTAAAAGCTTTTTTATGAACCAGCTTATGATAAACCCACTGAGCATCACGATGATCATCACAATGATATTCAGGAAAACCTCTGTAAAGTTGTCGTACAGGTCCAGAAACATATCCTTGAAGAAATCGATCATGAGAACAATCTTATTCGATGTATATAGTGAAGTCAATGAAAAACACTATTCAATTCATAGCCTCCATAACATAAACTAAGCAATAGGATAAAAATCCAGCTTGCCGAAATATGTTTCAATATTTCCCTGGGCACCAAGAAAGAAATAGGATTTTAAATTTTTTTATTGACATTTTTTTCAGATTCGTTTAGGAATTTTAAAATACTCTAAGGAGGTAAACGATGCCTGCAAAAGTTGATGAAGATGCCTGCACGGGATGTGGGGCGTGTGCTGAGGTGTGCCCGGTCGATGCCATTACAGTTGATGACACGGCAAAGGTTGATCCGGAAACCTGCACTGAATGCGGGACCTGTGTGGATGAATGTCCCGTAGAAGCAATAAGCATGGAAGAATAAGGTTCACTTAAAATATAAAAGGATGGGCAAGCCCATCCTTTTATATGTCTTACACCAAGATACTCTCTATTTAATCAATACTCTTTACAACAAGCTCTGAGATATCTAATGCTTTCATGGTCTCAGTTTTTTCCCTGTCCTTGATAGCATCTTCCATCATGGTGAGGCAGTATGGACAAGCTGTCACAACGGTGTTGGCGTTAATGGCAATCGCTTCATCAATCCTCAGGTGGTTCATCCTCAGATGATGCTCCTCCATCCACATTCTCCCGCCACCGCCGCCACAACAGAAACCTTCATCGTGATGACGACCCATCTCAACATAGCTTCCCTTCTTGAACTGATTCACCACACTCCTGGGTGCGTCAAAGACCTGGTTCACTCTACCAAGATAGCATGGGTCGTGGTATGTGGTAATACCCTCGAGATTGGCGTTGATCTTGATTTTGCCCTCCTGTGCAAGCTTAGCTATAAGCTCTGTGTGATGAAAGACCTCAAAATTTGCACCGAGTTGGGCATAATCGTTTTTCAACGTATTGTAGCAGTGTGGGCAGGCTGTAACTATCTTTTTGACTCCCAGTTCCTTCAGCAATTCCACATTTCCTTCTGCCAGCTCGAAGTACTGGTATTCATTGCCTGTTCTCCGTAGGGGGTCACCGCAGCATTTCTCCTCTGGGCCCAGCACACCAAATGAGACGCCTGCTTTCTGGAGCACCGTTGCAACCGACCTGGCAATTTTTCTGTTCCTATCATCCAAAGATGCCACGCAGCCAACCCAGTACAAGTATTCGACCTCCTCTTCAGTAGCCTTTTTGATATCAAGGCCTTCGGTCCACTCAAGTCTCTGGGATTTACCCATTCCGTAAGGATCAAACCGGGTCTGGAGATTTTTGTAAAGAAGCTTCAGTTCCGAGTTTACTTTACTCAATGTCATGATGAGGTACCGTCTCATTTCTATATTCTTATCAAAAGTAGGGATTGATACAGGACAATTAACCTGGCAGGACAGGCAGCCCGTACATGACCAAACCGTCTCTTCCTGGATTACATTGTCAAGGAGGCCATCTTCGTTTTTGATGCCTGCTGCTGTCTTCTCCCACTCCCCCTTCAGGTCCTGGATGAATTTCTTGGGTGAAAGTGGCTTTTGCGTCAGATGTGCCGGGCAACGATCCTGGCATCGTCCGCATCGTGTACACGCATCAAGGTCAAATATCTGCCTCCAGGTAAAACCTTCTATATTATTTACGCCAAACTCCTCTGCATTCTCAAAATCAGGAATTGGTGCAATAGCGCCTCTCGGTTTGTCTTCAACCCCTCGGAACATCATGTTGAGGGAAGAGGTGAGAATATGCATCAATCTTGTTGAATACGCGATATACACAATGAGGCCAAAGCTTATGACCATATGAAAATACCAGAGGATCAGGTGGGTGGTCTCAATAGATGCTTTATCCATGCCGCTGAAAAGGCCTGCCAAGAACCAGCCCACAAAGCTCCACACCTCAAAATCGGGTTTTGTTGCAGCGATTCTTGCAGCCTCAACCAAAAAACCAGATACAAGAACCACCAGTATCCATATGAGACAGATAAAATCATCAGGCTTATTGTCATTTATCCTTTCCGGCTTTGTTACATAGCGTCTGTACATGGCCATCAGAACGCCAATGATAGCGGCTAAACCTGCGAGCTCGAGAAAAAATGAGAACCACAGATAAAAATCGCCTTTGAGATACTCCCAGCCAAATACGAGGTGGGTAAAATGGTGCTGGAATGCATCAAGGAATGCACCGATTGCAAGAATCAGGAAGCCCCAGAAAATGAACAAGTGCATCCAGCCAGGAAAGCCCTCACCTTTTCTCAGGATGGTCTTATGAAAAACTCCACTTTTAATGAAGTATCCAATCCTCTGACCAAGCAGTTTCATAAAATCAAAGGGTTCGCTTTTCCCGATCTTCCACATATTGTATCGCTTCTTAAGACCGAGAAAAAGAATAATAAAGGAAATTACCATAAGCGAGTAAGCAATCCACTCACCCGTTGATTTGACGTTCCAGAAGATCTCCCTGCTTATCTCCATCATCCTCCTCCTAGACTTTTTTGCGATATACTACCACAAAATATTTTCGTTGTGAAAACAAATTCATACTTAATTGTGAAATTATTTACAAGATTTCATATAACCTTCGCCTTCAGTGGTTTTGACGTGGACATTAAGTTATCAATGCAAAAATGCGAAAAAATATCTTGACATGATGTCGCACCTTCTGTTATGAAACACTAAAATAAATTTCGTATAGGTAACGGTGATAGAACAGGAGTAATGAAAAGGACTGTCTTCACGTTTGTAATATGTTGTTTTTTTACCTTTATCTCGGTAAATCTTGCATTATCTTCCAATGTTACATACAAGGTAAAATCTGGAGATACGCTCCAGAAGATTTCAAAAAAATTTCATGTTCCTGTTGAGAAGTTAAAAAATCTCAACGGCCTATCTTCAACAAAACTGAAAAAAGGTCAAACCCTTGTCATTAAAAAAGATGTTCCAGCAAGAAAGGAAAGGGAAACGGCTTCTGCACCACCGGCAGGCAAAGATTCTCCCGTTGATCTAACTGCAGCAGAAAATGATGGGGAATTTATTGAATATCGGCCAAAGAAAGGTGATACCCTTGCAAAGATTGCATCGAAGTTTAACGTGGATAAGGAAGATTTACTCGAATCAAACAATATAACTGGCAGAAGGCTTCCGAAGGTCATACTGGTCCCCAAGATCATTGCAGTTGATGATTCTGAGGATATCGTTGATCTCTCCTGCGGTAAGCCTCTAAAACCATGGCGGAACAATGATGAGAAATACATGCTCGTGAAGGTAGCCAAGGGGTTTATGGGCGCTCCTTATAAGTATGGCGGCGAAACCGTCCGTGGTCTTGACTGTTCTGCATTTGTTAAAAAAATTTACGATATCTTTGATGTACAACTTCCAAGAAGTGCCAGGGAACAATTCAGCGTGGGACATAAAATAGCAAAGGACCAGCTAACTGTGGGTGACCTAGTCTTCTTTAAAACAAAGCGTTACATCAAATATCCCACCCATGTAGGCATATATATTGGTGATGGAAACTTCATCCACGCATCTTCAAATCGCAACAGACTTGGCGTAAAAGTTGACGCCCTTTCCTCCGACTTCTTTTCAAGAACATTTATGGGGGCTACACGGGTGAAAAAATCACCTGATGACACAGCAGAAACCTCCAAAAATTCACAGAATCAGCCCTCAAATAATTCCTAGTATTTGAACAAAAAGACCACACCTATTCTCCTTTTCTCAATCCTAATCCATCTTTCCGGTTACTATGTACTCATCGAAAGGATTGAGCCTTTCCAGTATTTTGCTTATCTCATCCTGTGGTGGTCCTATATTATCTTCATCGATGCAGTCCTTGCCCGGAAAATCAAGCGTTTCCTAATTTTGAACAAAAACCTGCCTTTCCTGATAATTATTTCTTCGGGTTACTGGTGTTTATATGAGATTATCAACCTCAGACTTGAGAACTGGTTTTACATAAACCTTCCTCACAACTTCTTTCAGAGGTGGGCAGGTTATATGTTCGCTTATGGCACTGTCATACCAGCCCTTTATGTAACCAAAGAACTGCTTCTTGAAATACTGGGCGAGATACAGGTCAAACCTCGACCCATGAGGGCTTACCAGAAATTAGTTGTTTATGCAGGTATTTTTGCACTCATCATGACCATAGTGTTTCCTATTTATTTTTTTCCTCTCGCATGGGTCTTCCTTATTCTGATTATGGAAGGTTGTAATTATCAAAAAGGTTATTCCTCTTTCATGAGAGAAATTGAACAGGGTTTATTGGGAAACCTCATTGCCACTATCCTGTCAGGGTTAGTCTGTGGGATTTTATGGGAAATCTGGAACTATTGGTCTATTTCCAAATGGGTATATACTGTTCCTTTCTTTGAAGACCTTAAAATATTTGAGATGCCTCTGCCTGGTTACTTTGGGTTTCTATTCTTTGCTGTGGGGACCATTGCCTTCATGAATTTTCTTCAGGGAATCAAAGTGTATAGCTTATATCTCCTTCGGGTAACATCTGTAGCCCTAGCACTTTCCTTATTCTCATTTATATTGATTGACAGAAACACAGTCTTTTCATACACAACGAGGCTCGATCAGCTATCTTTTATAGCAAAGGAAAAACTTGATACATTGAAGCGCGCAGGAGTTCAAATAAGTTTTGGAATAAACCCTCAGCAGTTAGATCCCATGGAAAAGGACGCCCTCGACTTGATTCATCTGAAAGGTCTAGGATATGATCACTTCCTCAAACTGCGAGACCGTGGAATTGACACCATACAGAAACTCTCCCTGACGGACGAAAACACAATCTCACCCATCCTCGATGAAGCGAATATGAGAAGGATACGGGTCTACTTGAAGGCGGCTAAGAAAGCTCGTTATTGATTGGTCCATAAATCGTGTTGCACAATGCGTGATCGATTATCAGCTCTTTTTCACGTATACATACCGCCGGTTACACAGTACAGTTATTATTTCTTAACTCTTGCTTGCCCTCTCTTTTCCATATCTGCACCTATTTCTTCATGCCTTCCGTCTCGCTTCTTGCCTTATTACTTCACTTCCTTTCCCGCACGTTCTGCTTTCCTGTCCACTTAAACATTGACAGTCTTTGGTTAATTATGGTGAAATACCGACTATGGCTAAGAAACAGACGAAAGACTTGATTAGAAAACCAGACTTTCTTCTCCAGTTTATTGAAAACGCATATATTTTTATCCAGGAGAATTTACGCGGTTTTATCATTGGCGCTGTTATATTTGTTTTGGCAGTTGCTTCGGTTTATGGTTATGCGGTCTACGCACGTAAACAGGAGGAGAAATCCCAGACCACTCTGTTTCAGGGCATAAAAAGCTTTGAAGAATACAGCCAGGGCGGCAAGCAAGAAAGTCTCACAAACGCTGAAAATGTATTCCAAACCCTTATTAAAGAAAAAAAAGGTAAGGCATATAAGATTGCCAGGCTTTACCTGGCAACCATTTACACTGTACAGGGAAAATCAGATGACGCTAAGATGCTTTATCAGCAAGTGATAAAGGATTCTTCTGGCACAATTCTGCAAACACTGGCTGAACAAGCACTCCAGGGTTTAGAGAAAAAGTAGCCGTTAGCCAACACGTGTAGTTGATTATCAGGTCTCATCCAAAAAATATTCAACCATGTCATCCCCAATAAAACAACCATCTTAACCCTTATCTGTATGGCAAAAAACAAAAGGGTATGACAGAATCGCGCTACCGACTAATGGTTGGAAGCTCTGGCTGTTAGCCGTATAAAACAGCCACCGGTTCATATTTCGTTCCCTGCACCGCAGGGTAGATGCCTGCCAGAATACCAACGAGTGTACTTATTAAGAGTGAGACTACGATATTTTCAAGGTAAAGCGAAAATGGTACATTCCCAAAATAGCTTACGAAGACAGTGATTATAAAACCCACCAGGATTCCAAGGGCACCTCCCATAAGAGCCACAACAACAGACTCGGTAAGAAACTGCAGAATGATGTCCCTTTTCTTCGAGCCCACAACCCGTCGTATGCCTATTTCAAGCTTTCTCTCGGAAATAGAAAGAAGCATGATGGCAAAAATTCCGAGTCCTCCTATTAAAAAAGAGACGATGGAAGCAATCACTGTCAGGATTGATACCAGACGGATACCTTGTTCCTGTGTTTTAACAATGTCTTCCATGGTAAAAACTGAAAAATCATCTTTCTGCTCGGGCTTCATATTACGAATCGTCCTTATAAAACTCTGCAGGATCTGCTTCATATCAGTCAGCGGGATCTTATCCTGTATCTGAATATATGCCCCTTTGATGAAATCCACATTGCTGTACCGCCTCATAATAGAAGTCAAGGGCACATAGACCTGTAGGTCCTGATCCTGACCTGCCAGATCAGTCCCTTTTTCTTTTAGTACGCCAATAACCTCTGTTGGGACTCGGTAAACAAGAATGTATTTGCCTATGGGGTTCTCCTGTTGAAAGAGATTCTCAAATACCTTGTACCCGACAACAGCTTTCTTCCTCCCATTCACGTTATCGTCCTCTGTAAAATACGTACCCATAAGCAAATCCAGGTTCCTTATCTGAAACATTGCTTCGGTTGTACCGACAACACCTGCAGTGACTGTCTTTTCTTCGTAGCGTGCAGGATAGGATACGTCGTAGAAAGGTGCGATCTGAACAATTCCGGGAACCGACTCCCCGATTCTCTGGACAGTCTCAAGTTTCAAACTCTTTGAATCACCGAAGGGCATAGCGCCCCTCCCTGTGAAACGCATGTAACCCGACCTGAGAATAATAAGATTCTTTCCGAATTTGCCTATTTCACTATCGATCTGTTTCTTAAGACCATTGCTTATATTGCCAAAAGCAACGAGACTCATTACTGCGAAGAGTATTCCAAGAAGAGCAAGAATCATCCGACCCTTATGAACGATGAGGTTCTGGAAGGCTATCCTGAGATAGAAGGCAAGCGTGTATTTCATCCCCGTATTGCCTCAATAGGCTCTATCCTGCTCGCCTTCAATGCTGGCCGAAAACCCGCAATTAATCCAGTAAGAAAACTGAACATAAGGGAAAAAACAACAACTTTGTATGAAAACAACATGGGTATATCAAAGAGTGTCTCGAATGTTCCACCCAGCGCTAGGCTGAGCAAAATACCGGCTATCCCCCCTAAAAGCGTTATGATCACCGACTCAAGGAGAAATGAGAGGAGGATACCCCTTCTTGACGCTCCGTAGGCTCTCCTAATACCGATATCCTTCCTTCTCTCCTGTATAGTAAGATAAAAAAGATTGGCAAGCACAAAACCACTTACCACAAGCGCGACTATAGACGCCATTCCAAGAAAAAGCAGAAGCTGGCCTGATATGACTGTTACAAACTTCATTATGTCCTGTGAACTCCTTATGGTAAAATCATCTTCAGCCGACCCCTGAAGGCCGTGGTTTCTCCGAAGCACGGCCTTCACGTCCGCAACAGTTTCGTTCACATCCCTATTTGTCTTTAACCTCACCCCGCTCAGATACTTCTTATCATTAACAACCCTGCTCATAACCGTGGTAAGCGGCATAATCACCCTGTCATCTATTTGTGCGCCCCCGGTTCCACCGCCCCTTTCTTTCAGAACCCCTACCACTGTCATGGGAAGCCTGCCTGCAAGGATCACCTTGCCAATAGCGTCTTCACCCTGAAAAAGCTCATCATATACCTTCGATCCTATAACAGTCACAGCCCTTGCATATTTGTAATCATCTGTACTGAAAGGAGAGCCTGCCTGAAGGTCCCACGACATCGATTCAAAGTAATTTGTCGTGGAACCGATTATACGAGACTGCCATTTTCGGTCTTTATACTTCATTGTTGGACGCCTCGCATAATAAGTCTTCACAGAATCGTAGACTCCTTCGATGCTATCAAGGCTTTCTGCATCTGCAAGTGTAAGTGTGCTCCCTCTCGTTCGCGCTGTTCGTTGCCTCTCTCCACCTCCCCAAACCATAATAGAATCCGGACCAAGTACTTCAAATATATCCTTGGCTTTTTTATTTGCTCCATCAATTGTGGTAATGATGACACAGATGGAAAGAATGCCAAGAGCTACCCCGGCAAATGAAAATATGACCCGTCCCCGATAGTAATAAAGGATTTTGAGAATCTCCTGAAGAAATTCTCTACCTCGTGATATCTTCTGATATAGTCCCATCTTCTATCCTGATCAGTCGTTTGCCAAAGGATGCGAGCTTGGGGTCATGGGTTACTACAATGACTGTCTTCCCTTCGTCATTTAGTATTCGGAAAAGATCCATAATCTCGCCTCCGGTCTTGGAATCCAGAGCACCGGTTGGTTCATCTGCGAGGATCAGGTCAGGTTCGTTAATCAAGGCACGGGCTATAGCTACCCGTTGCTGTTCACCGCCAGAGAGCTGGGACGGTTTGTTGTAAACCCTCTCTGCGAGGCCAAATCTGCTGAGAAGTGCTTTTGACTTTTCACGGGGATGTTTAATATCCTTGGAAGAATAAACGATGGGAATAAGGACATTCTCAATGGCATTCAAATAGGGGAGCAGAAAAAACTGCTGAAAAACAAAGCCTATATGCAGGTTTCTCATGGATGCAAGTCTCTCATCATCCAGGCCGTTGATGAAAACATCCATGAATCTGTATTCACCTTCAGTCTGCTTATCGAGAAGTCCAACAATATTCATTAATGTGGTCTTGCCTGAACCGGAGACGCCCATAAGAACAACAAACTCCCCACTTCTAATTTCGAGATCGATTCCCTTGAGAATGGGCAGCTCGCGTTCTCCTATAAAATAACTTTTCTTTATGTTCCGAAGGGTAATCACTTCTTGGAGCCTGGCGAAGCATTCTGGGAAGGTTTTCTGACAACAACCGGTACCACTATGGTTTCACCTTCCTCAAGACCTTTAACGACTTCTGTAAACCTGTCATCCCGGATACCTAGAGTTACCTGCTTAGCCTCTGTTTTATCCCTCCCTTTGAGATAGACTATCGTCTTACCTTCTTCAAATCGGACAGCATTATTCGGGATAACCAGCACATCAGTTTTTTCCTCTACAATAATTCGTACATGGGTTGTCATTTCTGGTCTTAAAAAAACTGTATCTTCAGGGGCTATCTTCACAATTGCGAGGTAATAAACTATGTTATCTTTAATTTCTGGTTGGGGATAAATCATGTCGATCTTCCCATAAAACCTCTTGTCACGAAAGGTATCAACCCAGTATTCTATTTTTCTACCGGGTGTCGTCCGACCGATATCAGTTTCATCCACATAAATCCACATTTCAAGCTTGGAAGGGTCTATAATGGTGATGAGAATCGCAGCGGAAAGACCTGAAACCACGGTCTCACCGAGTTGCGTTGAAACTGCCGATACATACCCGGAGATTGGAGCATAGATCTTTGTGTAACTTAGGGATACTTCAAGGGCTTTGCGTCGTTCAGCAGATTCTTTTATTTTTGCTGTACCATATTCCACCTGTGCAAGGGCCACATCCATCTCACGCTTTGCTTTGTCAACGTTATCCCTGGTAGTGAATTCTTTCTCCAAAAGGCTGAGTTCTCGTTCATAGTTTGTCTTGCTGTAGACGTATTGTGCCTCCTTTGCTTCGAGATCCTTCTTCAATGACTCTATGGTAGCCTCTGTATTTCTTATGTTTGCCAGAATCTCTCGGTCATCAATCGTGGCAATCAATTCACCCTTTTTTACCGCATCACCCACCTGATACTTAAGATAAGTGAGTGTTCCGGTTGCCCGTGTGCCGACCTTGACAATAGCTCCAACTTGAGCTTTGATGATACCTGTCTGTTCAGTGAAATGGGTAACATTGCCCCGCTTTACAGTAACATCCTGGCCAGCTTTTCCCTGGCTGGCCTTATTGCCTGAAAATAAAAAGACCAGTACACCTCCTGTAATCAGGATTATCGCTGCGATAACAACATATTTCTTCTTCATGATCATTCTCTGCCTATATAGGCAACACGCTCCAGGCTTGCCAGGTTTGTATTGGCCCTGGAAATGGCGCTTACCAAGTTTTCTTTTGCTTTGGCAAGGTCCCTCTCACTCTGAAGAAGGGCCATAATGTCACCTTTTCCGACTTTATATTCCCCGAAGGCTTGGTCAAAGTTCGACGTAGCCTCCCTCACCAGTTCTCCATAAAGGGTTACATTTTGAGCACTGAGTTCATAGTCTTTCAATGCCTTTATAATCTCCACGCTAACAGTTCTTTTTATCTCTTCGAGCCTGTATTTCGCAGCGGCAATATCACGTGATGCCCCGAGCATATTGTAGTAACGGCCTATACCGTCAAAAAGTGGCCAGGAGAAGTTTATACGGAACGTTTCCTGCCGGCCTTCTGGAAAAAACTGGTAATCCTGCCGTGTCTGTTCGAGCTGGGTCTTGATCCTCGGGAACCATGCGCTCATCTTTTCCCGGTAAGCCATGTTCAGTCGCTCAATTTCGTTCTTCTGTACTGTCACGTCAGGCCTGATATTAATTGCCCTCTCAGTCAACTGCTGATAGTCTCCTTTGTATTGCGGTTCCATGAACGGACCATCTACCTCTTGCTTGTCTTCAGGGTCATAGAGAAGGAGGCTCTTGAATTCAGCAAGTGTTTTTTCATACTCCCTCTGAGCGTCCATGTACTCGATCCTGGCTGTTGTCATGCGAACTTCCGACTGGAGGACATCGCTCTTCTTTGCTACACCTGCACTGTATCTCCCTTTCGTAAGGGCTAACACCCTCTCTGCCACATTAAATGCCTCTTGTCTTTTCTCAACAATCGACTTATTTCCCATTACAGTATAGAAGGCTGCCTTAACAAGGTAGAGAACATCGTTCTTTACACCCTGGAGACGTTCTTTTTCTCGCAGAGTGGAAAAAAAAGCGCCTTTTCTGCGGGCATAGCGCTCACCTCCATCAAAAAGTAGATAAGAGATTGATCCATTGAGTGTGTATGCATCTCTCGACCCGGAAGCACCTGAAGTGCTGCTTCCGCTCAGAAAGCTTACCGACCGCTTGCCATTGAGAGACCTCACATACGAACTATAAAGTTCAACCTGTGGCAGGTAGGGGTCCATAGTAGAGATATATGAATACTCTGTTTTTTTCACAATTTCTTTTTGTTCTTTAATGAGAAAAGAGATTTCAAGCGCCCTTTTGATGGCTTCATCAAGGGTAATGGCACATGCTTCACGGCTCAAAAAGCTAACGATCATTATACAGACAAAAATGATTCTACGTCTGGATAAAAACATTTTCCCTCCAAAAAAACATCAACAGTCTATCGTTATTTCCTTTATAAATCAAATCATTCTGCATATATCGACAGCAATGGATCTTCATAATTCAGTCTGGTATCGATGTCTTGTATCTGGTTTTTTGCAAAAGAAATGCCAATAACCTAAAAACAGATTCTTGTTTGCACTACCAGAAATCAGTACCTTTGGTCATCGATAAGCCTGTATGCTTATCGATGCCGGAGTTAATTGTTTTGTCCTGTGTGATTAGCAGGATGATTTTCTTAAGACATGGTTACTGGATCGACGTTTTTGTCGTAATTTTTTTTGAAAACGACAAAATTGTTAATGGATAACGACTCTTCGTTCCTATTCGCCATTAATTTCAATATATTATGTTCAAGCATTCCGGGCATGTGTATTGCTATGGGGACATTACATATCCATAGTATTTGGGATACAAACAGCCAGGAGGATCAAGATGAAAAGATTGCTTTTTTTGATAATTTTTTTTTCAATGATGTGCATTGCGCCAAGCATAGGTCATGCTCAAAAACCTCACTATGGCTACCCCCACGGATATTGGAGGGGTTCTTATTACAGGCCACATCATAGACCTTACTATTATCCCTGGTATGGATCGTACTATCGGCTGTTGCCCAGACATTATTATGCCCCGGCACCTGCATATGTCTATCCTCCTCACCCTGTAATATACGCACCACCTCCAGCAGTTATAATCGTTCCAAATCAGGCCTATGCTTACCCTGATATCCCACCCCCACCCCCTGCCCCATCATCTCAGGTTACCTCACCCCTGCAATCAGTTCCAACAGCTATTCTTCAGCCAATCTATTTTGATCTCAACAAATCTGCTATCAGGCCTGACGCTGAAAAAATCTTGAAACAGAACCTCGAATGGTTCAGACAGAACCCCGGCAGAAAGGTGAGCATTCAGGGAAATTGTGATCCTCGGGCAACAGAACTGTACAACCTCTCCCTCGGCAAAAGAAGGGCTGAAGCAGCACGGCAATACCTTGTTGAACTTGGTGTTGACGCTAAACTTCTCGATGTTGTCAGTTTCGGAAAGGAAATGTCAACTTGCAAAGGAAAGGATGAATCCTGCTGGGCTAAGGAAAGGCGGGTTGATTTTATACCTTCACCCTGATAACACCCGGTATAGAGAAGAAATGGCCCCTTATCGCATAAGGGGCGCGTTAAAGGAAAAATGACTTTCACCTCCCTTCATATTTTGCACCGTTCTCAAGTATTCTGTTATAATAACCCGTGCTGTGCTTCCCATGGAATTCTACGAGGTAGGTATTCATGAAGAGTCTTTTGAGAACAAAAGTCTTTCTGATTGTTGCTCTTGTTTTACTCTGCCTGCTTTTGATACTGACACTCTATGCCGATGAGACCGCCGTGGTTACAGATATTGTTGACGGCGATACCCTCGCTATTGAGTATAACAACAAGAAAGAATTGATAAATCTGATTGGCATTGATGCCCCGGAGAGCGTAATGAACAGGAAGGCAGAGATTGACTCCAGAACCACAGGAGAAAGCCTGCTCACCATCACGTCCAAAGGCATAGATGCAAAACGTTTTGTTGAAAGGATCGTCAATAAAGGAGACACGGTGTTCATAGCTTTCGATGCCCAGGCAAAAGACCAGGAGGGAAAACTTCAGGGCTACGTCTATCTTTCCGATGGAAGACTTCTCAATGAAGAAGTTGTCAGAGCAGGGTATGCCAAGGTTACAGCTTCCTTTTCCAATCCAAAATTTAGGGATAGATTCATGGAGGCTTATAGAGAGGCAAGAACCTTTAGGCGCGGGCTATGGAGGTCTCAATAGGTACCAAGAAAAAGAGCAAAAAAATCGATTGTTAAGTCAACATCCTGTTTTAACATCTCGATTTTCAATGTGCGGGAGCCTCTATGGAACGCAATGGGTCCTTTTTTTGTTTCAATCATTGTTTCTCCATGTTTGCTGTTTAACCTACATTTGTGCTTGACATGTCTGCTATTTGTGCTATTAAAAATTATACACTCTAAGATACTTAATAAAACAAAAGGAGGCTATTATGAGTGTCTATGTTGTGAATGAAATTGTGGGGACCAGCACAAAGTCATGGGAAGATGCAACAAAACAGGCAATAGAAACTGCTGCAAAGACCGTCTCAGATCTCCGTATTGGTGAAGTGGTGAAACAGGACGTGACAGTAGAAAATGGGAAAGTGTCGAGCTATCGGGTACGACTCAATATTTCGTTCAAGTACAAAGAAAAATAGTCTGGTTGAAGAAACCACCTGTTTCATGCAGGGCCGCAGTGGCCCTGCATTTTTTATCCACATTTCAACGACCACTACCCGGTAGGAAAAAGTTGTCTGTACCTCAAGTAGGGTCCTGCAACACAGCTTCATTTTTCGATATAGTGAATCGCCATTTACAGAAAAGCTCTTTCGGATGAGGATCAGGGGGTGCAAACAGACACTCGACCTGAATACGCCGGTCAATCTCCTCGATGATGCTCATAAATTCTCCATAATGCATGTCTTTACAACTGTATTCTCCAAGACCCCTCTTTAGCCGAGCCTCCTGAGAAGCGCAATGGGGAATTGAAATAATAATTTCATTATCCTTTTCATCAATTTCAAAACCTGATATCATGGTCCAGGGAGAATACCTGAGAACCTTAGCAAGGGCTTTCAACCCCTTTTCTTCGATCGAGAACTTCTCTTTTATCTCCCTGGTCATAATCTTACCCATTCTGTGCCACACTTCCTCATTGATCCTGATTGCAGCGTCATAGCCATAAGCCTGCTCTACACCTATAAACCAAAACCCGTCAGTTCTTCTTAACTGGTTCACCATAAACTCGATATAGGGTAAAAGCTCTTCGTTTCTGAATTGAGGCAGTTTCATGTGCGTTTTTCCTCCTTTATGCTGTTGACCATACTTGCTCGGGAAAAATGTAGCTTTCTCTTACAGATTCTATTCCCCAATGAAGTCTGTGTCAATTATCTCTTATAAACGGGAGGCGAACAGGAAGGGTGGGAAAAATCAAAAGTGGATTAAGAATCCTACAATGAAGAAGGCGACAACCATACCGAATAGGGTTGACATCGATGAGGCTGCAATCTACCTGGTACACGTGCCCAAATGCAATCAGGTAAACCATAAGGGACGGGAAGATTCCGATTGTACGGGATACAAAAAAAATATTACCGGACGTGAAGCATATGGATTTATGCTCGTGCACAACAAAGAACAATACACTTCCTAAAGAATATCCTAAACATGCATACTTTCCCAAATAAATAATTGTAGTAAGAATACATGGAGGTAAAGGATATTGTCAGATACAACTAAGATAATTTCCATAACCACGCTACAAAATAAGCTAACATAGAAGATGATGGATGCCTCAAACACAAAAGAACCCATCTATACTCTCAGGAACAATGAATGTGGCAGCAATCATCATATCATCTCACGAGATATGCGGCCTGAAAGAAGATGAAGCCAGTGTAAGGGCGTTTTGAAATATTCGAGATGGTTCACAAACGTATGAAGTGCTATGATACGTCTCGAAATGTATCCCTTGATAAGATACAGAAAGGCAATGGCCTATAGGGTTTTATTCACAGAAGCTAGAGAAGATTATTTCAAGAAATCGATGAATCAATCAAAAAGGTGGTCAAGAAGGATAGTCTTTGCATGAAAACCCTTTTATGGGAAATACTTTGGTCATGAGTTTGGCCTGATCGGATAGGACATTATAAGCCCTATGTGGCAAAGTAGCTTACCGTATTCTATCACCATATTGGAGACGAAACAGAGTTTATGGAGATCGTGGGCATAGCAAACGCGAAAAATGAGGAAATCTACTGGCTTGTGTTAAAAAGATTGAAAACTGTCAAAAGGAAATGAATATTCCTCCATTGTGCCTCTCGATATATGGAATCAAAAGGGGGTGAAGTATTGGAGAAAGGGCAACAGAAAGGACGCCACATCAATGGGGGTGATCTACAAAAAAAGGTAAGATTTATTAGATAAAGTACTATCGTAACAAAAAACCATTCTATGGAAATTCGAAATCCAAGAAGAAACAGATGCAAAGCAACTTCGGAATTACAGGAAGGATAAATCGCTGGAGGCTGTTTCTTTGGCCTCAAGGTGGAAAAAGACTTCTTTGAAAGACTGGCGAATGATCTAATTGCAGATTACAGAACGAATGGGAATAAACCATTGATACGAGCAGAGCGAAGTGATGGATATGCACGTTTAAACAGGTTCGGATTGGGGAGAAGTTGTTTTACGGCTTTAAGATGGACAACGATTATGAACATGATAATATGGTGAGGGCGTGAGTGCCAGAATGTGTAACGATGAAAACACGGTTACAAGATGCCCCTAGCATTGACAGTTGCAACATTGTGAACGAGGATGGCCTGGAATCGGCACGTGAATGTTTGTGAGAGATCCACAAAAAAGATAAGAAGATAACCGAAAGCCAAGGCATGGTTACAAATGCAGTTATAGTCCCAATCTTACGTCATGGGATTAGTCTGATTTTGATCGGTATATCTGATATTAAAAAAGTGCCGAGGACCGGAATCGAACCAGTGACACGGGGATTTTCAGTCCCCTGCTCTACCGACTGAGCTACCTCGGCACGTTGTTATTTAAAACACACTTGTTCGCCGGATGTCAAGAATAAAGACCGTGATCGGCAACACGCGATCAGTGAAAGTCGTATATCGTTACCTGCATATCGCATCTCGTAAAAGGCCATATATAATATTTTACGTATTGTGCGAAAATGAATCTGCACAAAATATAAACGATGATATGCGAAATGGGGTGTTTAACAACATACTGCATGGGATATACTCAACATCAGGTTCTTCAAAACCTTTTGACTTTTTATCACCTCTATGTTAACAAATTCACATGAAAGAATTGATGACCAAACCGTTTCGGGGACTTCTATATAATCGCAATAAAATTGACGATATTGCGTCTTGCGTGTGTCCTCCCTATGATGTCGTATCGAGTGTCCGCACCTATTACGAGCGAAACCCGTTCAATGCTATACGCTTAGAACTTCCCCTGCCCCAGCCGTCAATGGATAAATACAACGTCGCCAAACATACCCTAGACCAGTGGTTGAGGATTGGTGTGGTTCAGAAGGACTCGAACGACACAATTTATGTGTATGAACAGGAAATCATTGTAAATGAAATACACTACCTGAGAAGGGGTTTTATTGCTCTGAACAAGCTTCAGAAGGAGCGTATCCTCACCCACGAGGAGACGAGGAAAAAGGCAAAAGAAGATCGAGAGCGGCTGATAACAACGCTCAAAACGTATACTAGCCTTGTCTTTGCTCTCTACGAAGATAAAGAAGAGGCTATTGAAGACATACTCATCAGTTCGCAGAAAGAGAAACTATACAATTTTGTAGACGAACAATCGATAACAAACAGATTTTATCGGATGACAAACCCCGAGGAGATAGCAATGCTTGCATCCCTCATGGAATCAAAAAAAATCTATATCGCCGACGGTCACCACAGGCTGGCTGTGTCATACAGGATTGGCTTGGACTACATCCCAATCTATCTCACCAATATGTATTCAACAGGAATTGTAATCCTGCCATACCATAGGATTATCAAATTCAACAAACCCAGGAGCCTCAAAGAAGTATTATCTCTCTTGGAAGAATCTGTTCTGATTGAGAAGTTTCCCCTGACAGATATGAACTCGCCCAGAAATGCTACGCAAAAGATTAATACTGCGGCAAAACCTTCTTACATACTCTATTCCAAAGATGATCCTGACAATTTCTATATTCTGTCAGAAAAAGCCCCTATCTACACAGATACAACAGTACATGAGAGTGTACGAAGACTCAAAGTTAGTATTCTCCACATGGGCATTCTGAAAAACGTCCTCAAAGTCCAGGATGAAGAAATCTCATTTACTCAGGCCCTTGACAAAACCGTTGCCCAGGTAAAGGAAGGCATCCATGATCTAGCGTTCTTCCTGCCACCAACTCTTGTTGAAGAGGTCAAGGAGATTGCCGATAATAGCCTTTACATGCCTCCCAAATCAACGTTTTTCTATCCAAAGATACTAACAGGCCTCGTCTTTTATCAGTATGATGGCAACGTATCTTCATCCCCATAATACTGCCTATTTTGTCCAACTACCCCCTTTTAGTATCCGCCGATATACCGAATATGCACTCTTCCCTTATTTCTCCCTGTGGCTCGGACCCTTGTTATCATACACGATTTTTGAATTCAAATTGGCATGACTGAGGTCGGCTTTGATCGGGATGAAACCCTCGATGTTTTGTGCAAAGACAAACTCCGGATTATTCAGAAAAAAAATGGATATCGTTTCTCGATAGATCCAATCCTTTTGGCCAATTTTTTAATCCTCAAGAAACATGAACGGCTTCTGGATATTGGATCAGGGTGTGGCATTATCCCTGTTTACCTGTGCAAAAAAAGCTATGGGAATGAAATGCTTGGCATAGAGATACAGGAGGACTTGTACAATGTGTCTCTCAAGAACAAAACAATAAATGATTGCAGAAATGTGAGTTTCATGCATGGCGATATAAAGGTTTTGGCTCAATTACTCAAGCAATCACCCTTTCATGTTGTGGTTTCAAACCCCCCCTATACAAAAGAAAAAGGGGGCAGGAAGAGCCCCCAGCATTCACGGCTTGTTGCAAGGTATGAAACTTTCTTGACCCTCCCTGATCTCATGATGACAACCTCTTCTCTGCTTTTTAGAAAAGGGAGATTTTATACTATCTATCCGTCTCGAAGGTTGGGGGAGCTAATCGGATTCGCCAGACTGAATAGCCTTGAACTGAAACGATTGCGTCCCATCTACCCTAGAAGGGACAAGGAGGCAAATCTCTTTCTGGCAGAGTTCATCAAGGAGGGTGGCATAGGAGCAAAAATTGAACAACCTCTTTACATTTTTGGCAATAGCGGCTACACTGATGAGGTAAAAAAATATTATATTCTTAACGGCTGACAATGGAAACAGTAACCCAACTCATAGCAGACGATCTGGCAAGACTCGAGTCAACAATCCAGAAGCTTATAACAACGAAGATAGGCTTCATCAAAGAAATTGTGAATCACATTATCAGATCAGGCGGAAAAAGGGTGCGGCCCATTCTAATAATGCTTACTGCTCGGCTTTGCGGATACAAGGGTGAAAAACATATCCCATATGCAGCAATAATTGAATTCATCCATACAGCAACCTTGCTCCATGATGATGTGGTGGATAATGCTCAGACCAGGCGTGGTTCTTCAACCGCAAACACCTTGTGGGGGAATGAACCGAGCGTTCTTGTTGGCGATTTTCTTTTTTCCAAGTCATTTGAATTGATGGCTCATAATGGGAACGAGGAAATCATGAGGATCATGTCTGAGGCCACAACATCCCTCGCTGAAGGAGAGATTTTAGAGCTTCTCAAAACGTGTGATATTGACACAACAGAGGAGGAATACTTCGAAATCATCAAGAACAAGACTGCGTCTCTTTTTTCTGCCGCTTGCGAAGTAGGGGCAATCCTTGGCCGGGTAAATCAGACAAAGAGGGCTGCATTACGAGATTTCGGATACAACCTTGGCATGGCTTTTCAACTTACTGATGACGTTCTCGATTATACCTCCTACGATGCTGTTCTTGGCAAGCGCGTGGGCACAGACCTCAAAGAGGGAAAGGTAACCCTTCCCCTTATCCATGCGTTGGTATCCTCTGCAGAAAAGGAAAAAGATTACATTAATACAGTAATAAACAATACAAAGGTAACTGCAAGAGACTTTGTCAGGGTTGGCAAGATCATAAAGAAATATGGTGGGGTTGAATATACAACGAATGCAACACGCCAATTCATTGAAAAGGCAAAGCTAAATCTTAAGGCCTTTAAACCGTCAGCCTATAAGGAAAGCCTTGCTACACTCGCAGACTACATTCTTGGCCGGGAAACGTAAAATCGTAAGGCGTGATCAGCGAAGCATAATGGGTTTCCTTCCATCTGATTCTTTGAATCATTGATCTCCGTGGTTTTTACTGATGGCGCGTTACACGTTATGACTTCGTGAGAATGGCACCTTTAGGAATTACAACTATACCCCTGTCGGATACGAAAAACTGTTTCCTGTCCTTTTCCAGGTCATATCCGATTTTCATCCCATCAGGGACTCTCACATCTTTATCAATGATCGCCCTCTTCACTTTTGCCCGCATACCGACCACTACATTGTGAAAGAGGATCGATTTATCTACTTGCGCGTAGCTGTTAACCCTTACACCCGGTGACAATATACTTCGCTCAACCCGCCCGCCACTTATGATGACACCGCTGCAGATGATCGAATCAAGCGCTTTGCCGGCCCTTCCTTTGTCCTCATCGGCAAATACTGTTTTAGCCGGTGGGTACTGACCTTCATATGTTCGTATTGGCCAGCTTTTATCATAAAGATTAAATATGGGGTTTACTGATGCAAGGTCCATGTTAGCCTGGTAATAGGCATCTATGGTTCCAATATCGCGCCAGTAGTCAGCATCCTTTCCACCAACCATGCCAAATCTGTAAACAAACACCCTGTGGTCAGGATACATAAACGGAATAATATCTCGTCCAAAATCATGGTGAGACGTTTCCATAGCAGCATCTTTATTCAGGGTATCGATCAGTGCATTTCTGTTGAAAATATAAACCCCCATGGAGACATATGCCTTACCGCGCTTGCCCGGAATAGCTTTCGGCTTTTCAGGTTTTTCTTCAAAACCCACTGCCCTGCCCGTCTCATCAACCTCGATAACCCCGAAACGATGGGCCTCTCTCAAATCAACTTCAATCGCGGAGATTGTGAGATCAGCTTTCTTTTTCTGGTGGTATCGAATGAAATGGCCATAATCCATCTTATAAATGTGATCACCTGATAGGATCAAGATATATTCTGCATCCCACTCTTCCAGATGATACAGATTCTGATATACTGCATCTGCGGTCCCCTTGTACCAGTCCTCTCCAACACGCATCTGAGGTGAAAGATGGGACATAAATTCTCCAAGTTCTGCACTGAAAATACTCCATGCATCAATTGTATGCCGTTGAAGAGAGAAAGATTTGTACTGGGGGAGAATAAAGATTCTTCTCACACCTGAATTAATGCAATTACTGAGAGTAAAATCAACTACCCGGTATTTTCCGCCAAAAGGAACAGCAGGCTTTGCGCGATCTCTCGTGAGCGGGTGGAGGCGGGCACCTACGCCGCCCGCCAGAATAAATGCTATAGCATTCTGAATAATCTTCGATTTCATAATTGTATATTTAAGTAATAGCATATTCCTGCAAATAATCAATCACAAAGAAATAATTTTCTTGCGCTGGCTGGTAACTTGGGGTAATTTCAAATCTACACGTATGAATATCTTCTGTGTCCCTCCACTCCTGAGCGCCCTAGTTCTTTTTACACTTTTCCTTATGGGCATTATGAAGGCAAAGGCATCGAAGGCCAATATTCTATTCGCTTTCATATGCCTCATCGGGTGTTTTTTAAACACAGATAAGGCAATCCTCACTGGGTCGCTCCATCCCCTTGCAGCCTTGCGATTAAGCAGAATTGACCACGCATTCCTTGTTTTTGTGATCCCCCTCTACCTTCATTTCGCTGTTATTGTTACTGGCTATCGCAGGTGGCTTCCCGGTGTAAAAATCTGTTACGGAATAGCAATCTTATTTATCCCTGTGACGCAACACAACCTATATTTAATTGGGGTAAAACAATTCTTTTTTGGTTATTTTGCATTAGCCGGACCCTTCTTCTATATCTTTGGTATCTTCAGTTCTGCAAGCATTGTTCTTTCCATATGTCTCCTTGTAAGAAACCTGAAAGAGGAAAAAGTGGCTATTAAAAAAACAAGGATCAAGTATATCCTTGTCAGTTTTGGTTTTGCAGCTGCTGTCACCCATTTTGACATAGTTACCATGATGGGCTACGAATGGTATCCTCTGGGCAACTTTGCGTTTATCCCTATGTCCCTTCTCGGATATGCAATCTTCAGACATGACATCATGGAATGGACAATTTTTCTTAACAAGGGCATGGTTTTTTTTACGCTGTTCTTTATGTCCATAGGCTTTTTCCTCGGTACTACAGTGATTGTGAGGCACGTACTGGGACAAGACTTTGACAGGGATCTCATCTCTTTAATATCAATGATCATCACCTTCTTTTTGCTGTATGTATCGAGCCAAAAGGTTTACAGTACCATCACACAGTTTTTACAGCAGGAATTCATTCTGAACAGAACGGCCTTAAGGGGTTTAAGCTCAGAAATTCTAACCCTTTTAAAGATAAGCGATATAAAGACAAAGATTACGGTTGAACTTTCCAGGATCTTTGGGCTGGAAAAATGTGAGATTAAAGCAGTTTCGAGGATTGATGCAGGCGAAAATGCAATACTCCTTGATGAGCAGGATTCTTACTGGATTCAGGGTTTTAGACTATCAATCGCCATTCCATCAAAATCAAATCCCTCATACCTTCTCCTCGGAGAAAAGCATACAGTAAACCTGTACACAACTGAGGAAACCGAGGTTCTTATAATGCTTGCCAACAATGTGGCCCTTGCATTTGACAATGCAGATGCCTATACAAAATTGCAGGAATTCTCTGCCTCCCTCGAGCAACTCGTTAATGAACGAACCAGGGCACTTATCCAAAGCGAGAGCCTTGCTGCTGTTGGAAGGCTTGCAGCAGGAGTTGCCCACGAGCTTAACAATCCCCTTGCGAGCGTAATGAGCACTATCGAATATCAGATTGATCATTTAACAGACAATGAACAAATGCGCGAAGACCTGGAATTTTCATTACAGGAACTAAGGAGAGCTGCGGATATCGTTAAAAGCCTGCTCGATGCATCTCGTCAGAAAGAGGAAACAAAAGAACTCATCGATCTGCACATACCCATTGAGGACGCCCTGAAGGTCCTTTACAATCAGTACAAAAACAGGAAAATAACTGTTATCCGCAAATTTGATGCAGAGCGCAGCTTCGTGAGGGGTAATACTTCAAGGCTTTGCCAGGTATTCATAAACCTCATAAAAAATGCAATCGATGCGATTGGAGAAAAAGAGGGTCATATTACCATCGAAACGGCAAACAAAGAACTTCCCTTGGGAAATAATTACCGCGGTGTCACCTCAGGTGATGTGATTGTCTGCAAAATCATAGATGACGGTGAAGGGATCAATGAGAAAAACATTCATAATATATTTAAACCATTCTTCACAACAAAATCCCAGGGGAAAGGCATAGGTCTTGGCCTGTTCATTGTTCATGAGATCGTGAAAGACCATAAAGGCTCGATTACGGCTGATAGCAATCCGGGAAGGGGCACTGTCTTCACTCTTATTTTCCCATCCCATCAACAATCATGAGGTACTCACCTTTGAGTTCTATATCGTTTAACGTGGCAATAAGGTCATCAACAGACCCCCGCAGTACCTGCTCATAGATTTTCGTCATCTCCTTCACAACCACCACAGGCCTGTTTCCAAATTCTACTCGCACGCAGCGGAGTGTCTCAAGAAGCTTGCGAGGCGATTCAAAAAAAATTATTGGATAGGGAAAAGAGGAAAGATCCCGTAGGGCTTTTCGCTTCTTTCCTGGTCGTTGGGGCAGAAAACCGTAAAAGAAAAACCTATCAACATAAAGGCCGCAGATTGAAATGGCCCCTGTAGCTGCCGATGGTCCCGGTACGGTCTTCACTTCCACACCTTCCTCATAGCAGGCCCTCACAACAAATCCACCGGGATCTGAGATACACGGAGTCCCTGCCCCTGATATGAGGACGCCAGACTTTCCTGAACCAATCTGCCGTGCAATGCTTTTTGCCCTCCTCTCTTCGTTGTAACTGTTTATAGTAATAATTGGTTTATGGATGGAAAGGTGGTTCAACAGTTTCAATGCCCGTTCCCTGTTTTCTGCCACAATCAGGTCAGCATCTTTCATGACCTCAATGGCCCGTAACGTAATATCTTTCAGATTGCCAATGGGCGTTCCAACAACATACAGTACACCATCCATGTCCAGCTCCCTTTTTGATGGATCTTTTCTTTAGCGTATCACAATAGCAAAGCAATAGGCTATAGGTGACTGCTTATGAAAAACAGAGAAAAGGCTTGTAGCAAACATTTTTTGTTTCTCATCTCTTACCGGTTGCCAAAACCCATGGCACTCATCCGCTTTGTGTGTTTCATATCATTTACTTTATATCTAGGCGAATATTAAACTTTGAAAGTATTTTGCGATAAAGGTATTGCTTGTAAAAGGCTTGACAATTGCGAAAAAGTTTAAGAAAATAGGAAAATGGTTTTTAGACTACTCATACTCATAGCAATATGCATATTTCCTCTTCAAGGGATGTGTGGCATTTATGGCTACGTTGATGAAAGTGGTGTCTTTCATTTTACCAATATCAAACCTGCAAACAATAAAAAATATAGAGTCATTGTGCCTGATTCGCCCAAGCCAGCCCTTGGGTTCTATGCAAAAACAGTCAATACTGACCAATATGATTCTCTTATCAAGCAACACTCCTTTAATCATGGCGTCGACCCCACACTCGTGAAAGCAGTTATGAAAGCAGAGTCAAATTTTAATTCTCAAGCTGTTTCCCCAAAGGGTGCTCAGGGCCTTATGCAGCTCATGCCTGATACTGCCCGGCATATGAGGGTGTATGACCCTTTTGATCCAGACGACAATATCAGGGGCGGCACAAAATACCTGAGGCTTCTTGACGACACCTTTCAGGGAAATCTTGAACTTATTCTAGCCGCATATAATGCAGGCCCAAACCGGGTCAAAGAACATAACATGAATGTTCCCCCCTTCGAAGAAACCCGTAACTTCATCAAGAGGGTAAAACACTTTTATAATAAGTTAAAAAATACCCATGAAGGTTAGAGACGAGGCAGCATCCCTCTGGACGCTGCCTAATCGCCTTTCTATTCTCAGAATACTTTTTATCCCCATAATAGTACTTTTTATAGCCTCTCAAGAAGATGGATTGCTCCTTGCTTCATGTCTTCTCTTTATAATAGCAGGGATAACTGACGGGCTTGACGGCTACTTGGCAAGGAAGATGAGCCTAACATCCAGACTCGGTCTTTATCTAGACCCTATCGCCGACAAACTACTTGTTACTTCCGTGCTTATTACCCTGACATATTACCGTCAAGTGCCGCTCTGGGTAACGCTGATTCTGGTAGGAAGAGAATTTTTGATCAATGGGCTGCGTGCTTTCTACGCCATGGAAGGGATAGCAATCTATCCTTCGTCATTCGGAAAAATAAAGACTGCACTTCAGCTTATCGGGATATCTTGCCTGCTTTTTAATATCGCAATTGAGCGTATCGATACGATTGTCCACCAGATTGGGCTTGTAACTATTTATGGTGCATTATTTTTCAGTATTTACTCTGCCACCAACTACCTAGCTGCCCTCTTCAAGCCACAGGTTTCAAAGTGATAATTCTTTGATTTGTAAATTAATTGAATGATTTGAAACCTCAAGTTCTCAGCCTTTTAGCTTCTCATCTTTTTGACTTCTGCTGTTTCGCGTCCACAGATACCACAATCTTGGCACAGACCCTTTTTGCCATTGTCTATGTAAATGCCTTCATCACCTGATGGACTTTCCAGGTGAAGCGATGTCCCCTTTCTTCTTTTCACGTAATTATAGTCAAGCGGCACCTTTCCATAACCACCAGTTATGTCCAGGGCATACTGGGGCATTGCCAAACCAGAGCCATGCCTCCGTAAGAAATGCATGATGTGAATTCCCTCTTGTATCCTAACCTTGAAATGCATTGCCCCTTTTACCTCATCAAACTGAAAAAGATAGTATGGCTTTACACCCTGGGCTACAAGCAACTCAAAAAGTCTTAAAAGGATATGGGGGCAATCATTCACTCCACGTAAAAGGACTGTCTGGCTTACTATACTGGCACCTGTCGCACTCAGTTTTTTGATTACATCAACAAACTCAGGGGAAACCTCTCGTGGATGATTAATATGAATCACTATCCAAATGGGTGAACTTTTCTTCAATGTCTTAAAATGGTCTTTATCTACTCCCTCCGGGCATACTACAGGTAACCTCGTACTAACACGGATTACACGAATCCTTTCAATATTTTTGAGTCTTCTCATCATATATGAGAAATCCTCCCGTGGCAGGGTAAACGGGTCACCACCTGATACAATAACCTCCGTCAAATCTTCATCTCTTTTCATATGATCGAAACTTTCTTCCCATGTATGCATTGGATGCCTGCTTCGGCCTACAAATCTTCGCCTATTGCAGAACCTGCAAAACATAGCACAGTGAGAAGCTGCTAGAAAAACACCTCGATTCGGATATTTTTTAATGAAAGAAGGCGTTACCAGGAAACGTTGTTCATCGAGGGGATCAATATGCCCAGTGCTAAGAAGTTCATCCTTCGAAGGAACGGACTGTTTCCTTAAAGGACATGCAGGGTTTTCCCGATCCATCAGGTTGAGATAGAATACCGGTATTTTTAGAGGAAAAATTTCCGATACTTCCTGAATATCCTTTTTTGATTCTTCAGTTAGAAATATATGTTGCGAGAGTTGTTCTGCTGTGGAAACAAAAGGGAAGGCAGTGCTCCCGCCCTCCCTCTTTCTTGACAATTTACGGTAATGGTGCGAAGTGTGCCCTTCTATTCTTCGCCCAGCAATCTTCGTTCTTCTCCGTGCAGATTGGTCGCTCCTTGCCATAGCTAATGGTATCCAGAAGTTTTCCATCAACACCGAGGTTGATAAGGTAGTTCTTTGTAGAGTCTGCCCTCTTCTGACCAAGGACAAGGTTATACTCCACAGATCCCCGCTCGTCGCAGTTTCCTTCTATTTTAACCCTTTTTCCCTGATTTGCTTTGAACCAACCAAGGTTGTCCTTCAGTATTTCCGCATCACCAGGCCTGATGTTATATTTATCAAAATCAAAATTGATATCTTTTAACACCACGACCGGGGCTGGTGCTGGTGCTGGTGCAGGGGCTGGTGCAACAGGAACTTCCTTCTTGGCTTCGGGCGGAGCTGCTTTTGGTGGAGGTGGCGGCGGCGCAGCAGTTTCGCCTTTCGCTGCCTCCTGAAAACATCCGCATCCACTCAAGAAAGCTCCAAACATAAACACTACCAATATAAGCCCAAACATTTTCAATTTCATATTCCACTCCCTCCTTTGGACAGTGGGTATATCCTCATGACAAGGATATACCCCGATATCCAGTACCTACTTTTTCGCTGGCTCTTCTTTTGCTGGCTCTGCCTTCGCTGGCTCTGCCTTCTCTGGCTCTGCCTTCGCTGGCTCTGGCGCTGGTTTAGCTTCCTCCTTTGGTGGTGCCGGTTTTGGCGGCTCTGCCGAAGGACCACAGCTAATCAGTGAAAAGCTCACAAAAAATGTAATAGCTATGAACAACACCACTAACTTCTTCATCTACACTCACCTCCTTTCGTGTTTAATCAATTCTCTTGCCCAACTTTCCCTGTGGGAAATATATAATACATCATGGTCAATAAGTAAATTAAAATTTTTTAATCATAACATCTTTTTTAATGATTTCAATGTCTTCCTTTGAACATAATATATTTCCAGGATTCAATGTAGATGCTGTACCACAGGCCACACCCATTACCAGGGATTCCTCAAAACTTCCCCCCTTACTCAAAACAAAAACAATGCCCGCCACCAAGGAGTCTCCGGCACCAAGAGAACTGCGAACCTTTATCTTTGGCGGTATTACATGGTAACTGCCTTCCCTTGAAATACCTGCAACCCCCCGTGCCCCTGCAGAGACAACAATGTAATCAACCTTTTTCAGGAACGGCTTTGCTTCTTCAAAAACATCTTCCAAATCTCTAACATTCTTATTAATAAGCCTTCCAAATTCGTGAATGTTTGGTTTTATCAGGAAGGGACCGGCATCCAGGCCCCGTGCAGACGCTTCTTCGTCTGCATCAAGGACTACCCTAACATTCTTTTTTTTAAGAGTGGTTATGGCCTGAGCAAAAAAATTGACATCCATATCCTTTGGCACTGATCCGCCCAGCACAACATAACTTTCACCAGGTACTTCTTTGATTTTATTGTGCAGGGCCGAAACCTCACTGGGTTTTATTTCAGGCTCAGGGGTGCTGAGGAGTGTCTGAAGGTTCTTTTTTCTCTGATAGATGATTATTTTTGTCTGGCTTTCATCATTAATTCTTGTAAAATCACACACAATACCTTCATTTACCAGTTTGCCCTCGACTTCTATCCCATTATATCCTCCAACAAATCCAAGGACAACACTCTGTCCACCAAGTTCTTTAATTACCCTTGAAATATCTATACCCTTGCCTCCCACACTGTTTTTCGCTTCTACAATCTCATTTATATCGTCATAAATGATTTCCTCTACCTCAACAGTTCTATTCAGCACAGGGCTTTGTGTGATCGTATAAATCATTGTATTCTGGATGTATTCTATGAAATATATTGAAAAATCGCTATAGAAAAAATTATCTATTGTTTTTTGTGGTTCACAATGTTAGTTCAAAATACACTTTTGCATATGAATACCTTTTACTCAACTGTAAAAAGAGGCTTTCTAAACGGAATATTAATCACATACAAGATGGTCAAGGTTATTGTGCCCTGTTACATTGCCATAGAATTTATCAAACACCTTGGTCTCATCGAGGTAATTAGCGCATTCTTCAAACCATGCATGAGTATCTTTGGCCTTCCAGGTGAGTCAGCCCTCGGTTTAATGGCAGGCTACTTTATTAATCTTTATGCAGCTATTGCGGTCATAACCCCTCTTCAATTGTCATCAAAAGATATGACCACAATAGCACTTATGCTCGGCATAGCCCACAGCCTCCCTATTGAAACAGGAGTGACCCGTCAGACAGGAGTAAACGCCTGGCTCATGCTCGCAGCACGAGTCGTGTTCAGCCTGTTTGCAGGCATTGTAATCAATCTGGTATGGAAATTATTTTCATAGCCTTAAAAGATTCATTGGCGCTTACCTTAAAACTCCTCTGTATTATATTGCCATTGTCAATCTCTTACGAATTTTTAAAACACAGGCAATCTTCAATCGAGAAAAAGAATTTTGCTGTCTTTGGTATTTCTGGAAAAGGGTTTATTCCCCTCGTCACAGGAATCATCATTGGCTTAACCTATGGGGCAGGTGTAATCATCTATTCCTTACGAACCACAAATACAACCAAGAAAGAGGCCTTTCTCATTCTACTTTTTCTTTCCATATGCCATGCAATCATAGAAGACACACTCATTTTTGTGGTCATAGGTGCAAATGGTTTTATCTTGATTGGATTCAGGTTTGCCCTGGCAATAACTTTAACATACCTGCTTTACAGAAGCAGGCTATTCAACGCTCAATTTAACGGCTTCCCGCGGAAGGATGGAAGGATCGAGCAATAGTTCATATTGCACTTTTGTTTTCATGTTGCGCAGAATGATAATACCCTTGTCTACTTCGTCATCACCAAGTATAAAAACAAAGTCGGCATTCCTGCTGTCCGCATACCTCATCTGAGATTTTAACGATCTTCCGTCATATGAGTAGTTAAGGGAAAGGCCTGCTTCAACAAATGATTTTATAAAAGGAATAAGATACGTTTTTGCCCTTTCTCCAAGGTATGCAAAAAAATATGTTGGGACTGTCAATGCTTGTTCACGCATTGTTATAAGCGCCAGCCTCTCAACACCAATTGCAAAGCCTGTGCCCGGTGTTTTAGGGCCGCCCATCGCCTCAACAAGGTTATCGTATCTCCCTCCAGCCATAAAAGCCTTCTGAGCACCAAGATCATTCGATGTAACCTCAAAGACTGTCCTGGTATAATAGTCAAGTCCTCTCACAAGCCTCTTATTGATTTTTACGGGAAAACCAAAACTGTCTACATGGCCCTGGAACTCATCAAAATGGTGCCTGCAGTCACCACACAGATATTCAAACAACAAAGGTGATCCGACGCTAACTTCAATACACTGGCTGTTTTTACAGTCAAAAATCCTCAAGGGGTTTCTATCCAACCTCCTCATACAGTCATCACATAACATCTCTTTTTTTCCGACAAAATATTCCACAAGAACTTTACGAAATGATTCACGACAGCCGGGACATCCAACACTGTTCACCTCTATCTCATAGTTATTTACACGAAGTTCTTTCAGGATCACATGTATCATCCAAAGCAGTTCTGCGTCAATGAGTGGATCATCAATACCGAAAACCTCAACATCAATCTGGCGAAACTCCCTGAATCTCCCTTTTTGTGGCTTTTCATGACGAAACATGGGGCCAATGGTGAAGAGTTTACTCACTCGCTCTGTAGCGTACATGCCCGCTTGAAGATATGCCCTTACCACTCCTGCGGTTGCCTCCGGACGCATAGTAAGGGAATCTCCACCAATATCCCTGAAGGTAAACATTTCTTTCTCAACAATGTCAGTCGTGTCTCCAATACTTCGTACAAACAATTCTGTTTTTTCAAGTATGGGAAGCTCAATCTCAGTAAAATTAAGAAGCTGGAGATATTTACGCACCACTGCCTCTATGCGCCTGAACTTTTCAAGCTCTTCTCCTGAAATATCCCTGAATCCTCTGAGGGTCTTTATCTTTTCCATGTATTTATCTCCGAATTGCTATAAAATCAATACATTACTATCACAAACATGCATCATTTAAAAGTGGTTTTTCAAATCTTTAATTCAGGCGATGACGTGGCCTATCAGTTATTCATTCTGCTCTTTTGAATTTCCTGTACCTTAATTACCTGTTGCCTATGAACCATCGCCTATTGGCTGTCTTCGAATATTACGGCTTCTTCGCTTCCACCAGACAGTCCATCTTCTGACCGGTTCTTAAAAGCTGTACCTCGCGAAATCCTGAGTTTTCGAGACCATCCTTGACATCCTGAAACGTGTACGTATCACCACCGCGGGTATTGACCAACATGTTTACGGCAAAGAGGGCCCCTGCAGGAGGTTTTGTGCGGTCTTCACTCATGATGTGATCTCTGATAAGTATTGTACCGCCCTTTTCGAGGGCACGGAAAACCTTGCCATAGAGCTTAAGATTTTCTTCTGGACTGTTCTGATGTATGATTGCAGAGAGAAGGGCAAGATCGCATCCTTTTGGAAGGTCTTCCTCATAAAAATCTCCTGCAATGAACTCAACGCGGTGGAATAACTGTTCTTCTTTGATTCTTTCCTTAGCCATGGGTATAACATCCTCGAGGTCAAACACGATAGCCATCAATTGGGGATTCTTGTGAAGAAAAGATATCGTATATGTGCCTGATGCTGCACCAACATCCAGGAGCCGGTTAAATCCGCTTGCATCATAGGAATCAGCTATCTCCTTTGATAGAGCTCTCGCTGCAACATGCATTGCACTTACAAAAGATTTCCATTCTTTCTCGCTGAATTTGAGGCCGGAATCAGGCTGTTTTCCCGGTCCGTTTGTGGCAACCTCTGTGAGGCCACTCCACGCATGCCAAAGATGTGTCATGTGGAGGACCATGGGCAGGATTGTTTCAGGATGATGCGCTGACAGAAAGATCCCTTTGTCCGTGACTCTGTATATATTGTCGGTCTTTGCAAGGAGCTCCATAGAGGACAGACTATCAAGAATCCGTGTTGTTGCTCGGATATCGAGACCCTGTTTCTGGGCGATATCGGCGGCCGTTTGCGGTCTGTCATCGAGATTTGTGAAAAGATCAAGTTCCGCCGCTGTGAGTATGACCCTGCTCTTCATAAAAGCCATTACCTCAGCCATAACCATCTCAGAAATCATAGATTATACCCTTCTCTTATTTTTCCAGCTCGCAATGGCTATGATACATTAAATAGGTATCTCATATGGCTATGGGAAAAAAGGCCGTCCAGACTCTTTCCGGACGGCCCTCTGTTTATCCATGCCTCTTTGTTACCACTGCCCTGTTCTCAGGTACTCATCCATAGCTGCAGCTGCCTTACGGCCAGCTCCCATGGCAAGGATGACTGTTGCCGCACCTGTAACAATATCGCCACCAGCAAATACACCTTTCCTGCTCGTTTTCCCGGTTTCCGGATCAGCCACGATGTTGCCGGATTTCTTCAATTCCAGCCCTGCCCCACTCTGCGTCAGAATTGGGTTCGGGCCTTGGCCAATGGCAACAATTACAACATCCACATCAATCATGTAATTTGAGCCTGGTATATCTATAGGTCTCCTTCTTCCTGATGCATCCGGCTCGCCCAGTTGCTGCTTCACCACCTCAATGCCCTTTACCCATCCTTGTTCATCACCCACAACCCTTATCGGGTTTGTGAGAAGTCTGAAGTCAATCCCTTCCTCTTCAGCATGATGGGCTTCTTCTGCTCTTGCCGGCATTTCAGCCCTTGAACGACGATAGACAAGATACACGTCTTCTGCACCAAGTCGTTTAGCAACCCTTGCTGAGTCCATGGCAACATTCCCCCCACCGATAACAGCAACCTTACTTCCAACCCGAACCGGAGTATCATATTCCGGGAACAGGTATGCCTTCATCAGGTTTGCTCTCGTAAGAAATTCATTTGCAGAGTAGACACCGTTCAGATTCTCGCCGGGGATGTTAAGAAAGTAGGGCAATCCAGCTCCGGTTCCAACGAATATTGCATCGAATCCCTGCTCGAAAAGTTCATCCATGGTCACCGCCTGACCCACAATTACGTCTACCTTGATCTTAGCGCCGAGTTTACTCACGTAATCAACTTCTCTCTGGACGATTGCTTTGGGGAGACGAAATTCAGGGATTCCATAAACAAGAACCCCGCCCGCCTTGTGAAGTGCCTCATAGACTGTTACTTCATGGCCTTTCTTCGAAAGCTCTCCGGCCACTGTTAATCCGGCAGGACCTGCACCAATGACCGCTACTTTCTTTCCTGTGGGCTTCGCTATTTCAGGAACCCTGATATCACCCTGCTGCGCCTCATAGTCAGCTGCAAAACGTTCAAGCCGACCAATGGCAATAGGTTCGCCTTTCTTTCCAAGAACGCACTTGGACTCACACTGTGTTTCCTGGGGGCAAACCCGACCACATACAGCTGGAAGAGCGTTCGTCTCTTTAATAACGTGGATTGCGCCCATAAAGTCCCCTTCCTTTATCTTTTTGATAAACGCAGGGATTGTGATATTAACGGGACAGCCTTCAACACAAGGCATATTTTTGCACTGGAGGCAACGGGATGCCTCCCTGATCGCATTTTCCCTCGTGTAGCCCAATGCAACTTCATTAAAGTTTTGAATCCTTTTCTTGGGATCCTGTTCCGGCATCCTCTCACGTCTCTTGGTCTTCTTCAGCTGTTTCGCCTGAAATTCAAGTTTACACTGGTGGTCCCAGAGTGCCCGTCTCTCTTCGCGATTATACATTTTCTGGCGCGCTATAAGCTCTTTGAAATCGACCTGATGACCATCAAATTCAGGCCCATCAACACAGACAAATTTTGTCTCTTTACCGATTGTCGCGCGGCAGCAACCGCACATGCCGGTACCATCTACCATTATAGTATTCAGACTGACAATGGTCCTGATATTATGAGGCCTCGTTACATCACTCACAGCCTTCATCATAATTACGGGCCCAATCCCCACAACTTCATCTATTTTTTCACCCTTTTCAATAATCTGTTTAAGGACATCAGTAACAAAACCATGATGGCCGTATGAACCATCATCAGTCGTCACATAGAGCTCTGTGCTCACTTTTCTCATCTCCTCTTCAAGGATGAGCATTTCTTTGGTTCTGGCCCCAATTATGGAAATAACCTTGTTCCCTGCTTCAAAAAGGGCCTTTGCTATGGGAAGTACCGGTGCAACTCCAACGCCACCTCCCACACAGACCACCGTTCCAAACTTCTCTATGTGGCTCGGTTTTCCGAGAGGTCCCACAACATCAAGGATGGTCTGCCCTTTTTCAAACTTTGCCATTTTCTGGGTTGATGAGCCAACAACCTGAAAGATCACAGTAATAAGACCTGCGTCTCTGTCGTATTCAGCTACAGTCAGCGGTATTCGTTCCGCATAATCATCTGCCCTTAGAACGACAAATTGTCCTGCTTTTACTTTTTTTGCAATATCCGGTACATATAGCTTAAAAAGCGTCAGAGAAGGTGCCAGATCTCTTTTTTCAACAATTTCATTCAGTTTTTGTTCTCTTGCCATAGTTTCTCCTTTTTAAAATTTTTGGGGTCAATGTGGTAATGGTAATGGCCCTCTATAGTTCTTTTTTTATAGGTAGTTTCACTGTAAATGCAGTACCCTTTCCTGCATTACTGTCCACCTCGATAAACCCGAAGTGGGATTCTACGATTCGCTTCACTATCGATAATCCAAGACCTGTTCCTGTTATATACCTTGTCTCAGGCCCGCAGATCCGATAAAACTCATCAAATACGCTCTTTAAGTGTTCTTTGTCAATACCAATGCCTGTGTCCTCGATTTTAATACTCAAATAATGGTTTGTAGGACCGGCTGAAATCGCAACCTTACCCTTTTTCACATTGTACTTGATAGCATTCGAAATAAGGTTCGTGAAGAGTTGTTCCATTTCACTGCGATCTGCTTCAACAAGAGGTAATTTTTCCGGCAAATCCAAGGAAAAAGTGATTTCATTTGCCTCACCCTGATTCCTGAGCAGTTCAACCGTGTTAATCAGAATATCTGTAAGATCCAGCAATTCCTTTTTTCTTTCAACCTTCTTGCTTTCGAGCCTGCTGAATTGGAGGAGATCATTCACGAGGTCCAGCAGTGAGTGGGTACGCGCCTTAGCCCTTTCAAGCATCTGACGATTCATGTGAGGGTCATTTCCTGCAGCACCGCTTAAGTATGCTGAAAGATACCCCTCAACAGCAGACAAAGGGGCTCTCAACTCATGGGTTACCATGGACACAAACTGCGATTTTAATTGGTCAAGCTCCTTAAGAGCGGTAATATCCCTAAACGTGCTCACAACACCTAAATCCTGGCCATCCTTGTCCCTAATAACTGATACGTTTGCCATCAATATTCGCTTGTCAGGATTGGCAAGTTCAATCTCCTCTGAAATTGCAGTATATTGAGAGGAGTCCGGTGAAAGGGCCTTATTGATGAGATTTATTAAAGTGCCCACCTGGATAGTCTCCCCTATATCTTTGCCGGCTTCAAGTTTCTTATCAAGATTTAGCATTTTCACTGCTGCTGGATTCCATAGAACCAGCTGGTGCTCTTTGTTCGTTACAATGATACCGTCAGCCATAGAATTCACAATAGCATGGATCTTTGACTCCTCGTTTGCCACTTCCAGGAGCTTCTGGTCTCTTTCTTCCATAAGCTTCTGGGCGTGAAGGGTTAGACGCCTCTTTTCAAGACCCCTGTTCACAACAGCAAGAAGCTGATCAGGAGTAAACGGCTTCGGTACATAATCATAGGCTCCGTGTTTCATTGCCTCCACAGCAGTTTCGATCGTGGCAAACCCGGTGATGACAATCATTATGATTTCGGGGTCATGCTGTCGTACCTGCTCCATCATCTCAAGGCCACTCATGACAGGCATCATGAGGTCCACTAATATAAGATCAAAAGGCCTGGCCTTAGTCGATTTGAGTCCTTCCTCACCATTCTCCGCAACGTCAACGGAGAAGCCTTCACTCATAAGAATTCGCCGGCAGCCTTCCCGGATACCCCGTTCATCGTCAACTACCAGTATGCTTGCTGTTTCCGCCACAGTTAACGCCTATTTAACACTCATTCTTTTGCAGACTTTGCGAGAAGTTCATTGATCTTTTTTACAAGATCTTCAGGCAACAATGGTTTGTTGGCATAGTCATCTGTCTTCATCCAGTAACCGTCAAGCTCCTGAGAGAACTCCATTCCCGTTTCACTCCCCACTGCGGTGAGCATTAGGATAGGAATATTTTTAGTGGTGGGATCTGCTTTCATGGCTTTCGCAAAACCAAAGCCTGAGTCATGTTTCTCCATCATGAGATCGAGAACGATCAAATCCGGTTGCTCGAATCTGACTCGATCCAGACCCTCTGCGCTTGAATACGCAACGACGACATCGAATCCGCTGTTTTCAAGAACAGCCTTGTTCAGGTCAATAAAATCAACATCGTTGTCAACAAGTAAGATTTTTGTTTTTTTGCTCATAGTTACTTCTCCCTGTTATTATATTTTGAATCCATGGATTTTTGCCTTTATTTCATCTAGCACCTGGTCTTCACTGGCTTTGACTGGCAAGGTAATAACAAAGGTTGTTCCTTTTCCTAATTCGGTCTCAACATCTACTTTTCCCTGATGCCTTTCTATGATGCCATAGGAGATTGCCAAGCCTAGCCCGGTCCCCTTTTCCTTAGTTGTAAAAAACGGATCGAAAACATGCCGCATAACCTCGGGGGGGATCCCGGGGCCTGTATCCTGAATTCTGATCTTTATATGTTTTTTTCCCGAGGAAACATTGATCAGTAGTTTTCCGCCGCCCTCCATGGCTTGGGCAGCGTTCATGATGATATTCAGAAAGACTTGTTTTAGCTGCGCTTCATCCGCGACAATCGTCTGAAGACCCGGATCAAATGATTTCTCGATTTTGATATTGCGAAACAAGGGTTGGTTGATAACAAGGCTTAGTACCTCCTCAAGAATGTCACTGACCTTTATCTCTGTGGCTTTTAGTTTTTTCTCTCTGGCAAAACTCAAAAGGCCCTGGACTATATCTTTTGCCCTGGCCGCTTCACTGATTATCAAGTCAACGTCTTCACGTCTCGGATCATCAGATTCAAGACTTTTCTGGAGGAGGTGGGCATAGATGGTGATAGTGCCCAAGGGATTATTGATCTCGTGGGCAACGCCTGCTGCCAGTTGTCCTATAGAAGCAAGTTTTTCGGTTCTAATCAATTGCGCTTGTGCCTGCTCAAGCTCCTGATGTGATATCTGAAGTTCTCGATGAGATTTCTCGAGTTGTTGATAGATCTTCTTGCTTTCGCCAAGCAAATGAGGCAGGCAATGCTCTTCAGGAGACAACCCCTGAACAACTGCGATTGCCTTGTCTCTGCAGGTCGGATAGCCACAGGCCCTGCAATCAAGGTTTCGGTTCGGGGGAAGCTTGCCAATTCTCTTGAGTACTGCCCTGATTTCTTCCTCTGTCGGAGAGGGCAGCCTTTGTTCCATGTTTTGAAAGCTCCGCCCAAGATCTATGTTCTTGAACCTGTCGAGATCTGCCATGACACTCACAACATCCTGTTTTGCCATTTCAGATTTTGTGTATTGGGCTACAATTTGCCTTCGTGCGAGGATTGAATGGTCGCGCTGTGCAAATGGGCCATCTACGCACCCATAGCAATACACGAAATCGAGAAATTTACCCTCCATGTATCCCTCGGCGAGTTGCTTTAGCGATGAGGTCGTCCGCCTCGGCCCACCTATAACGCTTATCTCATCAATGAGAACATCGAAACTTGGCCCAATATTGCGGTACAAGCCTCCTATTACCGGAATTATTCGACCCTGGTACGGTCTTGGCCCATCAAACTCGGTTTCCGGCAACGACGCTTTGTCAATTCCTGCTTCAATGAGAAGATTTCGTACATCAACGAATGTAATAACTTCATCAATGGCGCCAGCCACCTCCGGAGCAACGATTTCGCCCATTCGGGCAAGACAGGAAGTTAGATAAACTACTTTCCAATCCGGGCTTTTTAGTTCACGGGCCACCCTTCCGATGGCAATCATGGGAGAAACCACCGGCGCCAGATTCGGTATAAGTTGAGGGTAATATTTCTGTATGTAAAAAAAGATTACAGGGCAAAAGGAAGAGATGAGTGGACGAACAGCCTCCTCGTGGAGCATCTTAAAGTAGACTTGACTCACAAGCTCGGCACCGAAGGCGCCTTCCCAGACTTCATCGAAGCCAATCTGTTTCAAGGCGCTCACAAATTGTCTTGGCTTACCAAAATCAGTCTCCACGGGAAAGCTCGGGTCAAGGACTGCTATGGTCTTCTTTCCCTCTACAAAAAACTGCTTTACTTTGGATAAACCTCCATGATAGGTGAGGGCACCTTGAGGGCATGCCCTTATACAACCTCCACACAAAACACAACGTTCCTGAATGACCTGGAAACCATCTCTCCCCACCTTGATTGCATTCGCAGGACAGATTTGGACACAATAAGAACATCTGCGACATTTCCGGTTATTTACATCGATATCATAAGGATTCAGTCTTTTGTCTGGCTGTGTTATTGTCATCGGTTGTATCGTAAGCGCTCGTATTATACCAAAATTGTTACAATTTTACACTGAAATATGGTCATGAGTCAACGGCGGTTATGGTTCCCTTTTACTATTACGTGAAAAAATGAACAAATAAAAGTTGATTGGTTCGATAAAAACCTTTTATACACCAAGGTCTTTCTCTTTATGCAGTCAAAATGTGATGTGTGCTCTTGCCATATAAGAAAAAGATGGTTATATAACCCACTAAGAGGGTGATGACATTGATGGCTATTAAAGATGTCATGAAAGAGGTCATGTTAATTGTGGAAGCCATCGAAGAATCTGATCTCTTCAAAGGGGTAAGCCCTGAATTCCTTAAAGAACTGGCTCAGATTGGAGAGATGAGAATCTTTAAACGTGATTCAATCATATGCAGGGCAAACGAAAAAGCCCGTTACTTTTATCAGCTTCTCGAGGGTCAAATCGACGTCATGTTATCTGAAAAAGAAATCATCCACTTTACCTTAAACAGGCCAGGAGAAATCTTCGGATGGTCCTCCCTCGTCGAGCCGTATATGTATACAGCAACTGCAAAATGCAATACTGATGTAAGGGTTGTGAGGATGGCAAGGGAGTCTCTTGAAAAAACAATGATAAAATATCCAGCAGATGGATTGGCTATTTTAAAGCATCTCACCAGTATAATCTCACAACGTCTCCGTCACGCGTATCTCTATATTTACAGCAAAGAATTAAATAAAAATAAAGTTTCTGAAAAATAGGTGCTCAGGTTCGGGAAAAACGAGGGTTTCAAATTCTTAGTTGAAATCTGTGGCTTCCTTTTTTTCATCATCTTTGATCACTTTCTCCTACCACTACCCGAACCAGAGCTTCGTTCTGTAATGCCGTGTGTGGGCATGCTTTCTATAGGATTGATGGAATTAAGAGTTTTCCGCAAGGGAGAGGTATCTTTAATCTATGGAGAGTGAGGATTTGGTCTGTGGTTTCCATGATAGAATCTGCTTCTGATGCATTGTGATGGCAGAGAACCACTTTTTGACATCAAGGAGTATCTCTTTTGCGTCTGCCTATTCGTTTTGTTCCATGGCAGTTATAAATCACTGATGATTCCCTTCCTGCCATCAGTGATCCAAAGGATGTTCTTTGTCAGAACAAGGTGTCGTCTCTCCATATCAACACAGCGTTCAATATAGACCTCATGGTTCTCCATTCCCCTGCCGGAACCCGAAAACATGCTTCATACCATCCTTATCAAAACCAAATGCAGTCATATACGCCTCTCCTCCCCGATGGGTTGTGCTGATGAAGAGAGTGAAGATGATGACAAGGTCTTTTCCCATGACCAGAGAAAAGTTTTTTGCAGTGATGGGATGTGGCAGGAAATGGATGAAGGAAGCTTGGTTTTTTGCGGAGCAAAAGTTCAGAAGCCAAACGCAAGTAAGCGAAGCTGCGGAAGCGAATGAGTGTGATTGCGAGAAATGCTCAACACCAATGATAGCCCCATAAATACTTGGGATATGGAGATAGATGACATACAATCAGGTCATACTGAAATATTCAGCATGACCTGATTGTATTTCGGTTTTTCAGTTTAATTTTACTGTTTTCCTGTGGTGAGGTACTCGTGGATGGACCGAGCAGCTTTTCGTCCTGCTCCCATGGCGAGGATGACAGTTGCCGCACCAGTCACGATGTCTCCACCAGCCCATATCCTTTCACGGGTTGTTTTGCCGGTTTCAGGATCAGCCACAAGTGTCCCACGCCTGGTCGTTTCAAGCCCTGGTGTTGTTGAAGGAACCAATGGATTCGGGCTGTTTCCTATGGCACACACCACAGCATCCATCTCCATTTTGAAGTTAGAATTCGGAATCTCCACAGGGCTTCTCCTACCTGAAGCATCTGGCTCTCCAAGTTCCATCTTCAAGCACTCGATCTCCTTCAGCCAGCCATTCTCGTCCCCAATATACCTGACAGGGAGGGTAAGCATGTTGAAAATGACTCCTTCTTCCTCTGCATTTTCAGCTTCCTCTGCCCTGGCAGGGAGCTCAGCATGAGACCGCCTATATATGATCCGTACCTCTTCCGCACCCATACGAAGAGCTGTCCGGGCAGAGTCCATAGCTACATTTCCACCACCAACCACAGCTACCTTTTTATGACGTTTTATTGGCGTTCTTGATGCCGGATACTGGTACCCCTGCATCAAATTCATTCGTGTTAGGTATTCATTTGCGGAATAGACACCATTCAGGTTTTCTCCGGGAATATTCATAAACCACGGCAATCCTGCGCCGGTGCCTATAAATATGGCGTCATACCTATCGAGAAGTTCGTCGATAGAGCGTGTCTTACCTACAACGTAGTCCGTTATCACCCGAACACCCAGCTGTTTCACATATTCTACTTCTCGGGCTACTATGGCTTTGGGGAGCCGGAATTCTGGAATACCATAGGTTAAAACCCCACCTGCCTTGTGGAGCGCCTCAAAAATAGTCACTTCATGGCCAAGCAGAACTAAATCACCTGCGACAGTTACCCCGGCAGGCCCTGACCCGACAACAGCAACCCTTTTCCCTGTTGGCCTTGCCTTTGGCGGAAGGTCGACTTCATCCTGTGCAGCCTCCCAATCGGCAAGAAAGCGCTCAAGGCGTCCTATGGCAACCTCTGCCCCTTTACTCTTCAGTATACATTGTGATTCACACTGACTTTCCTGAGGGCAAACCCTACCACACACTGCAGGGAGGCAATTCTTCTCTTTGAGCTTTCGAATTCCACCCCGAAAATCTCTTTTGACTATGCATGATATAAAATCTGGTATATCAATTTCCACTGGGCACCCAGTCTTGCATCGCGGCTTCTTACACTGGAGGCAGCGGCTGGCCTCTGCAACAGCTAATTCTTCAGTGTAGCCAAAGGCAACCTCATTAAAATTATGCCTACGCATTTCAGGCGTCTGTTTTGGCATATCACGACGATTCGTATCTATCTTGCTCTTTTTTTCCTCGCTCATGAGTGGCATTTCCCCTCTTTGTGTTCTATGGGTTTCGGTTCACTGTGCCGAAAATAAGATGTCTCTTCATTTATATACTGTTTTCTCCGAGCCAGAAATTCTACCCAATCAACTTCATGTCCGTCAAACTCAGGGCCATCGACACATGCAAACTTCATCTTGTTTGAAACGGTAACGCGACAAACACCACACATACCAGTCCCATCAATCATGATGGGATTCAGATTAACAACCGTTGGAATTCCAAGATTCTTTGTCACTTTTGATGTATGGGCCATAAGGAATGTGCAACCATTCACAACAATCTGGTCGGGCAGACTGGGTAGACTGTGTATAATATCAGTCAGGTGTGGCACATGACCTTTTATACCGAGGCTTCCATCACGAGTAATGTTGAAAATTTTGGCACCGAGGCTCACATATCGGTCTGCCCAATACAGCAGATAAGAACTTCTTGCTTCAAAAACCATTATAATCTGATTCCCAGCATGCCACAGTTCGCGAGCCACCGGGAAAATACTTCCTATTCCATAACATCCTGCCACACACATCACTGTCCCATATTTTTTAATTTCAGTAGCATTGCCAAGAGGACCCACACAGGTGGGTATAACATCTCCAGCCTTAAGCTCAGCAAGCGCACCTGTTGAAGCGCCAACTTCCATGAAGATGATGGTGATGGACCCGGTATCGAGGTCCCAGTCAGCAACTGACAGAGGGATCCGCTCACCTTCCTCATTTACCCGAACTATGACGAATTGACCTGGTCGAATTTTGTGGGCAATCTCAGGCGCCTCTACTGTAAGGAGGTGCATATTAGGAACTATCATGGTACGTTCGATGACTTTATTCATTGTGCCTCCTTATCTGAGAAAGATGATGACCTGTCCCAATCCTCAATGATCTTCATACCTCCCACAACCTGGGCAAGGGGTATGCCGCGGTATGAGGAATACGTAGCCGAGGGAAGGCTTTCAGGCTCAACCTTGGTAGACCCTTTCAACCATTTCCCCCCATTCTTAAAATCAATCTTTACAAAATCCACTTTCTTCTTACTGGCTTTAAAATTAGGTATCTGTTTCTTGATTTCGCTCTGTATTGAATTTATATCCTTGTACTTAAACTTCCCCTTCTTCATCCTGTCTGCTATTCTTGTCATTATCCACCAGTCAGCCCTTGAATCCATATACTGACCAGTGGCCTTCTCCAGCGTGAGGATTCTTCTCTCCACGTTGATAGTAGTGCCAGGTGATTCAGGAAAAAGACTCGTGGGGAGGATCAAATCTGGCTGCCGCCAAGATGATGGCATTATCGCATTCTGATAAATCAGATAGTCGCAATCAGGTATGATATCAAATCGACCCTCTCCTACAAGGTATACAAGTTTTTTCCGTTTTGTAGGATCAAGCGACGGGATACCCAGCTTTATACTTTTGGAACCATTCTGCAAAAGCTCTCCTGGTTTAACTCCGGGAAATGCACCCATAGCAAGCATGCCAATAAGATTTGTATATGGGTGGGCAACGATAATTTTCCATCCCAGGCGATCCCTGAGAACCTTTATACGTTCAAACACCTCATTACGCCTGTATGAAAAGATTACTTCTGGCCCCATGATCAGGACGTTTGCCGATGAACCGGAGAGCGCTTCGGTAACCTCATTTAAATTACCTGCAAATTCTTTGGTTCCCCTGCTCTTACCTTTTCCCTTCCTTGCAAGGCTGTCTGTGAATACATCAAGAAAACCGGCCCAGCGGGATGGTTCCATCTTAAAAGATGCCTCCGAGAGCATGTCAAGATTAGAATCACAGGACCCGAGTGTAACCAGCACAGCACCTCTTTGAGCAGCCCTTTTGGCTGCAATACCAATGGGAGTATAACCATATGTGGAATCAAAACCTACGGAGAGAATCCCCTGAGCTGTTTCAAGAGAATCATAGGTACTCGTATAAAGGACAAGATCGAAAAAAGATGAAATATCATTTCCCAAATCGAATAACACGGACGACATCATCGGTGGTGAACCAAGCACCTGCCTGACAAACCGTTGTGCCACAAAAAGATCCTCATTCGATAACTGCGGAGATATCACAACAAGAATATCGTCCGGCTTCACGCCGGACAGTTTTTCTGCCGCCAAATCAAAGGCCTGATCCCAGGTAATGACTTCGTATCCTACGGGTGTCAGTTTCTGTGGCGTTGTATTACGTTGTGGGCTATTTACATATTCCGGGATGGCAAATCTTCCCTTCACGCAGATAAGGCCCTGATCAACGGTATCATCATAGTCAGGCAATACATCAATTACTTCATCATTTTTTACTTGAAGCAAGAGACGGCATCCCACTGAACAGAAGGTACAGGTTGTTCCCACCTGAGCATCTGCTATACCATACCATTTACTTGTCTTTGTTGAGAGAGCCCCTGTAGGGCATACAGATACGCAAGCACCGCAGAACTCACACCCTGCCTCCAGGTGGGTACGGTCAAAAGCAGGTCCAATCGTTGTCAGCTTGCCTCTTTGCTTGAATGCCAGTGTGCCATTGAAACGAATGCTGTTGCATACGCGTATACAACGTCCACAAAGAATACAGAGGTTATAGTCTCTATCATAAAAGGGATCGTTCTTCTCAACTGGAAAACCTCTGTAATATACCGGATAGGATGTTTCTGTAAGGCCGACCTTGTCGACGATTTCCTGGATCTCACACCGGGCATCATTGGGACAGTACCGGCAACCGGTTATTACGCCAACCTTGCGTATGGTGCCCATGAACTTTTTACATTCATCATGCTCGTCGCAAAACAAGCAGCTTGCTGGATGCTCGCTCAGAAGCAGTTTGAGAATCTCTTGCCTCAGTCCTCTGATTTCAGCCGTGTCGGTTCGAACTACCATGCCTGCCTCTACTGGGGTGGTACATGAGGTAGGAAAACCTCTCAGTCCGTCAACTTCTACTATACATAGACGGCAAGCTCCGTAAGAAGGCAAGTGTTCCAGGGCACACAATGAAGGGATATAGACATTGTTGTCTCGTGCAGCCTGCAGTATCGTTATATTAGGTCGCACCTCAACCTGTTTGTTATCGATGGTAATGGATATCTTCTTTTCTTTCGTCATGTTCTCTTCTCCGCGCTTCTTATCACGATGGCATCACCGGCAATGGCTTCAAAACGACAGACTTCATAACAGGATCGGCATTTGATACACTTGGTGGGGTCAAGATTGTGCGGTTCAGAACGTGGTCCGCTGATTGCTCCCGTGGGACAGACCCTGACGCACGACTGACAGCCAGTACACTTTTCTTTAATGACACGGTACTCAATCAGATCCTTACACACGGTTGCCCTGCACCGGCCGTCCTTTATGTGCTCCAGATATTCATTCCGAAAATACCTGAGCGTGGTCAGGACTGGATTTGGTGCAGTCTGACCAAGCCCGCAGAGTGCCCCTCTTTTAATTGTATCACCAAGGGTACGAAGGGCCATAAGATCCTCTGGCGTACCATCCCCATGAGTGATCTTATCGAGGAGCTCAACCATATGTCTTGTTCCCACCCGGCAGGGCACACATTTACCGCATGACTCTTTTTGAGTAAAATCGAGGAAATATCTCGCCACATCTACGATGCACGTATCATCATCCATGATGATCAGGCCACCAGAGCCCATGATAGAGCCTACAGATGCCAGGGATTCATAATCAACGGGCAGATCCAGGAACTCTTCTGACAAACAACCTCCCGATGGTCCTCCTGTTTGAATTGCTTTAAAGTTCTTTTGTACCCCCCCTCCAATATCAAATATAATCTCCCGAAGCGGCGTACCGAGTTGAACCTCAATCAGGCCTGGCCGACGCACCTTACCGACAAGAGAAAAGGTCTTTGTTCCACGATTACCTTCCTTTCCGAATTTTGTGTACCATTCTGCCCCGTTCCTGAGGATATTCGGTAGTGTGCCAAGGGTCTCCACGTTATTGATAATGGTAGGACATCCATAGAGGCCTGATATGGCTGGAAAGGGCGGACGGGATCGTGGCATTCCCCGTTTTCCTTCTATTGACCCAATGAGCGCTGTTTCTTCGCCACATACAAAGGCCCCTGCTCCCTCTTTTATCTTCACGTCAAAGCTAAAGTCAGAATCAAGAATTTTATTTCCTAGAAGCCCGTATTCCCTCATCTGCCCTATAGCTTTTTTGAGGCGTTCTATGGCCAGAGGGTATTCTGCCCTGATGTATATGATCCCTTTACTCGCCCCTATAGCATAGCCGGCAATGAGCATCCCTTCCAACAGGGCATGAGGATCCGATTCAATGAGTGACCTGTTCATGAAAGCACCTGGATCACCTTCATCAGCGTTGCAGATGAGGTATTTCTGCTCACCAGGAGAATTTCTGCACACAGTCCACTTCTTAAAGGTTGGGAAACCTGCTCCGCCGCGGCCCCGCAAACCTGCCTGCCGAACCACACCAATGACATCTTCGGGAGACATTTTCAATGCATTTATCAAACCCCGGTAACCATCCAGAGCAAGATACTGATCGATGTCTTCTGGGTCCACAAAACCACAGTTACGGAGAACAATCCTAACCTGCGGTTTAAGCATGGGAAGATCGAAAAACCTTGGGATGTCATAAAAAGATTCATTACCAAAATTACCCAGGGCAAGTTTCGCGTGAGGAACACCCTGAAGCAAATGGGATTTGAGAATTGCAGGAAGCATTTTCATATTGACGTTGTTGTAACTCACCCGGGGTTGCTCAGGAAGCTTGATGTCAACCAGGGGTTCCAGATAGCAAGGACCTATGCATCCAACCTGAATAACCCTGGCAAAAACCTTGTTCTCAACAAGAAATTGGTCGATACCGTTCAGGAGTTCCAATGCCCCGGCTGCCCTTCCACAGGACGCTGCCCCAACATAAATAATGGGCTCTGTGTTATCTTCCAGGTCCTTCCATTTTTTTTTGGCCAATGATATTTTTTTATTTATCTTATTCATAGTCTTTTAGGTGCTCCGTAAGTTTGTTTACAGTCATCCTGCTGTATATCTCTTTATCTATTTGTACAACAGGAGACAAGGCACAGCAGCCCAAACATGCAACCCTCTCAAGATCGAATCGTTTATCAGATGTTGTTTCACCGCAATGTATGCCTAAGCTCCGTTCCAGCATCTCAAGCAAGGTCGCACCGCCTCGGACATGGCAGGCAGTGCCAAGGCAGACTTTGAGTGAGTGACGGCCAGGTTCGGTAAATCGAAACTGCGCATAAAATGACGAAACACCATAGATCTGATTCTCTGAGATGCGAAGATATCGGGAAATTTTTTTTACCGATTCAGGGGAGATATATCCGTATTCTTTTTGAATATCCTGCAGAACCGGAATCAGTTCTTCCTGTTTCCTGTCATGCTTTGCGAGAATAGACTCGATTGGCTCAGGCATAGTGTTCTCCTTTAAACCATGCATTATGTGGCAGTCGTTCGATGGGTAAACCAGTTAATGCTTTTTTGCGCCACAGGATTGTGACGGTTAATTGATGAGAAAGAAAACAAATCGATTCTTCCTCTTTTATCACAAACCCCCCATTCACACCATTATTATTAAATCGTCTATTTTATGTCAAGTACTTTTTTTTCACAAGTCTTATTTGTATACTTGATGGATTGTCAGACGATGTGAGTGTCTCTTTATAGTGTGAGTCTTTTATCAAGGACGCGGTACTGAATAGCCTCGGCAATATGAGATTCGGAAATATGGTGCTCTTTTTCCATATCTGCAATAGTTCTGGCAACACGTATGATCCTGTGGTATGCCCGCGGTGAAAGGCCAAACTTTTCAACTGCTTTTTCAAGGATATTCCTACCGTTCTCTGTCAGGTGGCAGTATTTCTTTATCATCCTTGCGCTCATCTGGCCATTTGCATAGATTTTTTTTTCTGCAAACCGTTGTTCCTGGGTTTGTCGTGCCTGTACCACCCTGTCGCGTATTTCATAAGATGACTCCTCTTCCTTATCAAGAGAAAGTTCTCTGATAGTCACTGGCGGAACTTCAACATGGAGGTCTATCCTGTCAAGAAGAGGCCCTGAAATTCTTGATCTGTAGCGATGAATCTGGGATCCTGTGCAGGTACAGGATCGTCTCGAATCTCCCCAGTAACCGCATGGACACGGATTCATGGCAGCAATCAGCATGAAGCGAGCCGGAAAGGTAATGGCATGGGTGACCCTAGAAACAGTCACATCACCATCTTCAAGGGGTTGTCGCAACGCTTCAAGAACATTCCTTTTAAATTCGGGGAATTCATCGAGGAAGAGTACACCATTATGGGCAAGGCTTACTTCGCCTGGTTTTGGCACATGACCCCCTCCAATAAGGCCAGCATCTGATATAGTATGGTGGGGCGCTCTGAATGGTCTATTCAGGACAAGGAACTTGCTTGCACTTAATAGGCCAGCAATGCTATGGATTTTTGTAGTCTCTATTGCTTCATCATAACTGAGAGGCGGCATTATGGTTGGAATCCTTCTCGCAAGCATAGTCTTGCCAGATCCAGGTGGTCCGATCATCAAGAGGTTGTGGCTTCCGCTTACCGCAATTTCAATGGCCCTCTTCGTCTGTGCCTGCCCTTTGATATCAGAAAAATTGAGCCCAGTTCCTGTCCCGCCATCCTCACCCTCTGCATTCACTGTCCGGAATTCTTCAAGGGATTCGCCACCTTTAAAGAAGTGGACAATCTCGAGAAGGTGTTTGGCTCCAAAAATCTTGATGTCTTGCACAACCGATGCTTCCCTACCGTTCTCATGTGGTACAATTATGTTTGCTATCTTCTCCTTACGGGCCAGTATCGCTGTGGGCAAAATTCCCCGTACGCTTTTTATCCTACCATCAAGTGACAATTCGCCTGCAATAAGGAAATTACTTATCGTATCTTTTTTTATGATATTTAATGCCGTAAGAATTCCCAATGCTATGGGCAGGTCAAAAGATGAGCCTTCTTTTCTTACGTCCGCAGGCGCCAGATTTATTGTTATCCTATCATTGGGGAATTCAAATCCTGCATTCTTGATAGCAGACCTGACCCTTTCTTTGCTTTCCTTTACAGAGGTTTCCGGAAGGCCAACGATATTGAAGGCAGGAAGACCTAAAGAAATATCCACCTCCACGTCAATCTTTATGCCATCAATGCCATAAATAGTTGCAGTGATTATTTTTGAAATCATATCCCCCCGTCTAATGCAAGAAACCAAGCAGTTGAGGAGTTCAGAAGGTATGGAAAAATCAACTTTTCGGCCTCTGCTTCTCAGTTTCTCAATTTCTCAACTTCTCATTTGCTATCCTTCCTCTCCCCCACAAGACGGGCTATCTCACGAACTTCCTGTGCCCGTTCTGCGTTACACACAAGAACCCCGTCACATGATGCAACAATCACCACATTTGACAACCCTATGACACCAACCTTTAACCCTTCGCTGCAAACAAGAGAATTCCTCGCATCAATACAAACAGTATCGCCCGAGCAGTAATTGCCGTTTAGGTCCAACTCCTTTAACCTCAAAAGTGACGACCATGTTCCCACATCATCCCAAGTGAATTCACCGAGCACCATAACCACGTTCTGGGCTTTTTCCATCAAGCCATAGTCGATCGATTTTCGAACAAGGTTAGAATATATTTCAACAAAAAGTTCCTCGTTTCTGTCGGCTTTAAATGTTTGTATGGCAAGTAGACCTTTATAGAGGTCCGGCATATGTTCAGCAATCCCTGCAAGCACGGTTTTCACTTTCCAGATAAACATCCCCGCATTCCAGAAATAATTGCCCTTTTCAAGATATAGCTGCGCATGTTCAGCATCTGGTTTCTCGACAAATTTTGTTACTGCGTAACAGGCCTGATGATTTGATGAAAAAATTATTTCACCGGCATTAATATATCCATAACCAGTTTCTGGCCTGTCAGGTTTTATCCCAATTGTGACAAGGTAATCACCCTTGCTTGCAATATCTGCCCCATATAAGGCAGTCTTATGAAAGCTTTCCGTATCAGGAATAAAATGATCTGCTGGCAGCACAATCATGATTGCCTGTGGGTCTATTTCAAGCAGTGAAATCGCTGCAAAGCCAATACAAGGGGCTGTGTCTCTTCCCTCAGGTTCAACAAGAAAATTATTGAGGGACAAATCAGGTAGTTGGTCTCTCGCGATGTCCACATGTGACTTCCCAAGGACAATATAAATGTGATCCAGGGGAACTAGTTTTGCTACGCGTTCCACTGTAAGCTGAATCAACGTTTTAGCACCGAGTATTTTCAGGAAAGGTTTTGGCATATTGTGGGTGTTCAAGGGCCAGAACCTCTCCCCTCTGCCACCAGCCATAATGATACAATAGGTATGATCGAGAACGCTTATGTCAGCTGCCTGGTGCGGGGTAACAGATGAATTACGTTTCATGGTTTTGCTATGAGCTTACAGCTATTAGCTATAAGCTTTATTCTAAATATTCGAGAATCTTTGGTAATATTTCCGATGCGCTGCCTTTCAAAAAATGGTCTGTTATGGATGAGGTAAATGGAGTCTCTTCAACATTGATCTCGATGATCGTTGCTCCATTTGACTTGGCAGTGAAAGGAATTCCAGCAGCAGGATAGACAACACCGGATGTGCCAATAATAAACAGGGTATTGCAAACATTCGCTTCTTCATTTGCCCTGAATGCTGCAATCATGGGGATACCTTCGCCAAAAAATACAACATCAGGCTTCAGTGCCATATTACATTTCTCACATCTTGGATATGGGTAAACACTGACTACTTCACGGGCAAGCGGTATTTTTTTTGAACAGTTCGGACAGATAAGCCACCTGTGATTACCGTGATATTCGATCACATCCGTGTTGCCTGCCACTTGGTGGAGACCATCAACATTCTGCGTAATTACAGTCTTGAGGATGCCCTTTTTTTCTAATGTTCCAAGAGCAAGGTGTGCAGGGCTTGGCCTAGAATCAAAAATTACCTCCGACATCTCCCTGAGCATTACCCACACCTTTTCCGGATTATGATTGAATGCCCGTATCTCGGCATATTCCATCGGATCGTATTTCTCCCATAATCCTTGACCTCCTCTGAAAGCAGGGATTCCACTATCAACAGATATCCCGGCACCAGTAAACGCTACCATACGCCCTTTTTCTTTGATAATTTTTGCTATTGCCTTGTAATCGTCCATAAATTCATTTTTCTCGCACTTTTTTCTTTTTTCATTTTAATCGATTGTATGTTTACACCTTCTCCTCGATATTCTCTCTACCATTACATGAATAACCGATAACCGTTCACAGTATTTCATCACGTTGTTTTCCAACCCTTTGTGATATCTCTAAAGGCTGGAACAATACCGAAACCATCGGCTTTTTTTACGGCTCTCTTAATGGCTTCAGCAATAACAAACTCTCCTAACACACCAACAAGATTGATATCCGCCTCGTATACGCCTGTTGCAAGTGCGAAGACGAGGTCGCCATCAAATGTGGTATGGACAGGGTTTATGGTCTTGATAAGCCCTCCTTGTGCTATCTGTGCAACCTTTGTAATCTCTTTTTTGTTAAATTTAGCGTTCGTGGCAACAACACCAAGGGTTGTGTTCACAAGGCCAAACTGTTTTTTGACAGCACCTTTCTTAATACTCTCAACAGTATTCGCAAACTCAAGGCTATCAGGGGCAACCCTGGCGCCTGCTATAATCTTGCCTGTCACGTTATCGATTATGTCTCCGAAGGCATTGACCACTACAAGACTGGCTACTACCAGGCCATCCGGCATTACAACACTGCTTGTTCCAACTCCCCCCTTCATAGCCCTGGATAGTTCGAATATCTTTCCTACTGCTGCACCAGTACCAACACCCACGCTCCCTTCTTCGACTGTATCCCCTGCATTCATACAGGCCTCATATCCTAATTCCAGAGTTGGCCTAGCCTTTGGGTCACCGAAAAGTATATCAAAAATAACAGCCGTGGGGACGATTGGTATTTTTGTTGGCCCAACATCGAAACCTACCCCCTTTTCCTCGAGGTAACGGCTGACACCGGTGGCGGCATCTAGGCCAAAAGAACTACCCCCTGACAGGAGAATTGCATGAACATGTTCAACGATGTGATTGATTCCCAAGGCATCAACCTGACGGGTACCTGATGCACTCCCCCGTATATCAATACCACATGTGGCGCCATCTTCACAGAGGATCACCGTACATCCAGTATAACCCTTAAAGTCTGAGGCATGGCCAACCTTTATCCCCTTAACATCAGTAATCGAGTTGAGCATAGTTACACCTTATCAAAACGTTCTTTTATTGTCAATCTTCTAGTATATCTTTTAATTTCTTAGACTTATCTTCGTTGTATTTTTTCATGTCTGACTTCATTTTATCAAGCTTCTTTCTCACTTCATCATATTTTATTGACAATATTTTGCATGCCAGGATGGCAGCATTCCTCGAAGCATCAATCCCCACTGTGGCCACAGGGATACCCTTCGGCATTTGGACAATCGACAGAAGGGCATCAATGCCATTCAGAACTCCTCCACTTGTGGGGACGCCAATAACAGGAATAGTAGTGTGTGATGCCACCACGCCTGGCAAATGGGCAGCCATGCCTGCAACTGCGATAATGACCTCAATGCCTTCTGTTCGTGCTCGTTGTGCATAGTTGATCGTTTTTTCAGGCTGGCGGTGCGCTGAGGATATATCAAGCCTAAACGGTATCCCAACTTCTTTTAAAAACTCCAAACCATCCTTTATGACAGGAAGGTCGCTGTCGCTTCCTATAAGGACGAGGATCTTGGGCTTTTCCATGAATTCTCCTTGCCATGTTTTTTCACAGACCATAATCATACAAAAAAAGGAGTATTTTTTCCATAAATATAAGAATGAGCACTGAACTGTAAAGCTATAGCTGTAAGTTTTGGTGCAGGCACCTATCCTGCTTGAAGGCAAGAAGAAAGATGGCCGAGCGGAAACTAGACAAGAATTCGGATATTATCTGTCAATGGCAAGCTTGCCTGCAATAGAATAATCATATCTGGCCATATCCTGAAGAATAATTCTCACATCCTCTGGCTTTACACCGATGCTTTTCACTACAGCATCCGTCATTTCAGCAACAAGCTTCCTTTTCTGATCTACTGTTCTTCCTTCGAACATATGAACCTCAATAATAGGCATGGTTCCTCCTTTTTAAATAGTCTTGGTTATATACCCGGGAGTTACCATTATGAAGCACTATGCAGTCCCGGGATTTTTGAAATACTGTGAAAAAACACTGGTATGGTATGACCGATGCACAGACACAAACCCTGTAGATCATTCTGTATATTTGCCCATTGGGCTGATAATGTCAATACTTCGTTTATTTATCCTTCTCAATGTTTTTACCTTCATCCTTTCCTCTTTACAAATAACTTCCCTGTCAATCGTTATCTAGGCCTGTTAGATCTGTTGAAACATAGCATTCCCCGGTGGAATCTCGACTAATTATAAGGCTGAAAGCTAATCATGATTGTTTTTCCTTCATTCTGTGAATTTCGCAATAGACTTCATGTACATATCGAGACCGATTATCATAATGTCGTTGTGGCCTGCATGTGGGATATAGAGCGAGTATTTCTCTTGTGATCCCGAGAGGTCGTAAAGCATCCTCCCTTCTGTTACCGGGATAATATCATCCTCGTCCCCGTGGATGATAAGCGTTGGAATAGTCACTTCTTTGATTTTCAAATGATTCCCAAAACCTATTGGATCCTGAACATCTCTGAAAAGATGGGACATTCCCAATCGCATAAGCTGATTGCGGCCTGATGCAAAACCGCTTTCGATAATCAACCCGTTCAACTGCTGCTGGTAATGATAAGCCACTTCAATGGCAGGGGCGCTTCCCAATGATCGCCCCATAACGAAAAGATTCCCTGAGAAATTCATGTCATGAAGAAAATCAATAAAACTGTGAAAAATACAATGGGCATCACGGATCATGGACCCAGAACTCGGGCTGCCATCACTCATCCCGTAACCCCGGTAATCTGCAACAAACAGGTTGATTGCTCTTTTCTGATAGAGTGGCGCAATATAGTCATAATCAAACACCGTCTCACCATTACCGTGGAAATAAAGAATATTTGGTCCGGTACTTTGTGCAGGATAGAAGCGGCAACCAATGGCTATGCCATCATCCATTTCAACAAAATAGTTTTTTGCTTTTAGATGATTCGGTTCCCCTGAAAATTCGCGCCGTGGAAAAAAGAGCCGACTGACAATCTCTGGATGATCCCACCTCTCCAATCCCTTATCAAAATCAATCATGGTTATCCTCTCCCTGAAGTATTTGACCGGTTGTATACATTCGTTGTTCAGTCAGTTCCAGATTCCTATTCAGTAACATATTCATTACCGGCATATCAAATCAGAAATTTAGTTCCCAAACGCCATTGGCAGGGGGTAATGGCTTTCCCAACGAGACCAGTCTCGGGCAGGAAAACCACATCTTTTCAACAAGGAGATATTCTGACAGTTGACACGAGCGTATACCTGTCTGGGCAGGAGCCAACCCCTCTTCTTAAGCCATGACTGTGGTTAGTACAATATGGGTTTAAACCCATGAACAAACTGTGGGGTTCTCTGCAAAAACGTTTATTTGATGGAAAATATCAGTTAAGAATAACGATAGATTTATCGGTTGGAAGGGTAGTATCTGTGGGTAAAGAAGCTCAATATATTGAGCGAATTCTGCCTGTTCTTTTATCAATAATTGCTTTATCTATGAGGAAGCCATCAGAATCAAGCAATTCAGCTATGAAGAACCACCTTCTTTCTTCTAATTTGCCAATACCTACCTCCTTGCCGATTCCCTTAAAGTATTGTTCAAGTGCATGCCTTGCCTCGTTTACTGTTCTTATCTGTCTTCTGGCACCGTAGGGGTCACCGCGCATGCCAGGACAAAACTGCCCGTAAGGTGCTCTTTCGTATTTATCATACATTCCTCTGCGCCAGGGTTGTGCAGAGGAATGTATGGGTATAGCAAACACAAAAAAGATTGCTACAAGCAAAACCAGAAATCGCATAGATGTTCTCCTCTTGCAGGCAGGATTCTTAATTGTTTGAGGATCCTGCCTGCAAGATTTTTTTTACCAGTTCGGGCAGTAACCCCTACCATAGCCAGGCCCATGGCCGCCGCCCCAGCCCATATGATGCCCCCGTCCATAACCTGGGCCATAGCTACCACGCTTTGAAAACCCGAAGCCAAAACCCCTGTCGGGCAAGCCATTCTTGCTGGCTGCCTCCCTAATTTTCGTACTGAGATCAATCATCTCTTTCTGAAGAGTGGCTATCCTCGCCTGATCTGGGGTTTCTTTAATAAACTCGTTCCGCAGTTCAAGCCTTTTCACAGCCATTTCGTCTCTAAGGGACAATGTTTCCTTTTGAAAGTTCCTGAAGGCGTTCACATCCACCTGTACACCTGGTCCGGGACTCTGACCCTTAGTCCATGCTGCAAATGATGCTGAACTCATAAGAGTACCAAAAACAACTGCCAAAGCAACTGCTAATACCTTTTTCATCTCTTTTTCCTCCTTTTTTGAGATATGTTACGTATTAATATAAAGGAAGAATGTGAAAGATTGACGAATTCATTGTGAAGAATTGTGAACACCTCCTGTCGGCAAAACTATGCTGAACCTTGATCCTTTTCCTAGAATGCTTTTAGCCTCTACTTTGCCCCCATGAGCTTCTACGAGTTCTTTCACAATAGTCAGGCCAATTCCCAGCCCGCCTCCTGAACCATGATAGAACCTGTCAAAGATAAAAGGGAGGTCCTTTTCTGCTATCCCGGTTCCAGTATCGTCAACGGTGATTTTCAATCCCATGGGCCCGGACGACACATTCAGTGATACGAGGCCTCCCGAATCCATTGCCCTTGATGCATTATTTATGAGATTCATTATGATCTGGCTCAGCCGTTCAGGATCTGCCTCAACTTCAAAATCTTCAGGGCATTGAACTTCTACATCTATCCCTTTTTCCAAGAAAATATTCCTGTAACGTTCTGTAATATTCTCAAGAAATGGCTTGACCTTAAATCGTTGTTTTTGTAAGGAAAGTATGCTTGCTTCTGCCTGATTGAGATCTTCGATACCGTCCACTATCTTTTTTAAACGCCCTGTTTCATCATGGAGAGATTGGAGGTGGTCTATGTCATTTGGAATGAGTCCGTCTATCATGCCTTCCAGTTCACCGCGCATCACTCCTAACGGAGTTCTTAATTCATGAGCCACATCAGCTATCAGCTTCTTCCTCAGAATCTCCTGCTTCTCGAGGGCTTGCGCCATATGGCTGAAGGTATAGGAAAGTTCGCCCACTTCATCGTGCCTTGTTATCGACACCCTTTTTCTAAAATCTCCTTTGCTGATTGCGGATGCGGCCCGGGCAAGCTCCTTGATAGGGCTAGTCAGCCGTTTTGAAAAAAGAACGCTTAGAATGATTGCAATCCCACCAATGATAAATATGGCCATAAGCAAAAAGCGATTGGATCGGCTCAAAAATATTCCTTCCCTAAGAGGCCTCAGTTCTCTGGCTTCAAGGGTACCGATCTGCTCACCGGAAAGGAATAAGGGATAGGGAAAAAATTCGCCGGGCTCTTTTAATTCTCTGAATTGTGAAAGCGCCAGAAGCCTCCTCTTTGCCTGGGGGTTCGTCTTTTCGATTGCTTTTTCTGTATCAATGACCAAGTTTCCTGTCTCATCAAGCAGCCGTATCTCGAAACCCAGAGTGAATGCCCATATCAGGTTTTGTGACTGAACCTCTGCGTTCCACCCATTGTCTCTATCGTACGCCCCTTCAAAGTCAGCAATAATCCAATAAATCTTATCTTCTGTCTCTCCTTCAACATAAGCCTGAAAATCCCTGAGCATGAGTTCCCTCAGGGCAAAGGTACCTGACAGGGACAGGACTGCAACCCCGACAAGGAGGATAAGAAACTTAACCCAGAGACTTCTAAACATCTCTGTTGCCCGAGAACCGGTACCCTACTCCATAAATCGTATGAATAAATACTGGGTTTTGTGAATCATCTTCCAGCTTGTGACGGATATTCTTAATATGGGCGTCAACACTTCTCTCATAACCCTCAAACTGGTAGCCCAATGCCTTTTCAACAAGCTCGGCCCTTGTAAAAACCCGTTGAGGCGAACTAGCAAGTGTGAACAAAACCTTAAACTCTGTGGGTGTTAACCGTATCTCTTTGCCTGTTTTCAACACCTTGTACGTATTGCCATCCACAACAAGAGCACCTTTATTGAACCTTATTGGACCTTCACCGGTCAGGTCCTTCTTTTCGAACCGTTTCAAAACAGCCTTCACGCGAAAGACCAATTCTCTCGGGCTGAAAGGCTTTACCACATAATCATCGGCGCCTAAGGCAAAGCCGGCGACCCGTTCCTCTTCTGAAGATTTTGCCGTCAACATGATGATTGGTACATCAGCAAGTTCTTTGAGTTGTAGGCACACTTCTTCACCACTCATATCTGGAAGCATGAGGTCAAGGATCACAAGGAGCGGTTTTTCCCTTCTGACTTCCTCAAGGGCTTGTGCCCCCCGATTTACATGGATCACCCTGAACCCAGCACCCTCCAAATACACCTTGACAATATGGCCAATCTTGGAATCGTCTTCAACGACTAGAATTGGGTAGACCATACATCATTTTACAGCAGAAGATTAGAATTCACAAGTACTCAGAAATAAACAACACTTAACTGCTCAACCTTGTCTATCGAGTGTGGTCATGCTATTATAGAAATACTATGAAAGCAGGGTTTTATCAGTTCAATCCAGTTTTTGGCAACAAGAAGAAAAACATTACAAGCGTGGCAAATGCTTTGAAAGGAATCGATGTTGATCTCCTGGTTCTGCCTGAGTTTTTTGCCACAGGTTACCAGTTTACCTCCATGGAAGAAGTAGGATACCTAGCTGAAACAATACCCGATGGAGAGACAACTGAAGCCCTTGCAAGCCTCTCAAAAAAATATGGAATGTATATGGTGGCTGGACTCGCCGAAAGATTTGATAAACATTATTATAATTCTGCAGTCCTGACAGGACCGGAAGGTTTTGTCGGCCTCTACCGTAAAACCCATCTCTTCTTCGAAGAAAAACTTTGGTTTACACCAGGCAATACAGGATTCAATGTTTTTCAAACAGGCATAGGCCCAGTTGGCATCATGATCTGCTTTGACTGGTTATTCCCGGAATCCATGAGAACCCTCGCCTTACAGGGCGCCCAGGTCATTGCCCATCCTGCGAATCTTGTTTTGCCCCATTGCCCTTCTGCTATGCCCATAAGATGTCTTGAAAATAAGGTCTATGCTATAACAGCAAACAGAACAGGTAGGGAGCAAAGGAAGGAGGGATCTTGCCTTGAATTCATTGGTAAAAGCCAGATTGTCGCACCGGATTCCACCATAATTGCGAAGGCACCTAAGAAATGGACATCCCTGATGATTGCTGATTTAAAGATTGATACTGCACTGAACAAGTCGATTAATCAATACAACGATCTTTTTAAAGATAGGAGGCCGGAAATGTATCAGGTTCTTGTGGAACAAGAAACAAAGTGACCCTTAGCAAAAACATGTGGAAGAAAGCCTGGCTGATCAAAACAAGCATGATTGTGATCTTGATTTCTGTTCTTATTTCGGATAGTACTGGACAGGATTCTGTTTGGAAGCAGATTGATGATGGCCTTCACTATTGCGATTTTTCAGCTCCTGCGAAATCAACTGCTGGGGATTCGAAAATACTTGTTGTCAGAATCGACCCGAAGCTTTATGCTTTTCGCCTCCTTTCCATTTCTGAGTTGAGCCCTCACTCCCCTTCACTGACCGTTAAGGAGTGGGCAGACAAATACAAGCTTATTGCCGCAATCAATGCTGGAATGTTTCAGACAGACCTGAAATCAAACGTAGGCTATATGAAAAATTATTCTCATATAAACAATCCGAGGTTTCACAGAACCTATTCCTCTGCACTGGCCTTTAATCCACGAAAAGGGGACTTGCCGCCTGTAATGGTATTCGATACAGATGTAAAACATATGAAGGAGATTGTCGCTGAATACCATACCGTGATTCAAAATCTTAGACTGGTCAAGCGGCCTCGTTCAGAACGATGGGCCCAGCAGGAGAAAAGATGGAGCGAGGCTGCTCTGGGACAGGATCAGGATGGAAACATTCTGCTGATCTTTTCAGGGTCACCATACACAATGCATGAACTGATTAAAATTCTGTTAGCCCTGCCCATTAAACTGGACTGTGCCATGCATCTTGAAGGTGGGCCGGCAGCATCCTTTTACCTCCGGTATAACACTATCGAACTCACAAGGGTGGGCCGCCATGAATTATCATCCCTTGTTGGCGAAATGGGCAATGAATTGCTTCCTATTCCTAACGTTATAGGAATTACAAAAAAGAACTGACCGCCAGACCGGCTCTAATCAGAAATCTCTTAACTGTCTACCGAATAATCGATATTTCAGCTCAAGGCTGGGGCTGTATACCTCAGCGCCTTTCATCCATCCTCGCAGCCGCCCATATCTATCCATGATACGCCCGTGGTTATCAATCTGATACGCATAACCCTCACTCGGCGTAAGCGCTTTCAAAATCGGTGCATCAGCCACCTGCACCATCGTGAGCATTAAAATTGTTGCTGTAAGGGCTGTTATTATCCATAGTGCTTGAATTGGTATTTTGGAAATATTTGCCATAAGTTCACCTTCTCGTGAGTTTTTCTGACCGGTACTCAGCTTCTACTTTTGACCTTATCTCCGTTGTAACGTTTCGATTCGAACTCGCCTTTCTCGCCTTACCTTCCTTCTTCCCATTAATTCTTTCTTGTTCTTCGTTCATCTTGTTTTGCTCTTCATTTGCCATTATTTCATTTTACAGGGTGGACATGACAACTGTATGTCAGGACATACTGATAAAAATTTTTTGGCACTTTTTTTATGGCCTCTATCCCGCCAATTAACTTTATATGAATGACAGCCTTTTTCCGACATGTGGTGACAAAAACAGTATTAGGGAACAGACGGATAAGAACTGCCGGACCCATTCCTTGGCACAAAGCCGAGGCAAAAAGTGACAGCCCGGTAGTTTATCCAGTTATTAGGTTGACTCAGGTGACCAGGATCAACAATACTGTATTGATTACCAGCCAGATATTTTTTTCTGAATGGCCTCGAAGCAATCGCTGAATCAATCAGTCCACAAAGCAGCAGTATCTATTCCTGGGTGTAGTAATACAAAATCCTTTTTTCAAGGTCGCTGCCTCCAAACAGAAGAAATAACAGAGTAACATGAAATTTCAAGAGTTCAACAGATCAAGACCGTGTATCCGGTTCCAGTGTGCTAATCGTGTAATTATCCATTCAACCCCTACAATCACACCACGCAGCTAATAGACAGAAAATCAGTGGACCAACATAATGGTCTGGCAATTCTCCTTGTTCTAAGCCCGTGTTTACGCCCGGCTCAGTACCAGCTTAATCCCGAGGCCAATAAACACGAAAGCACAGAGCCAGTTTAGAGTTTCGTTTGCAGTGCGGCTTCTGGTGAGAAACTGACCGAATGTCCCTGCTGTCAGGCCTATAGCACCAAAAATGATAACGACGAGAATTATAAAAATGGCTCCAAGGATGAGAATTTGTCCAAAGGGATTTCCTGCGTTTTTAGCAACAAACTGTGGCAAAAAGGCAAGGAAAAAGAGAGCCACCTTCGGGTTCAGAACGTTCATGATAAAACCTTTTGCTATAAGGTAGTGGATGGGCTTGCTGTCCTGCTTACTCATTTTCATGAGTTCTTTACGGTGCTTGATTACTTTGTAGGCAAGGTAAAAAAGATACAGTGCGCCTGCTATCTTGAAGACTGTAAAGGCCATCACAGAGGTCTTGAAGATTAGCGACACGCCAAGCGCCGCTGCCAGCGTGTGGACAGAGTTCCCGAATGCCAGACCGAGGGCGGTGAAAAAACCTGCTCTCCTACCCGATGAAATCCCCTGTGCCACCACAAAGAGGATGTCAGGCCCCGGCGCGATTATAAGCAGAAGCGATGCAGGGATAAAAAGGTTCAATATAGCAGGATCAATCATTTATTCTTCCGACACTTTTTCAATCGATTAATATCTCCTCAATTGGTTGTCGTTTTCTTGGAGCAGGAGACTCGCCAGGGTATCCGACGGGGAGTAACGCAACAACGGAGACTGTCTCATCCCATCCGAAGATTGCCCGTATCGCCTCTTCATCAAACACCCTCACCCAGCATGTCCCAAGGCCAAAATCCAGAGCCCTCAGGGCAATATGCTCGATGGCAATAGCCACATTAAAAGCAATTCTCTGGCTGAACTGGTCGAAGCTCATTTTTTGCATCCGATCGGTCCTATCGAGGACAATATTGACAATCCTGTCTTCCACAGCGCCTATTCTGCCAAGGTCCTGAAGCCCTGACACGACCCCGCTCAGGTATCCGCTTATATCAGCACAGCACACAATTACGACGGGGGCTTCGGCAATAAAAAACTGATCGTATGCGGCCTTGGCCAATCTCTCTTTTGTCTCATTATCTTGTACAATCTTAAATCGCCACGGCTGGGCATTTGAGCCTGATGGGGCAAGTCTTGCAGCATCGAGCAACTCAAAGATAACCTCATCCGGTACAGGGTATGACTTGAATTTTCTGATACTTCGTCTCTGCTGAATGGCGTCTTTTGTGGTTAACATATGATTCAATTTTAAAACAGTGTCCGCGCCTCAAGCTCCAGGAGCCTAATAATGCTGTTTAGTCTTGTTTTCTGATCATCTTCAGACAGCCACCGGCATTCATTGTATTCTTCTGCAAGAAGATCGTAGTTACCTGCCGCCTCAGAGTAACCGTACCCTCTCAGGTAATCGCAAAAAGGTGTCTGGTCATTGTTATCCTGTCTCATGGCGTTCCAAAAAAGATACGGCTAAGGCTCGATTCAATCACGGATGCATTGCTCTGAGAAATAGATTTTTGCAATAAGAATATATGGCCAACTGCAATTCTATTTATCTGTAACAGATTCGTTTCATGCAGGAACAACATAAAGTATGTGGGGCAATAGATAAATGCCCAACCTGTGCTTGAATTCGCTGATATTTCATGGGATTGATCGGTTATACCTTGTTCGGAAAATATTAGGAATATGATAAAAATAAGCAATAGGCATGGGAATGTTTTTTTAGTATTCATCATATTAGCCCCCCCTTCCGAGTTGTAAGTATTTCAACCCATTCCAGCCGGGGGTTCAGTAAAACTTACAGGAAATCAAATCATCTAAAGCTGCCAACTATTTTAGATTCTTACATTAATTATACCATTTCGAGAATTGAAAAAAGAGGATTGTGGATAAATCGGAATAATCATCGGAGCAGGATGAAAACCTGCCCCGATTATAGCTTTTTTAAAATCAGTGATAAAATATGGGTAAGAAAAATACCCTCTTGCCGAGCCCTTCTCTTGCCTCATGCAAGCGATGCCACTGCCTTCTGAATCCTTTCCGCACCCTTCTTGATAACATCCATGGAGGTGGCGAATGATAGTCTCAGATAGCCTTCTTTGCCAAACTCAGCTCCGGGGACAACTGCGGTATGGAATTCCTCTAACAAGAGTTCGGTGAGTGCAGCAGTAGAGTCTATTGTCCTTTCATTGAATCTTTTACCGAGCAACGCATTAAAGTTGGGGAAAACATAAAATGCACCCCTGGGGTTGTAACAGGTAACCCCGGGTATGCTTGTGAGTTCGCGAACCAGAAAATCCCTTCTCTTCTGGAATTCGCCCACCATCATGGAAATGAAATCCTGGGGGCCTGTCAGGGCAGCCAATGCAGCGTACTGTGAAATAGAGGTCGGGTTTGATGTACTCTGGCTCTGAATGTTTGACATAGCAGCTATTATCTCTTTTTGCCCTACGGTATACCCTATTCTCCAACCAGTCATAGAATAAGCCTTCGAAACGCCGTTAGAGATGATAGTACGCTCCCTGAAGGCACTGTCAATGGAAGCAATGCTGGTATGCTGGTAACCATCATAGACAATCTTCTCGTACATCTCATCAGAGATTATATAAAGGTTGTGGTCCACTGCAAGTCTTCCAATCTGGACAAGGTTTTCCACTGTATAAACAGACCCGACTGGATTAGAGGGATAATTCAGGACAATGCCTTTTGTTTTGCTGGTTATATATTTCCTGATGAGATCACCAGTGACCTGGTAGTCGTCCTCTTCCCTTGTGTCAACGATGACAGGCTTTGCTCCGGCAAGCTCCACCATGGGAGGATAAGAAACCCAGTATGGCGTAAGGATTATTACCTCATCTCCCTCCTGGAAAAGTGCCTGGAAAAGATTGTAGAGGCCATGCTTTCCTCCACACGACACAATGACCTCTTCCCGCTTGAATGTGAGTCCATTATCATTCTTGAATTTTTCGATGATTGCATCCTTCAGGGGCTCAATACCAGCAACAGGTGTGTATTTGGTGAAACCCTTGTTGACCGCATCTATTGCTGCTTGCTTGATGTGTTCTGGTGTATCAAAATCCGGTTCACCTGCCCCGAACCCTGCTATGTCTAATCCCTGTGCCCTCAGCAACTTCTCTTTTGCATTGATGGCCAGAGTTGGGGATGGTTTAAGCGCCTGTGCCCTTCGCGATAGCATTTAAGCCTCCTTTGGTTTTGCAATTATTTCTTTTATTCTTATCTTGAAAAATCTATTCGATGAATTAGCCCGTATGAGGCACGCAGTATCTGCACCACGCCCAGTGCCTGCGATGGTAATAACATCATCAAAAGGAATCACACCGCTATCTGCTGCCATTGCAGAAATCTCCACACAAACCTTAACACCCTGGGAGAACATACGAAGGGTATTCGCAATAAGCTCTTGTTCAGAATATCCGCCTGTCATATCTTTGATGGCAGTCCCCAAGCCCCTCAGTACCATAGTACCAGTGTGGATCCTGATGCCATGCTCTATCAGTCTCTGTCTGAGGTCTACTGGAAAACTCTGGACACCTTCTTCCTTGAAACCAGTGTTGTGGGTCACCACTACAATGTTAAAAGCCTCTCTACCGGGAATCTGAAGAATCCTTTCGGCTGTATAACCTGTTGTGGATGCTACAACGATGTCTTTGATTCCTTTGTTTGCTGCATGATTAAAAGCAGTCTTCAATGTCACATCAGTATTCTCAATACCAGCTTTTTCAAAGTACATAATGAAACCCCCATTCATTGATGATGATTCACGGTTCGCAGTAAATAGCAACAATGAGTCTCTTACCGTGAACTATTTCTCAAAAGCATTAACGATGTACTATTGGGCTTGTGAAAATAGTGTTTACCTTATCTTTCTGTTTATTGTCAATTAAAATGAGCAATTACCTTCATAACGTGATTGGTTTCTTTTGTGACTTTATATCTTTCATCTATGCGATATCCTACTACCCAAATGATATCATGGTTGGAGAGAAGGAGTGGCACACGTCTTCTTTTTTCTTTTGGAATCTTTCTCCCTATAAAGAAGTCTTTAATTTTTACCTCTTGACTCATGCCAAAAGGCACAAATCTGTCCCCTGCCTTAAAAGTTCTTACGGATAAGCCACCGAGCTTTTCAAGGTCGAAATAAGCGATGTTCAGGGCTATGGGTATGGGGCCTGACTGTTCATCCATCTCATCTATCTCATTCACCTCGAGGGTGAGCCCCAGTGATTCTATGATGTTTCTCCCGGTGGAGACTCTGTAATGCCCTTCCACTGGCAAAGCCTCCCTCTTCTTTGTAAAGGTAATCTTTCCGTATGTCTTCTTTACATGGATTCCTTTTGGAAATGTTGCCAAAAGATTAGGCCCTTTCCCCTTTAGAATCTTGCCAACAAGGCGGACATGTTCCCGAAGGGGGAGAAAAGAGGGTTCAAGCTCTTGAAACAGGCTAAAAAGCACCCTGTATCTCACCTCCTCGTCAAGCCCTTGCATGCTTTCCGCATCGATGGTTATGTCATCATTTTCATAACTTTTTTTCTCGTTAATAAACACATTAGCCTCATGCTCGAAAAAGATATTCACCGCAGTCATGTCTTTAAGCAGAGCAACGATCTTATTCTTCACAGCAGGGTTTAGCTTTTCCATTGCCGGAATAATCACTCTTCTGACAAAATTTCTCTCGTACTGGTTTTTTTCGTTTGAAGAATCTTTTACAAATGGTATACCTCTCGTTTTGGTGTATTCCTCGATGGTTGAGCGATAGGTGGTGAGAAAGGGCCTGATAATTCTTCCACGCATTATTGGAATTGATGAGAGGCCCCGAATGCCGGTTCCTTTCACGATCCGTAGAAGAAACGTTTCAACCTGGTCATCGAGGGTATGGCCTATGGCTATTTTGTCAAAATGGAGTGCATCTGCTATTTCATCAAAAAAACAGTATCGAATGTCCCTCCCAGCGTGCTGTATGGACTTACCAGACTTCCTGGCTTCATAAGAAACGTTAATCTTTTTAACATAGCAAGGTATTGAGAACCTGTCAGCCAGCCCTCTCACAAAGTCTTCATCCCTATCAGACTCTAAACCCCTTAACAGGTGGTTTACGTGGGCAACGCCCAACCTGATGGGCAGTTCATGGCCAATTTCACGAAGGACAAAAAGGAGAGTAATCGAGTCAATTCCTCCGGAGCAAGCCACAAGGACTTTATCTCCCTTGGCAATAAGTCCTTCTCGCCTAATAATATCTTTTGTTTTTTTTACGAGGTCGTCCACTTCGTGGGTTCTCGGCTCCAAGTCAGGAGTTATGGGTTTGGTTTCTTGGTTGCAATATAAAACCTGTGACCAAGAAAACGGAGTATTTTTTTCAGTGCGGGATCAATGACACGATGAACAATCTGTGGAATTACAGGTTGCGCAGCTCGTGCCTGATGAACCTGTTGAAGATGATTTGAATTTGAACCCCACTGAGAATCCAAAAGAAGACATCTTTTTCGTGGGCTTCGTATTGCCGCATAAAGGGCAAGTCGGTTCATCATCTTTGAAAACAAGCATTTCAAATTCATTTCCACATTTTTCACATTTAAATTCATAAATTGGCATTTCTTGCTATCCTCCTCATGGCCGTCGAGATCGCGTCATATCCTTTTTAATTTCATTCTCAAGCTTTGTTAAAGCTGTTAAATATGGGGCCTTGTCGTTATCGTTCAAAGCAAAACCCATTGCATTTTCAACATACCGATAGGCCCTTAAAAAATGATTCTTGTAAAAAAAATGGAATGCTGAAGCATACATAAACAAAAAGTGGGCCAATCTGTTTGAGGCATCAAGATCTGTCACTTTCTGAAAAATGTTCCTTGCGATCTCATAGTATTCACTTTCAAGATAACTTTGAGCTGCATTGAACATCAACAACCTTCTACCATCCTTGTAAAGATCGTTAAGCAGTTGGTTAAAGTTTCTTTTTCCATATATCATAGTGAGTGTTTTTTCATGTTCAAACAAAAAACGGGGCAGTAAATAATTGTCTTTGTATAGCTTTATTAAGTCCTTAAGCTGTTCCACGAGCTCCTTGAGGAGAAGCTTCGTTTCTTTGAAACCTTGCTTCAACTTTCTTTCTGTTTTCTTAACCAAAAACTCCATTTCGAGAAAAATCTTTTTTTCCCGAATGGTAAGCTCATTTGTATCGATATCACACTTTGGTTTATAGTACTCAAGTTGGTAGAGGTTTTCTCTTAAAATCATTGCCTGATGAAAGATATACCCCACTGTCATATCATAAAGCTTTTCTCTGTACGTGGCTGCATCAGAGTTTCTGAAAAGTTCATGGCACATCTCCTTCAGACGAAAAAGGCAACTTCTACCGCGATCGTCAACAAATTCCTCGACGTCTCCAAAACAAAGCATTCCTTTCATATAAAGGTCTTTGCAATGCATGCACTTGGTATAAACACACAGGGATTCGTTAATAAGATCTATTTGTTTCTTTTCTAGATTACTTGGTTTCATGGCCTGCCGAATGATTGCTAATCAGTTCTCGCAACTCTTCACCTTCAATAGTCTCTTTTTCAAGAAGCGTTGTGGCCACCTTTTCAAGGAGAGCTTTCTTGCCACCCAACAAAGTCCGAACCTTTTCTCGGGCCTCTTCAACGATCATCTTAATTTCATCATCAATTTCGCGTGCCGTTTCTTCGCTATAATCTTTGACACCACTGAATGATGTGCCTAGCTCAATAAAAAGCGGTTTTCTCTCACGTTCAAAGGTAACGTATCCCAGTTTTTTGCTCATACCATATTCTTTCACCATTGATCTTGCAATGTCAGTTGCACGGCCAAGATCATTATGGGCTCCTGTTGAGACCTCTCCAAAGATAATCTCCTCTGCCACCCTCCCTCCGAGGAGAACACAAAGCCGGTCACGAAGTTCTTTTTCAGTCATAAGATACCGGTCTTCTGTGGGAAGTTGTAATGTATAACCGAGGGCAGATATGCCACGGGGGATAATGGAAATCTTGTGGACAGGATCCGTGGTCTCGAGAAATTCTGCCATAAGGGCATGTCCGGTTTCGTGGAATGCCACAATCTCTTTTTCTTTTTTGTTCATAACCCGTGTTTTTTTCTCAAGCCCTGCAATCACCCTGTCTATGGCCTCTTCGAACTCTTCCATACCCACTGACGTCTTGCCCTTTCTCGCTGCAAGAAGGGCTGATTCATTCACAAGATTTGCGAGATCGGCCCCTACAAATCCAGGTGTACGAGCCGCAACAACTTTGAGGTCAACCTCTTCAGCAAGCTTTACGCCCTTGATGTGCACTTTCAGGATCTCTTCTCTCCCTTTTATGTCCGGTCGGTCAACAAGGATATGCCTGTCAAATCTTCCGGCCCGCAAAAGGGCTGGGTCCAGAATCTCCGGCCTGTTTGTGGCAGCCATAATAATCACACCGGCCTTTGTGTCAAATCCATCCATTTCAGAGAGCAGTTGATTTAACGTCTGTTCCCTCTCATCATGGGAAGACATGGGATTCATGCCCCTCGCTTTTCCCAATGCATCAAGCTCATCGATAAAAATGATGCAGGGCGCCTTTTCCTGTGCCTGAGCAAAAAGGTCTCGAACCCTGGATGCGCCAACCCCAACAAACATCTCAACAAAATCGGAACCACTCATACTAAAAAAGGGTACCTTTGCCTCTCCTGCCACAGCCTTGGCAAGAAGCGTCTTCCCTGTTCCAGGAGGACCAACGAGGAGTATACCCTTGGGAATCTTCCCCCCCAGTGTCATAAATTTCTGTGGTGTTCTCAGGTACTCAATAATCTCCTGCAATTCTTCCTTTGCCTCATCGACACCTGCCACATCCTGAAAGGTGATCTTTATTTCATCTTCACCATAAATCTTGCCACGGCTTTTACCGAAATTGAGTACGCTCGACGGTGCACCGCCCATTCTCCGCATGAGAAGGTTCCAGATGAGAAAGATGATCGCAAACGGAAGCACCCATGAGATAATAGCTTTAAAAATTTTGTTTTCGTAATAACCAGCAAATTTTATGTTGTTTTTTTGCAAATCCTTTACAAGATCAGGGTCCTCTACTCTGCTGGTTAGGAACTTTGTTTTCTTCCCATCATCAAGGGTAAGAGTCCCCTGTATAGTATCTGTGTCTATTATCAGGTCGCTTATTTTCCCTTTTGTGATGAGTTCTTTAAATTCACTATAAGGGATATTCTTAACCTCTGACTTGAAAAGGTAGCTATTGATTGCAATCATAGCAACAAAGGCAAGAATAAAATAAAGGAAGGTAAAGTTCTTGGTTTTCTTATCTTTGAGTTTCGTCTTATCTTTTAGTTCAAGAAAAATATTTTTTGACTTCTGAGGTTCTTTCCTTTTCCGTGGCATGAAAGTATTTTAATACATATCTATTTTTTTTGAAAGTGTGGAGAAGCCATACAACGTACAGTGAATTTTTTTCATAAGTGTACTTCGTATGTAGCCGGTGGTATTTCGTCAGCCCACAACATACAGACAGAGGTTTTTATATCTTACGATATACGTAATACAAATCACCCTATACTGTTGTCCAGGGATACAGGGACTATAATGTAAACGGTTTTTACAGCTGTAAGACGCTTGCCTCAATCATGCCGTCAATTCTCAAAATTTCATTGAGCACATCTTTACTAATCGGATCATCCACAGAAACAAAGGCCACCTCTTCACCCGATTTTTGACGGGAGACTCCAAACCCTGCGATGTTGATCTTGTGATTTCCAAGAATTGTTCCTACCTTGCCAATAATACCGGGCCTGTCAAATATCTTAAAATGGAGAAAGGTTCCTTCTGGAATCATGTCAAGGTGAAACCGGTCAAGGAGTACTATTCTACCCAACTTGTCAGGAAAAACTGTGCCGGCAAAGCTTCTCTCCTCAGTATCTGTCCTGATAACAAGAAGTACAAGATCATTGAACTTGTCGAATTGATCAGTTTTTGCCTCTTCCACGACAATATTTCTGTCCTTTGCAAAATAAGGTGCATTGATAAAGGTGACAGTCTCTTTGAGGTTTTCGGCAAGGAACCCTTTAACACCTGCAATAGTGAAAGGCTGGTAGCTAAAAGGCACATCAAACTTCCTCTCACACAAATCTTCTTCGAAGGTTTTCCCAACCATAACAACCCTGATGAGTTCAGGCCTTCCTTTAACCATCTGTGCGGCAAGTTTTCCCATTTTCTCAACAAGATTAAAATAGAGCTGCATATTCTCGGGAAGCTGAGAAAGCATAAACGGTATGTTTACAGCATTTTCATAGGGCCTTCCATGAAGCGCATTTGCCACCTGATTGCAGATAATAAGCGCCACTGCCTCCTGTCCTTCCATGGTGTTAGCCCCAATATGTGGTGTTGCAAATGCATTTTCAAGTTCAAGAAGTCTGGTACTCTGTGGTGGTTCTTTTTCCCAGACATCAACTCCCGCTGCAAAAACTTTACCGGTCTTTAGGGCATCGTAAAGATCGGCTTCATTTACTATTCCCCCGCGCGCACAGTTCACAAAAATGACATTGTGCTTCATCATGGCAATTTCCTCGGCCTTTATCATGTTGCGTGTAGCCGGTGTAAGAGGCGTATGAAAAGTAATGACGTCAACTATCTTCAGGAGATCTTCAAGCTTGTCATATAGGATAACGCCAAGAGAATCTGCCTTGCTCTTTTTAATATATGGATCATAGGCAATCACCTTCATACCAAAACTCTTGGCACGAATAGCTACTGCGCTTCCTATACGGCCAAGCCCTACAATGCCAAGAATCTTGTTATAAAGCTGGATCCCCATGAACCTTTTTCTGTCCCACTTGCCTTCCTTGAGTGAGTTATTCGCAAGAGGAATTTTTCTCGCCGCAGCCAACATGATGCCCATTGTAAGCTCTGTTGCCGCCAGTGTATTGCCGGTTGGCGCGTTCATTACAATTATTCCTTTCTTGCTTGCCGCTTCAACATTGATATTTTCAATACCAACACCGGCACGACCTATAATTCTCAATCTCCCTGGCTTTTCGAGGATGCCTGCAGTAATGCTAGTTCCACTTCTTGTAATCAATGCATCGTATTCACCAATAACCTTTTTCAGCTCATCACTTTTAATACCAAACTTAATATCAACATCTATGTCCCCTTCTCTGTTGAGTATTTCAATTCCTTCTTCAGAAATGTTATCAGTAATAAGTACTTTGTATCTTTTCATGTCGCTGGCACCTTTCACCCTTTTTATATCTTGATCTCTGGGAACTGCGTTTCCCATGATTGCTTGTGAATAATATCACGGGTAGTGTAAAAAAAGCAATAAAATCGGGCAATACATAATGAACGACGGATTACCGGAAGATCTGGCTGCTACAGTTCCTTCCTGTGGATAAGCAAGCCAGAAAGTCACAATAAGTAAGCAACCAAAAAAGCTTCTATAGCTAACCCAGTACTTTTCAATTGCGGTTAACTGATATCATACAATATTTATCCTTCTAACCCATTACCCACCTCCTGTTGCCGGTCCCGTTATAAACTTTTCCTTGACTTGAACCCTCTAAATATATTAAGTTAAACAAATTTTTTAAGGACAATGCGATGAAAACCTACTTTCCAAAAACAGATGAAATAGTAAAAGATTGGTACCTCATTAGCGCTGAGGGGGCAACCCTTGGCAGGCTCGCAGCTCAAATAGCAATGATGTTGAGAGGTAAAACCAAACCAACATTTACCCCCCATACAGATGTTGGGGATTTTGTGGTTGTTATCAACGCTGAAAAAATCAGACTTACAGGACGAAAGATAGACTTAAAGACCTATGCAAGGCATTCTGGCTACCATGGGGGTTTTAAGGCTGTAAATATGAAAACCATGCTGGAAAAGAAGCCGGAAGAAGTTATTAGACTTGCAGTCAGAGGCATGCTTCCAAAAAATGCACTCGGTAGGAAAATAATCAAGAAACTGAAGATATACAAGGGTGCAGAACATCCTCATAAAGCTCAGATGCCAAAAGAATTTGTTTATAAGGAGGTAAGAGGTGCCTGAAAAGCGGTACTATGCAACTGGAAAGAGAAAGACAGCCGTGGCAAGGGTCTGGATTAAATTAGGCGCCGGCAACTTCGTAATTAACGGTAGGGCCATTGATGACTATTTCCCCCTTGAAGAACTGAAGCTTATGGTTAATAAACCCTTCCTGCTTACCGGCAACCTTGGAAAATTTGATGTGATTGCCAATATTTACGGTGGAGGGGTTCCTGCGCAAGCATGGGCTTTGGGCCACGGAATCGCAAAGGCTCTCCTTGAATACAACATAAATTTTAGAACAACCCTAAAGAAGCAGGGACTCATCACAAGAGATCCACGTGCGAAAGAAAGAAAAAAATACGGCAAAAAAGGAGCACGTGCAAGCTTCCAGTTTTCCAAGAGATAAGATGCTGAAGGCAGGTATTATAGGGGCCACCGGTTACACCGGCCTGGCCCTTATTTCAGCTCTCGTTTCTCATCCGGATGTAACGGTCAGTCTCATAACATCCAACACGTATAAGGGTAAAAAAATATCTGACATCTTTCCTCTACTTAAGGGGAGATTTGAAACAATTCTTGTGCCTACAGATGACGACCATGCTGGCAAATGCGATGTATACTTTCTCTGTCTGCCCCATGGCACGTCTATGGAGGCAGCAAAAAAGCTTTATGATGGTAAAGCGCTTATCATCGATCTTAGTGCTGATTTTCGCTTCGAAGATGTGGATACCTATGAACAAGTATATATCCCCCATACTGCCAAAGAACTCATTCCTCAATCAATTTTTGGCCTTCCAGAGATTTATCGTCACAGAATCAAAGGTGCAACACTCATCGGCAACCCAGGGTGTTATCCTACCTCTGCGATTTTAGGGTTATACCCGCTTCTTAAGGCTGGCTATCTAGCTGGGGATATATTCATCGATTCAAAGTCCGGTGTCAGCGGAGCAGGGCGAGAAACTAAACTGGGAAGCATGTTCTGTGAAGTCTCGGAGGGTTTCAGGCCATACGGGGTCGGGGTTCATCGTCATGAACCTGAAATCCAGAAAGAGGTTTCCAAGTTTTCCAAACTAAGAGTCATGTTCGTACCCCATCTTCTTCCTATGAATCGGGGCATTCTGACCACGATGTACAGCAGACTGAGTCAACCCCTTAAGACAAAGGATCTTCTTGCTCTTTACAGAAAGACATATGATGGCGAACCATTCGTGCGCGTCATGGATGAAGGGGTGTATCCCGATACCCGGTTTGTAAGGTTTTCCAATTATATTGACATCGGTCTCAAAAGTTTTGATGATGGTCGTATCGTAATTATTTCTGCAATCGACAATCTTGTCAAAGGGGCTTCAGGTCAAGCTATCCAGAACATGAATGTTGCCCTCGGACTTTCTGAGACAGCTTCTCTAACTGCTGTGCCCCAATTTCCTTAGAAGACACCATTTAAAAATTAGTTATCGGTTATTGGAAAAACAATCTATGAAGATCAACGTTTCATCCTGCATTGTGTGTATTATGGCTTGATCATTAATCTGGATCATCTATGTTTTCAGATTTGTCCGGACAATCAGAGATCATACAGATTCAGGTAACAGGCCCCTTGTTTTCACGGTAAAACCTGACTCATAAACTACAGTTCTCCGATCATCGTGATCATTATTTTGGGTGACAATTGATTGAAACATTAGGTCTCAGCCTGCAAATTATCTGCAATTCTCTCTATGTCAGGTCTTGTTTCATCAGATCACTAATGCAGACATCTTCAACGCTCTTTGTTGCTGCCTGGCCGCCCGCCATGCTGCATCCTCTTCTGATTTTTGTTCACAACTACAGGCCCTGCGTTCACAATGCACACACTTCCTGCCATACAGCCTCCTCCCAATTTTTTTCACCTTTAAAGACCTATATGTTGTTAGTACCAAAAATGATGTGTATTTGGACCTTTTCAGCAAAAGTAAAACCTCATTCATTGATTTGCATTGAACACACGAGAGCTAATTGCTATAACTATTTCGTTCCTGATTGACCATGGCGGACAAAAACATTATACACGTTTCTGATTTGACCAAGACCTTCAACGGATTTACTGCTGTAAACCATATCTCGTTTTCCGTAGCAGCAGGGGAAATATTCGCTTTTCTTGGACCGAATGGAGCTGGCAAATCAACAACCATCAATATGCTTACAACGTTGCTCCGTCCTACGAGCGGCAGCATATCTCTAAACGGGTATGATCCCGTTACATCACCCCACCGCGTCCGTCAGAGTTTTGGCATCGTTTTTCAAGACCCAAGCCTTGATGAAGATCTGACAGCGTGGGAAAACATGGATTACCACGGCATTCTTTACGGCATATCAAGAAATATTAGAGGCAAAAGAAGTGAGGAACTGCTGAAGATTGTGGAGCTGTGGGAGAGAAGAAAAGAACAGGTTAAAAAATTTTCAGGTGGTATGAAAAGAAGGCTTGAAATTGCTCGCGGCCTCCTACATCATCCAAAAATCCTCTTTCTTGATGAGCCCACATTAGGGCTTGATCCTCAAACACGGAGTCTCATCTGGAATTACATTAAAGGTCTCAACCAGTCAGAAGGAACAACGATCTTTCTTACTACGCATTACATGGAGGAGGCGGAACGGGTTGCTCACCGCATTGCTATTATCGACCATGGGAAGATTATTGTCCATGGAACCCCTGATGAGCTGAAAGCTCAGACAGGAACTAGCTCTCTCGAAGCAGCTTTTATTGCCCTCACAGGCCGGGACATTCGTGATGAAGAACCGAACAATCTGGAGCAAATGAGAATGCGTAGGAAGATATTTAGGAGACATCAACGGTGAAAGTCATTTACATACTCTGGCTCAGACAACTGAAACGATATTTTCGGTCGAAAGCACGGATAATTGGTTCCCTTGGACAACCCCTCCTTTTCTTTGTTGCCCTTGGGTTTGGTTTTGGACCAATATACACGAGAGCTGGTGGAGGTGATTATATCCAATTTCTGGCGCCGGGTATTATCACTATGAGCATCCTTTTTACAGCTACGTTTTCAGGGATTGAAGTGCTCTGGGACAGGAGGTTTGGTTTTCTTAAAGAGACACTGGTGGCGCCTGTCTCTCGCCTTCAGATTATGCTTGGCCGTACCTTAGGAGGGGCTACTGTTGCCGTGGTACAAGGCTTGATTGTCTTCATTCTTTCTGTCATTGTTGGGTTCAGACCTACAACCGTGTCCATGATTCCTCTTGCCCTTCTCTATATGGCACTCATTGCGATAACCTTTACCGCTCTCGGCACGGCTATAGCGTCGTTCATAGAGGATATGCAGGGCTTTCAAATCATTATCAATTTCCTGATTATGCCCCTATTCTTTCTTTCAGGCGCCTTGTTCCCCCTTGAAAATTTGCCAAAAGCTGTGGTTGTTCTATCGATGATAAATCCCCTCGCTTACGGTGTTGATGGACTTCGCGGAACCCTAATCAGTATGGTCCATTTCGGCCTTGCCACTGACTTTGTTGTTCTTGGCTGTATAGCGGTGTTTGTCCTGCTTGGCGGGGCATATCTTTTTTCAAGAATAGAAGTATAATTCAAATTTAGTGAAAAAACGAAAAAGGTTTATTCCCAGTATGTGATTCGAACCTGGCTCAAATTTTTAGCTTTTCATTTCACCTCTTTTACTGATTCCCTGTTAATTCCATTGACTATTACCCATTTTTCTATTATTCTAGTAGATTATGTTTGAGAAACTGCAGGAGCGCCTTGAAGCCACTTTTAAAAAAATTAGGGGCTATGGAAAAGTTACAGAAGATAACATCAAAGACTCCCTTCGGGAGGTCCGAATTGCCCTTCTTGAGGCTGATGTCAATTATAAGGTTGCAAAGGACTTCCTTGAAAAAATCAAAGAAAAGGCTATCGGGGAGGGTGTTCTCACCAGTATCACACCTGGCCAACTTTTCGTCAAAACAGTTCATGATGAACTTTGTGAACTTCTCGGGCAGGTAAACAAACCCCTCGATGTTTCAGGGTCACCTCCCGTATCATTAATGCTCATCGGCCTCCAGGGCTCAGGAAAAACAACAACTGCTGGGAAGCTCGCTCTTCAATTGAGAAAAAAAGGCAGAAAACCTCTACTGGTTCCTTCTGATGTGTACCGCCCTGCTGCCATAGACCAACTTTTAAAAATTGGTCAGCAGATAAATATCGCAACATTTGCACCAAAAGATATTCTAGATCCCATCGTGATCTGCAAAGAAGCCAGGATTCATGCTATGAAAAACGGCTTTGATACGATGATCATCGACACAGCGGGACGTCTACATATAAACGACGAAATGGTAGAGGAACTGGTAAAACAAAAGGGCTTGCTGAATCCCCGCGAAACCCTTCTTGTTCTCGATGCCATGACAGGTCAGGATGCGGTTACCAGCGCCACCACATTCAATGAAAAAGTTGGCGTTGATGGCATAATCCTTACAAAGCTTGACGGTGATACCCGCGGTGGCGCTGCGCTTTCCATTAAGGCAGTAACGGGTAAGCCCATCAAGTTTATCGGTGTGGGTGAAAAATTGGATGCCTTGGAACCATTTTTCCCCGAAAGGATGGCCTCCCGGATACTTGGTATGGGTGATGTTGTATCCCTAGTTGAAAAAGCCCAAGAGGTTTTTGACGAAAAACAGGCAAAAGAACTGGAGAGAAAGCTCAGAAAAGACGAGTTTACTCTTGAAGACTTCCGCGATCAGCTCAAACAAATGAAGCAGCTCGGATCCATCGAATCTATCATAGGTATGATTCCGGGGTTAAATAAATTAAAAGGTGCAATAGACTTTACTGCTGCAGAGAAAGACATCAGGAAGACAGAGGCGATCATCAACTCAATGACGGCAAGAGAAAGGGTTTACCCGAACATCATTGATGGCAGCAGAAGGATGAGAATCGCAAAAGGAAGTGGTACACAGGTTCATGATGTGAATGATCTTTTAAAAAAGTATATGGAAACACGGAAGATGATTAAAAAGATGACAAAAGGGGGCATGAAGGGCCTCCAGAGACAATTACTATTCAGATGAGGAGGTGGGTAATTTGGCGGTAAAATTTAGGTTGTCAAGGCATGGTTCGAAAAAGAGACCTTTCTACAGAATTGTTGTTGCTAGTAGCAATTCTCCGAGAGATGGCAGATTCATCGAAAGGGTCGGTTTTTATGATCCTTTGAAGGAGCCCATGGTGATTAGCCTTGACAGAGAAAAGGTGAAGAATTGGTATAAAAGGGGGGCGAAACCCACGAGGACAGTCGAGAATCTCTTCAAAAAAGAGGGTGTGTTGAGTGAAATAACACAATAACTTATGGAGGAGGGGCCGTGTTGAAAGAACTAATCGAGTACATTGCAAAGGCATTGGTTGACAATCCTGATCAAGTAAAGGTTTCTGAGATTGAAGGCGAAAAAACCTCTGTTATAGAACTCAATGTTTCCAAAGATGATCTTGGCAAGGTTATCGGGAAGCAGGGCAGGACTGCGCGGGCCATGAGGACTATTCTGAGCGCAGCCTCAACAAAAGTTAAGAAAAGGGCGGTCCTCGAAATTATTGAGTAATGCGGTTTATACCTGTCGGTAGAGTCATTGCCGGCCACGGTCTTAATGGAGCAGTAAAGTTTCAGTATTACAATGAGGATGTAGACCAGTTTGGTTTTTACACCTCATTGTATGCTGACATAGGCGGAAGACAGACAAAGTTTAACCTAACGGAGGTTAGATTCAGAAAAGGCTTCTTCTATCTAAAGCTTGAAGATTTAAATAGCCCGGAGAAGATTTCCTTTCTCATCAACCAGGAGTTGAGTGTAAGGGAAGTGGACCTTCCTCTGTTAGATAATGACGAATATTATGATTATCAGCTAATTGGGCTTAATGTGGTTAATCATAAACATGAGCCTGTCGGCGTGGTAACTCAGGTAATACACACGGGCGTAAATGATATTTTAACGGTGACAGGCAGGGAAGAAATATTGGTACCCATGGTAGAAGATTTAATTTCTAAAATTGATCTTCAAAATGCACTTATTGTTATTGATGAGGATACCTTACGTTTATGATTTTCACCGTGCTAACTCTGTTTCCTGGCATTTTCGATTCACCTCTCAGGGAGAGTATCACAAAAAAGGCAGTCGAAAAGGGACTTATCAGCTTCAACATTGCAAATATCAGGGAATATGCTGATGATGCCCACAAAACCTGCGATGATGCACCATATGGCGGTGGGCCAGGGATGGTGATGAAGATTGAACCCATTTACCGTGCAATGGCTCATTTGGAAAAAACAATGGGAAGACCCCGATATATCTTGCTTTCGCCACAGGGGAGAATTTTTGACGAGGAGACTGCAATCCGATATTCACACATCAAACACCTGTGCCTTGTATGCGGGAGATATGAAGGTCTCGACGAAAGAGTCCTTGACCTGGTTGACGAAGAGGTTTCCATTGGGGATTATGTGTTGTCAGGTGGTGAAATACCGGCACTGGTCTTGATCGACGCCATCACAAGGTGCATTCCTGGTGTACTCGGCAATGAGCAATCGAGTGTCGATGAGAGCTTTAGCAGAGGACTCCTTGAATATCCCCAGTATACAAGGCCTGACGTCTTCATGGATATGGAGGTCCCACCAGTGCTCCTATCGGGAAACCACGAGGAGATCAGGAAATGGAGGAGAAAGGAAGCCCTAAAAAAGACGATTTTTAAACGGCCTGACCTCATGAACAGGTTTACCCCAACCGATGAGGACAGGAAGATGATTCGAGAGATCATGGAGGAAATGCCTGGATAATGTGAGTATTGCAATAATTCATTATCCCGTTTATGACAAAAATGGTGATATTGTGGCTACGAGTGTAACAAACCTGGAAATACATGATATTGCAAGAACATGTATGACATTTGGGTTAAAATTATGCTATATTGTAACACCTTTGGCGAAACAGAGGACAATAATGGAAAAGCTGATCCATCACTGGACAAATGGATATGGCTCTCGTTATAATCCTGCAAGGGCAGAAGCCCTTAAAAAGGTTGTGCTCAAGGCCGGAGTAGATGAGATGGTTGCTCACTGTCAGGGAAAACCCATACTTGTGGGCACATCCACACGGGAACGACCTGGTAAATCGATTGCCTACCGGGAATTACAGATTCTGATAGAAAAAGAGACACGACCGCTCCTGCTCCTCTTCGGAACGGGTTGGGGTCTATCTGACGAAGTGGTTGAACGTTGCGAGAAAATGCTCATACCCATAAGAGGTAAGGGAAATTACAACCATCTCTCCTTACGGGTCGCTCTTGGCATAATTCTCGATAGATTATTTGGCAAAAGAGGAGGATATGATGAATGAGATGATTGATCTACTTGAAAAAGAACATATGCGGCTCGATTTAATTGAGACCAGTGTTGGCGATAACGTAAGGGTCTATACAAAGATTTTTGAGGGTGATAAAGAAAGAATCCAGGTTTTTGAGGGTGTTGTCATCAGGCGGCGGGGAGGTAACACACGTGCCACATTCACCGTGAGAAAGGTTTCCTATGGTATTGGTATAGAGAAAACCTTTCCCATGCACTCCCCTCTCATCGACAAGATTGAAGTCCTGAGCAAGAGCAAAGTAAGGCGATCAAGGCTTTTCTACTTACGAAACCTCAGAGGCAAGGCCGCAAAGTTGAAAGAAAAGCGGGATTGATGGTTTGCACCCTGACTGGACTCATAGGCGGGATTGATGAAGCAGGAAGAGGACCTCTCGCAGGTCCCGTCGTATCCTCCTGTGTTGTCTGGCGCAGCTTACCTGATCACCCCAAAAAGATTAATGATTCAAAGCTTCTCTCTCCAAAACAGAGGTCAGATCTTTTTCCATGGATTCAGCAGCATGCATTCAAAATAGGCATTGGTATTGCAACCCACGAGGAAATAGACAAAATCAACATCCTCAGAGCAAGCCTCCTCTCAATGGAAAGGGCATTGCATAATTCAGGGGTTGAACCAAACCTTGTTCTTATTGACGGCAGATTCGCTCTCCAATCTTACCCTCATAGCAGACCTGTTGTGAAAGGAGACAGAAAATGTTTTTACATTGCCTGTGCGTCTATTGTCGCCAAGGTTACCAGAGATACCATCATGAACAGATATGATCTTGAATATCCCCAGTACAATTTCAGAAAAAACAAGGGATATCCCACAAAAGACCACAGACTCGCTATTAAACAGCATGGCGTCTCGCCCATCCATAGAAAAACCTTTAAGGGTGTGAGGGAATTCCTTGGCGTCTAAACAGGAAGAAGGAAGGGAAGGTGAAAAGCGGGCTGAAAATACCTTGAAAAGGGCAGGTTATAAAATCATTGAAAAAAACTTCAGGAGCCGATTTGGGGAAATAGACATTGTCGCTGAAGAAAACGGCTGCCTTGTTTTTGTTGAAGTAAAAAAACGAAACACGCCAAATTTTGGTGACCCATTCAACGCTATTAATGCCAGAAAACGACAACACCTGATTAAATGTGCGATGTTCTATTTGAAAAGTCATAATTCTTTTAACAGAAAAACGAGATTTGATGTTGTGGGCATAGAGGGAGAACAAGTAAAAATAATCAAAAATGCCTTTATAGTAGAGGAGTAGACAAAATAGTGGAACGGAAAAAGTGGAAGTAAGAACAAGAAAAACACGTTTCAAGTATTATTCCTTTTCACATTTCAGTTCTTACTTTTCACTGGTGGAATCCATACACATGTGCGACGGCGAATGTCATGACACATAAAAAAATTTTGAAACTTCTTGAAAGTGTAAAGAATGGAAAAACAACTGTTGAACAAGCGTATGAGAGACTCAAAGACATTCCCTTTGAAGATTTGAGCCATACAAAGATAGATCATCACAGGGTTGTAAGAAAAGGTCTTCAAGAGGTAATCTTCGGGGAGGGCAAGAGCATCCATCAGATTAATGATATTATTCGCGCCATGCAGAACAAAGGCCTCGATATTCTCGTAACAAGGGTATCAAAAGAAACAGGCAGCGAACTGACTGCCCTTTTTCCCGTTGGAGTCTACAATAGCGATGCACGATGCTTTTATATCAGAAAGGACCTATCTGTTAAAGGCAAAGGATCCATTCTCGTCATGTCTGCAGGAACGAGCGATATCTCCATAGCTGAAGAGACATATATTACCTCTATTTTTTTCGGGAATAAGACTGAACGCCTTTACGATGTTGGGGTTGCTGGAATTCACCGGCTCATCGAGAACATGGATTTATTGAAGCAAGCTCGCGTCATTGTTGTTGTTGCCGGCATGGAGGGGGCATTGCCCTCAATAGTAGCAGGCATGGTAGGGGTACCGGTTATCGGCGTGCCCACAAGCATCGGGTACGGGGCAAGCTTTGGCGGACTTTCAGCCCTTCTCGCGATGCTCAACTCGTGCTCCACAGTCTCTGTTTTTAATATTGACAATGGCTTTGGTGCAGCATATTTTGCAACCCTCATTAATCGTTTATGAACATACTTTTTATTGATCCCATCTTTGGCATCAGTGGAGATATGCTAATCAGCGCTTTCCTTGACGCAGGCATGCCTTTCCAGGAACTTTACGACTTGCTTGCAAAAATCCCTATAGATATGCCAGAAATAAAACCTGTAAAAATGAACCAGGGCATTATAGAGGGGATACATTTGGAAATTGCAGAGTCAAAAACTCATCTCTCAATCACACAAATGGAGCAACTCATCGATGACTTGAACGTTGATTCTGAGATAAAGGATGGTGCGAAAGGTATTCTCAATGTTCTCGTTGCTGCTGAAGCCAAGGTTCATGGCGTTCCAAGGGACCAAGTTCACTTTCATGAACTTTCCCACATTGACACACTTATCGATGTGATTTCTGTTGCAAAGTGCATACATTATTTCGACATCGAAAAGGTGTATTGCGGGCCATTGCCTATGGGTAGGGGAACTATCAAAATCTCTCATGGCTATGTACCCAATCCACCTCCGGCAACGGTGGAGATTCTGACAGGCTATAGCCTTAGATTTATTGATACATCACTCGAGCTGACAACACCAACCGGAGCAGCAGTAGTAAGGTACTATGTCAAAGACAGGCATGGAATCCCTTCCTTCACAATGGAGAAAATAGGATATGGGCTCGGATCGTACAAATCAGAAATACCCGATGCACTGAGGATTTTTATCGGTAGAAGCGAACACCCTTCAGGTGTGGAAGAGGTCTGGCTTCTTGAGGCAGATCTCGATGATATGAATATGGAGTACCTTGGAGCTGTAGCTGAAAGAATCCGAGAAAAAGGAGCCCTCGACGTTCTCTATTTTCCTGTCTACATGAAAAAAGGCAGAATTGGGATACGGCTTTCTGTCACTGTTCCGGCGAAGGCTTTGCAGAGTGCGATCGATTCAGTCTTTATGGAGACAACTACCTTCGGGGTAAGAATGCAAAAATTGCAGAGACAGGTATTGAAAAGGGACGAAAAGATCATCCATACTCCATACGGATCTGTAAGGGTAAAAAATGGCTATAACAGAGACGGACATCTAGTCAAAACACACATTGAGTTTAATGATGTTAAGAAAATAGCAGACGACAAAGGTCTTGCTTACCAGTCTGTCCTGGAGATTGTCAAAAGAAAGTTAGACTCCATATAATGAAGGTCAGGGGTTATCAGACCTGAACTCAAGTAGGTTTTTTTAATGCCTCTGGACGATCTTGATCTTGCTATTGTTGATGTTGAAACAACAGGGACAGCATCTCACTACCACCGTATTATTGAAATAGCAGTTCTGAGGATTCAGTCCGGACACCTGGTCGACAAATACTCCACCCTCCTCGATCCCGAAAGGGCTATTCCTCCATTCATCGAAACTCTAACCGGCATCAAAAATAAAGATCTCAAGAATGCGCCCACCTTTCGTCAGGTGAAAAACCACATCTATAACCTGCTTGATGGGGCTATATTTGTTGCCCACAATGCGAAATTTGATTATACCTTCCTTAGAGAAGAGTTTGAAAGGGAGAAGATAAACTACACAGCAAAAAGGCTCTGTACCATGAGACTTTCAAAGACCCTCTTTCCTGGCCTGAAAAAGCATAATCTTGACAGCATAATCGAACGGTTTGGCATTAAATGCAGTGACAGGCACAGGGCTGAAAGTGACGCCAGCGCCCTATGGGATTTTCTTCAACGAGTAAAGGAACAGGTAGACACAGAGAACTTCAGGAGAATTCTGGGCAAGATTCTGAAAACACCCACCCTCCCGCCCCGCCTGAATGACTCCATCATAAAATCGCTTCCCGAAACATACGGAGTGTACATCTTTTATGATGAAAACAGTAATCCCCTCTATGTAAACAAGAGCGTGAACATTCGCAACAGAGTACTTTCCCATTTATCAGAAGACCAAGAATCAGCGAGAGAACAGGCACTATCGAGGCGAGTGGTCGATATTCAGGCCATTGCCACCTCAGGCGAGCTTGGTGCACTCCTCCTCGAGTCTCACCTCATGCAGCAACTGTCGCCACTGTTTAACCGCAAAGCAAGGGTTCATAAAAAGCTGGTGGCACTGAAAAGAGATCTAAATGAACAAAAATACGGGACAATCCGCCTTGAGCATCTGAACAACCTCCGACCTGCAGACCTGCCAAACATAGTGGGCATATTCAAGTCGACTCAACGAGCAAAAGAGTTTCTCTGGAACATCGCAAAGGGATATACCCTGTGCCCACGCATACTTGGTATAGAAAAAGGGAAGGGGGAATGTACATACAGCCAGTTACAGAGGTGCGGAGGAGTCTGCAGTGGGCATGAGTCAGCCAATACCTACAATACAAGATTTAACCTCGCATTTGCTGGGAGAAGAATGGTACCGTGGCCTTTTAGAGGGCCTGTTCTCATTGAGGAAAAAAATGTATCAGGGAACGGAGGGGAGTATTTTGTCGTTGATAACTGGTGCCTCTTGCAATACTTCAGGTATGATGAAACAGGCACGAAACAATGTTTGCTTAAAGGTAATGGTAGTTTTGACTATGACGGGTATAAGATCTTGAGAGATTATCTTTTGAATTCGAGGAAACAAACAAACGTAAGGCCTCTGACGATAAGTGAATTTACCAGTATCTTAGAGAATGAGGGACAGTTTAAAGTTGTTCCACGGAAAATCAAACAGAGCTGAGTAGGCACAGCGGTTGGCTAATCATTCAGGGGTCTTTTCACAGGTCTTTCTCTGAACCGCGGACTGAATCCAATCAGTTAAACCATTCAACTTCAGTCTTAGGATAGCATCTTTCTCTCATTCGGGTATTTCAGTTCTTACATCACTATTTAAAAATGCTTCATTTTGGTAAAGGGCAGGGGAAAAGAGAGATATTGTCAATAGTTGTGTATGGGATTTTTTTCAACGTATCCTTGTTCTCCATAATTAGGCTACCAGCTCCTGTGTTTTGGCCATCTCTCCGTCAGGAAAGACGACCCCTTGTATTACATGAG